>ENA-OZHK01000174-OZHK01000174.1-human-gut-metagenome-genome-assembly--contig:-NODE-174-length-22287-cov-5.922904_pt1 | contig 22287 bp, 19 predicted proteins | sample MGYA00244048_ERZ653690 | MGnify/ENA primary metagenome ERZ653690 (study PRJEB26926, sample SAMN06165197) | human gut metagenome | biome: ENVO:00009003; feature: ENVO:2100002; material: ENVO:00002003...
TACATTCTCTTTCTGATTTGGTAACAGACGTAATTGTGATTGTCTTTGTCCGTGTTTCAGGAAAACCGGCCGATAAGAATCATGATTATGGACATGGTAAGTATGAGACTTTGGCCACTTTGCTGATTGGTGTGGCATTATTGGCTGTGGGTGTAGGTATTTTTTGGAATGGAGCTGAACAGATCATGGCTTTCATAAACGGTGAGAAGTTAGCTTCTCCCGGTTGGATTGCTTTAGGGGCAGCTGTCGTTTCTGTCGTGTCTAAGGAAATATTGTTTCAATATACCCGTCGGGTAGGACGGATGTTTGACAGCCCCGCTGTAATAGCCAATGCCTGGCATCACCGGAGCGATGCCTTTTCGTCTATCGGTACGGCTGTCGGTATCGGTGGAGCTATTATTTTAGGGGAAAATTGGAGGGTACTGGATCCTATAGCTGCTGTAGTTGTGAGTCTGTTCATTATAAAGGTCTCCATTATGCAGCTGAAACCTTGTCTGGACGAATTGCTTGAAAGTTCGTTGCCTGAAGAAGTGGAGAAACAGATCACCGAGATTGTCCTTTCTGAAGAAGGTGTTAGTGAGCCGCATCATCTCCGGACACGTCGGATAGGCAGCCATTATGCCATTGATGTACATATCCGCATGGATGGTAATCTGAAATTATCGGAGGCACACGCTAAAGCGACTGCTGTCGAGCGTAAGTTAAGAGAAAAATACGGTGAAGGAACGTATGTGAGCCTTCATGTAGAACCCGAAAAATAAACAGATGAAGAAAAAAGTTTTGGTTACAGGAGCCAGTGGCTTTATAGGCAGTTTTCTGGTTGAAGGTGGTCTGAAACGTGGAATGCAGGTCTGGGCGGGTGTCAGGAAGAGTAGCAGCCGCAAGTATCTGCAGGAGCAGGACATACGTTTTGCCGTTCTTGATTTTACTGATTCCGACCACCTGGCCGAACAGTTGCAGAAGCATAAACTGGAGCATGGAGGATGGGATTATATCATCCATTGTGCCGGTGTGACCAAATGTAGTGATAAGGCTGACTTTGAAATCGGAAATTATTGGGCGACACGTCATTTCATCGAAACGTTGGTCCGCCTGGATATGGTACCTGAACGGTTTATCTATCTCAGTTCTCTGAGTGTTTTCGGTCCGATTCATGAAAAAGATTATATGCCGATATGTGAACAGGATACCCCTCATCCTAATACGGCTTACGGAAAAAGTAAGTTACATTCGGAAGAGTTTCTGTTTTCAATGGAGGATTTTCCTTATGTGATATTCCGTCCTACGGGGGTTTACGGCCCCCGTGAACGTGACTATTATCTGATGGCTGAATCAATCAGCAGGCATTTGGATATAGCGGCGGGATTCCGTCGTCAGGATATCACATTTGTGTATGTAAAGGATCTGGTCAAGGCTGTTTATCTGGCTATTGAAAAAAAGGTTTCCCGAAGATCTTATTTTGTCAGTGACGGAAAAGTCTATAACAGCCGTACTTTTTCCGATCTGATCCGGAAGGAGTTGGGAAATCCATGGTGGATCCGTTTTACTTGTCCTCTGCCCTTGCTGAAAGTCATCTCTTTCTTTTCAGAACAAGCTGCAAAGCTGTTTCATAAGGGAAGTACGTTGAATCTGGATAAATATAAGATTATGAAGCAGCGTAACTGGCGTTGTGACATTACACCTCTGGAGAAGGAATTAGGCTATAAAGCCGATTACTTGTTGGATAAAGGCGTTAAGGAAACTATTGCTTGGTATAAGAAAGAAGGATGGCTATAAAGTTATTTGAACGGGTTGAAAGTGGAAAAGGACTTTTTGCTGTAGAGGCAATCAGTCTTATATATAATGCACTTACCTCCATATTGATATTGTTGTTATATGCACGGATGGACCATCCGGGTACGATGTTGCTGGAACGTTTGGGAATCGTTGTATTGACGTTTGTGCTGATTTATCTGTATCAGGCATTCCCCTGCCGTCTGACAGCTTTTATCCGTATGGCAGTCCAGATGGCATTACTGGCCTATTGGTACCCCGATACATTCGAATTTAACCGTTTGTTTCCAAATCTGGATCATCTGTTCGCACATGCCGAGCAAGCTATATTCGGGTGTCAGCCGGCTGTCACCTTCAGCAGGTTATGTCCTTCCATATGGTTCAGCGAACCGTTCAATATGGGATATTTCTGTTATTATCCCATGATATTGGTCGTTGTAGTGTATTATTTCCTTTTCCGTTTCGAATGGTTCGAGAAAATCTGTTTCGTTCTGGTTACGTCTTTCTTCATCTATTATTTCATCTATATTCTTTTACCGGTTGCCGGTCCTCAGTTTTATTTTCCTGCCGTAGGTATGGATAAGATAAATGCATGTATATTCCCTTCAATCGGGGATTATTTTAATACCAATGATTACCTGATTCCCGGACCGGGTTTTGATAAAGGCTTCTTTTATCGGTTGGTCGAGGCTTCACAGGAAGTGGGTGAACGTCCTACTGCTGCATTCCCGAGTTCGCATGTCGGTATTTCTACCATTGTGATGATCATGGCATGGCGTGTCAGCAAGAAGCTGGCATTTGTGCTGGCTCCCTTCTATATCTTGTTGTGTTGTGCTACAGTCTATATTCAGGCCCATTATCTGATTGATGCTATTGTGGGATTTGTTTCAGCATTTTTTGTGTATCAACTGGCTACTTTGATGTATAAACGTTGGTTCATTTCACCGGTATTTAAACTGATGGGTTGATTTTTTCATTTTTTGTGTTACTTTTTGTGGCGAATTGCGTCTAAAGGGTAGATAAACATTAAAACATATAAGAATGAAGACATCGGTTGGAGCTGTAGGCTCCTTTATGTTTGTAGCGGTTTTGTTTCTATGTTCCGCTTGCGGTTTTGCTGTAACGGGTAAAACCATTGTTCCCTGCAAGACGTATGTAACTCGGGAGGTCAGTGCCACTCATGTGACATCAATTGTAGCTTATGCATCGGTCAATGTGGTTTATTATCAGACTGCGGGCAGTCCGCGCATTGAGATTTATGCACCGGAAAATATATTGCCTTATATTGATGTTGCTGTTTCGGACGGTGAGCTGAAAGCCGGAATTAAGTTGAAGAATGGAAAATCTGTCAGATGGGGAGACAGCAAATGTGAAGTCCGTGTATATGCTCCTGAAGTCATTTCTTTTGCGGCTTCGAGTTCGGCCGATATAAAGTTAGGTACTGCTTTGAATACGGCTAAGCCGGTGCGCATCCATTCATCCAGTTCGGGAGATGTGGATGCTTCTGTCATCAAATGCGGGGAGTTGGATATGGAGGCTTCAAGCAGTGGTGACATCAAGTTGTCGGATGTAGTATGTAATGGAAAGGTTACTTTGGATATTTCCAGTAGCGGTGATATCAATATTGATAAATTGGATGGCGGAGCTTTCTTCTTGTCAGCTTCCTCATCGGGCGACTGTAATGTGGGATCATTGGTCAGCTCAGCTGATATGGAAATGGAAGCTTCTTCGTCAGGAGGCTGTGAGGTTAAGTCGGTGACTTGTTCGGGAAATATTTCTGCAGCAGCAAGTTCGTCGGGCGATATTGTTTTGAAAAACGGTTCTTGTCGGGATGCTGTCTTTTCAGCGACGAGCAGTGGTAATGTGGTGGCCGATAATGTAAAGGCCGGTAATGTGACGGCCAGTGCTTCAACTTCTGGCGATATTACCTGCCATCCGTCCGGAACACTTACTGTCAAGGTATCGACAGGAGGTAGTGTCGGCTATAAAGGGAGCCCTGCGCATATTTCAGGTGATGTGAAGAAGGTTTCCAGGTTATAAGGAGATTATAAGGAGAAAAAAGGTAAGGATATGTTCCGGTTTTATCCACATATCCTTACCTTTTTTATTTTTATAGCTGTTGTCCGAATGTCATTTCGATATGATCCAGGATTTCATTCAGCTGTACTAGTGTTTCAGCTCTCAGCATAGCTATGCGGGTCTCTTTGAAATTCGGGATGCCCTTGAACAGGGGAGAGGCAGCCAGGTGACGGCGGACATGGAGGATTCCTCTTCTTTCATCGAGAAGATTGACACTGTCTTGTACTTCGCGTCGCAGTACGTCCATTTTCCATTTGAAGGAAAGGGGAGAAAGCTGTTCTCCCGTTTTCAGATAATGTTTCACTTCCTTGAAGATCCAGGGCCGTCCAAAGCTGGCACGTCCTATCATGATGGCGTCTACTCCATATCTGTCGAAACATTCCTTGGCACGTTCGGCAGAAGTGATGTCGCCGTTTCCTATAATAGGAATATGGATCCGGGGATTTTTCTTGACTTCACCGATCAAGGTCCAGTCGGCTTCTCCGGTATACATCTGGGCGCGTGTACGTCCGTGTATGGTCAAAGCTTCTATACCGCAATCCTGCAGTTGTTCTGCCAGGTCGACAATAATTTTGTGGTCGGCATCCCATCCGAGGCGGGTCTTTACTGTAACCGGTATTTTTACGGCATTGACAACAGCCTTGGTAATTTCCAGCATTTTCGGTACGTTCTGCAGCATGCCTGCTCCTGCTCCTTTTCCGGCAACCCGTTTTACGGGGCATCCGAAGTTGATGTCAAGAATATCCGGTTGTGCCTGTTCTACGATGCGTGCGGCTTCAACCATTGTTTCGGTATCCTTGCCATATATCTGGATGGCTACAGGGCGTTCGGCTTCACTGATGTTCAGTTTTAGCAGTGTTTTTCCGACAGAGCGGATCAGTGCATCGCTTGATACGAATTCGGTATATACCATATCGGCCCCGAATTCCTTGCATAACAGGCGGAATGCAGGATCGGTCACATCTTCCATGGGAGCCAGCAATACGGGCTTTTCTCCTAAGTCTATATTCCTAATATTCATTGCGTATAGTTGGTTTTCCTATCGTAAATATCTTATATATAATGAAATGGCTGATTCCGGCTGCAAAATTACGGAAAAATTCACTACCTTTGCATCCCAAATCAACAAGAAAAGGATGAATTATTCTATAAAAGATTTTGAAATCATGGCTCCTGTGGGCTCTCGTGAGTCGTTGGCTGCGGCTATTCATGCAGGGGCCGATTCCATTTATTTCGGAATTGAAAGCCTGAATATGCGTGCACGTTCGGCCAGCACGTTTACGGTTGACGATTTGCGTGAAATCGCAAAGGTTTGTGACGAACATGGTGTAAAGAGTTACCTCACAGTCAATACCATCATCTATGATGAAGACATTGAGCTGATGCGTAAAATCATTGATGCTGCGAAAGAGGCAGGTATCAGTGCAGTTATTGCAGCCGACGTGGCAGTGATGTCATATTGTAATCAGGTGGGGCAGGAGGTACATCTCTCCACTCAGTTGAATATCAGTAATGCTGAGGCCTTGAAATTCTATGCCCAGTTTGCCGATGTGGTGGTACTGGCCCGTGAGCTGAATTTGAAGCAGGTCCGTAAGATTTATGAAGCGATTCAGGAACAGCATATTGTCGGGCCTATGGGAAATCCGGTTCGTATCGAAATGTTCTGTCATGGAGCTTTGTGTATGGCTGTGTCTGGAAAATGTTACTTGAGTCTGAACGAGCTGAATGCGTCGGCCAATCGTGGAGCCTGTATGCAGGTATGCCGCCGGTCGTATATTGTCAAGGATAAGGAGAGCGATATTGAACTGGAAGTCGATAACCAGTATATCATGTCACCGAAGGATCTGAAGACTATCCATTTCATGGATGAGATGATTGAGGCCGGTGTGCGTGTGTTTAAGATTGAAGGGCGTGCCCGTGGACCGGAGTATGTGAAAACTGTGGTAGAATGTTATAAGGAAGCTATCCGTTCTTACTTGGACGGTACTTTTACAGAAGAGAAGAAGGCGGATTGGGATGCCCGTTTGAAGACGGTATTTAACCGTGGGTTCTGGAACGGTTATTATTTAGGCCAGCGTTTGGGGGAATGGAGTAAGAACTACGGTTCGGAAGCGACAGAACGCAAGGTATATGCAGGACGCGGTATCAAATACTTTTCGAATATCGGTGTAGCCGAGTTTCTGATTGAAGCTGCCGAAATCAAGATTGGCGACAAGTTGCTGATTACGGGACCTACTACCGGAGCCATGTATGTAACACTGGATGAGGCTCGTGTTGACCTGAAGCCGGTAGATGTTGTCAGGAAGGGAGTACATGTTTCATTCAAGGTTCCCGACCGTGTACGGCCTAGCGACAAGCTTTATCGGATTGTACCTGCCGACGAGTTGAAGAAGAAATGACGGATTACTCTTTTATATGATAAAAAGACGGCTGAGATGAAAACTGGCAGACATGTTCCATCTCAGCCGTTTTTCTTTTCATGTCCGGTTATTCCAGAACAATGCTTCTTACACGGACTTTTTCATGCAGGAATGTAGCTGCCGATTCCTGAAATTTTTCGATTGATTCTGTTGTAAGGAATTCGCAGGTTCCGTTAGCTGTACATCGGGACTTTATTTCCGGATGACGCATCAGGTAGTCTTTCAGGCTGTGGGCAACATATTCGCCTTGGGCTATCAGATGGATGTGGGATGGGGTGAATTGCCTGATCTTGTCTATCAATAAAGGATAATGGGTACATCCCAGGATGATTGTATCTATTTCCGGATCCTGGCCCAGCAGTTGATCCAGGTATTTCTTTACAAAATAGTCGGCTCCCGGAGAGTCATATTCATTGTTCTCAACCAATGGAACCCATAAAGGACAAGCTACAGCGGTTACTTTTATATCGGGATACAGCTTATGTATTTCCAGCGGATATGATTCCGATTTTACAGTTCCAGCCGTGGCAAGCAGTCCTATGTGGCGTGACCGGGTCAGTCCGCCGATACATTCCACGGTAGGACGGATTACTCCTAATACCCTTCGATGAGGATCTATATGGGGCAGGTCATTCTGCTGTATGCTACGTAACGCTTTGGCCGAGGCCGTGTTACAGGCCAGGATAACCAGCGGGCATCCGAATTCAAACAGCTTGCGTACGGCTTGCAGGGTAAATTCGTAGACTACTTCGAATGAACGTGTACCATATGGTGTACGTGCATTGTCTCCAAGGTAGATATAGTCGTACTGAGGGAGCAGTTCACGGAATTTGTTGAGGATAGTCAACCCTCCATAACCGGAATCAAAGACACCGATAGGTCCTGTTGTAAACATAGGCATATAAAAGGTAGAAGGTTATAAATGAAAACGAAGAATCTGGCAGACTGTTCGAAACAAGTGTTACCGGATTCTTCGTCAGTATCGGGTCCCTTTGAACAGAAGTGTTCCGAGGGATTCGGGATATCTTGATTATTTTGTAGTAGCTGCTGGTGCTGTAGCCGCTGCTCCTGGATTGTAAGGAGCTGCTGTCAGGCTGATGCCCAGTTTTGTCTTGATATCATTGGTTACATCCTTAGACATTGTTTCGTTAACGTAAGGAATGTCTGTACGGTTCAGATCGAAGATATAAGTGTAACCGCCGGCAGCACCGATAGCCTTGACTGCATCTTCCATTTTCTTATAGATCGGTTCCATCATATCTGCATATGATTTCTGCAATTGCTGCTGGGCATCCTGCTGGAACTGGATTCCTTTTTCCTGCAGTTCCTGCAATTCTTTCTGACGACGTTCCTGGATATTTGCCGGCAAGTTTTTCTGTTCCTGCTGGTATTCTGCGAATTTTTTGTTGAACTCGTCCGAAGCACGTTTGATTTCGTCTTCATATTGCTTCTGCAAAGCTTGGATATCAGTCTGGGCTTTTGCATATTCCGGCATTACAAGGATAACATCCATAGATTTGTAATGTGCGAATTTCTGAGCGAATACGGTCATCGGGGCGATGAGTAAAAGTAATAAAGCAATTTTTTTCAACATAATCTTATAGTTTCTAATGTTATGGTTAATATACTTAATTCAATGTCGACTGCAAATGTATGAAATTAATTTGAATATCCTAATTTCGAGAGGATTTCATTGCTGATATCAATGCGTGGTGATGCGAAAATCATACTTTGGGCCGATGCGCGGTCTATGACTGCATCATAATTTTTTTCTACAGCCACTTCTTTTACGGCATTATAGATGGCATCCTGGATCGGGCCTATCAGTTCCTGGCGTTTTTTCATGACTTCGCCTTCCGGACCGAAATATTTTTTCCGGAGTTCGGCCGCTTCTTTTTCTTTAGCTACAATTTCCTCTTCTTTTGCCGTCTTTTGGGCTGCAGTCAGTTTCCCGGCTGTCTGCTGGTAAGTTTCATAAAGGGTTTTGGCTTCGTTTCCTTTGGCCTCTATTTCACCTTGCCATTGTTTGGAGAGGCTTTCCAGCTGGCGGTTTGCCTGTTCGTAGGCTGGAATCTGTTTCAAGATATATTCCATGTCAATGAGTGCAAAGCGCTGGGCCTGTACTGCTAATGTGCACACTGCTAACAATGCTGCCGAAAGGATCAATCTTTTCATAATATGGTGTTTTTAATGCTGATGGCGGATGTTGCGGGAACAACATCCGCATCAGGCTGGTAATTAGAATTCTTGTCCGATAATGAAGTGGAACTGGCTCTTGCTGTATTGCATGGAACCGTTGATCTTATCGAAACCATATGCCCAGTCGATACCCATCATACCGATCATCGGCAGGAAGATACGGACACCCACACCGGCCGAGCGTTTCAGCTGGAACGGATTGAATTTGGTTACATCGGTCCAGGCGTTACCGGCTTCTACGAATCCCAATGCATAGATACTGGTTGAGTTCTCCAGCATCAGCGGATAACGTAATTCAGCTCCCAGACGGATGTATGCGTAACCTTCGCTACCATAAGGTGTCAAGGATCCGTTTTCATAACCGCGCAATGCAATGGTTTCGGATGCGTAGTTGTAGCTGTAGCCCGTCATACCGTCACCTCCCACGTAGAAGGTTTCGAACGGTGAACGTTTGTATTTGTTGAAATGTCCCAGAATACCGAATTCAGTACGGGTCATGATTACCGGACACTTCTGGATGTCCATCAATGCCGTATAAGTCTTGGCTCTGAATTTCCATTTGTGGTATTCGATCCATTTATACATGCTGGCAGCCTCTTCATAATTGTCTTTGCCGTATGTCGAATAGTCTTTCTTGCTGAACAGAGAATATGGCGGCGTTATCTGTAGAGACGCGCTGAATTCGGAACCGTAACGCGGGAATATCGGGTTATCGGTTGAGTTACGTGCCAGCGTCAGGTTCAGCGCCAGACTGTTGCAGTTACCTGTATTCATATACTGCCCGTTGTTCAGTTTGATGTAGAGGTAACTCCAGTCTTTCAGCATGAAGCGTTGGTATGACAATTCGGCCGACAAGGTGAAGAAGTCGTCCGGCCAGCGGAGACGTGTTCCCCATCCTAATGAAAGCCCGAACATCTTGATTGACTTGTCAGGATTGTAGTACAATTCATAATTGTCGTAGTATCCGCCATAGGTATTACCCCATCCTGATATGTAGTTGTAATAGCTGTTCATGACGGCCGAGTTGTAATACTGGTCGCTGACGTCAGTCTGTACAGAGAAGAAAGCCGACAATGAAAGTGAATTCGGGCGTTTTCCTCCGAACCACGGGTCAAGCAGTGAGATACTGTACGACTGGTAGTACCGTCCGTTGGTCTGTCCGCTGATTGTCAGTGTCTGTCCGTCACCTTGTGGAAGGAAACCACGGAAGTTGTCGTTCTTGCGGAACAGGTTGGCGAACGAGAAGTTCGTGAACTTCAAGCTCAGCTTACCGATGATACCTGTCTGTCCCCAACCGGCCGAGAATTCCACCTGGTCGTTGGCTTTTGATTCCAGTCCCCAGTTGATGTCTACTGTACCGTCCTGGATGTTAGGCTGTACATCCGGTTTGATAGTCTCCGGATTGAAGTGTCCCATCTGGGCAATTTCACGGTATGAACGTTCCAGAGCCTCTTTACTGAACAGGTCGCCCGGACGTGTACGGAGTTCACGGCGTATCACGTTTTCATACAGACGGTCATTACCGTTGATACGTACATGGCTGATACTTGCCTGCGGACCTTCGGCAATACGCATTTCCAGATCGATGGAGTCTCCGTCAATGTTGACCTCAACCGGATCCAGATGGAAGAATACGTAACCACGGTTATAGTAGTTGTTGCCGATAGCGTCTTCATCGTTGTTGATACGGTCGTTCAACAGTTTCTGGTTATAGACATCACCATGCTTCATCTGTAACTGTTGATTCAACAGGTCGGACGGGTAAACGGTGTTACCTACCCATGTGATGTTGCGCAGATAGTATTTGTTACCTTCATAGATTTTCATGTAGACATCGACTGTCTTGTCATCATAGTTCGAAACGCTGTCTTCCTCAATGATGGCGTCACGATATCCCAATTCGTTATATTTGTCGATAATCTTCTGTTTGTCTTCTTCGTATTTTTCTTCAATGAATTTCTTTGTACGGAACAGGTTGATGAGTTTACCTTTTTCGTTTGTCTTCTTCATGATACGTTTCAGCTTCTTGTCGGTCAGTACCTGGTTGCCTTCTATCGTAATCTTATGTACTTTGACCTTTTCTTTCTTATCGATGTTGACATCAATATATACCTGTTCCTTGTTTTCAGGATCCTCTCTTTCTACAATGTTCACTTCGGCGTTCTTGAAGCCTTTTTCGTCGAAATGTTTCTTGATCAATATTTTTGCCCTGTCTATCAGGTTCGGAGTAACCTGGCTTCCCTTGACCAGTCCCAGTTTGGCCTGCAGGTCTTCACGGTCACTTTTCTTGATTCCGTAATAGCGGATATCAGTGATACGTGGACGTTGGGTGAGGGATATTTTCAGGTAGACCTTGTTCCCGACACTTTTTTCTGCCGTAATGCTGACCGATGAAAACAATCCGTGCCTCCAATAGCGTTTTACCGCATCGGTGATGTCATCGCCCGGTATGGTTACGGTCTGGCCTACAGCCAATCCGGAAATACCTATCAGCACATAGTCCTCATAGTTCTTAACACCTTCAACCTTAATGTCGGCAATCTCGTATTTCTTCGGTGTCCCGTTATAGAGGATTGTCGGGTTGTAGATTGTATCGTTCAACTCTTGCGCACTGGCTTTTGTCGGATTAAAAATGGAACATACAAGTGCAAGCAAGATCAGAGTAAAAAAGTATCGCATTTTCTATTTCAATATTTGTTCACTGGTTTTGCCGAAACGGCGTTCTCTTCGTTGATAATCACAGATTGCCTTGCAGAACTCTTCTTCCTTGAAATCGGGCCAATAGGTATCGCAGAAGTAAAGTTCGGAATAAGCACATTGCCATAACAGATAATTGCTCAGGCGGATTTCTCCTCCGGTGCGTATCAGAAGATCCGGATCGGGCATGAAATTGGTTGCCAGATGTTGGTCTATTGTTTTGTCGGTTATTTCTCCGATTTCGATCTCATGGTTGACGGCCTTGGCCGCTATCTGTCTTACGGCTTCTGTCAGTTCCCATTTGGATGAATAGCTCAAGGCCAATACCAGGCACATTCCCGTATTGGAGGAGGTTCGTTCGATGCATTGGTTCAGACGTTCCAATACATCGGCCGGCAGTTTGGCTGTGTCTCCGATAATCCGGAAACAGATATTATTTTTCATGAAGGTCTCTTCTTCTATGGAATCCATCAGGAGGCTCATCAATGCAGCGATTTCGTCTGCAGGACGGTTCCAGTTTTCTGTTGAAAACGTATAGAGTGTCAGATACTTCACCCCCAGACGTGCAGCTTCTTCGGCGATGACATGAACCGTTTCGGCTCCTGCCTGATGGCCGAACGAGCGGGCTTTCCCACGTTGTTTGGCCCAGCGTCCGTTTCCATCCATTATGATGGCTATGTGTGCCGGAATGCGCGATTTATCCAGTTGGTCTCTATATAGCATGGTCTTAATTTTCAGATTTTATATTATTCCCATTTGGTAGCAAAGCCAAAATGGTTTATACGTCCCCTGCTCATCTGTCCGTCGTTCCAGATAATCCAGATGAAGTTATTGGTATCCACAACACTGGCGTAACTTCCGTTGCCTTTATAATATTGTGCGAAAGCATTGTTACCTTTCGGGAATGTCACATAACGTTGTACAGGATTCCAGGTGAGGCCGTTGTCTGCCGATTCGAAGAATACGCTGAATGGGGCGTATTCATAGTCGGTCGTCTTTACATTGCCTCCGTATACATAGATTTTCTTGTTGTAGAATATCATGGTCGGATCTGCAATGTTAGGGCATCTGAAAGTATCGGCCTGTGCGAAATTGTAGGTTGTCCATGTCGTTTCATTGCTCAGGTGGGTAGCCACAAAGCCTGAACCTTCCGGTTCGGTTTCATTGTATCCCATCAGAATGGTACGGACAATTGTATTGTTATATGATAATGGCAGGTTGACAGATGAAATGTTCTGGCTGGCGTCCGGACAATTTTCGATTTCGTCGTTGGGGCTCCATGTGTTCTGTACAGTGTTGTAAGTCAGGAATTGTCCGTCGTTTTTTCTGGTATAGAGTAAATATTCTCCGTTGATAGCTGATGCCGCTATCAGTTGTGACAATGATGTCTCATTGCCGCAGACCTCATAACCTGTGGTGGTAAGCCGGTAGAGGGCACCCGTCGCAATGAAGTATATGTCATTGCCGCATGACGTCACAGAATAGCTGTCTGTGCCTTCAGGCAACGGAAGTGTTTCCCAGTCCCCTGGAGTATTATTGGCAGAGATGTCGCAATATTCGGCAACTCCTTTTCCGTCTTTTTCTCCAAAGACATAAAGTCTGTTGCCAAGGCAGACAGATTTCATACGGCTTAGTGTTCCGTTCTGGAAACCGGATCCCATTGGTGACAGATTCCATTCAAGAGAATCAGGGACCTGTTTGTGTACATTGATCTTGACCGTATAAGGCTTGCCGATGACGCCGCTATAGGCCATAACCTTGAACTGCAGTCCTTCTGTTGGAGCTACGGCAAAGTTGATGGTGTCGCCCGATGTCCAAAGCGTATCTTTGGCTTCACCGCCTTTCTCGTTTATCTTGCCATAAAGGATGTAATCCGTATCGGCCTTTATGTTGAGCAGTACCCTCGAAATATCAGTTCCTACCGGTAATGAATCCTTGTTTTCAATGGTACGCTGCAGCTGGTTGATGGTAAACGGATAGTTCGACATGGATATCGTGTCGGTATATACGGAGTCGTTCCCGTTTTTATCCAGACCATGAATTTCGCAATGTAGGGTGCCCAGTGAGAAAGACGTAATGCTGGTCTCCGAACTATACGTAATTTCTGGCGTATCATCGTTCAAACAAGAGGTCATAAATGTAGCCGCGGCAAACAGGCCAGCCATTATGATAGGTACGAATCTTATTTTCATTTGTGGTTGTATGCTTTGTATTATATTACAAGTTACAAATGTAGAAAGTTTTTTCGCGAAACAGAACTTTTGGTTCAAGTTTTATATAAAATTATGGATAAAACCGGCTATTTTATCGGCGAAATGGAACTTTGTCACGTCTTCTATTTCCTGTAATGAATGATCTGCACATGGTCGCGCTGTTGATAGTCAGCCGGATATCCGGCTGGAACGGTTGGAGCCTTAATGCCATTGTGAAGTGCTTTGGAGGCATGCTCGATGTAGATTTCGTCCCAGAATCCTGAATCGATACATGATTGCAGCAGCGTGCTTCCACCCTCGACCAGCAGGGATTGCAGTTTCTGTTTGTAAAGGAATCCGGCTATCTGGGGCAGGATATCCCGACTGAAATCCAGTTTACAATAGTTAACATCAGGTAGCGGGAAAACGGGTTCCGACGCGGTAAATATCCAGGTAGGGACGCTACCGTCAAACAGTTTCAGACAGGGGGGAAGTGTGAGGTCGCGGTCTATGACCAGTCTCACCGGATTTTTCCCGTACCATAGCCGGGTGGTGAGCGACGGATTGTCCAGTAACGCAGTCCGACGGCCTATCAGTATGGCTTGGTGTTCGGCACGTTGTTTGTGTACATACATGGAACTGATTGGTGTGGAGAGGACTTCGGGATGTCCATCCGTGCGGCAGACATCGATGAATCCGTCGGCCGACTGGGCCCATTTCAAGGTGATATACGGCCGTTGCCGGGTATTGAATGTTACGAACCGTTTTATAAGTTCACGACATTCCTTTTCCAGGACACCGACGGTCACGTCAATGCCGGCGTCTTTCAGTTTCTGGATTCCTCTTCCCGCTACCAGTGAAAACGGATCGATACAGCCTACTACGACCCGTCGGATCCCTTTGCGGATAATCAGGTCGGCACACGGAGGGGTTTTCCCATAATGCGAGCAGGGCTCCAGACTGACGTAGATTGTGGATTCCTTCAGCAGGCTTTCGTCCTTGACGGAAGCTATCGCATTGACTTCGGCATGGCCTTCCCCACAACGGATGTGGTAGCCTTCTCCGATAATCTTGTCGTTATGTACAATTACGGCACCTACCATCGGATTAGGAGCGGTGGTACATAGTCCGTTACGGGCCAGTTGTATGCACCGGCTGATATATTTTTCGTCTTTTGTCATAGTTGTCTTATTAAATATGTTTACTTTTGCAGTCTATGCATCCTATTTATTCCTATATCAAACAGTCGCTTTCCGGCCTTTATCCGGATACCGAATTGTCGGCTCTTGCGAAGTGGATTCTGGAGGAGGTTTTCCATGTTTCCACTGTCGATCTGTATACGGGCAAAGATATGAATTTTTCAATGAATGACATCCGGAAGCTGGAAGATATTCTGTCCCGTCTGAAACGCTATGAACCTCTGCAATATATTTTAGGCAAGACTACGTTTTGCGGATTACCGTTCCATGTCACTCCGGATGTGTTGATTCCACGTCCGGAAACGGAGGAACTGGTGGAATGGATTGTCACAGACCATGCAAAAAATGAAGGGCTTTGCGTTTTGGATATAGGAACAGGAAGCGGTTGTATTCCTGTGACATTGTCCAAGCGTTTACATAAGGCAGAAGTCTTTTCATGGGACATCTCGGACAAGGCTCTGGAAGTAGCCCGCCGGAATGCCCGGTTGAACCGGACCGATGTAGGTTTCATGAGAGTGGACGTGCTTTCCGGAAACTGGCCGGAAATGAAGGTTGATGTCCTGGTAAGTAACCCGCCTTACATTACCGGAAAGGAGCGTAAGGATATGGAACGTAATGTACTTGACTGGGAACCGGAACTTGCCCTTTTTGTGCCGGACGATGATCCGTTGGTCTTTTACCGCCGTATAGGAGAGCTGGGACTGTCTGTCCTGGTGAGGGGAGGTTGCCTCTATTATGAGATAAACCGCATGTATGGTCCTGAAACGGTCCGGTTGCTTGAAGGAATGGGATATGGACATGTAGAATTGCGTAAGGACTTGTCGGGAAACGACCGTATGATAAAAGCAGTCAGATTATGAAAGAGTTTTCAGAGAAGGAGTTGCAGTATAAGGCCGAGGCCTTCTGTTCGGCGGCGGAACATTGCCTGTCGGAGGTGGAGGCGAAGCTCGTGTCGTGGGGAGCCGGTGAAGAGATGGCCGGACGGATCATAGCGCATCTGCAAAAAGAGCGTTATCTGGACAATGCACGCTTCTGCAGGGCTTTTGTCCGTGATAAATACCGTTTTGCCGGATGGGGGAGAATGAAGATATCCCAGGCTCTGCGGATGAAAAGGCTTTCGTCTGAAGAGATCCGGGCCGGTCTGGATGAAATTGACGAAGAGGAGTATTGTAAGGGGTTGGAAGAACTGATCCGCCGGAAGAGACGGAGTGTGACGGGGAGGAATGAATATGAGAGGAATGCCAAACTGATCCGTTTTGCGGTGGGGAGGGGATTCTCGATGGAAGAGGTTATGCGGTATATCAGACAGACGGATGCCGATGAATATCTGGACTGACGTACGTGAATTTCTGTTTCCGAGGCTTTGTGCGGTTTGTGGGAAAAAGCTTACGGTTACAGAAAAGGGAATATGCGTTTCCTGCCAGTGCAGGCTGCCTTATACACGGCTGTTGAATTCGGTCGGGAACGAGATGGAAAAGTGTTTCTGGGCGCGTTTCCCGATAGAACGTGCGTCTTCCTTGCTCTTTTACACACCAAGGGAGGGATGGTAGCCGATATCTTACATTCCATGAAGTATTATGGACAGAAAGGTCTTTGCCGTGCGATGGGGAGCCTGCTGGCCGGTGAATTGCAGCCGTCCGGATTTTTTGACGGAATTGATGTTCTGCTGCCTTTACCTTTGTCGGCCAGGCGTCTACGGCAGCGTGGGTATAACCAGAGTGAACTGTTGGCCGAAGGGCTCAGGGAGGTGACGGGAATACCGTTGTGTACGGATGCGGTGGTACGTACCCGTAACAATGTGACGCAGACCCATAAAAGCAGGTATGAACGTTGGCAGAACGTGTCAAGCCTGTTCGCACTGAGGGAAGGTTCCCACTTGTTGGAACACAAGCATGTGCTGCTTGTCGATGATGTGCTCACTACGGGAGCCACTTTAGTTTCGTGTGCCGATGTCCTGTCGGAAATAGAAGGGATCAGAATAAGTGTAGTAACATTGGCATGGACAAAATAGGCGAAAATTTGCATGTTATTAAAAAAAATATGCTTAGATTTCTTATTCCCAATGGATTTCTTTAATTTTGCATTAATGTTTATCAGATCTATAACGTTATGAAAGCTTTGGAAAGATTATTTGCAGAAAAACTACTGAAAGTAAAAGCAATTAAAATTCAGCCTGCGAACCCGTTTACCTGGGCTTCCGGCTGGAAATCTCCTATTTACACCGATAACCGTAAGACTTTGTCTTATCCGGCTTTGCGTGATTTTGTGAAATTGGAGTTCTGTCGTGTCATCCTCGAAAAATTCGGTGAGGTAGACGCCATTGCCGGTGTCGCTACAGGTGCTATTGCGCAAGGTGCAATGGTTGCCGATGAGTTGAACCTCCCGTTCGTATATGTGCGTTCAAGTCCAAAAGATCATGGCTTGGAAAATTTGATTGAAGGCGAACTTCGTCCGGGAATGAAGGTAGTTGTCGTTGAAGACCTGGTTTCAACAGGTGGAAGCAGTCTGAAGGCTGTCCAGGCTTTGCGCAACAACGGATGTGAAGTGGTGGGTATGGTCGCATCGTTCACTTATGGCTTTGATGTCGCTGCGGAAGCGTTCAAGAATGCCAAGGTCGAACTGGTTACCTTGACCAACTACAATGCTGTACTGGATGCGGCGTTGAAGACCGACTATATTGATGCTGCCGATATCCCTGTTCTTCAGGCATGGAGAGAAGACCCTTCTCATTGGACTGGCAAATAAGCGATTTGTTTTAATCAACTATTTATAGGCACGGATTACACGGACACACGGTTTGCAGATGGAACCGTGTCTATCCTTGCAATCCGTGTTTTTTTATCTGTTTATTTATGGTACAAGCTGAAAGTAGTGTAAAATATGTTCCGTATAGTCAGGAACGTGTATATAACAAACTGTCTGACCTGAACAACCTGGAAGAGATGCGCAAGAGTTGGGATATGGTGAAGACTGAAATGCCTCAGATGGAAGAGATTTCTTTTGACCGTGATTCATTGACCATGAAGGTACAGGGCATCACCATGAAGTTGTGTATTATTGAACGTGAACCATGTAAGTGTATCAAGTTTGAGGGAAAGGACACTCCGGTTCCGTTGAATATGTGGATCCAGATTCTTCCTGTTGCCGGAGAGGAGGCAAAATTGAAAGTGACTGTCCGTTCTGATGTGAATGCCTTCATGAAGGCAATGATTGCCAAACCGTTGCAGAACAGTGTTGAGAAAATTGCCATGCTGTTGGCTAATATACCTTATTAATATACATAATAATCGATTACGAATATGGCTTTGAAACTTTGGGAAAAGAATGTCCAGGTAAATGAAGAGATAGACCGTTTTACCGTAGGACGGGACCGTGAGATGGACCTTTATCTGGCCAAGCACGATGTACTTGGTTCAATGGCTCATATAACTATGTTGGAAAGCATCGGACTGCTGACTGCCGATGAGTTGAAAGTGTTGCTGGAGGAATTGAAGAATATCTACGCTTCTGCCGAGAAAGGTGAATTTGTCATTGAAGACGGTGTTGAAGACGTACATTCTCAGGTTGAACTGATGCTGACCCGTAAATTGGGTGATGTGGGAAAGAAAATACATAGCGGGCGTTCCAGAAACGACCAGGTACTTGTCGACCTGAAACTGTTTACCCGTGAACAGTTGAAGCAGGTGGCCGAGGCCGTGGAAGACCTGTTCAAGATTCTGATTTCCCAAAGTAACCGTTACAAGGATGTCCTGATGCCGGGATATACCCATCTGCAGATTGCCATGCCTTCTTCTTTCGGACTGTGGTTCGGAGCCTATGCCGAAAGTCTGGTAGATGACATGATGTTCCTGCAGGCTGCCTATAAGATGTGCAACCGTAATCCGCTGGGGTCGGCTGCCGGATATGGCTCTTCCTTCCCGCTCGACCGTGAAATGACGACCCGCCTGCTGGGTTTTGATTCAATGAACTATAACGTTGTGTATGCGCAGATGGGCCGTGGTAAGATGGAACGTAACGTAGCGTTTGCCCTGGCCTCCATTGCCGGAACATTGTCGAAGATGGCTTTCGATGCCTGTTTGTTCAGTTGCCAGAATTTCGGTTTCGTGAAACTGCCCGACGAATGTACTACAGGTTCGAGCATCATGCCTCACAAGAAGAATCCGGACGTATTTGAACTGACACGTGCCAAATGCAATAAAATCCAGTCGCTTCCACAGCAGATCATGATGATTATGAACAATCTGCCTTCCGGCTATTTCCGTGACCTGCAGATTATCAAGGAAGTGTTCCTGCCGGCGTTCGATGAACTGAAGGATTGTCTGAAGATGGCTTCCTATATCATGAACAAGATCAAGATCAATGAACATATTTTGGATGACGACAAGTATCTTTACATGTTCAGCGTAGAGGAAGTGAACCGTCTGGCAAGTGAAGGTATGCCTTTCCGTGATGCCTATAAGAAGGTAGGGCTGGATATTGAAGCCGGTAAGTTTACCCACAGTAAGGAAGTGCATCACACACATGCCGGAAGTATCGGTAACCTGTGTAACGACAAGATTTCCGAGCTGATGGACAAGGTGGTAGGCGGTTTCAATTTTGAGGCTGTAGAACAGGCCGAAAAGGCTTTGTTAGGACGTTGAAAGGAGATTTTTGGTAAAGAAAATGAGAAAACGGGTAAAATGTTTGGAGTGTAACATAAAACTCCCTACATTTGCACCCGTAAACGCGGAAATAGCTCAGTTGGTAGAGCATAACCTTGCCAAGGTTAGGGTCGCGAGTTCGAGTCTCGTTTTCCGCTCGTTTTAAAGGCTGCTCGAATGGTGGAATCGGTAGACACGAGGGACTTAAAATCCCTTGGCCATTGCGGCTGTGCGGGTTCAAGTCCCGCTTCGAGTACAAGAAACGCTAATTACTTGAAAATAAGTAGTTAGCGTTTTTTATTTTTCTTGCTGTTCCTGCTTCCTATAACTGGTATTGAACGGAAAACAGGATTTCTCTTGGCCGCATTTTAATCCACGAAGTATATTGTTGAACTGCCGAATAGGTGGTATATCGGTATTCCTTTTGGTTGAACAAGTTACACAGACTCATGGAAAAACGCCATTTGTCCTTGATGTACGAAGCTTCGGTGTCGGCAAGCCATACGTGCTGACGGCTGTCTTCATCGAGCTGGTTATAGTAGTGTTCTCCGCTAAGGCGGATACTGAATGTCCTGTTTCCTATTTCAAAATTGATTTTCTGACGGATATCCCATAAGGCAGGCAGACGGTTCCCTTCGCCGATGATGGAACGGTTACAGGTAAGTGTAGCCAGATATGTGGCATTGAACCAGTCAAGGGGCGCCCAATTGATTTTGGGAGTCAGGGTGAGCTGGGTGTAGCGGTAGTTTTGGATTGAACCTTGTCCCGCCTGCTTCCCTTCACTATGAATCAGTTGGGTTTCCAGTGAGGTTTTCAGGTTCCATCCGTAGAATCCTTTCGAGATGAGGCTGTTCAGGTTGTAGTTACGGATCCGGTTCGGTACGTCCCAGGTAGTAAGGGTAAAGATACTGTCCCGGTATTCCGAATGGGTCAGTTGCCGGTTCTTCCGGTTCCAGTAACTTCCCGAGAGGCACCAGAAAAATTCGTGGACGGTCCGTTTGTATGTCAGGTAAAAGGAGTAAAGCTGATCCTGTAATTCCGGGATACGAGGCGATAAGGAAACGAGGGTACGGTAGTTCTGCCAGTAGGAGTATGGATAATAATCGGTTGCCTCTCCGTTCTTTTGTTGAAGTTGGGCGCGGGTTACTAGTTCCCAGCGTGGACCGAGCTGCCAGTGTAGCGAGACCGTCGGACTGATCCGTATGTCGGTATATCCTTGGTTGGGTTTTCTCAGGTAGGCGGCATCGGCAGATACGGTCAGACGGAAGGTGTTCCGTTCCCACATCCACATCGGGGTTGCGTAGAGTTTGAATTGATGGCTGGAGAAATCTGTCGTCTGATTCAGGAACAGCAACTCCCCTTGGATACCGCCGGTAATTCCGAAAGTCATTCCGTTTTTTTCCCATTGGTAATAAGCCTGGTTGTCTGTATACACTTGCTGAAGCCCGAACGACTGGTCGACTTGTGTGAACCGGAGTGTAGTGGGTTGATAGGCATAGCGGAAGAATGAACGGAAGCCGGAAGTGGAGTGTTCGCGGGTGGTCAGGTAATTCAGCCGGTTGGTCAGTTGAAGACAGGCCGTTTGTAGGTGTTGGGTCAGTTCCCGGCTGCCCCGCAGGTTTTCCCGGCTTTTGCTCCAGGTTCCGTCTGCTTCCAGCAGATTCCGGAAGAAGGACTGTTCGCCGTTCCGTTCATAATTGTAGCTGGCCTGTACCTGATGGGTGTACAGACCGTATGTCTGCTCCTGTGCGATACGGACGGTATCGGTAGGGTAGTAGTAAATTTCCTGGGTCCCTTGATTACGGTGCTGTTCGTCGTACAGATAGTGGAAGCTGAAACGGGACTGTCGTTCCTCGTTTTTTCGGTAAAGACGGTTCACCGATACCAGGTGAGTGGTATTATCCATCAGCCGTTGTTTTTCCAGAGGGAAAGAAAAGTCTGGCTGGCCGATAAAACTCGGAACGTCGGCAGGCGTGATAAAGTTCTGGTTGTCGGATGCCAGTTGTTGCAGCTCGGTAGAAAGGTCTTTCCCTGTATGGTCTGTCTTATACGCATAGATGCCTTGCCGTTCACGGGCCAGTTGTAAGGCATTGAGTTTTCCGCTATACAGCAGTTGGTCGCCATACCCTCCTGCCACCTGCAAGGTGAGCAGCCAGCGGGAACGTACTTCCGGTTTCAGTTTCAGATTCAAAGCCACTTTGTCACTCGGCATCTTGTTGCGTAGGGAACGGATGGGTTGGAAGTGCTCTATCACTTCGGCCTTTTCCACCGCATCAGCTTTCAGATTCTCCGTAATCTGGTTGTACCGGCCTCCCGACACATCCATTCCCTCCACGGTAAACTGACTGATGGCTTTTCCGTTGTATCGGATTTCCCCATTTTGTTCGTTCACGTCGATCCCCGGTAATTTTTTCAGTGCCTCCTTGATGTTCTGCTCTTTTCCGGAAGTGAAACGAGCCAGGTCGTATGTCACGGTATCTTGTCGTCCGTAGATACGTCCTCCCTTGATTTCCACTTCTTTCAGGGAGATGGCTTCCGGCTCCAACCGGAACGTCATTTCTGTTCCCATCCGTGCAGGGCGGCTTTCTTTCTGGTATCCCAGATAGGTGACATGCACTTGCCATGCAGCGTCTTCGGATACAGAAAAGGAGAAACATCCTTTGGGATCGGTCAAGGCATACTTGTAGACGGTGTTACTTGAGTCGCGGGTGAGGGTGACTGTAGCCATTTCCAGTGGTTGGTGCGTTTCGTTGTCGATGACTTTTCCTTTGATAAGGAACTGCGCTTGCATCTGACAGGTGAAAAGCAGAAAGAAAAACAAAATCAGTGGTTTCATACGGCAGGAGGGTTATTCAGGCAGTTCAATGGGGTTATAAGGTATGGAGAATGATTTCATCGGGTTTCCATGTTTGTCGGTCACACTGACCTTTACATTGGGTGCCGTCGAGGCGATGAAACTCATCGGGTCTTTAGCCATCCGTTCATACATCCTGTTCAAGTTCTGGCGGGAAACCTTTTCCCTTCCTTTGAGATTGATCAGGATAGGTTTCGGAGTTTTGCATTGTTCTATCCCGGTACAGTTGAACGT
>ENA-OZHK01000181-OZHK01000181.1-human-gut-metagenome-genome-assembly--contig:-NODE-181-length-21676-cov-4.830581_pt1 | contig 21676 bp, 14 predicted proteins | sample MGYA00244048_ERZ653690 | MGnify/ENA primary metagenome ERZ653690 (study PRJEB26926, sample SAMN06165197) | human gut metagenome | biome: ENVO:00009003; feature: ENVO:2100002; material: ENVO:00002003...
TCTATATAGGAGGCCAGCAGGGCAAGGCCTGTCAGAGCTGCCGAGCCGATGGCGAATCCTTTTCCGGTTGCTGCCGTAGTGTTTCCAAGGGAATCAAGCGCATCGGTGCGCCGGCGTACCTCTTCTCCCAGTCCGCTCATTTCGGCGTTACCTCCAGCATTGTCGGCAATGGGGCCGTAAGCATCGGTAGCCAAGGTAATACCCAGCGTGGAAAGCATTCCTACCGCTGCGATTCCTATACCGTACAGTCCCATGCCTATGTTCGTCAGGTCGAATCCGGATGCCAGCCAGTAGGACAGGATGATGCCTGCCACTACGGCGATGACGGGAATGGTGGTGGATATCATACCCAGGCCGATACCCGAGATGACTACCGTGGCAGGTCCTGTTTTACCACTTTCCGATAATTTCCGGGTGGGCTTGTAGGATTGGGAAGTGTAGTATTCGGTCGACTGTCCGATGATGATGCCTACTACCAGTCCGATAACTACGGCAAAGGCGATGTTCAGCCAGTTGGTTATATCCAGCAGCCATAGAATGAAGAATGTGGCTGCTACAATCAGGATGGCGCTCAGGTTGGTGCCGAACGAAAGTGACCGGAGTAGGTCTTTCATGTGGGCGTCTTCGCGCGTGCGTACCGAAAATATACCTATCATGGAGAGGATGATGCCCACAGCTGCAATCAGCATCGGGGCGATGACAGCCTTGAACTGCATGGATGTGTCGCCGCTCCCGATGAAGGCGGCCGCTCCCAAAGCGGCCGTTGCCAGGATGGATCCGCAGTAGGATTCATACAGGTCGGCTCCCATACCGGCTACGTCGCCCACGTTGTCTCCCACATTGTCGGCTATGGTTGCCGGGTTGCGCGGGTCGTCTTCGGGGATACCGGCTTCCACCTTTCCTACCAGGTCGGCCCCTACATCGGCGGCTTTCGTATAGATGCCTCCGCCTACACGGGCGAAGAGGGCCTGTGTAGATGCCCCCATTCCGAAGGTGAGCATGGTGGTTGTGATAATGCAGAGCTTGGCTGTCGGGTTATTCCCGTCGTCGGGGATGAAATGGTCCAGCAGGATGTACCAGAATGAGATGTCAAGCAGTCCGAGACCTACTACCACCAGTCCCATGACGGCCCCGCTCCGGAAAGCGATCCTCAGTCCCTTGTTCAGCGAACTGCGCGCAGCATTGGCTGTGCGGGCGGAGGCATATGTGGCGGTTTTCATTCCAAGGAATCCCGACAGGCCGGAAAAGAAGCCTCCGGTAAGGAAGGCTACGGGTACCCAATGGTTCTGCAGGTTGAATCCGTAGGCCATGATGGAGAACAGGATAACCAGTCCGAGAAAGACCAGGGTCACTACTTTGTATTGTTGTTTCAGGTATGACATCGCTCCCTGGCGCACATGGGAGGCAATCTGTTGCATGCGGGCTGTTCCTTCGCTTTCGCGCATCATTTGCCGGTAGAAATACCATGCCAGCAAAAGGGCTGAAATGGAAGCTGCAGGTATCAGCCAGAACAATGGAGTTTCCATATGAAAAGATGTTTAAGGTTTATCTTCAAATATAAAGATTAAATATCGACATGCAAATTTTCAATGTGAAAAATTTGTTTAAAAGGACAAATAGGCTTCTTTTTGTTACAATTTTACTTTTTGTTTTGCTTTTAATTATGATATTTATGCAAAAAAGGCTGTTTTAATTGTAAATCGGATAATTTTATCCGGTTTTTGTTGAGTATTGTATCGGGAAGTTTGTATATTTGTAGTCTGACATAAAGTTATAAATTATATTGAAATGGTTTACGATATTGAAATGTTGAGGCAATTCTACTCGTCTTATGCAGAAAAAGTAGAGAATGCCCGTAACAGATTGGGAAGAGCTATGACATTGGCGGAGAAAATCCTCTATGCACATCTATATAATCCGGAAAAACTGGCGGCTTTCCGTCGTGGGGAAGACTATGTAGATTTCCGACCCGACCGGGTGGCTATGCAGGATGCGACGGCCCAGATGGCTTTGCTGCAGTTCATGAATGCAGGGAAAGAGACGTCGGCCGTTCCGGCTACAGTGCACTGTGACCATCTGATACAGGCCTATAAAGGCGTGAAGGTGGATCTGCCTGCCGCCTGCGAAACTAACAAGGAGGTGTATGATTTCCTGAAAAGTGTGGCTTCACGTTATGGTATAGGATTCTGGCGTCCGGGGGCCGGTATCATCCACCAGGTTGTCCTTGAAAATTATGCGTTTCCTGGCGGTATGATGGTGGGGACCGATTCGCATACCCCGAATGCCGGAGGCCTTGGAATGATAGCTATAGGTGTGGGAGGTGCCGACGCCGTGGATGTCATGACCGGTATGGAATGGGAACTGAAGATGCCTAAGCTGATAGGTGTGAAACTGAAGGGAAAACTGGAGGGATGGGCCGCCCCGAAAGACGTGATCTTGAAGCTGGCCGGTATCCTGACTGTCAAAGGGGCTACCAATGCTATTATTGAATATTTTGGTGAAGGGACCGCTTCCTTGTCGGCTACCGGTAAGGCTACCATTTGTAATATGGGGGCCGAAGTAGGGGCAACCACATCGCTGTTCCCATTTGACGAGGAAATGAAAAAGTATCTTTGTGCCACTGGTCGTGAGGAAGTGGCTGCGATGGCGGAAGCGAACAAAGACAGTCTGAAGGCGGACGATGAAGTTCTGTCTGATCCGGAGAACTATTACGACCGTATCATCGAGATCGACCTGTCTTCGCTGGAACCATATATTAATGGACCGTTTACGCCGGATGCTGCCTGCCCGATTTCAGAATTCGCCGCCAAAGTAAAGTCGAACGGATATCCGCAGCGTATGGAAGTGGGGCTGATCGGGTCTTGTACCAATTCTTCATATCAGGACTTGAGCCGGGCGGCGTCACTCGCACGTCAGGTAAAGGCGAAGGGACTGAAGATGGCTTCTCCGCTGATCATCAATCCGGGTTCGGAACAGGTATATTGCACTTCCGAGCGTGACGGCATGATTGCCGATTTCGAGGCGGTAGGCGGTGTGATCATGACCAATGCCTGCGGTCCTTGCATTGGCCAGTGGAAACGTGTGACGGACGATCCTACGAGGGCCAATTCCATTGTCACCTCATTTAACCGCAACTTTGCCAAACGTGCCGACGGTAATCCGAACACCCATGCGTTTGTGGCTTCTCCGGAACTGGCGATGGCTTTGACCATAGCCGGCGACCTGTGTTTCAATCCGCTGACGGATACCTTGACCAATGAAAAAGGTGAGCAGGTGAAACTGGATGCGCCTGTGGGCGATACCTTGCCTGCTAAAGGATTTACCGTAGACGACAACGGTTATGTGGCTCCGGCTGCCGACGGAAAGAATGTAAGTATTTCCATTGATCCGGAATCCCAACGCCTGCAGAAGCTGGCTCCGTTTGCTCCGTGGGACGGGAAAGACCTTATAGACATGCCGCTGCTGATCAAGACACAGGGCAAGTGTACCACCGACCATATTTCCATGGCGGGCCCGTGGCTGCGTTTCCGCGGACATCTGGAAAACATTTCCGACAATATGCTGATGGGAGCGGTCAATGCCTTCAACGGAAAGACCAACAGTGTGTATAACAGTCTGACCGGTGGGTATGAAGCGGTCTCAGCGGTAGCCAAACAGTATAAGGCGAAAGGAATCTCATCCATTGTTGTGGCCGAAGAAAACTATGGGGAAGGTTCGAGCCGCGAGCATGCCGCAATGGAACCCCGGTTCCTGAACGTGAAGGCTATCCTGGCCAAGAGTTTCGCCCGCATTCATGAAACGAACCTGAAGAAACAGGGTATGCTGGCACTGACGTTTGTCAATAAGGACGACTATGACAAGGTGCAGGAGCATGACCGTATCTCTGTTCTCGGACTGGATACATTTGCACCCGGAAAGCCTCTGAAGGTAGTGCTGCGCCATGAAGACGGTACGAGCGATACCATTGAAGCTTCCCATACATATAATGATATGCAGATTGCCTGGTTCCGTGCCGGTTCTGCTTTGAATACATTCAGAAAACAATAAATCCGATTCTATGAGTAAAGTATATATGCAAGACGGTCGGCTGGTAGTGCCCGACTGTGTGACCATCCCTTTCATTGAAGGCGACGGTGTAGGAGCCGAAATCACTCCGGTTTGTCAGAAGATTGTCAACGAGGCCGTGAAACTGGCCTATGAAGGAAAACGTTCCATCGAATGGAAAGAAGTGCTGGCCGGCGGTAAGGCGTTTGAAAAGACAGGCGAATGGCTGCCCGAAGCGACGATGGACGCTTTCCGTGAATACCTGGTAGGAATCAAGGGTCCGCTTACCACACCTGTAGGCGGCGGTATCCGGTCCTTGAATGTGGCCTTGCGCCAGACACTCGACCTGTATGTCTGCTTGCGTCCGGTACGTTGGTTCAAGGGGGTGGTATCTCCGGTAAAGGAACCTCAGAAAGTGGATATGCATATCTTCCGTGAAAATACGGAAGATATCTATGCCGGAATAGAATGGGAACAGGGAACTCCGGAAGCGGAAAAGTTCTATACGTTCCTGCGTGACGAAATGGGAGTGACCAAGGTACGTTTCCCAAAGACTTCATCTTTCGGTGTGAAGCCTGTATCTGTGGAAGGAACCCAGCGTCTGGTACGTTCGGCTATCAGCTATGCCCTGGAACATCAGTTGCCTTCCGTTACATTGGTGCATAAGGGGAATATCATGAAGTTTACCGAAGGAGGATTCAAGCGTTGGGGCTACGAAGTAGCCGAAAAGGAATTCGCCGGCAAGACGTTCACCATGAACCAATATGAAAAGGTAAAGAAGGATCTGGGTGAAGAATCGGCGAAAGCCGCTTTGGCTGAGGCCGTCAATACCGGCAAGCTGATCGTCAAGGACTGTATTGCGGATGCGTTTCTGCAGAATACCCTGCTCATTCCGGAGGAATATTCCGTGATTGCCACATTGAACCTGAACGGCGACTATATCTCCGACCAGCTTGCTGCGATGGTGGGTGGCATCGGTATTGCACCGGGAGCCAATATCAATTACCTTACAGGACATGCCATTTTTGAGGCTACCCATGGTACGGCACCTAACATTGCCGGGAAGAACATAGTCAACCCGTGTTCGTTGCTGCTGTCTTCGGTTATGATGCTCGAATATCTGGGATGGAAGGAGGCCGGACAGTTGATTACCGGTGCGCTTGAAAAGGCCTTCGGAGAAGGAAAGGCCACCAATGATTTGGCCCGCTTCATGCCGAACGGACAGTCTCTTGGAACCGTTGAGTTCGGCGATTGTGTGATCGATTTTTTATAATAGAAGTTTAACCAATTCCTGCGTAATACTGAGAATCTATGAAAAAGGAATATGTTGTATATAAACTTTCGGAATGTGCAAAACATGCATGCCGTATCGATAATGAGCTTTTTACCAAATATAATGTAAAGCGCGGACTCCGTAATGAAGACGGAACCGGAGTGCTGGTAGGTCTGACCAAGATCGGTAATGTGGTAGGTTATGAAAGGACCGACCAGGGACTGAAGGCGATTCCCGGCAAGCTGTTCTATCGCGGATACGACCTGGAAGACATTGCCCATGCCTTGCTGAAGGAAAAACGTTTCGGCTTTGAAGAGGTGGCCTATCTGTTGCTTTCGGGTGAACTTCCTGATTCTGAGCAGCTGGCTTCCTTTAAGGAACTGATCAATGACAATATGCCGCTCGACAAAAAGACTACGATGAATATCATTGACCTGGAAGGCCAGAACATCATGAATATCCTGGCCCGGAGTGTACTTGAAATGTATACCTTCGACCCGAATCCGGATGACATCTCACGCGACAACCTGATGCGTCAGTCGATAGAGCTGATTTCGAAGTTCCCTACCATCATTGCCTATGCCTATAACATTTACCGTCATAGCACACAGGGACGTTCACTGCATATCCGTCATCCGCATGAAAACCTGTCATTGGCCGAAAACTTCCTTTACATGATCAAGAAGGACTATACGCCGTTGGAGGCACGTATGCTCGACCTGTTGCTGGTTTTGCAGGCCGAACATGGCGGTGGTAACAACTCTACCTTTACGGTCCGTGTGACCAGTTCTACCCGTACTGATACCTATTCAAGCATCGCTGCCGGAATCGGATCCTTGAAAGGTCCGTTGCATGGAGGAGCGAACATTCAGGTAGTAAGGATGTTCCACCATCTGAAGGAGGTCATATCCGACTGGAATAACATCGACGAGATAGATACATACCTTATACGTATGCTGAACAAGGAAGCGTACGACGGTAGCGGGCTGATTTATGGTATCGGTCATGCCGTGTATACCATATCCGACCCACGTGCCGTATTGTTGAAGGAACTGGCCAGCGAACTGGTGGCCGAGAAAGGAATGGAAAAGGAATTTGCTTTCCTTGAACTCCTTGAACAGCGTGCCATCGAATGTTTCAAGAAGGTGAAAGGTACCAAGAAACAGGTATGCTCGAATGTGGACTTCTATTCAGGCTTTATCTATGAGCTGATGGGTCTTCCTGTAGAGATCTATACTCCATTGTTTGCCATGGCCCGTATTGTGGGATGGACGGCACACCGTATCGAGGAATTGAATTTCGAGGGCCGCCGTATCATCCGTCCGGCCTATAAGAATGTGTTGGATGAAATGGAGTATACTCCTATATCCGACCGTTGATCTGCTCTTTTCGTTTTCTCTCTTCATAGGTTCAGGCGGCTTTCATTATCCGGAGGTCGCCTGAATGTTTTGTGTAATCTGTAGGAGCGTTTTCTTTGAAATATATTTGCCGGATAAGGTACTTCTGTGTAAATTTAACATCTGATTAATCTAAATTATGAAATTCATGAAAAAATATTTTGTTGGAGTAGGGCTGTTTCTGAGCATGACGGTTTATGTGCAGGCTCAGGATCTGAAGCTTTGGTATGAAAAGCCGGCCACTACATGGGTTGAGGCTCTGCCGGTGGGTAATTCATCTATGGGAGCCATGGTTTATGGGGGAACCTATAAGGAAGAACTGCAGTTGAATGAAGAAACGGTGTGGGGAGGAGGTCCTCACCGGAATGACAATCCGGAAGCCAGATCGCATCTGCAGGAAGTACGGGATCTGATTTTTGCCGGCAAGACCTTGGAAGCCCAGAACCTGATTGACAAGACTTTCTATACCGGGAAGAACGGTATGCCTTATCAGACTATCGGTAGTCTGCTGATCGAGATGCCTGACAAGGGGCAGGTGAGTGATTATTATCGTGATCTGGATCTGGAACGTGCCGTAGCCACGACCCGTTTCAAGGTAGACGGGGTGACATATACACGTGAGGTGTTCGCTTCGTTTCCGGATAAGGTCATCATCGTGCGGTTTACTGCCGACAAGCCGGGGATGCTGAACTTTAAGGTCAAGTACACTTCTCCGTTGGAAAATACGGTCAGGAAATCGGGAAAGAAGCTGGTGTTGAGAGGAAAAGGACAGGCACATGAAGGTGTACCGGCTGTCATTGAAATGGAAACACAGAGTCAGGTGGCTGCTCAAGGCGGGAAGGTAAGACTGACCGACGATGCCATTTCTGTAGAGAATGCTACATCTGCCACTTTATATATTGCTGCGGCAACCAATTTCGTGAACTACCACGATGTGAGCGGCAATGAAACGAAAAAGGCTTCGGCCTTGCTGAATGCTGCGATGAAAAAGAATTACGATGACGCGCTGAAGGCACACGAAGCCTATTACAAGTCACAGTTTGACCGGGTTTCCCTATCGCTGGAAAGTGCCGACAAGCAGGCGGCCGGACAGGAAACGGTAAAGCGTATAGCCGGTTTCAGTAAAGGGGGAGATGCTTCACTGGCAGCTCTGATGTTCCAGTACGGGCGTTATCTGCTGATATCTTCTTCACAGCCGGGCGGACAGGCTGCCAATCTGCAGGGTATCTGGAACGACAAGCTGCTAGCTCCCTGGGACGGGAAATATACCATCAACATCAATGCCGAAATGAATTACTGGCCGGCTGAAGTGACCAACTTGTCGGAGACACACAAGCCGCTGTTCGACCTGATACAGGATCTTTCCGTTACGGGTCGGCAGACTGCCCGCGACATGTATGGTTGTAACGGATGGGTAGCCCATCATAATACAGACATCTGGCGTATTACGGGACCTGTTGACAATGCGTCTTATGGAACCTGGCCGATGGGAGGAGCCTGGCTTACCACCCATCTGTGGCAACACTATCTCTATACCGGCGACAAGCAGTTCCTGAAAGAGGCGTATCCGGCCATGAAGGGATCGGCCGACTTCTTCCTCAGCTATATGGTTCCGCATCCGAAATACGGATGGAAGGTGACGGCACCTTCCATGTCGCCCGAACATGGTCCGGCGGGAGAGAATCCCCAGAGCAATTCTACGATTGTGGCGGGATGTACAATGGATAACCAGATTATTTTCGACGTGTTGAGCAATACGTTGGATGCCGCGAAGGTATTGGATATACAGCCGGCTTACCAGGATTCGCTGAAGAACCAGCTGGCCCAGCTTCCGCCTATGCAGATAGGCCGGTATAACCAGTTGCAGGAGTGGCTGGAAGATCTGGACAATCCTCGTGACGAACATCGCCACGTATCGCATGCATATGGTTTGTTCCCCAGCAACCAGATATCTCCTTATACCCATCCTTACCTGTTCCAGGCGGTGAAGAACACGTTGTTGCAACGGGGTGACAAGGCAACCGGATGGTCTATCGGCTGGAAGATCAATTTGTGGGCGAGACTTCTTGACGGCAATCATGCCTATAAGATGATTTCGAACCTGCTGGTGCTGCTGCCGAGTGATGCCGTAGCGCGCAAGTATCCGGAAGGACGTACTTATCCGAATATGTTTGATGCCCATCCGCCTTTTCAGATTGACGGAAACTTCGGGTTTACGGCAGGTGTAGCCGAAATGTTGCTCCAGAGCCACGACGGGGCGGTACATCTGTTGCCGGCTTTGCCTGATGCCTGGTCGGAAGGTAGCGTGAAGGGTTTGGTTGCCCGTGGTGGTTTTGTGGTAGATATGGAATGGAACGGCGTACAGCTGGCCAAAGCCAGGATACATTCCCGTCTGGGAGGTAATCTGCGTCTGCGTTCTTATATCCCGCTGAAGGGAGAAGGACTCAAGCCGGCCGAAGGGACCAACCCGAATCCGTTGTTCAAGCAGGCAGATATCAAGGAACCTCTGGTATCGAAAGAAATCGTACCTCAGTATCCGGTCATTCCTAAAGTCTATGAGTATGACCTGATGACGGAACCGGGAAAAGATTACATTGTGACAAGATAATGGCTAGCGGGTATAGGTGGCTTCCACGCCTACCTGCCCGCCGTCTGCTCCCATAGGAGGGTTCTGTTTGAACAGGGCGATCTTTATTTCCATTATAGGTGGGAAACGGTCGAACAGGTGCCGTGCAATCCGATGTATGACATGCTCCAGCAGTCGGGAAGGGATATCCATCTCTTCTTTTACTGCCGCGAATACATCGGCATAGTTTACGGTTCCTTCCAGTTCATCCTGTGCGCCGGCCCGTGAGAAATCTGTTTTCAGCCTCAGGCTGACGGTATATTCGGCTCCTACCTTGTTTTCCTGGGGGAGTACACCGTGGTAAGCATACAGCTTTATCCCGTCCAGGTAGATATACATGTTGTCTGCTTTCATGTTTGATGGGAAGTTTAATTAAAAAAGTCATTCGGAAAATGAACTGTTTCCGGGAATATTTTCCCCTGCAGCTATATTCCGAATGACTTGTTTTATTATTATGTAGAATTGTAAAGATTATCCGCAACGTGAAGCACCGCAAGTCTTGCAGATAAGGCAGCCCTCCTGATATACCAGTGTTTCATGGCCGCAATTCGGACATTTCACTCCTTTGGCTTCGGTTCCGTCCTGCACATATTTCTTCAATGCACGTTCCACACCGTTTTTCCAGGTATTGATGTTCTCGCTGTCGAGCTGCAGTGAACTTACCAGTTTGATGACCTGTTCGATAGGCATCTGCCAGCGCAAGACTCCTGAAATGAGTTTTGCATAGTTCCAGTACTCTTTGTCGAATTTGCCGGAAAGGCCTTCGACCGTCATCTTGTATCCTCGTTTGTTCTCGAACTGGAAGTCATAACGTTTGTTGCCTTCTTCGTCGAAATTCTTGATGATACGTCCTTTGGTTACGGATTTCGGAAGTACGATACCTTCTTCGTCATCCTGCAGACCGGTAAAGATTTCGTAAGGACGACCGTCTAGTAAACCTACAAAAGCTACCCATTTTTCCTTGTTATTCTGGAAACGGACTACATCGGCTTCCAGTACCCGTGGACGTACTTCTACAACCTCACGTGTCTTGACACATTCGCAAGGTCCTTCTTTCTTGTCGTCCTTCTTCTTGGTAGAAAGCAGCACACCCGCACGTGAACCGTCACGGTAAACTGTACATCCCTTGCATCCGGAGCGCCATGCTTCTACATACAGGCGGTTTACCAGGTCTTCATCGACGTTGTTGGGCAAATTGATCGTTACGCTGATGGAGTGGTCCACCCATTTCTGGATACGACCCTGCATCTTGACTTTCATCAGCCAGTCGACATCATTGGAAGTAGCCTTGTAGTAAGGTGATTTGGCCACCAGTTCATCTATCTCTTCCTGGGTATACCGTTTGTTCGGATCATAGCCGTTGGCTTCCATCCAGGTAAGGAACTTATGGTGGAATACGGTATATTCTTCGAATGCGTCACCTGTTTCATCAACGAAGTCTACATGTACATTGGTGTCGTTCGGGTTAACCTTACGGCGGCGTTTGTATACCGGCATGAACACCGGTTCAATGCCGGAAGTAGTCTGTGTCATCAGACTGGTTGTACCTGTAGGAGCGATGGTGAGGCAGGCGATGTTACGGCGGCCGTATTTCTTCATGTCTTCGTACAATTGAGGATCGGCTTCGCGCAAACGGTTGATGAACGGATTTTCCTTTTCACGTTCCGCATCGTAGATTTCGAAAGCTCCGCGTTCCTTGGCCATGTTGACTGAAGAACGGTAAGCTTCCAGAGCGATCGTTTTCTGTACCTGTTCTGCAAATTCCGTGGCTTCTTCCGTTCCGTAGCGCAGCCCCATGGCGGCAAGCATATCTCCTTCGGCTGTGATACCTACTCCCGTACGGCGTCCCATTCCGGATTTGCGGTAAATCTTTTCCCACAGGTGGCGTTCTGTACCCTTGACTTCTTCACTTTCCGGATCGCTGTCTATCTTTTCCATGATCTTCTGGATCTTTTCCAGTTCGAGATCGATGATGTCGTCCATGATACGCTGTGCCAATGCTACATGCTTCTTGAACAGGTCGAAATCGAAATAGGCTTCCGGAGTGAACGGATTCACTACATATGAATAGAGGTTGATGGCCAGCAGGCGGCAGGAGTCGTACGGGCACAATGGAATTTCACCGCAAGGGTTGGTAGATACGGTCTTGAAGCCCAGGTCGGCATAGCAGTCGGGTACCGATTCGCGGATGATGGTATCCCAGAACAATACACCCGGTTCGGCCGATTTCCATGCGTTGTGCACAATCTTCTTCCATAATGCTGCGGCATCAATTTCCTTGACCACTTTCGGCTGGTCGGAATCAATGGGGAACTGTTGGGTATAGCTCCGGTTTTCGATGGCTGCCTGCATGAATTCGTCGTCAAGCTTTACAGATACGTTGGCACCCGTAACCTTGCCTTCGGTCATTTTCGCATCGATGAATGCTTCCGAATCAGGATGTTTGATGGATACACTCAGCATCAAGGCTCCGCGACGTCCGTCCTGTGCAACTTCACGTGTCGAGTTGGAATAACGTTCCATAAACGGAACCAGACCGGTTGAAGTCAGAGCGGAATTCTTTACAGGGGAACCTTTCGGACGGATATGTGAAAGGTCGTGACCTACACCACCGCGACGTTTCATCAACTGGACCTGTTCTTCGTCAATGCGGATGATGGCTCCGTATGAATCAGCGGATCCGTCAAGTCCGATTACAAAACAGTTAGAAAGAGAAGCTACCTGATAATCGTTGCCAATTCCAGTCATCGGACTTCCTTGCGGAATGATGTACTTGAAATGGTCAAGCAGGTTAAACAGTTGTTGAGCGCTAAGTCCGTTCGGATACTTGGCTTCAATTCGGGCAACTTCATTGGCAATACGCCAATGCATGTCTTCCGGTGACTTTTCATAGATGTTTCCAAAAGAGTCTTTGACGGCATACTTATTTACCCACACTCGGGCTGCCAACTCATCTCCTTTGAAATACTCCAGCGAGGCCGTAAAGGCTTCGTCGTAGGTGTAAGTTTGTTTTTCCACGGTTTTTATTAAATATTTGGTACGTTATTATTTTTAGTTGTCTTGATGTCTGTAGTAGAATGTTCGCTTATTAATAACATACGCCTGCAAAACTATATATGTTTTTTAGAATGGCAAAATAAAACAACAAAAAGTTATCAACAAAAATAAAAGTTTTCCGATTTTAATCTATTTTCTTCTGATTATTAATATATTATGAATTTTTATTCTGGAAAAAGTTGTCTAAAATGTAAAGTTGTCATTGTGCGCTGTTTTTATGCCGATTATGTTCTTCATCTGTATGTGCCTGTATTTTTAACTATTTACAATACCTGTCAGCCGTCTGATTTGATAAATATTTGCTATTTTTGTATAAATCAATTTTTATGTATATGGATTCAATTAAAAACAGACGTACGATACGTAAGTATAAGGAACAGGACATTCCCGAAGAATTGTTGAACGGGTTGCTGGAGGAGTCATTCCGGGCTTCTACCATGGGGAACATGCAGTTATACAGTGTGGTCGTGACCCGCAGTCGCGAAATGAAGGAAAAGCTGGCTCCCGCCCATTTTAACCAGCCTATGGTTACTTCCGCTCCTGTTGTCCTTACATTCTGTGCCGATTTCAACCGTTTCAGCAAATGGTGTCTGCAGCGGAAGGCCGAACCTGGATACGACAATCCGTTGTCATTCCTGAACGCCGTGAGTGACACGCTGCTGGTAACCCAGAATTTCTGTACATTGGCCGAAGACAGTGGATTGGGTATCTGTTATCTGGGTACTACCATCTATAATCCTGACCCGATCATTGAATTGCTGAAGTTACCCCGCCTGGTTATGCCCGTGGCTACCATTACGGTAGGTTATCCAGATGAATGTCCGGCACAGCCCGACCGTCTTCCTCTGAGAGGAATCATACATGAGGAAGTATATAAGGACTACACTCCAGAAATGATTGACGATATTTATGCCTACAAGGAGTCTTTGCCGGAAAACAAGCATTTTGTGGAGATTAACCATACCGAAACGCTGGCTCAGATATTTACCGATATCCGTTATAAGAAGGCTGATAATGAAATGATGTCAGAGTCATTGAAGGCGACGTTGAAGAAACAGGGATTCCGTAAATAAAAAGCCTGTAGTCTTGAAAGAAAACAGGAAAGGACATGAATTTTTCACCATCGAAGTAGAAAATTCATGTCCTTTCCTGTTTATATATCTTGCCGGCTGTCATTTCTGCCGTAGGCTGGATTCTATTTCTTCAATTTCAGCCTTGAATGCTTTGTCTACCTCTACCTGATCTTTTACAATCTTGCAGGCATGGAGCACCGTAGCATGGTCTTTGTTACCTATCATCTGTCCTATCTTTGAAGAGGAAGTTTCGGTATGCTTCTTGGCCAGATACATGGCAACCTGCCGTACCTGTACCACTTCACGCTTACGGGTTTTCGTATGGATAGTAGAAGCGTCTACCTGATAATGCGAGCAGACCTTTTCAATGATATCCTCGACCGTCAGCGGTTTGATTTCCGCACAGCGTACGGCTTTCCTTACGATATGCTGTGCCAGATCCAGGTTGATTTCACGTTTCAGCTTGATGGAATATACCAGCAGAGAGTTGACAATTCCTTCAAGTTCACGTACGCTCTCGTTCACGTTCTCTGCAATGTAGTCGATGACCGATTCCGGTATGGAAAGACCGTCACGGCGAATTTTGTCTCTGAGAATGTTCTTCCGGAGTTCGATGTCCGGTTTTTCCAGTTCGGCTACCAGTCCCCATTTGAAACGGGTAAGAAGGCGGTCTTCCATACCCTGCAGCATGACCGGAGCTCTATCGGATGTAAGGATAAGCTGCTTGCCGTTCTGATGCAGGTGGTTGAAAATGTGGAAGAACGTGTTCTGGGTCTTGGTTACTCCCGCAAATTCCTGTATATCATCGATAATCAGTACATCGATGGTCTGGTAGAAGCTGATGAAGTCATTGAAATGATTAGTCCTTACCGAATCCGTATATTGCATCTGGAAGAGATGTGCCGAGATATACAATACACGTTTTTCGGGATAGAGTTCCTTAATGCGTGTACCTATGGCATTGATCAGGTGTGTTTTGCCCACTCCCGACGGACCGTATAAAAACAGAGGATTGAAGGTGCGGGCCGGATTCTGGGCAACGGTTTCGGCAACCGTCCGTGAGAATTCGTTGCTCGCTCCTTTGATGAAGTTCTCGAAATTATAGTTCGGGTTCAGATGAGGATTCAGATCCTGTGCATTAGAAGAAGCCTGTAATATTGTAGGCGCCTTATTAGCGTTATGGATAGACGTCTGGGGCGGCAGCGCAGCCGAGCGTTCCGTTCCTTTTATATCGACGGCTATATGGTTTGTCTTGTCGGTCAGGATAGAGTACATCAGCTCCGTGCCTTCTCCAATCTCCTTGTAGATGGCTGCACGAAGCAAACCCACGAACTTTTCTTCCAGGTATTCATAGAAGAAAGGACTGGGTACCCCGATCGTCAAGGCCTTATTCTCGTATTTCAGCGGTACGATAGGCTCAAACCAAGTTTTGAAGGCTGTCGCATTCACGTTGTCTCTGATGAAAATGAGACAACGGTTCCATAATGCAATAGCCTGATTGTTCTCAATCATATTTATGTTCTAAAATTAATAAGCGAAACTTCTACGTTTGCAAATTTCGTAATGAAATTCTAGAAAAACAAATCACATTTCTCTTGCTTTTTAATGGAATTATATAACTATCTGTTGTACAGAATTTTATACATCTGTTAAAATAGCATATGCCTTAAAACAATTTGTTTTTCTATAAAGGTCTGAATTTCAGTTTATTGTGATAAAGTGTCTATTTGTTTATATTATAATGTCTTGATATTCCGATTTTGAATATCAAGACATTACATTGTAATAGCCATCATCCGGCAAGTAAATTCTTATTTAGAATTGTTCCATATAATGCCTAGTTGTCTTTTTTACCGAACAAGGAAAAATGTACGTAACGCTTAGGATGTTCCTTCAGGTCTTCCAGCAGGTTTGCGGCATTTACACTGGTGGCATTCAGGTTGTTGTAGAGTGAGGAATCATTCAGTAACAGTCCCAGGCTATTGTCTTTCCTGTTGAGCTTGTCGGTCAGGAGGTAGACATTCTGGAGTGTTGCATCCACTTTCTGGAAGGTTGCCGCATAATCGATTCCCTTCAGGTTTTCACTGATTGTCTTCAGGTTGGCTGATACGGCGTTCATGTTGTCGGCCAGTTGCGGTACCTCTGTGTTCATCAACTTGTTGAGCTGTCTGCTTGTGCTGTTCAGTGAGGCGGTCAGTTGTTCCGTGTTGTGGAGGGTATTCTTCAGTGCAGGATCGGCCAGCAGAGAGTTTAATGAAGCCAGTATCGAGTCCATTTTAGGGAGCATGACCTGTAGTTTGGGAAGCAGGTCGGTTTCAGCTGCTCCTAAAATACCGTTATTGGCATATCCCTGTAATGTATCTCCTTCTTCATGATAGGTCTTGCTTTCCGTATTCAGGATAAAGTTCATTTTTACAGTACCCAGCATTTCCGTTACCAGTTCGGCATGGCTTCCGTTGGGGATGCGCATTTCATCGTCTGTTTCCACGCATACAACCACATGTCCCGGATGGTTGTAGTTATACTGTATGTCATTGACTATACCTACCTTGTATCCGTTGGCGAATACAGGGCTGGATTTTGCCAGGCCGTTGATGTCTTCAAATTCTACATAGTAATAGCTTTCCGGTTTAAACATGTTTATACCTTTCAGGTAGTTGATACCGAAAAAGAGAATAAGCAATGCAGCTATTCCTGCCAGACCTATTTTTAATTCTTTTCTCATATTGCGTTTCTTTTATCTATTTTCTGTTTTTCTTGAATTCCTTGATTGCGTCATTGACATTGGTCTTTTCACCGTTCTTGAAAGCGATGATGAAGGCATCCTTGAACTTAGCGTCGACCTTGTTGCGTTTCAGGCGGAGAACCTGGTTATAGTCGGTGCTGTCACCGTATGTATATTTGTAAATGCCGTTCTCCTTATAGCAACCCACCGGTGAAAGTCCCTTGAACAGCTTACTGCCAGAAGGCAACTTCCTGTCTGATGTCAGTATCTGGATCTTGAATACAGGTTGGGCACCGTTTTCTGCGGGAGTATCCACCTTTCCGGGTGTGTCGTCACGGGTAGGAGAGGGAGCCTGTGTATTTCCTTGCCGCTGTTGCCGGTAATTCATGAAGGCCAGATAAATGCTCCTGGCCAGTGCGGAAGAACCGCTTTCCGAGAGCAGGTACGTTTCTTCGTTCCTGTTCGTGATATATCCCAACTCCACCAGTACGCTTGGCATGGTCGTTTCACGCAATACCAGGAATCCGGCCTGGTGTACCCCTTTGTCAACACGTCGGGCGTTGTTGCGGAACTGTGTCTGGATAAGCCGGGCAAAGCTGACACTTTGTGACATGTTCTTGTCCTGCATGAATTCAAAGATGATATAACTTTCTGAAGAGTTCGGATTAAAGCCGGCATACCGTTGCTTGTAGTCGTCTTCGATCAGAATGACGGAGTTTTCTTTTTTGGCAACTTCCAGATTATCTTGGGTGCGATGCAGTCCCAGCGTATATGTTTCGGTTCCTCTTACCGAACTGTTGCGTGAAGCCACAGAGTTTGTATGGATGGAGATGAACAGGTCGGCCTTGGCGTTGTTGGCAATGTCGGCCCGGCTGTGGAGCGGGACAAACACGTCCTTTTTCCGGGTATAGACAACCCGTGTATCACTACAGTTCTGCTCGATAAGTTTCCCGAGCTTCAGTGCCACGTTAAGGTTGATGTTTTTTTCACGTCCCCGCTTGCCGATGGCTCCCGGGTCGTGTCCTCCGTGGCCGGCATCTATCACTACGGTAAAACGTTTGTCCGATGCACCGTAGGCCGGAGTTGCCGTGAACAGGGTGAGTGCAAGACCGAATATGTATAATATATAGAATTTAAAAGCTTTCATAACCGGATTATGTCTGCAAAGTTAATAGTTTTTTGCTCTTTTCCGAGAATTCAGACTTTAAGAATTGCTATTTCAGTAGATAACGTCTATAAAAACAGATAAAAATGCTATAGTTCCAGGTTGTTTTCACTATTTTTGTCTATAGTTTCTTGAATCTAAACATATGTGCTTATGAAAAAGATCTTGTCGTTTGCAATTCCTGTTCTTTTTTGTCTGGGAATAGGAGTGGCCGGACGTTATGTCCAGGCCGAAGCCCAGGCGGAATGGTATCCGTTCCTGTCGAAACCGGCGCTTACACCTCCCGGATGGGCATTTCCGGTGGTATGGACTTTCATCTATGTCTGCATGGGGGTGGCATGCGGATTTGTGTGGAATATGAGTGAGGGCCTGCGCAGAAGGCTGCTGGCTCTCTGGATTGTCCAGCTTGTCCTTAATTTTCTGTGGAGCGTGCTTTTCTTCTATTGCCACAGCTTCAGTCTGGGTATGCTTGATATCCTGTTGCTCGACGTGTCGGTATTCTGTTTTATGTGGACCGGATTCAAGGTTAAGCCGGTATTGGGATGGCTTTTCGTCCCGTATATGGTCTGGCTGTTGCTGGCTACCTATCTGAACGGGTCTCTGTGGTATCTGAATGCCTGACGGGAAACGTGTATGGGGCAGGATGATGTGGTGTGGCAACGTTAATAAAGCATAAACCGGTGGAATGATGTCAATCAGGCGCCCCGAAAAATTGTATATTTGTTTGTTTTCGTAGAAAAGACTAAAAATAAGTATAGAAATTATGACGTTAATTGATGGAAAAGCTATTTCGGAACAGATAAAGCAGGAGATTGCCGCCGAGGTTGCCGAAATTGTTGCCCGTGGAGGCAAACGTCCGCATCTGGCCGCCATACTTGTCGGTCATGACGGAGGAAGTGAAACCTATGTAGCTTCGAAGGTGAAAGCTTGTGAGGTATGTGGATTCAAGTCTACCCTGATCCGTTTCGAGAATGATGTTACAGAGGCCGAACTGCTGGCCAAGGTCCAGGAGTTGAATGAAGACGATGACGTGGACGGATTTATCGTACAGTTACCTTTACCCGACCATATTTCGGCCCAGAAAGTGATTGAAGCTATTGACTACCGGAAAGACGTGGATGGTTTCCATCCTATCAACGTGGGCCGTATGGGTATCGGACTTCCGTGTTACGTATCGGCTACTCCCAACGGAATTCTGGAGCTGCTGAGACGCTATAAGATAGAGACCCAGGGAAAGAAATGCGTGGTTCTGGGGCGGAGCAACATCGTGGGCAAACCGATGGCCATCCTGATGATGCAGAAGAAGTATCCGGGCGACGCTACGGTTACGGTTTGTCATAGCCATAGCCAGAATCTGGAACAGGAATGTCGTGAAGCCGACATCATTATCGTGGCGATGGGAAAACCGAATTTCCTGAAGGCCGATATGGTGAAGGAGGGTGCCGTAGTGATAGACGTAGGTACAACCCGTGTTCCGGACGCGACCCGGAAATCGGGATTCAAGCTTACCGGCGACGTGAAGTTTGACGAGGTGGCGCCCAAGTGTTCCTATATCACTCCGGTTCCGGGAGGAGTAGGTCCGATGACAATCGTCTCACTGATGAAAAATACATTGCTGGCCGGAACAAAAGCGATTTACAAGGATTGATCCGGTCCGGTGAAATAAAGACATACAAGGGAGGAGCAAGACGCTTCTCCCTTTTTCATTCCTTCGGAACAGGAGTGTTGCTACGGGCCGTTTTCAGTCCCAGGGTGGCAGCCAGTTCCGGTTCGTGCCGGCGTATGTATTGGCGGAACACTTCCGGATTATGTCCATATTGGACGGCTGCCTGAGCTACAGGACGCGGATTCTTCTTCAGGCTTTCGATGGCCTCGGCATATTTGGCGGCTACGGTTTTCATGCGGCAGCGTGAACGGGTGATGTTCACTTCCGCATCTTCATCGGCGTGGATGCCTGCACGTTCCAGCACCAGTGCGCGGTGCCATTTATGCAGATAGAAGCGGAACCCTTCTGCCGCTACGCCGGTCCTTTTCACTATCTCTTTCATGGTAAGGGCTGTATCGCGGTACATGGCCAGTGCTTCGGCATATTTCTGTACGGTGGCCGGGAGTGGTTCATACTTGCGTCCATTTCCCAGCAGCTCCCCGCGTTTCTTCTTTCCTCCGTGCTGTGCCCGTCGCCGTTTCTCCTTCTTTTCTTTCAACAGATCCTGGTGATAGAAACGCATGTGTTGTAACAGGCCGCCTTCGGATACGTTGCATCTTTGCGCCACCTCTTTGACCGTCATGTCTGTAGTACGGTAAAGTTCCAGTGCCTCCGCATATTGTTCCTTGCAGGCGGCACGCATTCCGTGATGTATATTGTCATTGATTCCTAACTTTATCCGTACCTGTTCACGTCTGGTCAGGATGTCGGGATAATGTACGCGTATAAAGTTGGCCAGTGCCGTCCCGTTCACGCCGAACTTGCGTGCCACCTGTGAGACGTTGAGTTCTATGTACTGGAGTGAATCACAGGCCTGTATGGCATCCTTGTATTTCTCATGCGATGCATAGCTCTGTCCGTCCGGTCCGTAAAACCGGATCTTGTACGGATCTTTCCCTTCTGTCTCTATCCCATACCTGCGCAGGATGAGTTCACGCCAGTAACGGTGCAGGTATACCCCCAGTGCACGTTCGTTTACATTGCAGGTGGAAGCTATGGCACGTAACGGGGTTTCCGTTTCCGCATACAAGGTTACGGCTGCTTCATACTTGCTGTGCAGGGCATACCTTTGCCGGATGCGTGACCGCTCCCGGGCCGACAGGTGTTCTATGTTTTCCATTGACAGGTGTTGTTCATCCATGATACGTATGTGTTTATGGTTCTTGTTGCATGACCGTCCGGCGTACCGTTTCGTAGGTAGCGTCTTTTAATATAACGCGTTTCTGTCCGTCAAGCAGGTAGAGCGACGGCATGGCCTTCAGGTCGTACAATGCTCCTATCTTCACCGCCTCACGATCGGTGCCTACCATCCAGCCTTTGGGCATGTCAGGCAGGGATTTGCGCCATGCATCATCGTTACCTTCGGTATAGATAGCCAGCACGCTCATTTTTCCGGCCTGTACCGTTTCGGCCAGTGCCTTGTCGGAGACCATCTGTTGCAGCACCTCGTGACACGACTCACATTCGGGGTCGTAGAATACCAGCAACAGGCGGTTGTTCTTTGCGGGTGTGGCGGCTAGCGTGCGGTGTGTGCCGTCGGGCAGGTAGTAGGTAAAGTCCGTGGCCTTGTCTCCTACGTTGTTGCGCCTCAGCAGTTCCAGCCTGAATTGATAAGAGGAGCGCATGGCGTCCGTCTGCGGGAGCACGTTGAGCAGTGTTTCCAGATACATCCCATACAATGTTTCGTTGTAGTAGGGTGAATTGGGGTTAAAGAGATAGTCATCTGCCATCTGTGTTAATACTTGCCGGGCATGATCTTTCCCGACGAAGCCCGTACACCAGTTCTTCAGACTTTCGCGTGTCAGTTCCTCCGAAGTTGTTCCATCCAGCAACAGGGCGATGAAGTTCACGAAGCCTTGTTCCGTCACATCGAAATTGTTCACCAAGATGGTGTCTGCAAAATTAAATTGCTCCCAATAGTGGGTAAGCAGAAATGACTTGCGTGCGTTGGGGCCTTTCAGGCTGGTGGGGATGTTGGGAAAAGGAAACTCTGTTTGTGAAACGATAGAGTCTTGTTTATAGACCGCTGTAATCGGTTTAGTTTCTTTTACCTGACAAGCTGACAACATCAAAAACAGAAATAAATTAATCCATACATACTTCATATTTCTTTCTTTATTCTGTTACATCTCGAACACAACGGACAAAAAATTTGGGCTTACTTTGAAGTAAAACAAATGTATAATCACCACTATTAGCACTTTCAACCGCAAAACCCGGTCTCCCTGTTATAGATTCGTAACCATATTCTGTCCTAGCAGGATAAAAAGTTCTATCAGATTCAGAAGAAGTAGAATTCCAGCCACTGCCATATGATGAATGGAACAAATTATCATATAATAGAGATTGCTCCGGACGATCTGGACCAAAATACATTGAAAGCAACAATAATTCCCGTTGATTAGGCAACCGGTATCCTGTTGGGCAAATACGTCCTGTTCCGGTTGATGTTTCAGAAATAACTTTATTCCATGTCGCTTCCCAATATTGATCATATATCACTGCAAACTTACTTGCCGGACGATTAATATCCTGGCGCTCCGTATGGTTTCCCAATACCATCTGTCTCTTATACACATCTGACGCTGCCGACGATCGCATAAGTGTAGAT
>ENA-OZHK01000189-OZHK01000189.1-human-gut-metagenome-genome-assembly--contig:-NODE-189-length-21180-cov-6.448947_pt1 | contig 21180 bp, 13 predicted proteins | sample MGYA00244048_ERZ653690 | MGnify/ENA primary metagenome ERZ653690 (study PRJEB26926, sample SAMN06165197) | human gut metagenome | biome: ENVO:00009003; feature: ENVO:2100002; material: ENVO:00002003...
AACTCTTCGAGAAACTACACGCAGAAAACATCACTGAGGCCGTGGGTATCGCAGCTAATCTGAGGCTGATTTAGAAACACAATGTAGAACTTCGGTAAAGTAGCAATAGGAGGATGGGTAGTGATGTATTCTTCCATCTTCTTCTTTGCGTACTGAATGACTGTTTCATCGTGACATCTATTCATTCTTCCTTTATCGATAAAGGCAATATGCCAGAACCCCAGATAACCGATGACATACCTTTCAATGGTAGCTTCTATCGGTTCGTCCGGACGCTTCATGGATTGAAGGGAGTTGTGGACATCCTTGTCGATGATGCCCACAACTGCCCATGAGAGATTTATATAAGAAATTGATGCAGTCATAAATTACATACGGTTTTTCTGACTGTCTCCAGCTCCGGTTCCTTTATATTTGCTCTTCGTAGCATTGAACTTGTATCGTATGGTCATACCGAAACTGCGGCGTGACTCTGGAGTCAGTATTGTAAGGCGGTTACCGCTGTACACCAGTATGTCTGAAGATGAGGTATTGAAGAGGTCGTTAGCCTGCAGTTGGACTGACAATTTTCCACTCAGGAATCCTTTATATAAGGAGAAATTTACCGAACTTCCCGGCTCAATGATACGGCAGCTGCTGTCTTCTCCCCGTGTGGAAGTCTCCAAATCTATGTTCAGCTGAAAATCCTTGGGAAAACTAAATGTATTGCCCCACTTGAAGAATGCGATAGGATTATTGAGGTTTTTTGGCCCGTCCGGTGTGTCCATCACAAACCATTGCTGGCTGTACATGGCTGTGAACTGTGGCGACCAAATACCTATCGTCGGCGATGCAGACAAAGTGGCATTCAGCTTGTCCACTTTGGGAACATTGGTATACGTGAACAGAGAAATGGAAGGATCTGCATCCGAATAGGATTGACTTATCTGTATCTGCATGTCCTTAATACGGCTGTAATTCATGTTGAAATACAACCATTTCCAGGATGTATTGAGCGACAAGGTATTCTGTATCGAAGAACGCAGAAGCGGATTCCCGCTCTCATATGTATATTTATTGCCATAGATTACTGCACTTGACAACCTGTTGTAGCTAGGCCGTTCTATGTTGCCTGAATAACTTATCATTAGTTGGGTCTTACCTATAGGATATGACAGGGATATGGAAGGAAATACATTGTCATATTTACGGCTTTGCTCATCCATCCTTTTCCCGAACTCATAGTAATCGGAGTTCAGATGCTCATACCTCACACCCGCCTCTGCTTGTAGTTGACCGAAGCTGTGTGCGTACATGGCAAAGGCAGATACGGCGTTTTCTTTGATTTTGTTTTCGTTGTCAGATATCACATGCTCATCGTTTACGTAGCTGTCTGTGCGGTTGCTGTAGGTATATTCACCGCCTATGGAGAAACTGCCACCCCATAACGGATGACCTACAATGAGTTTGGCTGCATAAAGTTCGTTCTGACTGTTACTCTGCGTATGGACAATGCTGTTTACTTCCGTCTTGTCCGATTGCCTGACATATTCATCTGTCACAATGGGATTATTATTGTCCAACCACATTCCGTCTATATTCAAATCAACATTCCAGTCATTAAAACTACCGTTATAATAAGCATTTACCGTATGCTTATTATTTGTTGTGACTGAATGTGTGTGACTCTTACTTTCTTCTTCCAGGGTATTATCCACATGAATCGAAGTATTCATGTTCAACCGCATCTCAATCTGAGGGCTTCTGTCAAAGTCATACCTTACTCCCATCACATGATTTTCGTTGAACTGATAATTCAATGAAAGCATGGCTGCAATGTTCTGGGTATGAAACGGACTTTTCATATCCGAATTTTGTGTCCATACTTTATCAAGACAGGTTTTCTGTGTGAGAATCTTGTTCTCTTCAAACTTATTGTCCCTGCCGAATAACATTCCTCCGAGGTCGAACCCTCCCTTACGGTAATTGAAATTGAACTGGTCGAGCAGGGCGAGGTCATACTGGTATCCCAAGTATGCACGGTTGCTGAAGCCGAATCCTTCCCCCTGTGGCTTTTTGGTTATGATCCGTACAACCGCTTTTACCGAAGCATCGTATCGGGCACCGGGATTACGGAGTACCTCTACACTCTTTATATTGTCGGACGACAGTTGGTCAAGCTCCGAACTGTTTCTCATTTTTCTTCCGTTGATGTAGATTTCCGCGGCTCCGCTTCCGAATACATTTACTGAGCCGTCTTCAGCCGACAAGCCTGGTATTTTGTCAAGCAGGTCATTGCCTGTTCCGGCTTTTTCCAGTACACTTCCTGTTACGGTTGTCACCATGGCATTCCCTTTTACGCGTGTTTTAGGCAGATCGGCCTTAACTACTACTTCTCCTAGTTGTTGCGCATCCGCTACGAGCTGAATGGTACCGATATTGGCCGGTGATACAGGTCTGTACACCGTCTTATATCCGATGGAGGAAATTTTCACTATCTGGTTTTCCGATGTTGTTTCCAGTGTGAAAGATCCGTCTTCACCGCTGATTGTTCCACTCACAAACGTCGAATCCGGCAGTGACAGCAGGACTACATTGGCGTATGGTAAAGGCTGCTTGTTTCCGTCTAGCAGTTTTCCGCTTACGGTCTGTGCCGACAGGCAGACAGGAATAAAACTGCCTATAAACATAAATAAGAATACTTTCATTTCCTTCATTGTATAATAGCTTTTTGTTTCTGCTGCAAAGTTCCCGACTTCCCGGAATTTTTCCACTACCCTACAGGGTAGTTCTACTAGGTATTCTGAAAAAGATGAGGATTGAGGAATAAACGTATCTTGCTCCGGAGATTATGGGCATATTGAGAAAATGATTATGAATATTGGTAAAAACGTCAAGGTGTTTGGAGGCAAGGAAGAAGGTGTTTTCCTTTAAAGATGAAATTGTTTTTTCCCGAAGATGAAGTTCTTTTCTCCAAAAGATGAAGGTCTTTTTATCGGTATCTGTATTCAGTCTCGGCTGATTCTTAGTATATTTGTAGGTGATTCTAAAAATAAAATATTTACTATGAAAAGACATTTGCTTGTTTTGGGGATGTTGATGATGGTTTTATCCGTATCGGCATCTTCTGTGAAACGTCTGTTCAATGACGGATGGATGTTCTGGCTCGGTGATACCGTGGAAGCCAAAAATGAGAGTTTCAAGGATGATTCGTGGAGGCGTCTGACTTTGCCGCACGACTGGAGTATCGAAGGGAAATTCGATAAGGATGAACCGGCAGGGAATGACGGTGGTTTTCTGCCGATGGGCATCGGTTGGTATCGGAAAACATTCAGTTTACCTAAGGGAGCAGACGGGAAAAAGCTCCAGCTTTATTTCGAAGGAGTATACATGAATTCGGATGTCTATGTTAACGGGCAGCGTGCCGGTGGACACCCTTACGGCTATTCTTCATTTTTTGTTGATATCACCCCTTATGTCAAGGCCGGGAAAAACACCCTTGCAGTACGGGTCGATAATTCGAAGCAGAAGAATTGCCGGTGGTATACCGGTTCTGGTATCTATCGGAACGTATGGTGGATAGAAAAGGAACCGATACACATTGCCAACTGGGGAATTCAGATCCAGACTCCCGACTTGCATACTGCAGTGGTGAAGGCCGATGTGGTAAATGAGACCAAAGAGGCAAAGACGGTTGAGGTCAAGATTGAAGTGGCCGGTCAGGTCAAGGAAAAAGCTTATGAATTACAGCCTGGAGCAAAGATTACTGCCGAGCAGACACTGGAACTTGCAGATGCGAAGGCATGGACGCCCGAGAGTCCGAATTTGTATACGGCTCATGTTACGGTAGCCGAAAAAGGAAAGGTGCTGGATTGTACAGACGAGACTTTCGGGTTCCGTACAATTGCCTATTCTGCAGAAAAGGGATTCCTGCTGAACGGCAAACCGGTATTGCTGAACGGTGGATGTGTACATCATGACAATGGTATTCTGGGAACTGCCGCATTCGACCGTGCGGAATGGCGCAAGGTTGAGCTGATGAAGCAGGCCGGGTTCAATGCGGTACGTACTTCACACAATCTTCCTTCCGAAGCATTCCTTTACGCTTGCGACAAACTGGGGCTCCTGGTAATAGATGAGGCTTTCGATGGCTGGCGCGATTTGAAGAATACCTATGATTATCATACTTTGTTCGATGAATGGTGGGAACGCGATCTTGAAGTGATGTTGCTCCGTGACCGTAATCATCCCAGCATTTTCTGTTGGAGTATCGGTAATGAAGTCATTGAACGTAAGAAGATCGAGGCTGTGACTACGGCGCGCAAGCTTGCCGGATTGTGCCGTAAACTTGATCCTACCCGTCCGGTTACTTCAGCGCTTGCGGCATGGGACAGTGACTGGGAAATATACGATCCACTGGCCGAGGCTCAGGATATTGTAGGATATAATTATATGATCTTTAAGGCGGAAAGTGACCATAAGCGTATCCCTTCACGGGTGATGATGCAGACAGAATCATTCCCGAATGCTGCATGGCAGAATTTCCGGGCTGTGAAGGACCATTCATATGTAATCGGTGATTTTGTATGGACCGCAATCGACTATCTCGGTGAATCAGCTATCGGACGTTGGTATTACGATGGTGATATTCCCGGCGAGCATTATCAGGGTCTGATGTATCCGTGGCATGGAGCATATTGCGGCGATATTGATCTTACCGGATTGCGTAAACCTATCAGCCATTACCGTTCAATGCTTTGGAATGAAGACGGGGATGAACATCTGTACATTGCTGTAAAGGAACCGGATGGTTACAAAGGAAAGATACATACTACCGCATGGTCTACCTGGCCTACATTTGAAAGTTGGACCTGGCCCGGACATGAAGGTAAATCCATTGAAGTGGAAGTGTACTCTCATTACCCGGCAGTCCGTCTTTACTTGAACGACCAGCTGATAGAAGAAAAACCGGTTGAACAGATGAAAGCGGTTTTCTCTCTGCCATACAAACCTGGGGTATTGAAGGCAGAAGGTGTACGTGATGGAAAAGTGGTAGAAACTACAACGTTGTCGTCGGCTGGAGATCCGGTTTCTATCCGTGTTACAGCTGATAGAAGTCAGTTGGATGCCGATGGCGGAGATCTCTCTTTCCTGGTGATAGAGGCTGTAGACAAGGCCGGCAATGTGGTTCCTTTGGCCGATAATATGCTTTCTGTTTCTGTAAAAGGAGCGGGATGTCTGCAGGGTTTGGGTAATGCCGACCTCAAGGATGAAGATTCATATTCCGACAATACGCATCATCTGTGGAAAGGCCGTGCGCTTGCTGTAGTCCGTTCTAACGGCAAGAAGGGAAGTGCCGTTGTCCGGATCAAGGCAGAAGGAATTAATAATGGAGCGGATGTAGTGAAAACTGTCCGTCTCCGGTTCAAATAATGGGTCTATAGATTGAAATTTTTTCTATTGCTGTTCCCGGCTGTTCGTGTGATAGTTACATAAAACAGCCGGGAACAGATTTTTTATAGGGCGGATGTCAGATGATTCCGAAATGTTTCAGGGCATTCCAGATACCGTCTTCATCTACCGAGGTGGTTACATATTTGGCCGAAGCCTGTATTTCGGGAGCTGCGTTTCCCATGGCTACTCCCAGGCCTACATGCTGCAGCATCGGGATATCGTTTCCGCCGTCGCCGAAAGCCATTGTTTCGTCCAGGTTGATGCCGTAGTATCGGATCACCTCGTCGATGCCATGGCTTTTGCTGTTTCCCCGGGCGATGATATCGGCAAAGGAAGGGTGCCAGCGCATCGGTTCGCAATGGGTCAGTATCTTGCGGAATACTTCCAGGTCCTCATCTTGTGTGAAATACCCCATGATCTGCAGGATCTCTTTTCCACGTGCTTCCTCGATGGGTTTTACCGGAGGAATTGAGATTTCGATGAGTCGGGCTACCTCCCGTACGGCATCGTTTACATTGGTTATGAACCATTGGTTGCCGTGTACGAATACGAAGGGAGTGTCGGGATGTTCTTTGTGATAGGTAATCAGCCGTTCTATATCGTCTTGGGGGATGGTACCTTTATAGATATTTTCATGGCTGGCCGTAAAACAGCAGGCGCCGTTCAGGGTGATGTATCCGTCGAAGTCGAGGTGTCCTACGGCATGCATCATCAGTGATTCGGGGCGTCCGGTTGCAATGAATACCTTGATCCCTTTTTCACGCAGCAGTTTCAGTGCGTCGAGGGTAGATTGCGGTATAGTATGGGTCTGGAAAGAGACCAGTGTTCCGTCGATATCGAAGAAGATAGCTTTGATCATAGTCTGTGAACGTTTTTGTTTAAGCGGTGCAAAGTTACGTAATTTTGCATGAATATGAAGTTTCAAAAGTTTGTCAAATGGTGTTTTTATAATTTATTGGACGTATTTCGGTCTTGTTTGCCGTAAAGGTTTATCTTTGCGGAATGAAATAAAATGAAAGTGGATATGGCGTTTCAGTTTACAAAAGTAGCGGTGAAGGTAGGAAGCAATGTCTTGACACGTAAGGACGGTACGTTGGATATTACGCGTGTTTCGGCATTGGTCGACCAGATAGCCGAACTGCATAAGGCAGGAGTGGAGGTGGTACTGGTTTCATCGGGTGCCGTTGCTTCCGGAAGGAGTGAAATCAAGGTGTCGCGTAAGTTGGATAGTGTCGACCAGCGTCAGTTGTTTTCGGCGGTAGGGCAGGCCAAGCTGATCAACCGGTATTATGAACTGTTCCGGGAACATGGCATTGCCGTAGGGCAGGTTCTTACTACGAAAGAAAGTTTCGGTACGCGCCGCCATTATCTGAATCAGCGCAACTGTATGCGTGTGATGCTGGAAAACGGAGTGATCCCGATAGTCAATGAAAATGATACCATTTCGGTTACCGAACTGATGTTTACCGATAATGATGAGCTGTCGGGTATGATCGCTTCCATGATGGATATGCAGGCATTGGTGATCTTGAGTAACATTGACGGGATCTATAACGGCTCTCCTTCACAGCCGGGAACATCGGTTATCCGGGAGGTGGAGCAGGGTAAGGATCTGTCGGATTACATCCAGACGGAAAAGTCGGGGTTCGGACGTGGCGGAATGCTTACCAAGACATCCATAGCCCGTAAGGTAGCCGATGAAGGCATCACCGTTATTATAGCCAACGGAAAGAAAGACAATATCCTGATCGACTTGCTTCAGCATCCGGAACAGACGGTCTGCACCCGTTTTATTCCGGCACCGGCACCTGTGTCCAGTGTAAAGAAATGGATTGCACACAGTGAAGGGTTTGCCAAAGGAGAGATTCATCTTAACGGTGATGCTGTCAAGGTCCTGAAAGGGAAGAAGGCGGTGAGCCTGTTACCTGTAGGGGTTACCCGTATTGAGGGAGAGTTTGAGAAAGACGATATTGTGAAGATCATGGATCCGAAAGGGAAACAGATAGGAGTGGGCCGTATCGGTGTCGATTCGGAAGAAGCCCGCCGGATGTTGGGAGTTCACGGGCAACGTCCGTTGGTGCATTATGATTATTTGTATCTGGATTAAAGGTTTTCGGTAACGGATATAAAAAAGAGACCGTCTCGGGAGAATGTTCCATTCCGAAGCGGTCTTTTTCTGTTTGTATATGTGGCTTATTCGAAGGCTACCACGTGCTGTACCGGTGTCATGATGAAGGTGAATTCATAATCCTGGTATGGCAGCATGTATTCTTTGTTCGGACGGGCGCCCCAGCTGTTGACACAACCCAGTCCCATCTGTGCCTTATCGATCAGCAGGTTGGTCAGGTTGTCTTCTTCCAGTTCGAACGAATGGCTCTGTCTCTTGTTGTCGCCGTCGTCGAGGGTAGCGATGCTGTAATGCAGGGCCGATGCCGAGAAGGGAGCTTCCGATATGAATTTCAGTCCCCGGTTGCTGCTGTCGGTAAGATCCCACCAGCGGATGTCTGTCTTGGTTCCGGTTTCCTGCGGGCGGATATAAGGGTAGAACTGGTCGGTGACGGTCTGCCGGTAGATACCCAGATCGGTGCAATGGTTGCGGTCACTGTAGTTCTCAACCGGTCCGCGTCCGTAGTAGGTGATCTTCTCAAAGGATTTCGGCATGACCATCTGCATACCGAAGCGGAACATGTTCGGTACCTTGACATTCTTGTCGGCTACCATTTTCTGGGTTACCTTGACGCTTCCGGTATTATTGATTACGTAAGTGAGGTACAGCTTGGCCGATACGTCGGGCATGCTGTAGGTTGCCGATACAATCTGCTGCTGGTTCTTTTCTTCATTCTTCAGTTCTTCCAGTTTGATTTCCGGATTCTTCCAGACTGCATATTCGTTCTGCAGCCTTGCGCCGAAGTCATTGTCGGTAGGTGCACGCCAGAAGTTCGGGGTAAGGGCTCCACCCTCCTTGATCATTTCCTGTCCGTTTACGGCATAGTAGCTGATGAACCCGGTATAGCGGCTGAAATCGATTTCAAAGTTGTTGCCGGTTATTACCAGGTAGTTGGAATTCCAGCCGTCGGCTTTCGGAGCTTCAACGGCTATGTTCATGTCCTGTTTGTTCTGCAGTTCCATGGACGGAGCCTGATAGCCGGTGAGGGCCAGTTGGTCTTTGGCTACTACATGTCCTGACGGGATGACACCTTCACGTTCTTTCTGTACGTATTTTACGTTCAGCAGCCATTCGCCGTCATTGTCTGTCTGCCCGATGTTCAGTTTGATGTTTGCAGTCTGTTGCGGGGCGACAGTCAGATTCTCGATCTCTCCGTTACGTACAGGTTGTCCGTCCTTCAGCAGTTCCCATTCCAGGCGGTAGGCAGACAGGTCGCGGAAGAAGTTCTCGTTATAGATACTGATTTCACCGGCCGACGGGTTCTTCAGGGTAGTCCAGATATTCTGGTAATAATATCCTACCTCATACATGTGAGGGTTCGGAATACGGTCGGGGCTGATCAGACCATTGTCGCAGAAATTGTTGTCGCTGGCGTCGAAACGGTTGAAATCGCCTCCGTAAGCGTAGATCATCTTTCCGTTCTTGCCTGTCCAGCGTACAGACTGGTCTACGAAGTCCCAGATAAATCCACCCTGGTATTTCGGATATTTACGGATAATGTCCCAATATTCCTTGAATCCACCTTGTGAATTACCCATGGCATGTGCATATTCACATTGGATAAGCGGTTTCTGTTTACTGTCGTCTTCGCTGTATTTGATGCAGTCGTAGTAACTGTAGTACATCGGGCAGAAGATATCTGTTTTTCCGTTCTGGTGTGCCTGCTCGTATTGTACCGGGCGGCTCGGATCCTCGGCCTTGATCCAGTCGTAGGCAGCTTCAAAGCTAGGTCCGTATCCGGCTTCGTTCCCTAATGACCAGAAGATGATGCTCGGATGATTGAAGTTGCGCTGTACGTTGCGCTGGTTGCGCTCCATGTGCGCTTTCTTGTAGGATGCGTTTCGGGCCAGAGTAGATTCACCGTATCCCATACCGTGAGATTCGATGTTTGTTTCGGCCACTACGTACAGACCGTACCGGTCGCATAGGTCATACCAGAAATTATCGTCAGGGTAATGGCTGGTACGTACGGCATTCAGGTTGAATTTCTTCATGATCTGGATATCCTGTATCATGCGTTCACGTGAAACCACGTAACCGCCGTCGGGATCCATTTCATGACGGTCGGCTCCTTTGAAGAGTACGGGTTGTCCGTTGACCAGGACTTGTGCGTTCTTGATTTCAATCTTGCGGAACCCGACTTTTACCGGAACCACTTCCTTTATCTTGTTCCCTTGTTTGACTGTAGCGCGTAACGTGTACAGATAGGGGACTTCGGCACTCCATTTATGAGGGCTTTCAACAGCCAGTGTGGCTGTTTTTGTACCCGAACCTTTCACATCGGTTGAGGCTACACATTGGTTCTGGGCGTCCATCAGCTCCAGGGATACGGTGTTGTTGCCTTTCAGGTTCATGCTGATGTTCAGTGTACCGTTCTTGTACTCATTGTCCAGATCGGGTGTTACACGGATATCATCGATGCGTTGCTGGTTACGTGCGTAAAGGTAACAGTCGCGTGCCACTCCGGTAAAACGGAAAAAGTCCTGGTCTTCCAGATAGCTTCCGTCGCACCAGCGGAACACTTGGAAAGCAATCAGGTTTTTCTGTCCGGGTTTCAGGTAGGGAGTCAGATTGAATTCGGCTTCCAGTTTGCTGTCTTCGCTGTATCCTACAAACTTCCCGTTGACCCACAGGTACATGTTTGAACTTACAGCACCGAAATGTGCGATGATTTCTTTGCCTTTCCATTCGGCCGGGACCATGATTTCTTTACGGTATGAACCTACATGGTTGTTTTCTGTCGGAACCAGGGGAGGATTGTTCCGGTACTGGTTGCGCCATGCATAACCTACATTTACATAGATCGGGTCACCGTAACCGTTCAGTTCCCATACGGCAGGAACTTTGAGGTTATCCCAACCTTTGTCGTTGAAACCGGTTTTCCAGAAATCTGTGGGGCGTGCGTCTGCATCCTTGACCCAAAAGAATTTCCAGTCTCCGTTCAGTGTCATAAAATTCTGAGATTGTTCCTTGATGCCTTTCGATGCCAGTTCGTCGGTTTCGTAAGCGAAAAAGTGGCTGTGCATCGGATACCTGTTTACTGCATTGATTTCAGGGTCTTTCCATTCGTTGAAAGTCTGCCCCTGTGCAAGCGAGAAGGCGCTTCCCAAAATGCCTAGCAAAAGAAGTTTTTTCATGGTAATAAATAAAGTTATTTTTGTTCTTGTAAATGAAACCGGATGTATTCCGTGTTTTCTCTATTGATAAATGGATTTCAAAATTAATGAAAAAATGTATCGGTATACGTATATATGGGATAAAATGTGGCAAATAATCCGGAAATATGTTTGTTTTTTTGTCAGATTATGTAAATAGCTGTGACTTTTATATATTTGTAAATGTAAATTTGAAAGATATAGCTATGAAAACATATAAAATAAGAAGTCTGTTACTGGCCTTGGTGGGCTGGGGGATGGTAACGGCTGTTTTTGCCGGGACCGGGAATGTGACTGTAGAGCAGGATTTCAGAAATCGCATGGATTCTCTTTCTGTATATATCCCGATATTCAACCAGCCTCTTTCTAACGGAGAGCGGGAAGCACTGATGTTTCTGTATGCCTATATGCCTTTACCCGATCTGACAGACTATACAGGAAAGTTCTACAAGGAAAATGTTGACTATTCCTTGAAGGCACGCAGAGAGATGCCTTGGGGAGCAATCGTTCCAGAACGGGAGTTCCGGCATTTTGTATTGCCGGTGCGTGTCAACAATGAAAATCTGGACGAGAGCCGTAAAGTATTTTATGAGGAGCTCAAGGATCGTGTAAAGGGACTTTCCATGTACGACGCTGTATTGGAAGTGAATCATTGGTGCCATGAAAAGGTGACGTACAAGCCTTCCGATTCGCGTACCAGTTCACCTTTGGCTTCGGTACGTACCGCATATGGGCGGTGTGGTGAAGAGTCTACCTTTACGGTTGCCGCTTTACGTGCAGTGGGGATTCCGGCCAGACAGGTCTATACTCCCCGCTGGGCTCATACCGACGATAATCATGCCTGGGTGGAAGCGTGGGTAGACGGCAAATGGTATTTCCTGGGAGCCTGTGAACCGGAGCCCGTGCTGAATATGGCATGGTTCAATGCTCCTGCATCTAGAGGAATGTTGATGCATACCAAGGTGTTCGGCCGTTATGACGGACCGGAGGACGTGATGAGTGTCAATCCCTGCTATACTGAAATCAACGTTACGGCCAATTATGCTTCTGTTTCTCCGGTACAGATTACAGTCATGGATAAGGATGGAAATCCGGTACCTCATATACCTGTACATTTCAAACTATATAACTATGCCGAATTTTATTCGGCCGCCATCCGGACAACGGATGCAGGAGGGAAGGTCTCTTTTTCGGCCGGTCTGGGCGATTGTCTGGTCTGGGCGGCCAAAGACGGGTATTTCGGATTCGTAAAATGCAGTATGGGGAAGGATAACCGGCTGATCTTGCGGCTGGAGCACCAGAAGGGATATTCGGGAACGTTGGAACTGGATGTGGTTCCGCCGGCCGGAGGCGACAATACTCCGGTGGTAACGGAAGAGCAGGTGATGCGGAACAAGGAACGGTTTGCCTATGAGGATTCTGTACGGAATGCTTACGTGGCGACTTTCCCGACTGAAGAGGAAATCAGAATATGGGCCGATTCATTAGGGCTGGAGGTAGAGAAGGCGGTGGCTTTGGTCATCGCGTCAAGGGGAAACCATGAGGCAATCATGAAATTCCTGGAAGAGGCGGAAGGAAGGCGGGACGACGCATTGTCCTTGTTGCAGGTACTGGCAGAGAAGGATTTGCGTGACACGCCGGTGAATGTATTGAAAGACCATCTGTACAATACGTTGCCCGCCGACAGGAAAGATGAGTTTTATTACAGATATGTCATGAATCCGAGGGTAAGCAATGAGATGCTCACTCCTTATAAGGCTTTTTTCCAGGAAGTACTGGAGCGTGATCTGGAACGTATGCAGACCAATCCGGAACAATGGATAACGTTCTGTAAGAAAAATATCCGGCTGGATACGGACTGGAATCCGCAGAATCTGTGTATGCATCCCGACGGGGTATGGAAATTACGCCGTACCGATGCTCATTCCAGGGATATCTTTTTCGTTGCCGGGGCACGCAGTATGGGGATAGCCGCACGTATTGATGAGGTGACCGGAAAGGTCCAGTATTATGCCGGAGGTGTATGGCAGGATGTAGATCTTGACGCGGAGAAAGCCCGTGTTTCTGTTCCCCGTGGAAAGCTGAAGCTCACTTACAGGCAGGTAGGCCGTCTGGAAGATCCGAAGTATTATACTCATTTTACCATAAGCAAGATAGAAGATGGCATGCCGGTATTGCAGAACTATCCGGAGTCGGGGACATGGAAGAATCTGTTCAAGGAAGGTGCTGATATGGATGCCGGTGATTATCTGTTGGTTACCGGTACCCGTATGGCCAGCGGAAAGGTGCTGTCGACTTTAAGTTTTCTGCAGGTAGAGGCGGGAAATACAGTTTCGGCTGCATTGGCGATGCGTGAAGACAAGAATGATGTCCAGGTCATAGGTAGCTTCAATTCGGAAGACCTGTATTATGATATACAGGCGGAAAAGCAGAAATCGGTCCTGTCGACAACCGACAGAGGCTATTTCATCATAGGTCTGCTTACCCCGAATACGGAACCTACCAATCACGCCTTGAATGACATTGCGGCCTGTAAGGAAGACTTTGAGGAATGGGGACGTTCCATTATCCTGCTCTTTGCCGGTGAAGATGATTACCGGCGTTTCCGTGCGGACGATTTCAAAGGGATGCCTTCCACTGTCAGCTATGGGATAGATCCGGATGGAAAGATAGCCGGAGAGATTTGTGAAGCGATGAATTTGAAAGACAGAACTTCGCGTCCGGTCTTCATTATAGCCGATACATTCAACAGGGTTGTTTTCGTATCACAAGGATATACAATCGGGTTAGGTGAACAGCTGATGAATGTAATAAGCAAGTTGCAGTGATGGTCTAGGCCTGGTGGAGAGCATGTAGGATAGCCGAGACTTTTGCAGGATCGGTTTCTTTACGTGCGTATTCGTCGGTATCCGCCTTACCCATGGTTACGTTATTCCTGTGGAATTCCATCCGGCTTTGAAATACGCTACTGGCCGATGTGTGAAATTCCCGTGCTCCGGTACTGGCCGCTATTCCGGCTATATTGCCGGCATTGATACCGCCGCCTGGCATGATTGTCAGGCGCTCTCCCGCTTTTGCCACCAGTTGCTTTAACAGCGCTGTTCCTGCTTCGGCCGAGGGTGCCTGGCCGGAAGTGAGCAGTCGATGACATCCCAGACCGATAATGGTTTCGAGGGCATCCATCGGATTCCGGCATAAGTCGAAGGCACGATGGAAGGTTATGTCCATTCCTTCGGCAGCGGCTATCATCTGTTCCATGGCAGGTACGTCGATATCGCCTTTGGCTGTCAGTGCACCGATAACAACCCCTTCCACTCCGATGTGCCGTGCCATGAGGATGTCTTCCGTCATTTGTTCCGTTTCTGCTTTACTGTAGAGGAAATCACCCCCACGGGGGCGGATGAGGACATGTACTTTCAGTCCGGCTATCCGGTGGGCTTGTATCATGGCTCCATACGATGGAGTGATTCCACCTTCCGAAAGGGCCGAACATAATTCAATGCGTGACGCACCTCCCTGTAGGGCTGCATATGCGCTTTCTATGCTTCCTGCACAGATTTCCAATATATAGGGTCGTTTCATACTGTAGTCATGTTTCTGGTACAGATCATTTCATTGTCAGTTCGATAATGTAATCGGTCGACTGGGGAATTTCTCCCAATTTGAGAAGCAGTCCGTCCTTGGTCTGTTCGAAAGAGACCGGTTTACGTGTGTCGAAGACTACAGCTTTCTTTACCTTGGAAGTAACCGGCAGGAACAGGCTGTTATCCTGTAAAGATAAGATATGTACATATTGCTTGTCGCCTTTTCGGGTCGTTACTCCCCATGGTCGTGCCGGAACGTCTCCGGCAGTTGTCCCATAAATGGTTTCTCCATAAACTTTGAGCCATTCTCCCATACCTTTCAGACGTTTCAGGGCAGCCGACGGCAATTCCCCGTCGGGTTGTGGACCGATGTTCAGCAGGAGGTTGGCTCCTTTCCCTGCGGCGCTTACCAGATACTGTATCAGGGTTTCTACCGATTTGTAGTTCTGGTCGGCTATCTTGTATCCCCACATTCCGTTCATGGTCTGGCAAGTTTCAAGCGGCAGCCTGCTGATAGACTGTCCCGAGAGTCCGGCTGTATTTTCGCCCGGCAGGTCACGCTCGAAAATCTGGATATCTTCACCTGCAAATGGGGTTACATGGTGGTTGTTGCCTATCAGGCACTCCGGTTTCAGCTTATGGATCATGGAATATTGTTCTTCCAGGTGCCAGTTGAAAGTATCGGGCTGGTCCCAATAGCCGTCGAACCAGATGGCATCGGGATCATAATTCGTTATCAATTCGGTGAGCTGGTTATTCATAAAGTTGAAATAGGAATTCCAGTCGGCCTTGGCCGGGTCTTTCCCTGTCTCCCGTCCGGTTCTTCCTGCCGGATAATCGTCGCGTGTCCAGTCTATATGGGAATAATAGAAATGGATTTTTAATCCCTGACGTTTACATTCATCCGTAAGTTCTCGCAGAATATCCCGTTTGAACGGAGTTGCATCTACAATATCATAATCGGAATATTGCGTATCGAACATGGAAAATCCGTCGTGATGGCGGGTCGTGAAACAGATATATCTGGCGCCGGCCTCTTTAAAGGCCGATACCCATTCTTTGGCATTGAATCTGGCTGGATAGAATCCTGCAGCTGCCTTTGCATATTCCTTGTTGTCCAGGTTAAGGTTGTTCATGTACCATTCCCCTTGGGCGAACATGCTGTAGATTCCCCAATGGAGGAATATGCCGAATTTGTTGTCGGAAAAGGTCTGCCGTGCCTGCAGGTTCTCTTGTGTAGGCCATTCTTGCGCTTCCGCCGGACTGGCCGACAGGAATGAAGCCGACAGGAAAAGGCTTATGAATAGGTTGTACAGTTTCATGGTTCGGAAATTATGTTCATAAAGTTTGTTGTTTTTGGTTTAGCTACATGTAAAATTACATCGTGCAGCTTCAGGGCCTTCTTGATAATGTCGGGGTATGGCATCGTCGCCGATGGCACCTCCAACCAGCAAGCCTCTGATTTTGTCTTTTTGTGTTTTTCCATCCCTAGTGAATGCTGATATGTCCGTTACCAAAGATACAACAATATTTTGATATTTCCAGTTATCATTCTTTTATCTCCACCTTTTGCTCCACCTCGAACGGTAATATTCTGCCGTTTTTTGCGTGCCTGGAGAAAACAAAAAATCCCGATTCCGCTTGGAAATCAGGATTTTACTGTCTTTTGCTTTTCTTCAAAGTGGTGCCACCAGGAATCGAACCGGGGACACAAGGATTTTCAGTCCTTTGCTCTACCAACTGAGCTATGGCACCATTGTTTCTTGTTTGCGGTTGCAAAGGTACGCAAACTTTTGGAACCTGCAAACTTTTCTGTAGAAAAAATGCGATTTTTGTGTAAAAAAAAGGCTTTTTGTATACAAAATACACGGATGGTGCACAAAAAAACTTCCTTTTCGCCCCGATGAAAAGTCGGATAGCGAAAAGGAAGGCCTTATTTCCCGGTTGTAAGAGAATTTTAGCCTTTCAATGGATTCCAGCCCTGCGCTTTCAGTTCCAGCTCGTTGCCGTCGCGGGTGACCAATGCACAGCCCAGTTCAGGCTTGGTGATGTGACCGATGATTTTGACATCCTTCATCTGGGCCACTGTTTCGTGTGCTGTCAACGGTACGGTGAAGAGCAGCTCGTAGTCCTCGCCGCCATTCAGGGCACAAGTGCTCAGGTTCATGTTGAACTCTTCGGCCATCACGGCAGTCTGGTAGTCGATGGGGATACGTTCCTCATAGACCCGGCAACCTACGTGACTCTGTGAGCAGATGTGCATCAGCTCAGACGACAGACCGTCGGAGATGTCCATCATAGCCGTGGGCTGTACTCCGGCTTTGGCCAGGCTTTCTACGATATCCTTGCGGGCTTCCGGTTTCAGGAAGCGTTCCAGCAGGTATTCCTTTCCGGCAAAGTCGGGTTGTACGTCCTTTTCGCCCTGGAACACGGCTTTTTCGCGTTCCATCAGCTGCAGGCCCATGTAGGCAGCTCCGAGGTCACCCGATACACAGATGAGGTCGGTTTCCTTGGCACCGTTGCGGTAGACCACCTTGTCCTTGTCGGCTTCCCCGATGCAGGTGATGGAGATGGCCAGTCCTGTGACGGAAGAGGTGGTATCGCCTCCCACGAGGTCCACGTGATGCTGTTCGCAGGCCAGGCGCAGGCCGTCGTAGAAGTCCTCCAGGTCTTCAATGCAGAAGCGCTTGGAGACAGCTAGTGAGACGGTAATCTGTTTCGGCGTACCGTTCATGGCGTAGATGTCGGAGAAGTTCACCATGGCCGATTTATATCCCAGGTGTTTCAGCGGGGTATAGACCAGGTCAAAGTGTACACCTTCCATCAGCAGGTCGGTGGTGACCAGTACCTGCTTGCCGGGAAACTCCAGTACGGCGGCATCATCGCCCACACCGTATTTCGTTTCCGGATTTTGCAGTTTGATGTCCTGGGTGAGGTGCTTGATGAGGCCGAATTCACCCAGGGTAGAAATTTCAGTTCTGTTTCCTTCGTGCATAGTATTTTTACGCTCTGTTGATAAGTTCTCTCATAATGGTGGTCATGCGAGGCTGTGCGGCGTCGGCTGCCTTCTGCACTTCTTCGTGGGATACTTCCACAATCTTGCCTTCCACGCCCAAGTCGGTGATGACCGATACACCGAACACCTTGATGCCGCAGTGGTTGGCCACGATGACTTCCGGTACGGTAGACATACCTACGGCATCTGCGCCCAGGATGCGGAACATCTTGTATTCCGACGGGGTTTCAAACGTAGGGCCTTGGGTGCCGATGTACACACCTTGCTGTACCTTGATACCTTTTTCCTTGGCAATTTCCAGTGCTTTGGCAATCAGTTCCTTGGAATACGCTTCGCTCATGTCCGGGAAACGCGGTCCGTAGTCGATGTTCTTGCCGCGGAGCGGGTGTTCCGGGAAGAAGTTGATGTGGTCGGTGATAATCATCAGGTCACCGATTTCAAAATTCGGGTTCGTGCCTCCTGCGGCGTTCGATACGAACAAGGTCTTGATGCCCAGTTCACGCATCACACGCACGGGGAAAGTCACTTCCTTCATGGAATAGCCTTCGTAAAAATGAAAGCGTCCTTGCATGGCCATGATATCTTTGTTGCCCAATTTCCCGAAAATCAGTTTGCCGCTGTGTCCTTCGACGGTGGAAACCGGGAAGTTCGGAATCTCCGAATAGTTGATTTCATACTTGTCGGTGATTTCATGCACCAGGCTGCCCAGGCCCGTGCCCAGGATGATGGCTGTTTCAGGATGAGTGTGCATCTTCGCCTTCAGAAAGGCGGCGGTTTCTTGAATTTTTTCTAACATACTCAATGATTTTGGGGTTAAATACTAGTTCTCCTTTGTGCAGGAACTCCACTTCTATGGGGAGCACATAAATATAGGGTTTCAGTTCCTCATCGAGCTGCGGGTGGCCGATGAGCCGCGAGGCATCCTTTTCTGTGGTCAGGATGAGGCGGCGGGCTTCGGGCAGTCGGTGGAACCGTTGTGCAATCTGTCGCATGTCGGTGCCGTCAAAATTGTGGTGGTCGCCGAAGAGCAGGGGAGTGACGCGGGCGGCGTGGCGGCCGACTTCCTCCAGCAGAGGGGCCGGTGAGGCAATGCCGGTGACCAGCAGCACTTCTTTCTCTTTCAAGGTGTCGAGCGACTGCGCAGGGGTATCGGCAAACAGCGGATACAGTTTCCCGTAGGCCAGGGTCGTGAAACACACTTCCTGACGGGGAAGGGGCCGGATGTGTTGGCGGATGCGTGCGCAGGCTTCCCGGCTGAGGTCGGGCGGACATTTGGTGACGATGAGCAGGTCGGCCCGTTGTTTGCCGCTGGCAGGCTCCCGTAATCGTCCGGCAGGCAGAAGCTGGTCGCATTCCACGGGTCGGTGGTAGTCCATCAGCAGGAGGTTCAGTCCCGGTTGTACGTAACGGTGCTGGAAGGCATCGTCCAGCAGCACGACTTCCGTATCGGGTGCTCCTTCGGGGGCCATCAGTCGGCGGATTCCTTCGCAGCGGTCACCGTCCACGGCTACACGGATGTCCGGGAACTTGCGGGCCATCTGGAAAGGCTCGTCGCCGATGTCTTCCATGCGGGAAGCAGGAGAAGCGAGCACGAAACCTTTCGACTTCCGCTTGTAGCCTCGGCTTAGTACGGCCAGCCGGAACGAACCGTGCAGCAACCGGATGAGGTATTCCGTATGAGGTGTTTTCCCCGTGCCGCCCACGGTCAGGTTACCGATGCAGATGACGGGCAACGGAAAGCGTTCCTGCCGGAGCAGGCCCCGGTCGAACAACAAGTTCCGTACCCTCACCCCGATGCCGTAGAGGACACTGAAGGGCCACAGTCCCCAATATATCTTGCATTTTCCGCTCATGCACGTCCCTCCTTATTGGATGCGCAAGTTGAATGGCAGACGGGCTTGTAGACGGTCGGACTGACCGAGGTGACGTATCCAGTCGAAGCCGCGGTAGTATTCTCCGAAGGTTTCCTGCAACTGGCTGTGAATGTAGCGGTCGGTACGGGTGTTCAGCAGCTGGGTCAGGAAATCTTCCTTGGCCGGGTAAGTCTGAAGATTGTAGTCCTTCACCTTGCTCAGCTGGGCTGCCAGTTGGATGGCTGTATCCAGTCCGCCCAGTTCGTCCACCAGTTTCAGTTCTTTGGCCATGCTGCCGGTCCATACGCGTCCTTCCGCAATCTTGCAAAGCTCTTCCAACGGAATGTGTCGGCCTTCGGCACAGCGTTTGGTAAACAAAGCGTATCCCTGGTTTACCATCTGTTGCATCAGGGCCGATTCTTCTGCATTGAACGGGCGGCTCATGCTGCCCATATCGGCCATTTTATGCGTTTTGACTCCATCGAAATGAAGTCCCAGTTTGTCGTTCAAAAGTTCGGAGGCATCGGGCATCATGCCAAAGATACCGATGGAGCCGGTCAGGGTGGTCGGTTCGGCTACAATCTTGTGGGCGGCACATGAAATGTAATAGCCACCGGAAGCCGCATAGTCGCCCATGGATACTACGACCGGTTTTTCCGCTTTCAGCAGGCTGACCTCCCGCCAAATCTGTTCCGACCCGTAGGCGCTTCCACCCGGAGAGTTGACGCGGAGCACCACGGCTTTTACGTTCTTGTCCTTGCGCAAGTCGCGCAGGTCCTTGGTGACTTTTTCGGAGTTGATGCCCTCGTCGTACGATGATGAGCCGTTGTCAATTTCTCCGTAAGCGTAGTATACTGCCACCACGTCGCGGGTCTTGCTCTTCGGGGCAGTCGCCTTGACACGGGTCATTTCGTCGAGGTTTAAAGTCTTGAGGTCGTCTTCGTCAGACAGTCCGGTAAGAGACTTCAGGTAGCTGAGCACTTCATCCTGATACATCAGTGTATCGGCCAGTCCGCTGCTTACGTAAGTTTCTGCCGGCTGGAAATCCATGTTCCGGTCGGCCAGCAGGTTCAGGGAGTCAGCCGATATGTGACGCGATGCCGAGACGTCGTTCAGGATACTCTTCCAGGTAGATTCCAGAAAAGCCTGGGTCTGTTCACGGTTGGCCGGACTCATTTCAGTGCTCATCATCGGTTCCACGGCTGATTTGTACGTACCTACCCGGAAAATCTGCATCTTCACGCCGATTTTGGCCAGGAAATCTTTCAGGAACATGGTCTCGCTGGCCAGTCCGTGCCAGGAAAGACTTCCAACGGGATTCACGATAACCTTGTCGGCTACACTGGCCACATAATATCCGCCTTGTGTGTAAGCGTCAGCGTATGCCACCAGAAACTTGCCACTCTGCTTGAAGTCGGCCAGTGCCCGGTGAATGGCTTGCAGGGAAGCTGCTGAGCAGCTCAGTGCACCCGTATGCAGGTAGATACCTTTGATAAGGTCGTTTTCTTTGGCTTTTTGGATGGCATTCAGAATGTCTTCCAATCCGTAGGTAGAAATCTGGTCTTCAAAGAACTGGTCGACGGGACTGGGCTGGTAACGCTCCTGGATGGTTCCTTTCAGTTCGAGGGTAAACACGGAATTGGGCGGAACAACGGTCTCGGTTTCAGACGAGGCCATAATGCCTACTAATGTACTTATGCCCAAGATGATAAAGATGAACCCGCAGATTAGCACACCCGTGATGGTGGCCAGGGTACTTCGAAGAAACTCTTTCATTATAAGTCGTTTTTAGGATTAATAAACAAAGTTATTCTTTTTGACTGAAAAAACAAAAAACGGGCATGTTTAAATTTTGGAGATAGGGAAGAAGTAAGAACTGTATGTTTAAGAAATCTTAAAATAGAAAGTCTCCTATTTATAGGGCTGTCTCTTATACACATCTCCGAGCCCACGAGACCGTACTAGATCTCGT
>ENA-OZHK01000190-OZHK01000190.1-human-gut-metagenome-genome-assembly--contig:-NODE-190-length-21173-cov-6.746141_pt1 | contig 21173 bp, 15 predicted proteins | sample MGYA00244048_ERZ653690 | MGnify/ENA primary metagenome ERZ653690 (study PRJEB26926, sample SAMN06165197) | human gut metagenome | biome: ENVO:00009003; feature: ENVO:2100002; material: ENVO:00002003...
TTTATGGACTACCTCCAAAACGGAGTCCCGGTAAAATACTATGACAAGGGTGAAGAACGCTCTACCCTTGTTTACCTTGTAGACTTCAAAAAACCTGCCAGTAACGAGTTCACAGTTGCGAATCAATGGACTTTCATTGAAAACTCCGAAAAAAGACCAGATGTGATTCTCTTTGTCAATGGTCTCCCACTCGTCATTGTGGAGTTGAAGTCTCCGTCCCGCGAAGAAACCGACGCTTCCGCAGCATACCGCCAGCTCCGGAACTATATGTATGAGATCCCCTCTATGTTCATTTATAATGCGGTATGTGTCATGAGCGACTTGACCACTTCAAAGGCTGGTACAATCACGTCCGGCGAAGACCGCTTTATGGAGTGGAAAACAACAGACGGCAGCTATGAGAATACGCAACACGCATCATTTGACACATTCTTTGTAGGACTGTTTGAGAAGACCCGCTTCCTTGACATCGTGAAAAACTTCATCTGCTTTAATGTGGATGGACAGAATACTTTCAAGATACTCGCCGGGTATCATCAGTATTTCGCAGTCAAAAAGGCGATTGAGTCTACAAAACACGCAACCGTGACGGACGGTAAGGGTGGCGTCTTCTGGCATACACAGGGCAGCGGAAAATCGTTGTCTATGGTCTTCTATGCTCATTATCTGCAAGAAGCGTTAGAAAGCCCCACTATCGTTGTCATTACCGACCGTAACGATCTGGATGACCAGCTTTACGGACAATTCGCCCGCTGCAAGGACTTCCTCCGGCAAACACCGCAACACGCTGAAAGCCGCAAGAATCTGAAAGAACTGCTTGCAAACAGACAGGCAAACGGCATAATCTTCACGACCATGCAGAAGTTTGAAGAAAGCAATGAAGCTCTTTCGGAACGCCGGAACATTATCGTGATGGCTGATGAAGCGCATCGTGGGCAATATGGTCTCAATGAGAAGGTTGTGGTCAAGCAGAAGGACAACGGCGAAGTCGAGGCGAAAACCGTTATCGGCACTGCCCGCATTATAAGAGACACGCTTCCTAATGCGACCTACATTGGATTCACCGGAACACCAATCTCCACGAAAGACCGCAGTACACGAGAGGTCTTCGGTGATTACATCGACATCTATGATATGACACAGGCAGTTGAAGACGGTGCGACCAGACCCGTCTACTACGAGAGTCGTGTGATTCACCTGAAACTCGACGAGAACACCCTCCATCTGATTGATAATGAGTATGACATTATGGCTGACAACGCCGATCCGTATGTCATTGAAAAGAGCAAAAAGGAACTTGGTCAGATGGAAGCAATCCTCGGTGCCGACCAGACGATCAATTCCTTGGTAAATGACATTCTTGACCATTACGAGAATTACCGCGAGAATATCTTGACCGGCAAGGCGATGATAGTTGCTTATTCGCGTCCCATAGCAATGAAGATTTATAAGCGCATTCTTGAGCTACGCCCAGCGTGGACGGAAAAGATTGCAGTGGTCATGACGCAAGGCAATAACGATCCCGAAGAATGGCGTGAGATTATCGGCAACAAAGCTCATAAGGACGATATGGCGCGGAAATTCAAAGACAACAACTCTCCGCTGAAAATCGCTATCGTCGTGGATATGTGGCTGACCGGCTTTGATGTTCCCTCCCTTGCTACGATGTATGTCTATAAGCCGATGGCTGGACACAACCTGATGCAAGCTATCGCCCGCGTCAATCGTGTCTTCAAAGATAAAGAAGGCGGTTTGGTTGTCGATTACGTCGGTATTGCGGCTGCACTGAAACAGGCAATGAACGACTATACTGCCAGAGACAAGAAGAACTATGGTGATACAGATGTAAGCAAGGCTGCATATCCGAAGTTCCTTGAAAAGCTCTCTATTTGCAGAGATTTGTTCCACGGATTCAGTTATGAGAAATTCATGACCGGAAGCGACCTCGACAGGGCGAAGCTCATCAGCGGCGGAGTGAACTTCATACTCGGCAAGAGTGTTGCAGAGTACGAGCTTCCCGACCATGAGAAGACACAGAATGTGTTTATCAAAGAAGCCCTGCTTCTCAAACAGGCACTTTCGCTGTGCAGCAGCTTGGTAGACGAGCAAACTCGCATGGAGGCGGCTTTCTTCGAGTCCGTAAGAACAATGACCGTGCGCTTGGTTTCAGGCGGAACCGGAAAGAAGTTCACGCTTCCGGAAGTAAATGAGCGCATTAACGAGCTTTTGAAGCACAGCATCAAGAGCGAAGGCGTTATTAACCTCTTCTCCGATGTCCAGACTGAGTTTTCGTTGTTCGATCCGAAGTTCCTTGAAGAAGTGGCAAACATGAAGGAGAAGAATCTTGCAGTCGAACTCCTGAAAAAACTGATTTCCGAACAGGTCTCTGTTTACCGTCGAACAAATATTGTCAAGTCTGAAAAGTTCTCCGAAATCATTCAGAGCGCAATGAACCGCTATTTGAACGGAATGCTGACCAACGAGGAAGTCATTCAAGAATTACTCAAGCTGGCGAAAGACATTGCCGCTGCTGCCGCCGAGGGTGAAAAGCTCGGATTGACAGCGGACGAGCTTGCTTTCTATGATGCTCTCACGAAGCCGCAAGCAATCAAGGACTTTTACGAGCATGATGAGCTTATTGCTATCACGAAAGAACTGACAGATTTGCTTCGCAAAAACCAGACAATAGACTGGCAAAAGAAAGAGAGCGCAAGAGCTGGAATGCGCCGCCTGGTCAAAAGGTTGCTGAAAAAACACAAATATCCGCCAGAGGGTATGGATGATGCTGTCCAGACTGTCATGAGCCAGTGTGAGATGTGGACGGACAATGTAATGACCGCTTAACTCCCCTACGAGAAAGGAGTAGATCATGGGCAATTCAGTCATGTTGAATGGCATCGAATATGCCGGAGAACAGATTGCCTACAAAGACAGCACCTATGAGCTTGTGTCAAAGGTCGCTTACCTGATCGGCGTCCCGCTTCGTATTTTCCAAAATGAACACGAGCCGCCGAAGATAGAGATATACAACCGGCTTGAGCAGGATAAAAATGCCCGCATCATTCGTAATCTATGTATTATCCGCACCGCCATTGAGCGCAATTACCGGAAAATAAATGACATCATGCGGATGGAATACCGTGGGCTTCTTTCGATGCCGGAGATCCTTCCAACATCCAGTATGCAGCAGCTTTCAAATGACGGAATCAGCTTTATCAAAAAGTCGAGTACAAAGCTATGCCACCACATTATCGAGATCAACCGGCTGATTTCAGACCGCATTAACAACTGCAAAAGCCTCTTTCCAATCTGGATTAACTGGACGTACATAAAAGAGCTGTTCATCATGCCAAACGGTTTGACAGAGGACGGAACGAAAGATGCTGCCGATATTTATTACGCAAGTCTCTCCTACTACCCCTATCAAATGTACATCAACTGGGTACCGATGGACGAGGGCAATGTCCTCTATAATGATAAGAAGTTTGCTACCCTGCTTTATCAATGGCATTGCGACGCCTTCACGGAATACAGTAAAGTCTCCGATGCAGGGGCTTTTGTAAAAAACAATATCTACGATTTCATAGATGACAGCGAGAAAACCGTATTGGTAGTGGACTGCGAAAACTCTGACCCGTACAAGCTGTGCGCCACGCTCAAAAACCTTAATTATGAGGTCATGCAGAAAATTACGGCGATCATTCTCTTTGATGACGTACACACCGCTACGGCATGGCGGATTCTTGAAAACTACACCCGCATCCCCGTTGAGCATATCATGATTGAGCGGATCAAGCAGAACAAATCACTGGTAGACATCAAGCTCACCGCAAGAGCCTGTCAGGAACACTACCAGAAGCAAGTGGATTCCTTCGTCATCGTCTCAAGCGATTCCGACTACTGGGGGCTGATCTCTTCCTTACCGGATGCCAGATTCCTTGTCATGATTGAGCGGGAAAAATGCGGACCGGATATGAAGGCAGCACTTGCAGAATCCGGGATATTCTACTGCTATCTGGATGACTTCTACTCCGGCAACAGCGAGGACATCAAGAAAAACGCACTGTTCAAGGAGATGTACCGCTGGATTGACAACTCCGTTCACCTGAACGTCAACGATATGTTTGATGCAGCTCTGCGAAACACGAGGATCGAAATGTCTCCCGCAGAGCGGCGGCAGTTCTATGAGAAGCACATCAGGCACATGACGCTGACTATCGACGAGAACGGAAACGTCAGCATTGAACTGAAACGCGGATAGCCTTGGTTTCTATTCCGGGAGGAATGTGGATGGACAACAGATTCTATTTTGGATTCAATACATCGGAGGAACGGAAAAAGCGCAGAAAAGCAGAGCTGTACTCCATGAGTGAGCAAGTCAGCACCTTCTTTTGGGATGAAGCCCCGCAGCATGGATTGGAAATGCGTGAGGGGCAGCAGGATATGTCTTTTGAGATTGTGGACGCCCTCATAAACGATCAGCATTTTGCGATTGAAGCTGGCGTGGGCATTGGCAAGTCCTTTGGCTATCTTGTGCCGGTGCTGCTGTACAGCAAACGCATGAACAAGCCGGTCATCATCGCAACCTCGACCATTGCGCTTCAAGAACAGCTCTGGCGCGATGTCCACGCGGTAATGCCCCTTCTTGGGCTGAACAGAGATGTCATCCTCGCAAAAGGACAGACCCATTATCTCTGCAACAAACGCGCAGATGAGTATATGTGTGACCCGAAAGCAGACCCACCGGACGCGCTCAAAGAAGGAATCAAGCAAGGGTATGAGGAACGCAAGGATTTCCCGGAGGTTTTGCCGCAAGGCGTCTGGGACAAGGTAAACGTGCAGCGGTTCAGCATGAAGAATTGCGGCTCCTGTGAAAAGAAGTGCAAATATTACAAAGTCCGCGCAGCATTAAAGTTTACGGATGGAGTGGTACTGTGCAATCAGGATTTTCTAACCCAACATCTCATGAAACTCCGGCGCGGTCAGGACGGGCTGATTAACGCCGCCGCTGATCTGCTTGTCGTGGATGAAGCGCACAACTTAGATGATAAGGTGCGTAGTGCTACAACGGAGCGTTTCGGACAGGGTATGCTCTTTGGGATGATCAAGAGTGCATTCTATGAGCTGCGGTCCTCTGACCAGAGCAGTGTGTCCGGTGAAAAGCGAGAGGCAGAGAGCGCGATCATCGCCTTCTATAACTGCCTGAAAGCGCAAGTCCAAAAGCAGATCAACGAGGCAGAACAGGATATGCGCTATGCTGACCGCTTTTTCTTCGACCAAAACGGCAGTGCGGTTGAGCTGCTTACCGAGATGAACGCCGCCATACATAACCTTTCGTCCAGCATTCAGATTTATTCCAGCATGGATTTCAGAAACAACCGTTCCTTTGCTGCCTCTGATGATCTGGATGCCGTCAGCGAGTCCCTTTCAGAGCTTCTTGACCGGATAGATGATATGCTGATCTGGATTGAGCAGCACGGCAGCAACACGGAACTCGTCTATTGCCCTAAAAACACAAAAGAAATTGTGAGCCGCCTATACTTCAATGGTGATGAAAGAACCATCTTGACCTCTGCCACGCTGACGAACGCCACGAGCGGGTCTCTGGAAGAACAGTATTCTTACTTTATCAGCAATACCGGCTTTCCCGCTGGTGATCGCGGCTGCTTATCCGAGCCAAAGCCTTCCCCATATCCATACGATGAACACGCCATGATCTACTATTGCGACGATCTCCCGCACCCGACCAGAGAACATGAAGCCTTCATTGAAAAGGGTGTGGAGCGACTGCTTGAGATCCTGAGCATTTCCAATGGAAAGGCACTCGTGCTGTTTACGGCAAAGACCGACATGGAAGAGGTCTACTCCATTCTCAGTGAGAAAAATCTTCCGTACAAAATCCTGATGCAGCAGCCGGGATCGTCGCAGGACAAGGTGCTGCTTGAGTTTAAGGAAGATACGAACTCCGTGCTTCTGGGGACGGGTGCATATTGGGAAGGAATCAGCATTGAAGGAAAAAGCCTTTCCAATGTCATCATTTTCCGGCTTCCGTTCCCTGTCCCCGATCCAATTATCGAGTATAAGTGTTCCGTCGCAAAGGACGCTCTGATGGATGTTCGCGTTCCCGAAATGATTATCAAACTCAAGCAAGGCATCGGGCGATTGATCCGCAATTTCACAGACACCGGCATTGTCTGCATCATCGACCGAAGACTGCGGGATGAGCCGCCGGAACGCTATCATGACATTACATGGGACTCCCTGCCTATCAAAAATCGGACAAGCAGTTTGGACGAACTGAGGAGGTTTTACGAAGGTCTGCCCTCAGCCAAGGAATGATGATAGAAACGGCATTCTCTTCGGAAACATAGAACAGCCCCCAAAAAACGACAATCAGAAAACGGAGGTGTATCATGTTGTACAATGAAAATCTGCACGAAGAAGAACAACATCTGATCCAGCAAATTGCCGAGCAAACAGAGAGAGGAAAAATCGACTGGGAACTAACAGAGTACAATCCGCTGTCCTTTCTGAATGAGGACAAGATAGACAAAAACCCAGCAGTAATCTGTCAGTCTTTCTCCTTTGAGGCGATCATCGGTGGATCCCGTTACGAGCTTGATGTCATGGAGAATATTGATGTGCCGTCCGGTATGGGAGACTACACCATAACCTTGACGCGGGATGAAACCGAAAATTATCTTAAAATTGAGGATGCGCTTTCCTTTGACTGTGACCGCTATGAATGCACACCGGAGGAAGTCGCAGAGCGATTTGCGGACAGCCCCATTGTCCGTCTCTGCAACGCCATCATTCCTGCCACGCTTGGGCAGGAGGATTTAGAAGAGGTCTTCACATGGGCAAGGTTTTTCAACGAGACTGGCATTTCTGCAAAGCTGATGAATCATCCGCTGACCAAGCTCTGTGAAAAGCTGTTCGACGAACACCGTCTGATGGACTTCCATCGCTGCGTCTTGGATGTGGACTATCGAAAGCTGCTCCTAAATGAACTGGCTCATAACTAAGACACGAAAAAACGCCCCCGACACTGTGCCAGACGCACAGTGCCGGGGGCGTTCCCGTTTCCAGCGATTTATTTTTCTCTCGGCAAGGGACTGTTCATAAGGTGACACTTTCCGTTTTACGAAGCCGTGAAAATTCGATGTGTTCCGTGGAGATGTTCACTGGGCAGCATACACCGTACACGTTTCCAATAACCACCGAGTAGTGCAATGTGTATTCACTATCGGGAAATACTTCACGGTTTTCGCAACGCTTGATTCAGGAGTGGGATTTTTGCCTTATTCCCGCGTGACATCAAGGGAAACCGGATTGATAACGATGATAGGTTTGCCCTTTTTGTGGGCATATCTCACGGTATTCCCAGTACCGCTGGGGCATCCATTCCATACTGCGAGAATATAATCGGCGTGATCTACCATGTACCGATTTCTCTTGTCCATGCAGTCCGACGTGTACTCCCGTTGCAGCATGGTCTCCTTGTCACACTTTGCCGCGATATTATAATACCGTTCCCGTGAAGCCACAGACCATTTGATCGCTTGTGTCTCACAAGGGATTGCGCTTTCCAGAGTAATGTGAGGGTATTTTGATTTCAAATCGAGTACAATTTCCGCAGCGTACATATCGACGCCAAGAGCCATGCCGGTAATAAAATGCGTGACGCCCTCGTTCTCGATGAGTGCTACAATCTGATCCCGCATAACAGACTTCAAAGAAGTACAACGCTTATCGGATTCATCAAAGCCGAATGGAAGACTCTGCGGTCTATGACCGGTAAACGCACAAGTCTTGCCTTGAACGGATTGCTTTTCAGCTTTTTGAGCAGACTTTCTAAACTCAATAATGCGCGACATGACACCCCTTCTTTCACTCTTTTGGTAGGTAACTCCATTCTATCACCCTCATCACGGACAGTCAACGCATTGTCGTTAGTAAAATCAACGACGGCGTACCGTGGATAATGACACCGCCGTTAGGTACACTAAATGCAAAGGTGGTGAGGCTATGCGAGAGAAGAAGGACATCAATATTGAAATCGGCGGCAATATTCAAGTGGCAAGAGAACAGGCGGGCTATACGCAGGACACGCTCTCAGAAATGCTTGGCATGACGCCGAATCACCTGAGCGCTATTGAGCGTGGTGCTTCCGGTATTTCTCTTGAAGCCTTGCAGCGTCTTTGCCGTTTGCTGGGCGTCAGTGCGGACCGAATTATCTTTGGGACCGATGAGCCAGAAGCGGAAGCCCTTGCGCTTGCCAGACGTATTTCGGATATAAAGCCGGAATACCGGCAACAGGTTCAAGAGCTGCTGTCCGCTATTTTGAATATGTCATAAAAAAAGAGCCTCTGCCGACGCCCAAAACGGGCATCGACAGAGGCTCTTGGTTCGTTTTCCGGGCATTCAAACAAGTGCCGAAATCGACACTTATTCTCGCTCTATTGCTGGAACTGTGCGGGGAATATAATCACACTGGGCGGTCATTCCTCGTCGCTCTGAGGCTTGCAATCACAGGCTTTTTCGACCCCTAACTGTCTACACCTCGATGCCTTGCGGGAGAAGTGCGGACAGGCGATGAGATCCGCACGGAAACTCTGCTTGCAGCTATGGGCGCAGCGGACGCAAAAGCGGTTATACTTCCGGCGTCCGCTGTCCCCGATGAAGAACGACCACTCCTGCCGCCACTTCTGACTTCTGCTCACAGTTCAATCTCTCCTTTGTGCTTTTTGGGAGGGCAGCATTCCTTCTGCTTTTCAGCCTTTGCAGACTTGAGCCTGTCCATGATGGAGGACTTTTCGCCCCTTTCGGGGGCTTTGACCTCTGCGGTCTTGTCCTCCTTCGGACCGTTGTTGATGATCCCATCAATCATGCCGTAGTCATCCTCCATCGACATCTCCGCCGCCTTGAGGTAGTTTTCCTTCTCAAGAGCCACCATCCAGCTTTCCTTGCTGATACCGAGCATTCCGCCCTTTGCCGCATGGTCGGCAATCTCCTTGGCATCCACGCACAAGCCCTCGGTGTTATCGGAATAGAGGCGGTAAACCTCGCAGCCCTTCTCCATCGCCTTTTCAGCCGCCTCCTGACCGGCGGGAAGGACGCCAGCCCATGCGTAGCCATAGTCCTTCATATCCTGAACAGAGAGCGCGGGATCGGGCATTTCCGGCACTTCCTTGACCTCAAGGTCGAGAAGGCGGAGCGTGTCATCGTCAAAGCCGTTGTAGACATCATCAAGGACGAGCTTGCCGCGCTCATCGACAATGATACAGGCAGCTTCATCGCCGTAGGTGTCATGCTCCATAAGGTAAAAGCTGTGACCGCCGACCTCGTGCTGGTCAATGGTGTGCCATGTCCCGATGTGACCGGCAACCGTCAGACCGGAGGTATCGGCGTTCATCTCAAAGTCCTTCTGCTCAATGCTCTCCTGCTTCTGCTGTTCCTTCGAGATCATGGGAATCGCTACAATCTTATCGCCCAACTTAACAAACTGCTCCGGCACTTTGAAGTGGTCAGAGAACTTCTGCATCTGCTCTACGGTCAGAGAGCCGAAGCTGTCATCCGTCAAGCCGACTACCATGAATGTTCCGGCAACAACGTCGTAGATGTCACCGTCCTCATCCCGCAGAGCGCGGTTCAGGGGCAGACCTTCCAGCTTGCCTTCCTCATTACAGATTAAGGCAACCGGGTCTTCGTAGGGGTAAATCGCCTCGATGCAGCCGCCGACCTCATGCTGCAAGGACTCCAGACCGGAGTCAATCTCCTTCACATAAGGCTCCTTACCCGGCTCAACGATGAGAACGGCAATGGTGCTGTCACGCTCGGCGGCTTCCCCTGAGCCGGTGATCCGGTATTCGTCGGGAATGTCATCAAGCTCTCCGTTAAACTGCCTATCCCAGCGTTCGCTTGCGACGCGGACATAGCCCTCATCGGTGAATCGTCCCTGCTCATCCATCGCAATGTCGCGCCCATAGCGTTCATAGTCGATGTAATTTGCCAGAGGACCGAGATCATTTTCGGAGTAAATACCAGCTTCGTGTGCATAATAATAGCCGAGATCGGATTCGTCGTTGATACCGGGCATGATGTCGTAGCAGTCCAGATTGAACGTCAGGTTGATGAGATCGTCGATGTCGCTGACCTCATCGCAGCCAGCCTCCATAATGGCAACGAGCTTTTCCTGATCGCTCAGGGAAAGCTCGTCAATCAAAGCGGCAAGGTAGTTGAGCTTATCAAGGCTCTCGTACTCGCCAAGCATCTTCTGAACGCCGTAGATCGGGCATTCGTAGTCGGTGATAAACCACTCTTCATAGGGCTGACCGAACTCGTCCTGCTTGCCGATCCCAATGCGCTCAAAGACCTTCTGCATCTCTTCCTCGGTTGTGGGCAGCTTCACCCATTCACCGACCAGCATACCCTCGTTGTACTTTCCAAGGTTCGTGACGAAGGCTTCAAAATTACCGTCTAATACGGGCATAGGCATCCTCCTTTCAGTCATCTACCATGCCGTCCGGCATGATATACAGTTCCCCAAACTCTGCGTCGGTCATGGCTTCGAGTTTTTGGATGGTCTTATACATCAGCTCTGCAATCTCGCCGTCCATGTCGTTCAGGGTGACGCCCTTCATATCGTCAATCAGCCGCTTCCGGCTGGACGTGTTGAAGCAGCACATCAGGTTGATTTCTTCCACGGTAAAATTCTTCATATCAGAGTTCCATATCCTTTCCTTTCAATTTCTGCGGTTTCGGTGTGTGGGGTGGCTGGGCTTTTTGCGCGGATTTCAGTTTGTCACGGATGGATTCACGGGCAGCGGGCTTCTTCGGGATGGTGTCGTAGATGGCAGTTCCGGCATCCTCCACATAGGCGCGGACATACTGGATGCTCTCAGAAAAGCGAATGGGGCGGTTCTTGTCCTCAATGTTGGTCAGCCGGACTTCATCAGCGGCAAAATCAACCGCGTCAATTCTGCATTTGATTCCGTCCACATTCAGCGTCGCGCCGACAGGAATGTAATCTGCGGCTTTGAGTTCCTTGAAGGTCTCGCCGTCCTTGCTGAGAAAGACATCTGCGCCGGACTTCCAGAGCTTGTGAGAACCGGCTACCCACGCGGCTTCACGGAAGCCGGTCACCGGCATGGAGGTCTTGCCGCGTACCTTCTTCTCAAGGAGCTTTGTGCCGAGCAAGGGCGCAGCTTTTTCCGCGTCCTTGCCGTACAGCTCAAAATAGCCGTTCTGGGCAAAGCAAACCAGCGCGTCCGGATGCGCCTTTTTGACCGCTTCGTACTTGTGGAGTTCTGCGACGGGCAGAGGTGCAAGCACCTCTGTTTTGTCAGCCTCCGGCAGTCTGTCACGGCGGCTTTTCTGATTGGTCAACACTTCCACCAGAGCATCCGCGTCTTTGGGGAGCGTCTGGTGGGTTTGTACGCCGCCATGCTCACCGACCAGAGCCATTGCTGCATCGAAGCTGCTGCGGCAAGGGGCATCCAGCACATAGCCGTCTGCGAAGGTCAGCCGGTCATGATCCGGCGCAACCGAGTTCTGCGCCACATTTGCCGCCTGTTCGCGGTAGTTGATCTCAAAGACATCTCCGAATACCTTGCCGCGCTTGACGGTTTTCGGGATGATGACGCGGGCAACGCACTCGTCATAGGTCTGTTCCGCATAGAAACGGAAGGTGTTGTGATCCCGCGTCCCCTGAATGAAGACCTGATTTTCATTGAGGCAGTGCGTTCCATGCGGACGGCAGAACCACATCAGCGTCTTGTCTTCGGGATTCTGGCTTTCGGCGGCGCGGCGGATGATGCGCTTGTCGATGTCGAAGTCTTCCTTGTAGCTGTCTACATGACTGTCCACGAGCTTCTGCAGCTCCGCAACGATGTCAACATCTGTGTATTTCTTCATGCGTCTCCTTTCTCACAACTCCATGTCGTGCGTTTTGGATTTGACCGGAGACTTCTTCTCCGGCTGCTGTTTTGCGGCAGTCCTGAGCTGATCGCGGATGGAGGGCTTTTCCTGCTTCTGCTCCTGCTTGACGTATTCCAGCGTCGGCATCAGCTCACGGTAACAGCCCTGTGTTTTCCGCGCCGCATGACGGCGATGGATTTTGAACAGCGGCTCACCGTTCTGCGTGACCGTGTTGCCCTCAATCCTGACGCTGTTCCGTGCCAGCAGATTGAAGGAGTGGTTAGAGGTGCGATAGGACGCCCGCATTCCGTCGTTGTTATAGGCAATCTGCCCCTTGAGCGTGTCCATGACGGCGGCTTTGATTTCCTTCTCTTCGGCAGTCAGGCGGTGCGCCTTCGGTGCTTTCGCTGCTTCCTCCGGCAAGGGAGCAAAGGGAGACTTGACCTCCACGGTTTTTACCTCAATAGAGGTAATCTCATCGTTCTCCCATGCAACGACCTCCGGGTCTCTTTCCTCTGTTTTCTCAGAAGTGACTTCCTTCTGGGGTTCGGTCTGCTGACGGAACGCATCCACGAAAAGTGCCGTCAGTCCGGGATTGGGTTTATCCACAAGGAAGCGAGAGGCGTTTTCGGGGCAGACATCAACGGTCTTCGCCCATTCCTTGAGGGGCTGGGGAATGCGCCCGTCAAAGTCTTTCTGCTGAATGGTGTTTGCGAGGACATATCGGACACGCTCCGGAGAGAATTGCTCAAGGACGCTTTTTACGGCAGCATCCGCATCCAGCCGGTTATCTCCGTAGTTGGAGCTGATCGCCGCTTCAATCGCTTTGCGGCATTCCACGTTTGCGGCGAGAGAAGCACGATATGACTCCAGCTCACCGGCTTCATAGGCGTAATTCGCCGTCTCGCGGTAAATGGGGACTTCCGGCTTTCTCTCCGGAACAGCTTCCTTTACGGGAGCTTCGACTTCCATCTCTGCGGACTGTGCTTTCTCTGCCAGCAGCACCTTGAGCTTGGCGTCAATGCCCTCGATCATCTCAGCCGCCGTCTTGCGGATGGTGTCCAGAGAGCTTTTCAGTTCCTTGGTTTCCTTGCCGGATGACCAACCGGCGATGTAGCCGAAGGAGTAGTCCGAAGTTTCAATGCCGTATCGCTGGCAGACGGTGTAGGCAACGCTCTCCGCCTCAACCTCCTTGGTGTGCCGATCCTTCTTATCTTCTGGCGCGGCTTTCTCATCCGGCTTGACGGCGTGGAGCTTTGCATGAGCAATCTCGTGAATGGCGGTCTTGACCGTCTGGATTTCACTCATGCCCTCCTGAATGGCAATGCGACTTTCAACCGGCGAGAAGAATCCCTTTGCACCGCCCGGAATGTCCTCAAAGGAAATAGGGACGGGAGATTCCTGCTTGAGTGCATCGAAGAACGCCTCGTAGTTCTCGACGGTGCCTTTCAGCTCATCGACGATAATGTCCGGAAGCTCCTTGCCGTCCGTCTGGGAAACATCAAAGACACTTACCACCTTGAAGGCAGGACGCAGGACCTCAACCGTTTCCGTGACAGCCTTCCCATCTGCGCCGATCACCGGCTTCTGCGTCACGGGGTCGATCTTCTCACGCTCTTCCTGCGCCTTGTACGGCGCGGGTGCAAGAATCTTGATGCCCTTTTCGCCCTTTATGACCTGACGGTCAAAGTTGCGCTGCCACGAGGTATAACCGGCAACATAGGTTGCCTCCGGCTTCTGCATCGCAATGAGCAGCGTGTTGTTGAAGGAATAGTTGTAGAACTTGGACATCGTGCGGAGATATTCCTTGAACCGCTCGGATTCAAACAGCTCCTTGATGCCCTGTTCCAGCTTGTCCGTAATCTCGCGGACTTGCTGTGCATTTTTGTTTTCAGCCATCTCAAACCTCCATTTCTTATTTGCTTTTGGGCGAAGAAAACCCCGTCTGGGATTTGCTCAGTAAACGAGCCTTTACCTCAGACGGGGTTTCTCTGCGCGTCATCCGACGATGGAATATGTTGTCTTCGTACTCCCATTCAATCAGCCGGTCAAACATATCCGGATAATTTGTGATTATGTGCAGCAGCTCCGAGTCACTGGCGTTGGGACAGAACCAGCAGCCGTTTCTCCGGCAGTGAGCGTAGATTGGGGAAATCAGCCCGTGTTCCTGACAGAGCTTGTAGGCGTCCGCCTCTGTCATGCCGTACTTGGCAAGCAGACTGACCTTCTTCGCGCCGTCCAGACGCACAAGGCGTTTTGGCTCATCCCCCGCAATGCCGACATAGCTCACAGTGTCCGGAGAAAGCGCGGCATTGTACTTTCGGACGGGCGGGATTTTGCAGTCCCGATTGACCGCGCACATCCCGGCCCACGCAAAACCGCGAACCTCGCCCTTATGAGGTCCGCGGGTGATGACGTGATGGAACACGTCATCGTAGGTCTTGTCTGCATGGAGAATGGTGAACTTGATGCCCAGCTCTTTTTCGCAGAAGGGCTTGAGCCGGTCATAAATGAAGTCCCGGTGTTCCGGGACTTCGCCGCTTGTGTCCTTATCAAACATGACCTCGCTGAAAACCGCCTCGTCCAACGGCTCATTGTGCTGTGCAGCCAGCAGGAGCGTCGCCACGCTGTCTTTGCCTCCACTGCAAGAGGCAACATACTTCGGACGGATCATCGGTCAAACTCCATCTTGAAGCTGACATATTTGCCGCCGCTGTCATCCAGCCGGATCACCGCGTCATAGAGCTGAGGCTTCTTCGGCGTGTAAAGCCCGGTCACTCGGCACCAGCCCTTGTCCAGCAGCTCTTTTGCAATCTTCTTGGTCAGCTTCTTTTTCTTACTGGAAAAGAACTTATTGTCTTCCCACAGGCAGAAGGAGCATTCCTTGTTCGAGCAGTAGAAGTTGCCTTTCCCGACATAGACCGGAGAGCCGCAGCGGGGGCATTTGCCGATTTCCTCCTTGCCCGTGCCGAAACGCTGGGCTTCGGCATCAGAAAGAAACGGATAGGCTTTCACGAGATCCCCGGTCATCCGGACAATACCGCTGAGGAAGGCATCTGCATCCGCATTGCCGCGCTCAATCTCCATGAGCGTGTTTTCCCATTCCGCAGTCATTGCGGGAGACGTGATCTGTTCCGGCAGAACACAGACGAGGTTGCAGCCGTCCTTTGTGGGAATGAGGGATTTGCCTTTGCGCTCTGCAAAGCCGGATTTCACCAGCTTTTCAATGATACCGGCGCGGGTTGCGGGAGTGCCGAGACCTTTCTTCTCGGTGTCACCGTCAAACTGATCGTTTCCGGCAGTCTCCATCGCAGACAGGAGGGTGTCTTCCGTGTACTGCTTCGGGGGTGTCGTAAAGTGTTCGGTGACGCTGGCGGACACACCATCCAGCATATCGCCTTCATGGACTTCGGGCAGGGACTTCATGGGATCATCCTTTTCCTTCGTCTTGAGGGAAGCCTTGAACAGCTCTTCAATGGCTTTCCATCCGTTTTGAATGACGGTCTTGCCCTTGGCTTTGAACGCATAGCCCTCGCAGGAGAGTGTGATCTGCGTCTCTGCGTAGGTGTGCTTCTCACCGGTCGCACACAGAAGGCGCATCCCAACAAGATTGAGGATTTTCTGCTCCGACTGAGGAAGCGCGGAAACCTCCTGCTTTTCAAGCTGGACGGTCGGGAGAATGGCATGGTGATCTGTGACCTTGCTGTTGTCGGTCACGCGGGCAATGTCCGGAGTAATCGAGACGCCGGAGAAAAGCGGAAGCTGGCGGCAGACGATGGAAATGACCTGACGGGCAGTGTCCTCCATATCGTCCGTGATGAACTGACTGTCCGTGCGCGGATAGGTCAGGAGCTTCTTTTCGTAGAGCGTCTGGACGAGATCAAGCGTCTGCTGGGCGGTGAAGCCGTAGTAGCGGTTTGCCTCGCGCTGCAAGGTGGTCAGATCATAGAGCTTCGGAGGATTGACGGTTTTCGTCTCCCGCTTGAGAGAAGAAACGACGGCTTGCTTTTTCTCGCAAGCCGCCGCAATTCTCTTTGCTTCCTCTTCGGTTTTGACCTTTTCCAGATCGGCGGTCAGATCGCCCTTGCCGACGTGGACGTTGAAATACTTCTCCTTATGGAACGTGGAGATTTTCCCGTCACGCTCCACCAGCATTGCAAGGGTCGGCGTCTGGACGCGCCCGACCACCAGCTTCTTGTGATAGAGCGTGGTGAAAAGGCGGGTGCCGTTGATGCCGACAATCCAGTCCGCCTTCGAGCGGCTGAGTGCCGCTTCATAGAGGCGGTCATATTCCTTGCCGTCCCGGAGATGCTGGAAGCCTTCGCGGATGGCGGAGTCCTCCAACGAGCTGATCCACAGACGCTTGAAGGGCTTGGTGCATCCGGCTTTGTTGTAGACCAGCCGGAAAATCAGCTCACCCTCGCGCCCTGCATCAGTTGCGCAGACAAGCTCGGTGACACGCTTGTCCTTCATGAGAGAGGACAGCACCTTAAACTGCGGGGCTTTGTCCTTCGTGACCTCAAACATCCAGTTTTCCGGAACAATGGGCAGATCGTCATACCGCCACTTGGCATACCGCTCATCGTAGGAGCTGGCGTCTGCCAGCTCCACCAGATGACCGAAGCACCACGAAACGATGTAATTGCCGCCCTCCATGTAGCCGTCCTTGCGGGACGTCGCGTCCAACACCTTTGCGATGGACTGGGCTACGCTGGGCTTTTCAGCAATGACTAAGATCAATCTTCATCACCATCCGTTTCAGCATCCTCCGCGATCTGCGGCTCTTCATCCTCGTTGATGTACGGCTCTTCCTCGTAGCCTTCATCGTCAAAGAAGTCCATATCCTCATCCTTGGGCTTTCTGCCTTTGACGAACTTGATGTAGTAATAGGCTGCACCCGCAGCACCGGCAAGAGCGAAGATGACGAGGATCATGCCGATGTTGGATTTCTTTTCGAGCTTAGGGGCGGGAGCATCGGTTTCTGCATCCTTATCCGGCTCAGGTGTAACGGGGGCTGTGCCGGTGCATTCGCTCATGTTGGTTTTGCAGACCGGGCAGTCGGTGTTGACCTGACCGGCAGCGCATTTCTCTTTGCAGTTACAGGTGGTCAGCGCAGCCGCAGTGTCTTCATCCAGCAGCGCAAGCAGATCGCTCTCATCGACCATGTTGAGAAAGTACGTCTGGTACTGTTCCTCATCCTCGTTGATGGGCGCATCGTAGTCGATGACAATGAAGAAGGTGTTGCCGCTTTTCGTCTGGACTGTGATGAACTGCTTGTTCGTTGCCTTGTCATAGAGCAAGTCGCGGGTGTAGGCGTTGCCCTCATCGTCAATCGGCTCACCCTTCGGCTTTTCAGGGGCGGGAGTGACTGCGGGCTGCTGTTCCGGCTGGGTTGCCTCGGTGACGGGAAGGTTCTGCTCGGTATCATCGGCATAGGCAAACGCCGTGACAGAGAAGCAGGACAGAACCATGACGCAGACCGCAAGGACGGTCAGAAAACGAAACTTCTTACGCATTGTCGATTACCTCCGTATTTCCGGCGGGCTTTGTGCCGCCCTTCATGGAAGACAGGAACGCCATGATCTGATCCTTGTCCATCACCATAGAGCGCACGGTATTGATGATTTCAAGGTTTTCCAGCTCCGTCTTCTTGTCGTACAGCTCCTTGAGCTGACCTTCAATTTCGGACTTCTTCTTTTCAGCCTTCTCGATGTCGGAGAGGACTTTCTGATACTTGGGATTCATGCAAAACTCCTTTCTTTTAATAGGCGGGTCTTCCGAAGGCGTAGAAATGCTGCTGCCAGTAGGAAGAGTTGATGGATGTGTACTGAATGGGATCGCCGCAGTGGATCATGACGCCATCACCAACGTAAATGCCGACGTGTGACACGCCGGGGGTGTCATACGTCCCGACGAAAAAGATGAGATCACCGGGCTGTGCATTCGCCTTTGAGACCGGCGTACAGACGTTGTAAAGCCCCTGTGCGCCCAGCCGCCCGGTCATCACAAGACCGCTGTTCGTGAGAACGTAGCTGACGAAGCCGGAGCAGTCAAAGGACGTGTCGGGATTGGAGCCGCCCCACACATACGGATAGCCGAGATACTTTTCCGCCTCGGTAATCAGCGTTGCAAACGTCTCGTCGTTCAGGTATTTCGGGTTGACATCGTAGTTGGCGGGAGGATTGGTGATGTACTTGTCCACATAGGGAGAGTTACCGAACAGATCCTCGCGGTTGCCCAGCACCGACATATACGTTGCGTACATGGAGAGCTGTTCCTGAGACATGATATAGACCGGAACGTGGGAGAGATTGAAGTTTTCGAGCTTCACGTTGCAAATGTAGTAGTCATACGGGACGCGGTAGGTTTCCGTGTGCGTGTTGCCGTCCGCGTCCGTCCATGTGTCGGTCTCCGTGCGGTATCTGGTTTCGACGATGACCTCTTCGGTGAGGATGTACTGCTTTTCAAACAGCATTTGGAGCGTACCCTGCACCTCATCCAGCGTGAACTCACCTTCGTGGAGAGCTGAGAGAATGGAGATCAGCACATACGGGTCATGATCAATATCGTCCAGATCGAAGTGGTATTCATCATAGTTGTGAGTGCTTTCGTAGTTATCCAGATAGCGTTGCAGCTCTTGCTCCATCCGGCAATACTGCGCCTCCGCGCCGAGCATCGCGTCATCCTCGCTGAGATAAGAGGAAGCGATAACCGACGAACCGGTAGAGGTGAGCATCGAACACGAGCTGATTCCGGCACCGAGCAAAACGAGAAGGGCAATTCCGACGCCGATCCAAATGAAGACCTTCTTGTTCTTCTCAAAGAACTCCTTGATCTTGTCGGACGCCTTCTCACCGAGCTTCTTGCCGGTATTCTTTGTGGCAGTCCCGGCAGTCTGAGAACCGGCATTTCGAGCGGCGGCATATTCCTTCTTGATGTTCTGCTTCTGGTAGTGCTTGTTCATGTTCTGCTTCTTCATCTCAGGATGCTCCTGCTGATTTCTTTCATATTGGAGCTTCGCATCCGCAGCATCCGCCTTGTGTTCCAGCTTGGAGACCTTCTCATAGGGCTTGTTGACGCTGCTTTCCCGATGATGACGGAAATGCCGAGCGGCAGTCTCAGCGGCAATCTCTGTTTTATGCGCCGCCTCAACCGCCGAGTTTTCCTGCTCGACCTCATGGATTTTGCCGTGAATGCCGGAAGCGAGGGTGTCACCGACCTTGCGGACGGTTTTATCCGCTTCAAATTGCAGCTTGCCTTTGCTCTTGGGCTTTTTCAGCTCATCCTCAAAATGAAGGCGGGTTTTGCCCTTTCCGGTCTCTTCATCAAAGACACGCTCTTTCTTGAGAACCTTGTGCGTGGGTAGCTTCTCGCGGGCAGCGTCCAGACGCTCATGCGCCTTTTCGGACTTCCTTTCGAGCTTCTGCATCCGCTTCGTGGGCGGGACGGCATCGTCCGAGACCGGCTTTGCGGAGGCGGTTTCCGCCGCTTGAGTGAGAATGGCATCTGCATCCACTGCTTCAACCGCAGAGGTCTTGCGTAGCTTGTGGGTGACAACCGTTTCGGCAATCACCGTGCCGGTATGAGAAGAAACGCCGTGCTGCTCTAAAGTTGGAGGCTTGAACGGCGTTTCCGAGGGCAGCGGTTCAGGTGCATTCTGGGGTGGATTTTCTGCCCTTTTCTCTTCTGTGACGGACGTTTCCGAGGGCGGCTGTGTGTCGTTATCCTCGGCGTGTTCCGCCTGAAACTGACGCTGCTGACGGCGCATCTGCACCTTTTTCTGTTCCTCCGCAGAAAGAGCTTCGGAAGGCGCGACTGTCTCAGCGGACTTCACCAACTCTGCTTCTTCCAGCCGCTTTGACACACGCTGCTCGGTGCCAGCCGTCAGGTTTTCCTCAACCGCGCCCTCCCGTGTCATCCGCAGAACAACCTTGTCGCGGGCTTTGAGTTCCGGTTCCTTGGACATCAGATTTCACCTCCAATCCGCTTGTAGGCAAGCTCGGTGTACGCCGGATTCAGCTCGATGCCGACGAAATGACGCCCCATCTGCGCGGCAACCATGCCGGTTGTGCCGCTTCCCATAAAGGGGTCAAGCACAATGCCGTCTTCGGGACAACCGGCGAGAAGACAGGTCTCAACCAGCTTCGGAGGATAGGCGGCGTAGTGACCGCCCTTGAAAGGGACGGTGTTGATCTTCCAGACATCGCGCTTGTTGCGGAGCGGATTGATGTCTGCGTCCTTGATCTCGCCATGCTCACGAGGGCGGTTGATGGACTGCGGCTGAGGCTGACCGGGAACGGGTTTGCCGTATTTGTTGCCGCCCTTCATGCCGCGCTTGAGACGTTCTGCCGTTGCGGGGGCAATCGGCTCGGAGATCGCCTTGTAGTCGAAGAAATACTTCTTGGACTTTGAGAACAGGAAAATATGCTCATAGCAGCGGGCGCAGCGGTCTTTCACGCTCTCCGGCATGGGGTTATCCTTCATCCAGATGATGTCGTTGCGCAGATACCAACCGGTATCACGGAGGGCAAAAGCCAGCATCCACGGAATGCCGATCATGTCCTTCGGCTTGCAGCCCTCAACCTTGTTGTTGAGAGCCACAGCCTGACCGTTTCTGCCGTTGGGGTTCTTCGGGTCAACAAAATCGCCCTGATTGCCTTTCCCAGCGTAGGTGTCCGAGATGTTCAGCCAGAGCGTACCGTCCGGACACAAAACGCGCCTGACTTCGGTAAACACTTCCGTCAGGCGCGAGATATATTCCTTCGGCGTTGTCTCTCTGCCGATCTGAGCATCCATGCCGTAATCGCGGAGCGCGTAATACGGAGGGGACGTCACACAGCAATGAACGCTGTCATCGGGCAGAGTTTTCAGGATTTCAAGGCAATCGCCGGTATGAATGATGTCAAGTTGTATGGTGGTGTACCTCCTGTTCTGTTGGATTTGTGTTTCCATTGAAATGTTGGCTGTGAAACCCGACAACATTTCAATGGGCATCAGTCGGAGTAATACTCGTCCGGCTCATAGTCCTCATCTTCCATGAAGTCCTCGTCGAGATCGTCAATCTCGTCTGCCCAACGGTCGAAGATTTCCTCGGCTTCCTTCGCCGCCTCACGATAGAGGCTCAGGCGGTTCTTCTCAAAGGCGGCAAAGGCGGGGACGAACTTGCCGAACTCGCGGATTGCCTTCACATCCTGCGTGCGCATATCTGCGACGCACTGAATGATTTCGGACATCGTGAGCAGATCGTCGATCAT
>ENA-OZHK01000192-OZHK01000192.1-human-gut-metagenome-genome-assembly--contig:-NODE-192-length-21057-cov-6.980954_pt1 | contig 21057 bp, 16 predicted proteins | sample MGYA00244048_ERZ653690 | MGnify/ENA primary metagenome ERZ653690 (study PRJEB26926, sample SAMN06165197) | human gut metagenome | biome: ENVO:00009003; feature: ENVO:2100002; material: ENVO:00002003...
AGCGTCAGATGTGTATAAGAGACAGATCACGGATGCAAAGGTAGTGGTTTTTTACGCCACTACCAAATTTTTTTATATTTTTTGAATGTCAAAGGACGCAAGTTTTACATTTTTATTACGTAAAAGTCTTGCAGAATAGCCTTTTGACACTTCATAAATGCATTGCAGACAAATTATTTCACTGTTATGAGGAAATAGTTCTTCTTGCCGCGCTGAACGAGCAGATACTTGCCGTCGATGAGGTCGTCTGAAGTTATTACACGGTCGAATGCTGCAAGTTTCTCCTTGTTGAGCGAAACGCCTCCGCCCTGAACGAGCTTACGCATCTCTCCCTTGCTGGCAAATACGGCAGCCTCTGTGGTGAACAGCTCAACAGCAGGCAGGCCTATCTTGTCCTTAGAAACCTCAAACTGTGGCACGCCTTCGAAGATGTCGAGGAATGTCTGTTCGTCGAGTTTCAGCAGACTGTCCTTTGTCGACTTGCCGAAAAGTATGTTAGAAGCCTCAACAGCTGTATCGTAGTCCTCGCGAGAGTGAACCATCACGGTTACTTCCTCTGCCAGACGGCGCTGCAGCGTGCGGCGTCCCGGATCCTGGCGGTGCTCCTCTACGAGGCCGTCTATTGTCTCCTTGTCGAGACTTGTAAATATCTTGATGTAGCGCTCTGCATCCTCGTCGCTTACGTTAAGCCAGAACTGATAGAACTTGTAAGGCGATGTGCGCTTCGGGTCGAGCCAGATGTTTCCGCTCTCAGTCTTGCCGAATTTCTTTCCGTCGGCCTTTGTTATCAGCGGACAAGTCAGTGCGTAAGCGTCGGCCTCGCTGCCCAATGTGCGGCGTATAAGCTCGGTACCTGTGGTCATGTTGCCCCACTGGTCGTTACCGCCCATCTGCAGTTTGCAGCCTTTGTGCTGATAGAGATACAGGAAGTCGTAGCCCTGAAGCAGCTGATAAGTGAATTCGGTGAACGACAGACCGTCGCGGGCCTCACCGTTAAGACGCTGCTGTACGCTCTCCTTTGCCATCATGTAGTTTACGGTGATGTGCTTGCCCACCTCACGCGCAAACTGCAGGAAGCTCATATCCTTCATCCAGTCGTAGTTGTTAACAAGCTCTGCCTTGTTGGGAGCGTCGCTCTCAAAGTCAAGGAATTTGGCGAGCTGTTTCTTTATGCACTCCTGGTTGTGGCGCAGAGTATCCTCATCGAGCAGGTTGCGCTCAAGGCTCTTGCCTGAAGGGTCGCCAATCATACCTGTCGCACCACCGACAAGTGCCAGCGGCTTGTGTCCGCAGCGCTGCAGGTGACGGAGCATCATGACGCCGCAGAGGTGACCTATATGCAGTGAGTCGGCTGTAGGGTCGGTGCCAAGATAAGCAGTAACCTGCTCTTTCTGCAACAGTTCTTCCGTACCCGGCATAATCTGGCTCAGCATGCCACGCCATCTCAATTCTTCAACAAAATTATTATTCATCGTATTTTTCTTTATTTTTTATTTCGTTAAACACATAAAACACGCGCCAAATCATTTAAACATAAATGAATTAAAGCACGTCTTTGCCTCAATCATGCTTGCCTAACTGCCTCATGACAGGCCGTAAGCAAACACGTCAGGCGCAAGACTACGGCACAGGGTCATATCCGCTTCCGCCCCACGGATTGCATCTCAATATGCGCCATATAGCCAGTGCAAGCCCCTTTATGGGCCCGTGCTTCTTCAATGCCTGGCGGGCATACTCTGAACATGTGGGCGTAAACCTGCACGACGGGGGCGTGAATGGAGATATACAGCGCTGATAAAATATTATAGGCAATGACAGCAGCCACACCAATATTTTGGAAATATGGTTAAGAATGCTTCTCATTGCCTTTCAATTTTCTCTGACAAGCGGTTCATAAGGTTCACAACTTTCTTCTCAACCTCATCGGTTGGCCACAGCTTGTCGTCAATCCATATCAGCGCAATAAGCAGGGCTGAGCCTTCGTGCTGTTCAAGCTGTCCGTACAAAATGCTCTTGTTAAGTCTGAAAGCCTCGCGCAGCTGCCGCTTCACACGGTTGCGCTTTACGGCTCTCTTAAAGCATTTCTTCGACACGCTCACCATCACTTTCACTCTTGGCGCGCCTGCCTCGGCATCGGTTTTAAGATAGACAAGCCTCACAGGGAACGCAGCCAACGAGCGGCTGCCTCCTCGTTCGAAGAGCTTCTCTATCTCTGTCTTTCTGCATATCCGCTCTTCTTTCTTGAATGTCAGAACACCGGATGCCGACATAATGCTGTATCTGTATTGTTATTTATTCTTCTCTAAAAAGTCTTTCAAGGCGCTCGTCATTGACGGATGTTCCTTTGTAGGAGCCTCAAACTCAACTTTCAGTCCTGCATCATGGGCTGCCTTTGCCGTAGCAGGGCCAAATGTACCAACAATAACGTTGTCATGCTCACTGTTCTTGAATGTATCAGTGAACGCATTGATACCCGACGGACTGAAGAAGATGCACATGTCATAATCGAATGTCTTTATCTCATCCTCTGTGAAGTCGTTGCTTACCGTGCGGTACATCACACACTCTGTGTGGTTGAGTTTCTTAGAGTCAAGCAGAGTCTTCACGCTGTCGTCATGCACGTCGCTCATCGGGATGAGATACTTCTCAGTCTTATGCTTTATCATCGTGGGCAGCAGGTCGTCAATCTTTCCGGTTTTTCCGAAGAACACCTTGCGCTTGCGATACTGCACGTATTTCTGAATATACAGAGCAATAGTCTCGGTTACGCAGAAATATTTCATTGTTTCGGGTATTTCAAGCCTCATTTCTTTAGCCAGCTTGAAATAATTGTCAATCGCGTGGCGCGATGTAAAGACTACAGCCGTATAGTTGAGAATACTAATTTTCTGCTGGCGGAAGTCTTTCGAAGACAGTCCTTCAACCTTAATGAAAGGACGGAACACCAATTCTACGCCGTATTCTTTTTCCATTTCGAAATACGGTGATTTTTCACTACTTGGTCTGGGTTGTGAGATTAATATCTTTCTTACCATCAGTCAATACCCTAAAAGTTTATTTTTAAATAGTCTACAATCATTACCAGAACACCCCACAATGAGAGCAAGGGCATTATTTCGAGGGCACAAAAGTACAAAATTATTTGCAAAAAAAAGTTTTTCTGCCCGAAAAACACCACATAGCTCTTATAAAACAGCAGTATCTTGACTAAAAGTATGACAAATGCGACATAAAAAACGGCATTTTGTATAGATAAGTCAAAGTACGACTGAAGCATTACAAGAGGGAAAAGTGCAACGCCTTCGAACGATGTTATAAAGAGAAATGCCTTGAGCCAACGCGCACTCTTTTTCTTGCCGAAAAACACGCTGTTGACGAACCAGTAGATGAGCATCTTCAGGGCATAGTAAGCAACAAACACGCCGAAGAATATCGCTACCAGCTGATACTGCGATGAAAGAATAAACGTATCAGCCACACGTTCCTGGGTATACAGAAACGACACTATAGCAAACAGCAGACAGGTCTGCAGGACAAGAAACGACTGGAAACGAAACTCGTTGGTCGTCTCTGAGAATTCTGTGGTGAGGGTGCGCGGCTCATAGAAGAAATCCTTGGCCTGACGGAACAGGAAGCGGCGCGCCTTAGAGAAGGCTACGAGCGCAAGAATGAAGCATCCTAACAGCAGAGCCGTTATGGTGTTGTCGCCCCTTATCGTGTAAGGCACAGGGTCGCCGGCCACGCCATAGCGTCCGCCGTCAAGCTCGGGGTGATACATCGAGTCGTTAGAAAAGAAATTCTGCTTGTAATATTGCGGCAGACTGATGTCCTTGGCACTCTTTCCCTTGTCGTGTCCGGGCAGATGCAGCGTGTCGGGACGTGTGCTGAGGTGTGTGTTCTCTACATGGAACACCGACTGTATGGCAGAGTCTTGCTGAGCCGGAGTGGCGTCAGCGGGTAACTTCTGCAGCACCTCATACGGGTGTTTCACCTTTGCCGGACGTTCCGCTTCCAGCGGCTCTGCCGGCGCAATGTTTTCATGTACGTTTGTCGAATCAGCCTGAAGCTCTATCATTTCTTTTTCCTGCCGTGCTTTATTCTGTTTTGTTATGTTACATTATATAATAAGGATGTGTCAAGACCACGGCATGCGCACCGCGCATGGCCCGTGTGTTATGACACATCTTCACAGCGTACAGACTTACAGTCCGAACGCCTTCTTTATCTCGTCTACCTTGTCGAGCTTCTCCCATGTAAAGAGTTCTACCTCGATTGTCTTTGTCTCGTGGTAGTGGCTCTCAAAGGTTTTCTTCACTTTCTCATACTTGCGGCCCATATGTCCGTAAGCAGCAGTCTCGCTGTAGATAGGCTGGCGCAGCTTTAAGTCGCGCTCTATGGCTCTCGGTCTGAGGTCAAACATCTTCTTTATAACCTCGGCTATCTCGCCATCCGACTGTTTTACGTGGCTTCTGCCGTAAGTGTTTACATATATACTTACAGGTTCAGCCTGACCTATGGCGTAGCTTACCTGAACGAGCATCTCGTCGGCAACACCGGCAGCCACCATGTTCTTGGCTATATAGCGTGCGGCGTAAGCAGCCGAACGGTCAACCTTGCTCGAGTCTTTGCCTGAGAATGCGCCTCCGCCGTGTGCGCCCTTGCCGCCGTAGGTATCTACGATAATCTTGCGGCCCGTAAGACCTGTGTCGCCGTGAGGGCCTCCGATAACAAACTTTCCTGTCGGATTGACAAGATACTTTATGTTGTCGTCAAACAGCGCGAGCACCTTCTCGCTGTGTATCTGCTCCTTTACACGCGGCATAAGAATGTTCTTTACGTCATCCTTAATACGCGCAAGCATAGCGTCGTCATCCGGATCAAACTCGTCGTGCTGTGTCGAAACCACGATGGTGTCTATGCGGCGTGCCTCGCCGTTGTCGTCGTATTCAACGGTAACCTGGCTCTTTGAGTCGGGACGCAAATATGTCATCTGCTTGCCTTCCTTACGTATGTCGGCCAGTGTGCGCATTATCAGATGCGCAAGGTCGAGCGACAGCGGCATGTAGTTTTCTGTCTCGTTGCAGGCATATCCGAACATCATACCCTGGTCGCCGGCTCCCTGCTCGATTTCATCCTGACGGTCAACGCCGCGCTTTATGTCCTCGCTCTGCTCGTGTATGGCGTTGAGAACGCCGCACGACTCGCTGTCGAACTGATATTCTGACTTTGTATAGCCTATTCTTTTTATCGTCTTGCGGGCTATGGTCTGCAGGTCGATATAAACATCGCTGCGCACCTCACCGGCAATTACAACCTGTCCGGTAGTGACAAGAGTCTCAACGGCCACGCGAGCCTTGTCGTCGTAAGCCAGAAACTGGTCAAGAATTGCGTCTGAAATTTGGTCGGCAACCTTGTCTGGATGCCCTTCCGATACTGATTCTGAAGTGAAGAAATATGCCATTTTATTTACATTAATTATAAAAATAGTGTGCAAAGTTAAGGCAATTAGTTCTAATCGCAAAATAAAAACATGCTTTTTAACTGATTTTCAGTGTAAGCACCGCTGTGCCAATAAATTAATAACTTATTTTGAACTATGGCGCCGTTAAAATATAAGTTGCCGCAAAGCACAAATAAAGACGCCTGCCGGCAGCGTTTCATATACAATGAAATAAACGCAATGTCGGCAGGTGTCTTATATTATTCCGCGTGCTTGTGTCTGCGGCAAGGCATTGTCTGACAGGACAATACACCTTGCGCAAACGCACTATATGGACTATCTCTTTACGAACTTTCTTACTTCTGATGAAGTGCCGTGGTCGATTATGAGAATATAGCAGCCCGGAGCAACAGCAGAAGTGATGTTTCCGGGAGCGCCAACTCCACGCGCAACAACCATTCCGCTCGTGGCAGATACAAGCATGAGTTTTGCAGTAGACTCCACTGAAGGTGCGGTCTCAATGCCTGAAGCCACATATTCGTTGTAGTGTTCTTTCACCTTCGCCGAGCTCATGGCACCTTTATATATCGTAAACTCGTCGATTGTTCCTTCAAAGAAATTGTTAAGACTGACGTTGACATTACCAACAGTGAGCGGTTCGTCGTTGTCAGAAATGCTGCCGGTGGTGTCAACCGACTCACCTATCAGCACTCCGTTGGCATATAGTTTCAGCGTCTTTGTGTAGCTGTCGCGCACACAAACGATGTGAGTCCACTCTCCGTTAAAATAAGCCGTGCCCGTGGCAGAGGCTTCGCTCTTGGTTACGTTGTCGTCAACGGCAAACTTCAGCAGGCCGTTTTTATATTCCAGTCCTACCCATTTGCCTGTTGCCCCTGTCTCGGCATTGGCTGTTATGCTGCCTTTATGGAATATGTATGCGGCATCATCAGTCGACTTCATCCAAAACTCAATGGTAAAGTCTTCTGTACCGAGCTGAATCTGACTGTAAGCCATCTGAGTAAAATAAGACGAACCGTCAAGCTGAGCAGCATTGCCCTTTACGCCCTGCACCAGCGCCGGACTGCCCACAGCCTGAGCCATGCCCTCAACAGTGTTTGGCGTAGAGCCGGCGCTAATATCGTCGAACGGATAGCAGGCCAGCGGCGTCAGCACTATCTTGTCGCGCACGGTTATCGTTCCTTCTATCGTTGCAGTGGTTTCACCGCCCGTGGTCGACACCTTATATTTATACGCACCGACAGCAGAAGGTATTCCACTTATAGTCAGACGTTTAGATGAGTTATCAACAGACATGTCAACACCGTCGGGCAGTCCTTCAACTGTTACACCCGTGGCATTTCTCCATTCATACACAATGTCTTCAATGGCATCGCCCTGCTCCACAGTCTGGTTGAGCTGTCCGCTCACAGCGCGCAGCGACGCGTCAGTAGAGAATCTGTCAGGCAGATAATAGCCGAGGTGCGGCGGCTGGTTGTATGCCACATTCTGCCATGCAATGGCCATTCTGTATATATGGTCCTGCATAAGACATGGCACTTTATATCCGGTTTCTTCGGTTGTTGTGAATATAAGCAGGTCTGAACTTGTGCTTCCGTCCCACAGAATTACTTCCTCGCGCCAGTCACCAAGAATGTCTGCCGAAAGGCATGGAGTTTTCTTTGTAGAGTTGCACGACTGTGCGTTGCTGTATTGTCCGAGGCTCCATTTTGCGGCATCGCTTGTCAGCGTAGAGTTGCGTTTAACTATATCGGTGCCGTCGAGCAGCTCTTCATACAGGTCGCCGTCCCAATATATGCGGAAATTACACGACGGACGCTTGTCTGCCACCTTGTTTCCGCGGCAGTCGTATGTTGCCGTAGCCTTGGTGCCCGAAGTGTAGTCAGATATTGCCCAGGCCTCGCATCCGCGCCATTTGTCGCTCACGTCAGCCACAACGCCGCGTCCTATGTCGTTGCCGCTCTGCTTCTGTCCCCACAATATCTCGCCGGTCTTGGCATCGCGGAACTCTGCGTCCCAGGGAAATACCGACGACTTTTCCTCATGCACCATCCATATTTCAAGTCCGTCATGGTCGGGATCAAAGTCGCCAAGATGCAGGGCATCGCCGTGGCCGGCACCTGTACGGTACAGCACGGAGCCGTCATGGTCTAAACATGCCGCGCCATACACAATCTCGTCGCACCCGTCGCCATCAACATCGCCCACGGTCAAGGCATGAGCGCCTTCGCCATAAAGACCTTCGCCATCGGTCTCCGACTTATGCAGCCATCGCTGTTTAAGATTTTTCCCGTCGAAATCCCATGCGCAGAGATATGCCGCCGTATAATAGCCACGACACATCACAAGGCTCGGCTTCTGTCCGTCAAGATAAGCCACACAGGCAAGATAGCGTTCTGAGCGGTTGCCGTAAGAGTCGCCCCACTGCGAGTTTGAGCGCACTGAGCGCAGCGGAACATAGCTCACAGTAGTTATCTCGGCACCTGTCTGTCCGTTGAACACAGTGAGATACTCAGGACCAGACACTATTATACCCTTGTTCGAGCCACTGCTTACACGATAGTCGTCAGTAACCTTATCGTCGCCCATCAGCACAGCCTTGCCCTGTCCGTCAATAGTTCCGGGCGCAGTCTTGCACGCCACTTCGGCTTTGCCGTCGCCGTCGAGGTCATACACCATAAACTGTGTGTAATGTGCGCCGGCGCGTATGTTGCGTCCAAGGTCGATGCGCCACAGCTTTGTGCCGTCAATCTTGTATCCGTCTATATACACGTTGCCCGTATATGCACCTCTCTCCGAGTTGTCTTTCGAGTTGCTCGGGTCCCATTTAACTATTATCTCATACTCACCGTCGCCGTCGACATCGCCCACAGAGCAGTCGTTCGGGCTGTATGTGTAAGCCACGCCGTCAGGAGTGGTTCCGCCTGCAGGCCGGTCGAGATGCACCTTCTTATATATTTCAGGCCATACGGCTGTCTCGGCCGTCGTCTCAACGGTCTGTCCGCCGTCCACGGCCTTAACGACATACTTGGCATCGGCCGTTCCCGAAGCGTCAACAAAGTTGGTGCTGCCTGTTATCAGCGAGCCGTTAACCTTAACGCCGTTGCGATAGACATCATAGCCCATCGTGCTTTTGTCTGACGTCAGGCATCGCCACGACAGATAAACACCGGCATCTGTCTTTACGGCAACAAGTCCGCGACCGAGCTTTTCGGTCTGCTGCGACACGGCAGGACACAATGCTGCCGACAGCATCAAACAAGATAAAAACAATTTCTTCATAAGATTTAAGTTAAAAATTTATTTTAGCAAGATTATGTTTCAAGTACAAAGATAAGCATTATAAACCGAATAAAGAAATTTATTGCCGTCAATAATTATTACAGAATCGCCAAAGGATGGCAACAATTCTTTTTGGCGGATATTCCTTTCACATCATTTCTTATCATCCGTCCGGAAAGGAAACGGACTGATATTTCTCAATACAACCTCCAAGTTTGCTTCACGGTCGAGATTCATTGACTTGCGCAGCCGGTAACGCCCTATGTTTACACTCTGTGCCTGATTACCCGTTAGAATACAGATTTCATGAGTGCTCAGCCCCAGATAAATATAAGTGGCAAGAAGAATCTCGTTCTTCGACAGTTTCGGATAAAGGCTCAAGAGCTTATCCTGATAGTTTTTCATCATTTTCTCTTGCTTTTCGGTAAAGTTGGAACTGATCGGAATAAGCCGATAATCCATAATTTGTGCGCAAATCTTACGCAACTCATTGTTTACAGCGTTATCTTTTCCGTAGCAAGAGCGCACCGCATTGCGGATTTTGTCGAGCAGTGTATTATGATTGTTATAGAACAGCAACAGATAACTTATCTGCTGCTCCATCTCGGCTATAAGTGAATTATTGTGATCAACCTTACTTGTCGTTTCGCTGAGCAAAGAACTCAGTTCATTGCTTTTCATCTTCTCGGTTTCGAGCGCCAAAGCCATCTTCCTCTTGTCGCGCAAGAGCCTGCCCGCAGCCAGAAGCAAGGTCAATACAACGACTCCCACAGCAACATATATACCGGTAGTGTTATTAGCATCGTCATCTATCAGTTTAAACGTTCCATGTTCCATTCTCACGTTTTTGTCGCACCAGTTAAGCAATTTCTGCGTATTGGCCATGAAATTCTGAATGGTCTTTTTATTTTTTTCCTCCACCTGCGCCTCTGTGGTGAGCACCTGTCGGTAGAGATAGTAGGCCAGCTGATAATTGTTTCTCCGTTCGTAAATATCACCTTTGCGCCTCAAAGCCTCAATCAAGCAGTCGTTGTCGTTGTATTTCCTTGCCAGGTCAATGGTTTTATCAAAGGCAATGAAAGCCTGCTCATCCTGTAGTTTACCTTCGTAATAACGCGCCAAAGCCAACTGGCATTTCGGATATAACAGTGTAAAATTATGAGCTTGAGCCAATCTGATGGCTGTGTTGATAAGATTATAGTCGAGTTCATTATCATCAAAACAAACAAAGAGAGCCAGCAGTACTTCTACCTGTAATAAGTTCTGTTTATGAGCAATCGTCTCGTGATAGGCATCTTTAAGAATCATCTTGGCTTTGGCCTTGTTGTCTGTAAGTCTATAATACGTGGCAATGTTAATGAGTGTCATTATGTATTGAAAATGCTTATTCCTCTTCTTATAGAATTCAAGTGCTTTCAACAATTTTGCGTGCGAGGCATTCAATTCGCCCTCTGATAGTTCGATGTAAGCAATACCGGAGTAAATTTCATAGTAAGTGGCACTATCTTTCTCATTACAATAGCGTTGCGCCCTGTCTAAAAGAATATTAGCAATATCGAATCTCTTCAGGCTGAGTGACATTGAGGCAAAACTGGTTAAGGTTTGTAAGGTATAATACTGCATCTTCTCTGCCGATTTCAATGGTTTCAACCTGTTAAGCGCGTCAATATATATACCTGAGGCGCTGTTTTGAATTACGGCACTCGTAATGATTGATTCGGCTTTTTTCACAGTCATCGAATCGTCACTGAGATTAGCCGGACCGGCAAGGCTTATTATAGGCATTAGCACTATCGCCAAGCAGAATATATATCGTAATATGGATGAATTCTGCATAATGTAGTTCCGTGTAACAGATACAAAAATACATATAATTTTTAATATTTCATAACATTAATATTTTTTTAATCATTATGAATGTAAATAGCCTCTTTTTGTCGCTCTTTAGTATGTATATTTTATAGCACCTGATTATCAGTATGTTACACAAATTTGTATATAATAATCTGTATACTTCAAGCATTATGTTTATACGGAATCATGATTGTAAAAAGCGTTGCCATAGATTTAAATTTCTACTTTTGGTGCATAACATTAAAATCTATAGCTTATGAAGAAGAAAAATTATCACTTTGTAACTGTATGGCAATTGTTGCTTATACTGATGTCTTTTTTATCTTTCCAGCCAGCATCTGCACAAGTCAAGTATAAACTTATGCGCCTGCATGAGCCGGCAGTCTCTGTTGAGCAGCCTGTCAAACTTACCAAAAAGAAATGTGACACGCAGCTCGCTGCTCCAAAAGCCGAAGCCGCCTATCCTGGCGACGAGTATCTCATGAGGGCTTACAGCGCGTTTGACCCTCAGACCGGCGATAATATATTTATTGAAGGCGGCAAACTGACGACTTACCCTGTTTATATACAACTTGACGATAACAGCGGCGAGGCTAAGATTACCAACTTGATAAATATGTCGTCGCCATCTACCATTACAGGCATTTGGGATAAGGATGCAAGCACTATCACAGTGAACACTCCTTCATATTGGACCGATCCGTATACAGAGTGCGCGATTATCGGTAAGGACGGAGATTACGATCTTTTTCTTCAAGCCGGTGATATGTACGGCATTGGCTATTGGGAATCATACGACGCTCTTGTAATGGATGTGTCTTCCGACAGGAACACAATAACTCTCCGTCAGGACTTTGCCGCCAGCTTATTGGCATATGATGACTATTTCGGATATTATGACGGAGGCTTTAGCTCCATATTCTTCGATGGCAAGATGTTCAAGAAAGGTGAAGGACCTAATATCATTGCCGACAGAGACAATCTCGACTTCGGCCGTTGCTTCGTAGGCGGTACGGTTGAAAAGACAATAGGTATTGTCAACACTGGTACAGAACCTGCCGATTATGTTGTTGACGCTTCAGGTGACGGACTTACCATTGAAAATCCGAGCGGTAACCTAGGTTTAGGCGAATCAGCCACAATCAACATTAAATTCACTCCGAAAGAGGCAAAACAGTTTACCGGTACCATTACGCTATCTACTGACAATGGTGACAAGACTATAAACGTAGTTGCCAATGTAGAAGCAGTGCCTGACTACAAGAAGATAACCTCCGAAGGTAGCGACCTTGTTACATATAATACCAGTCTAGATTACCCATGGCTGCTCACTGATACAATCGAGAATCAAACAGTGGCCATTACCACTAATCAGGGACAGGGCATGACCTCTTCAATTCTCTATGCTACCGTCACAGTTCCTCAGGGCAAAAAGGTAGTGGCAAGCTGGGACGCTGTATATGATCCGCGTTACGCAAACTATGATGAATTCCATGTTAACTGCGATGACAAAGAGGTTATCGTTTATGACGAACAAGGCTGGCAGAACGTAAAAGACAGTGTTGAAATGGCACCAGGATCACACACTCTCTCATTCAATTATCTGAAAGACTTAATGGTCAATACCGGAGCTGTCAAATACGGCAAAGACTATGTCTATTTGCGCGACTTGAAATATCAGATCGTAGACTACAAGGCTGCTGACGCTTCAATTTCAAGCAACAGTCTTGACATGCGTCGTTACTTTCTCGACCTTGACTTGGTAGAAGATGCCGATTCTTCTATCACCATCAAAAACGAGGGCAGTGATTCTCTTATTATTAAAGGTATAAAGAATTCTACCAACTTCAGCGCCACGGTTGCTAAAAATAAGCTCGGCGAGTTTGAATCTGTTCCTGTCAAGATAACTTTCCTGGCCAGATCTGTAGGCACTTATCAGGGCGATATCACTCTGCAGACCAGCGCCGGCGACTATACTATTCACTGTAAGGCCGTAGTGGAAACGCCATACGATTACAGTAAAATTGTCGATGAAGGTGACTTCCTCTTTATTTCCGACCGCGACATTCCGTTTGTTGTAGATGGTAATACAACCCACAATGGCAACGACAATCCGAACGACAGCATCGAGAGCTATTCAAGTCTAGGCTGTTTCTTTACAGTTCCAGAAGGTAAAACTGGTGTACTCAGATGGGAAGGCACGGTTGACGGTACAGATGATGACTATGCAATGTTCACCATTGACGACGCATTATATGCAGAAGTTTTAGAGGGTGATAGCGTTGACGGAAGCTACAGAATAGCCACACCAGCACTTACTTATCTCAAACCAGGCATGCATTATGTGGTATTTGCATTCTGTACCAATGGTGACGGCAAGGCAAAACTGACAAACCGCTACACCATAAGCCATCTGAAACTGCAACTGTTTGACAATCTCGACGGTGTTACTATATGGGAAGGTGAAACTGTCAATATACCGGAAACATATCCCGGTCACTACTCAACAGCCACAGTAAATGTTATCAATCTCTCCAGCACACAAATGGAGTTGGGCGACATTAATGGCAACGGCGCTTTCACCGGACAATCTGATCCTGAGGGCTGGAACTATGCCATACAGTATGGTGTAGTACCCATAAAGGTTGTCTTCACTCCGACAGCCACTGGTGAACAGAACGGTGATATTACCATAAAGACAAACAACGGCGATGTTGTATTGAAATGCAATGCCAAGGCTCTTGACACATCCAACCTCATCTACTTCGACGATTTCGAAAGCATGGCAGATTGGTCTATCCTCAACAACGACGGAGATTATGACCAATGGCAGATTTATGGCGGTAACACCGGTAAATTCTCTGACCTTGGAGAAGGCATACTCAGGTTTAACTCAAACTTCATCAGTGAACAGGCTGACGATTACATAGTATCGCCAAAGATAACAATTCCTGAAAATGGAGCTAAACTCACATTCTTGCGTTCTGTACGCTCTGCTAATGCCAACACTGTAAGCTACAGCGTCAAAGTGGGTGAAGGAACCGACCCGAGTACCTATACCACCGTATTTACAGAGGAAGAAGAGCCTATTTCTTATAAACCTGTGACTATTGACCTAAAGGAGTTTGCAGGCAAGAATGTTCATATAGCATTCTACACAGATGCACAGCCGCAAAGCGGATTGTTGCAGATTGACAACTTCACGGTTACTTCTGGTACGTCAACCGGAATCGACGGCATAATGTCTGACACATTCGGAAGCGGCTCTGTACGCTATACCATTGACGGCAAAAAGGCCGACAAGAACAGCAAGGGCATCATCATCGAGAAATCAGTCGACGAAGACGGACATAATGTAGTTCGCAAACAAATCATACGATAAGGAATATGAAGAAAGGAAGAAACATTCTCTTTTTAATTGCAGTCCTCTTTTTGGGGACTGCAATTCCCGCCACGGCTCAGAAAGACGGACAGATGATGCTCAGCTACTGCAACAGTGCAATACAGACATCAAGTACCATCGGTAAGGGCGGTAAAGGAACCGTATCGGCAGCATGTCTGATAGGTCAAGACAAGATTGGCGGATTGAAGAATATAAAGATAGCCGGAGTAAAGGTGGGACTTGCATCACGCCTGAACATCGACTCTCTGCAAGTATGGGCACGCTATGAGCTTGACGGCAATAATATTTTCGCCAAGACTATCGGCAACGAACAAGGACAGTCTGTCGTGAAGGGCTGGAACGAGGTGCAGGACTTGCCCGTGGCCATGAACGACAAGCCTTTCTATGTTGGCTACACCATCTACCAGAAAGGTGCCTGCTATGCCATTTCGGCTGTTAAGCCACAGCACGAACAGGGACTTATGGTCAATCTCGACGGCACATGGGCTGACAGTTCCAAGGTGTCAGATGCTGTATTGAGCATCGGTGCCATCATAACCGCCGACAATATGCCGACCTTTGATTTGGGCATCGACTCACTCTCAATGCCCGCACGCGTACAAGTAGGCTCTCCCGAACCGTTGACACTCGAAATCACCAATTATGGCAGTCGCATCATCAGTGGCTTTGACGTGTGGACCAGTGAGAATGGCTGTGAAGCCGTATCTTACCCGGTAAATCAGTCTATACTCCCCGGAGAAAGAAAGGAAGTTGTGGTCGACTATATCACTCCGCGCGGTGAAAAAGAACGCAACGTCAGTCTGAATGTCAAGTTATGCAACCTGAAAGAGGGCGCCGACGTCAACGAGGACAACAACAGCGGCTCAACATCTTATGATGTCACTAAGTATAAGTTTGTCAAAGTGCCTTTGATGGAGGAATTCACCACCGAGAATTGTTCCAACTGTCCTTCGGCAGCTGAAGCCATTCATGAAGCTCTTGCCTGCAGAAACTACATCAATGAGATAGCAGTCGTTTGCCATCACTCAGGATTTTCCGAGGATCAGTTTACTCAGCAATGCGACCGTGACATGCTTTGGCTCTATGGCACAGGCGGCACCTACGCTCCGGCAATTATGTTAGACCGTACATGCTTTGTATACCCGTCGACACCTGTCATGGATGCGCCACGCGAAAGGGGTGAATACATCAGTATATTCGACTATCTGAAGAGTTTCACAACCGAAGTGGCAATTCTGCCAAAGGCCGTCTACAACCCTGATACCCACATGCTGCATGTCACCGTCACAGGTGGACGCGACCATGTCTTCGGCGGCGACGATATACGTCTGACTGTTTATCTGGTTGAGAATGAAATTCATTCAAGCACACAGAACAACGGCGGCAACGACTATATTCAGCGCCATGTGATTCGTGCTTACAACAGCACATGGGGCGAACCCATCAAATGGGAAGACAACGACGACTATTACTACGAATGTGACCTGACGTTACCAGACGGTTGCGTAAAGAGCAACATGCAGGTTATTGCAGTGGTGAGCAACTACGACCCGTCTGACATCACTAAGTGTCAGGTTGAAAATGCTGCTATCTTGAACGATATCGACTGGTCAGGTGCCACATCCGTAACAGGAGTGTCTGTTGAGCGTCCGTCTGCCCCGTCTGCAATTTATGATATCACCGGCAGAAAAGTTGGCGATACATCAATGGACATGTCATCTCTGAAGCGTGGCATATATATCATCAGAGGCAAGAAAGTTGTAATCGGACATTAGTCTGTTTTCTCAATATTGCTTTAAAAGTAATGAGGAGGGTGCATAAATTTATGCATCCCCCTTTTCGTTGATAATAACCTTATGCTGTAAAAAAAGCCTTAACGGCCGGCGCATATCACCACTCTACGCCGCCCTCGGCTATCACTCCGTCGGCAGCAGGAGTGTCGTCGGCACCGAACGAATTGGCTTTATACTGGATGCATATCATCACCATGTCGTCATTGCCAGTGTTGCGCAGCGCACGCATTCCGGCAGGAGCAACACGCACTACACTGCCCTGACCCACTGCGAAGGTCTTGCCGTCTACCTGAAACTCGCCCTCGCCGCTCACGATGATATACAGTTCCTCATGTGTCTTGTGAGCATGAAGGAAAGTGCTGCCCTCGCCCGGAGCAAAGGTCTGAAACGAAATTTCTGAACCTGTTGCGCCAAGGGCTGCGCCTGCAAATACTTTTCCTTTGAGAACCACACCGCCGCCAAAGTCGATTTCGTGCTCACGCAACTCGTTGAAACTGCCTGTTGTAACTGCGGTAAAATTGTCACCGCTGCCTATAATCTCTAACTTTTTCATCTTACTGTATTTTTTGTTTTCGTTGTGCAAAGTTAGTTTATATCTGCGTATGTATCAAGAGGTTACAAAATCTAAAGCCGGTTACGCGGAGGTTACTAATACTGAAATCCAACAATTTATGCCAATCACTTTTACACACTTTAACAACATCACACGCATATAACACGTTTCCCTAAGGCGCACAAGCACATTAGTCATGTGGATTAAATCAAGAAGAAAGACATTATTTTACAAAATCAAGCCCAGTCTATGCGGTTTATTTAAGAATATTGGTTACTTTTGTAAACCATAACAAATGTATTTATGATTAAGAACGAACTTAAAGACACATTATATCCCACCTGTCCCATACGCAACATATTGTCGCGCGTAGGCGACAAATGGTCAATGCTTGTGCTAATAACGCTCAACGAGCACGGCGTTATGAGGTTTAACGAACTGCGCCGCAACATCCCGGACATATCGCAGAAGATGCTGTCGGAGGTGCTGAAGGCACTCGAGGCCGACGACCTCGTGTCGAGAAAGGTCTATGCCGAAGTGCCGCCGCGCGTTGAGTACAAGCTCACAGAAAGGGCGCTGACGCTCATTCCGCTCATCAACAACCTCATTCAATGGGCATTAAGCAATATGGACGACATAATGGACAGCCGGAGAAGATACTTGCTGAAATAGCTTAATCATTAAGTTTCTGCAAACTTTGAGCGTGGATGGATATGCCGACATGCTTCCGTCAGACAGCTGTCTGACAACAAAGATGCTATCTGTTGACGTATTTCACCGTCTTAACTTCGCCGCCGTCATACTTTATCTTTAATATCAGCATGCCCTTGCCGAAACTCTTCAAGGCGTCCATGCCACCTGTCTTTCCTAACAATGCGCCGGCCGCTGAATAGACGCTGATGTCCGCTATGCGCCGGCTTTCAACATCGGTAATACCGGCAGAGCCTTTAGGCGGTATCTCTATCACGGCCGTGTCACGGCCATAAGCATTTTCTGCATACACCTCCACTGAAGCACCGTCCGTAAGGTCGATGCAGGTAAAGGTCATTGTGGCATAATACGGGGTGTATGACGTGCATGGATAAATAAAAAATCCCGACTTCTCGCTCAGCATGGCAGATATGTCATTGCTGCCTTCGTAGCGCGCTTCTACGGTTACATTATAATATGAGTCATTGTCCTCGTCAGGCTCAACGCTCACCAGGCCGGCACTGAGTATGCGCGGCTTCATCTCTAGAGTCATTACATATTCCGACTTTACGTCCTCTCCTCCAGCCTTTCCTTCTAACGTAACCAGAGCACGTATGTCGCCGTCTATCGTGCGTCCATATCTGTCTTCATCACCTTCAGCAACGGCAGGCACGGTAAACTCTTCGTCGGCCGATGTGGCTATGGTTTCATATCCTCCCGACTTCAACGGCAGACGGCACTCCCAACGGCGGTCTGACACGGCTTTGTTGCCTGCCATTATATAAAAGGTATGCGACTTATAGGCCGACGCAATTCCAGTGTCGTCGATGTCTCTGCCGGCTATTTTCACCTTGTCATCATCCGCCATGCTCCAGCCCGTTGCGCCAAGCAGACTTAGCGTCACATCATCAACGGGCATGTCTATCTTGCCTTCGCCTTTATAGTACATCAAACTTTCTGCGCTTGTGAGAAATCTCAGCGACCTGTTAACGTTAAAATTCTTCGGCGCATACAGCTTATAACGCTCTTCTGCATTCAACACATAAAGATAGCCGGCTGCCGGACGAACAAAGTTTTCAAGTGACGTATGGTCTGAGACCGGCAAATCTTCCATGCGCGTGCCGTCTTCAGCAAATATCAGTCTGTCAAAGGCAGTCATGCCTCCGCATCCAAACACAATGTTTCCTTCATTGTCATATCTTACGCTCGAGCCGAATCCCAAGGCTGAAGCCATGGCCCTAAGCATGGCATAGGCAAGATTCTTTGAGCCCGCAACGGCGTCACGGCCTGCCCCTACACACCATTGCGTATTGCTGTTGATATGTATCACCGCGTCAGTTTCGGGCACATCGCCAAGCCTTTTGCCCGCCAGTTTACGGCACAGCGCAAGCGGATACATCACCTTATCTGCCGACGAAGGCAGCGCCGAATAATTCACTTCGGTCCTGATGTCGGCCCCCTGCATGTCGTCATAGCTCACCTGCAACTTCAGCGTATCTCCCGAAGCCATATATCCGCTCCAGATGTCTGACGCCATCTTCAATGCGATTTTAAGATTTTCGGGCATTTTCTCACAGCCGTTTCCTGCCATCACCACGCATCCCGACCGTCGGGCAGACAGGCGCAAACGCTTGGCATTGTCAGACGGGGCTATCGTTACGGCGCCACAATCGTAGACATCGTCATGCACAAGCGTAACAACATTCTGCGAATGTCCGCACAATGAAACAGCCGAAAGCAACGACGCAAGCAGTATTTTAAACAAGGATGATGATGACATAAGCTATATTTTTTAATTTAACCGACAGCAAATATATTTTTTATGTTATGAATATAACGGACATACCATGTTTTTTATTTCGTGCCTGTTTACTTTTTATCAAAATCACGCCCCAACCATGATCCTATCCGACAAGCATAATCCATTTTGCCTGAAGGTCTCCTGCCTGCGGACTGACAGCTGATATGAACACACATATTCAGTTATTACACCTCGCGACAAGCCCCGGCTTTCCGCATACTGAATGGCAGTGCTTTCTAATATGCCGTCTTTTACATTCCCAAAGGGCACAAATTGCACGCTAAAAGGTGGTCTTTTGGAGGCTAAAACATGGCCTTTTGCAACACATTAATTATCAGCACGTTGCGAAGGCAGACAAGACACAGCATGCCGGAGACTGAAAACCGGCACGCCAACGGCCGGACGAGGCACGCTGACAGCAAAACTGACAGCTGGCATGACACGTATAAGGGTACAAACGACACATGGATATGACAATTTAGACCGTAAAAACATTATACACAATTTCATGTATTAAAAAAAATTAAATCTTTTAAAATACACTCGCAAATTATATCCTAGATTACTAATTTGGCAGTAACTTTGCAGGCATAAAACCGAGAACAAAAATACAACTCTTTAAAATAACAAGGTAATATGAAGATTGAAAAAGTTCATGCAAGAGAAATCCTCGACTCAAGAGGCAATCCTACAGTAGAAGTTGAAGTAACCCTCGAAAACGGCGTAATGGGCCGTGCAGCTGTTCCGTCAGGAGCATCTACAGGTGAGAACGAAGCACTTGAGCTTCGCGATGGTGACAAGAACCGCTACCTGGGCAAAGGTGTTCTGAAGGCAGTTGATAACGTAAACACAATAATAGCACCTGCATTGAAAGGCGACTGCGTTTTCGATCAGCGTGCCATCGACTATAAGATGCTGGCTCTCGACGGAACTCCTACAAAGAGCAAACTCGGCGCTAACGCTATCCTCGGTGTATCTTTGGCTACAGCACAGGCTGCTGCTAAAGCTCTGAACATGCCGCTTTACCGTTACATCGGTGGCTGCAACTCTTACACAATGCCTGTTCCTATGATGAACATCATCAACGGTGGTGCTCACTCAGACGCTCCTATCGCATTCCAGGAGTTCATGATCCGTCCGGTTGGCGCTCCTTCAATCAGAGAGGCTATCCGCATGGGTGCTGAGGTGTTCCACGCACTTGCTAAGCTGCTGAAGAAGCGTGGTCTTTCTACTGCAGTAGGTGATGAGGGTGGTTTCGCTCCCGCACTGAACGGTATCGAGGACGCTTTGGAGAGCATCTGCCAGGCTATCAAGGACGCAGGTTACGAGCCGGGCAAGGACGTTAAGATCGCTATGGACTGCGCTGCCAGCGAGTTCGCAGTACAGGAGAACGGCGAGTGGTTCTACGACTATCGTCAGCTGAAGGACGGTAAGAAGAAAGATCCTAACGGAAAGAAACTTACTGCCGACGAGCAGATTAAATATCTTGAAGAACTTATCACTAAATATCCTATCGACTCTATCGAGGACGGTCTCGATGAGAACGACTGGGACAACTGGGTTAAACTTACAGCTGCTATCGGCGACCGCTGCCAGCTCGTTGGTGATGACCTGTTCGTAACTAACGTTAAGTTCCTGGAGAAGGGTATCAAGATGGGTGCTGCTAACTCAATCCTGATCAAGGTTAACCAGATTGGTTCTCTGACTGAGACTCTCGACGCTATCGAGATGGCTCACCGTCACGGTTACACAACAGTTACTTCTCACCGTTCAGGCGAGACAGAGGATACTACTATCGCTGACATCGCTGTTGCTACTAACTCTGGTCAGATCAAGACTGGTTCTATGAGCCGCACAGACCGTATGGCTAAGTACAACCAGCTTATCCGCATCGAGGAAGAGCTTGGTGAGACAGCTAGATATGGTTACACAAAACTGAAATAATTTTCAGAACGTGATATAATAATGAAGGCCGTGCCACGCACGGCCTTTTTTTGTTCATTATGCCTTTATGCGCATTACGGCATGACGCATGCTAACTTTAAATCGGCAACAAATCATGACTATCAACGACAGCATTTCTTGTTTTCATCTGCTACACACCGACGTGCCAAAGCCGGCGCGCTTCACCTTTCCTTTCTGCTACGAGCCTCATCCGCTGTGCCTGCTTGCCGCCGGAGCTGTCTCTTATACACATCTCCGAGCCCACGAGACCGTACTAGA
>ENA-OZHK01000200-OZHK01000200.1-human-gut-metagenome-genome-assembly--contig:-NODE-200-length-20220-cov-6.146541_pt1 | contig 20220 bp, 20 predicted proteins | sample MGYA00244048_ERZ653690 | MGnify/ENA primary metagenome ERZ653690 (study PRJEB26926, sample SAMN06165197) | human gut metagenome | biome: ENVO:00009003; feature: ENVO:2100002; material: ENVO:00002003...
TGCCGATCATTTTTGCTCAGGCAATCATGTTCATTCCTATTACAATTGTCGGATTCTCAAATGTTGCCTCGGCAAGTGGTATTGCTCGTGCGTTTGTAGACCATACCAGTTTCTGGTATAATCTGGTATTTGCAATTCTGATTATTGTGTTTACTTGGTTCTATACGGCTATTACGATCAATCCAACTCAGATGGCTGAAGATATGAAACGTAATAATGGTTTCATTCCGGGTATTAAACCGGGTAAGAGTACAGCCGATTACATTGATACGATTATGACACGTATCACTTTCCCGGGCTCTCTTTTCTTGGCCATTGTAGCTATTTTGCCGGCATTCGCAGGTATATTTGGAGTACAGGCAGAATTTGCACAGTTCTTTGGTGGAACATCCTTGTTGATCCTTGTGGGTGTTGTTCTCGACACTCTTCAGCAGGTAGAGAGTCATTTGTTAATGCGTCATTACGATGGCTTGCTTAGCTCAGGAAGAATCAAAGGTCGTTCTGGAAATGTTGCTGCTTATTAAACGAAGTCAGAATGATATTTCTTAAGACAGATGATGAAATAGAGTTACTTCGTCAGAGCAATCTCCTGGTGGGGAAAGCTCTGGCTGAAGTTGCTAAGATGATACAGCCGGGGGTAACTACCCGACAGCTTGACAAGGTTGCTGAAGAATTTATCAGGGACAATGGAGCTATTCCCACATTTAAGGGTTTTCCTAATCCTTTCGGACGAGAACCTTTCCCTGGGACATTATGTACGTCAGTGAATGAACAGGTTGTCCATGGTATTCCCAATGATATTCCTTTGAAAGAGGGCGATATTGTTTCTGTTGACTGTGGCACATGTATGAATGGTTTCTGTGGTGATTCTGCTTATACTTTTTGTGTAGGTGAAGTCGATCCGGAAATTCGTGAACTTTTAAAGACAACAAAGGAGGCTCTTTATAAGGGGATCGAAAGTGCCATTCATGGAAAACGGATCGGTGATATTGGTTATGCTGTTCAATCCCATTGCGAGGCACATTCTTATGGCGTTGTACGTGAGTTTGTAGGTCATGGCATTGGTCATAAGATGCACGAAGATCCTCAGGTTCCCAATTACGGAATGAGGGGAAGTGGTCCTTTGCTGAAGAAAGGAATGTGTATAGCTATCGAGCCGATGATTACTTTGGGTGACAGGCATGTTGTTATGGAAAACGATGATTGGACTGTCCGTACTCGTGATCGCAAATGTGCTGCACACTTTGAACATACGGTGGCAGTAGGTTTAGGTAAAGCTGATATATTATCATCATTTGAATTTATAGAACAAGTATTAGGAGATAAAGCAATTTAATATGGCGAAGCAATCTGCAATAGAACAAGATGGAGTTATCGTTGAAGCATTGTCTAATGCAATGTTTCGCGTTGAACTGGAAAACGGACATGAGATTACAGCTCATATTTCTGGCAAAATGAGAATGCATTACATAAAAATATTACCCGGAGATAAGGTAAGAGTCGAGATGTCTCCTTATGACTTATCTAAAGGAAGAATCGTTTTTAGATACAAATAAAAGAAAATATAAGATATGAAAGTAAGAGCATCATTAAAGAAACGTACGCCGGAATGCAAAATCGTTAGACGTAATGGCCGTTTGTATGTTATTAACAAGAAAAATCCTAAGTATAAACAACGTCAAGGATAATTTATTATTTTTGCAAAAAAAATAATTTAGTATATGGCTATAAGAATAGTTGGTGTAGATTTGCCTCAGAATAAGAGAGGTGAGATTGCGTTGACATACGTATATGGTATCGGACGCAGTAGTTCAGCAAAAATTTTGGATAAAGCAGGCGTAGATCGTGACCTGAAAGTAAAGGATTGGACTGATGATCAGGCTGCTAAGATTCGTGAAATCATTGGTGCTGAATACAAGGTTGAAGGTGATCTTCGTTCTGAAATCCAGTTGAACATTAAGCGATTAATGGATATTGGTTGCTACCGTGGTGTTCGTCACCGCTTGGGTCTGCCCGTAAGAGGTCAGAGCACAAAGAACAATGCTCGTACACGTAAGGGAAGAAAGAAAACAGTTGCAAATAAGAAAAAAGCTACTAAATAATTGTTAATATGGCAAAAAAAACAGTCGCAGCTAAAAAAAGAAATGTCAAGGTTGATGCTAATGGACAGTTGCACGTTCATTCTTCATTCAATAACATTATCGTTTCTTTGGCAAACAGCGAAGGCCAGATTATTGCATGGTCTTCTGCAGGTAAGATGGGATTTAGAGGTTCTAAGAAGAACACTCCTTATGCAGCACAGATGGCTGCCCAGGATTGCGCTAAGGTAGCGTATGATCTTGGCCTGAGAAAGGTGAAAGCTTATGTTAAGGGTCCTGGAAACGGACGTGAGTCGGCTATCAGAACTGTACATGGAGCTGGAATTGAAGTTACTGAAATTATCGATGTAACTCCATTGCCTCACAATGGTTGTCGTCCTCCTAAGAGAAGAAGAGTATAATAAAGATAACCTATTTAGATGTAACTTGATTTTGTTAAATAATGGATTGCAATTCCTTTCTGTAATCGCGGCTGCAACAAATTGAGTTCATGAATAACAATTAAATTAAGAAAGAAAATGGCTAGATATACTGGACCAAAAACTAGAATTGCACGTAAATTCGGTGAAGCAATCTTTGGAGCAGATAAAGTTTTGTCAAAGAAAAACTATCCTCCTGGACAACATGGTAACAACCGTCGCAGAAAAACTTCTGAATACGGTGTCATGTTGGCTGAAAAACAGAAAGCAAAATATACTTACGGTGTGTTGGAGAAACAGTTCCGTAATATGTTTGAAAAGGCAGCGGGTATGAACGGTATTACCGGTGAAATTTTGCTGCAGAGCCTTGAATGTCGTCTGGACAACGTAGTGTTCCGTTTGGGTATAGCACCGACTCGTGCTGCTGCTCGTCAGCTTGTAGGTCACAAGCATATTACAGTAGATGGTAAGGTTGTTAATATTCCTTCTTTCTCTGTAAAACCGGGTCAGTTGGTAGGTGTTCGTGAAAAATCTAAGTCTTTGGAAGTTATTGCTAACTCTTTGGCTGGATTTAATCACAGCAAATATCCTTGGTTGGAATGGGATGAAAACTCAAAAACTGGTAAATTGTTGCATATTCCGGAAAGAGCAGACATTCCTGAAAACATTAAAGAACACTTGATCGTTGAATTGTACTCTAAATAATAATTAATTTCATGGCGATATTAGCATTTCAAAAACCTGATAAAGTATTAATGTTGGAAGCGGATTCCAAATTCGGGAAATTCGAATTCCGTCCGCTTGAACCCGGTTTCGGTATTACCGTAGGTAATGCTTTACGCCGTATTCTTCTTTCTTCGTTGGAAGGTTATGCTATCAATACCATCCATATTGAAGGTGTAGAGCATGAGTTTGCTACCATTCCCGGAGTTAAGGAAGATGTCACTAACATTATCTTGAATCTGAAGCAAGTTCGATTCAAGCGAGTAGTTGAGGAATTCGAAAATGAGAAGGTAAGCATTACCGTTGAGAATTCTACTGAATTTAAGGCAGGTGATATTGGTAAGTATTTGACCGGATTTGAAGTGTTAAATCCTGAATTGGTTATTTGCCATTTAGATTCAAAAGCAACTATGCAGATAGATATTACAATCAATAAAGGGCGTGGATATGTTCCGGCTGACGAAAACCGTGAATTCTGCACCGATGTGAATGTAATTCCTATCGATTCTATTTACACTCCGATTCGTAATGTGAAATATGCGGTAGAAAACTATCGTGTAGAACAGAAGACTGACTATGAAAAGTTGGTATTGGAAATTACGACGGATGGTTCCATTCACCCGAAGGAAGCGCTGAAGGAAGCTGCAAAGATTTTGATTCATCACTTCATGTTGTTCTCTGATGAAAAGATTACTCTTGAAACATCAGATGCAGAAGGTAATGAAGAATTTGATGAAGAAGTATTGCACATGCGTCAGTTGCTGAAGACCAAACTGGTGGATATGGACTTGTCAGTTCGTGCCTTGAACTGTTTGAAAGCTGCCGATGTAGAAACACTGGGTGACTTGGTACAGTTTAATAAGACCGACCTGCTGAAGTTCCGTAACTTCGGTAAGAAATCGCTCACTGAGCTTGATGATTTGCTCGAGAGTCTGAATCTTTCGTTTGGAACAGATATTTCTAAGTATAAATTAGACAAAGAATAAACAATGAGACATAATAAAAAATTCAACCATTTAGGTCGTACTGCTTCTCACAGAAATGCAATGCTGTCAAACATGGCATGTTCTTTGATCAAGCACAAAAGAATCACTACGACTGTTGCGAAGGCTAAAGCTTTGAAGAAGTTCGTTGAGCCGCTGATTACGAGATCTAAAGAAGACACTACTAACTCTCGTCGTGTTGTGTTTAGCAACCTGCAAGATAAGTATGCTGTAACTGAACTGTTCAAAGAAATCTCTGTAAAGGTTGCAGATCGTCCGGGTGGTTACACTCGTATTATCAAGACTGGTAACCGTTTGGGTGACAACGCAGAAATGTGTTTCATCGAATTGGTAGACTACAACGAGAACATGGCTAAGACAGCTGCTAAGAAAACTACTCGTACACGTCGTTCTAAGAAATCAGCTGCAACTACTACTGAAGCACCGGCTGCTGAAGCTCCTGCAACTGAAGCTACTACAGAGGAAGCCCCTAAAGCTGAATAATTCTGTAACACGCTATATATTAAAAAGCCGTGCCTTTTTAAGGCATGGCTTTTTTTGTTGCTTCCTTCCCTTTATTCGTCGATGGTAATTCCCATTTTTTTCATGAGGAAGCATGCGTTCATGTTCTGTGCAACACCCTTTCTCAGACGGTATGAGAAGGTTAGTTCATTGTCTTTGATATCTGCTTCGAAGCAGTAGTTTCGAATTGAATCGGGAAAGCTGTCTGCCAGTTTCCCTAGAAGCAGGTCGTGTGTGGCTATGATTCCGTTAGCCTGTAGACCCATAAATTGTTTGATCAGGTTGAATGATCCTTTTTGTTTGTCGGCCGAGTTTGTTCCCTTCAGGATTTCATCCAGAATGATGAATAACGTTTTTCCTTGCCCCAACATGTCGATTATCATTTTCAGTCGTTTAAGTTCGGCAAAAAAATAGGATTCGTTTTCCGAAAGTGAGTCGGAAGTACGCAGGCTGGTTACTAGTCTTGCTGGATAGATCTTCAGCGACAGACAGCAGACTGGTGCTCCTATACAGGCCAGGAGATAGTTGGTGCCTATTGTCCGCAGATAGGTACTTTTTCCGGCCATATTCGCACCGGTTATAATCAGGAAGAACGGACGTGAAGGAATGTCGGCATCGTTCCTTACACACTGTTTTTCGGGCATCAGTGGATGTCCCATTTCTTTGGCTTCGAAGATGAAAGGCCGGTCACTTATTTGGGGATAGCAGTAAGTGGGATGGTTGTAGGCGAAATTTGCTAGGGAACATAATGCGTCCAGTTTGCCGACAGCTTCCAGCCAGTTCATTATATATTTCCCATATTGTTTCTTCCAACGTTCGATGCGGACTATCTGCCGGAGTTGGAAAAACAGGCAGCCTTCCAGTATGACATAAAGGAACTGGTTGTTCCTTAAGTCCAATCGGTCTAGTTCCTTTGAAAGCCGCTCCAAAGCTTCAGCCGGTGATTTTCCTTCGATATTCAGAGCGTCTGTCAGGTCCTTCAGCTCTTCCGATTCCCATTGTTCCTTTTTGGCCAGTGAAATCAGCTTGGCATAAGTGTTTAACGATTTCAGCTTCTCCCCGAAACTTTCCTGAACAGCGGTAGCGCGTCTGATAATGGCGAAACTGAGGATTACGAAACACATGAATGAAAGTCCAAGCCATTTGAGGCTGAAGATTCCTGATAATCCTCCCGCCAGAAGCAACAGGTTGATGACGGGTACTGCCAGAATCATGATCCTGGCCCAAAGCGCATCAGACAGGTAGACTGATGTATCGCTCCATTTCCGGATTTCCTCTTCGTCATTCTCTTTTCCCCGTGTAATGGTTCCCGTTATGTAGAATCTTTCTCTGAATTCTTTCCTTTTGCTCAGATCTTTTACGCTTTCCTGTCTTGATTCTATTCTTTTTTTATCGGTCAGATGGTTGTTGAACCAATGTGCCAGAGCCTTTTTCCCGATTGGGGTGCAGGTGCGGTCCACGGCTTGGAACAATGACTTCTTGCCGAACAGATCAAGATCGTAGGAATATAGATGATTCGGATTGATGAACTCCTTTCCTTCATCAAAGGCCGAGTAATCGTTGTCTAGTCCGGCCAATTCGTTTTTGTTCATTTGCAGCCGGGTTTCCAGCCATACCTTCCGATAGAAGAATCGGTTGTGTATCTTTACCAAGGCCAGGAAAGGGACGAATGTGCAACATATGCTGGCTGTGATGATCCATACGCCCGCATGAAAGAAATAGATGATACCGGCTATTCCGGCGAGGAAAAAAAGGACACGGAGCATGCTGATGCGGAAGATTATTCCTTTTGTTTTATGGAGATAGTCTTCGGTTTCGACAATCCGTTGGGTATACCAGTCTTTAGGATTTTCCATATCAATGAATCTTTTTATTTTCAGTAAATAAGTTTACCGGCAAAAATAGTGAAATGTTCCAGATATTCAAACCGGTGATTTCATCTGTTATTGTTATCTTATCACTATAGTGATAAAATCTTATCACCTTAGTGATACGTTATTATCACTCTAATGATAAGGTCTTTTCACCAGAGTGATAAAATCAGGTATCCTTATGGTTTTTATATTCCGTACAGTTTCGTATAAAAATGAAAAGACGGAGATTTCCCGTTCTTCTTTTCGGAAGATGAGAGGGTAATCTCCGTCTCTTTGCGACGTTGTTTCTAGAATTATAGAATCAGACTGTCTGCAGTGCCTGGTCCAGGTCGGCTATGATGTCATTTACATTCTCAATACCTACAGAAAGACGGATCAGGTCTGGAGCCACGCCGGCTTCAATCAGCTGTTCGTCGGTGAGCTGACGGTGTGTATGGCTGGCTGGATGCAGGACACAGGTACGTGCATCGGCCACATGTGTCACGATGCAGGCCAGTTTCAGGTTATCCATGAATTTCACGGCATCTTCGCGTGTGCCTTTGATACCGAAAGCGATTACACCGCAGGAACCGTTAGGAAGGTATTTCTGGGCCAGTTCATAATACTTGTTGCTTTTCAGTCCGCAATAGTTCACCCATTTTACTTTCGGGTTGGCTTCCAGCCATTCGGCTACCTTCTGTGCATTTTCGCAGTGACGCGGAACACGCAGGTGCAAGGTTTCAAGTCCCAGGTTGAGCAGGAATGAGTTTTGTGGTGAAGGGATTGATCCCAGGTCGCGCATGAGCTGGGCGGTCAGCTTGGTTACATATCCCATTTTCCCGAATGCCTTGGTGTAGGTCAGTCCGTGGTACGATTCATCGGGTTGTGTCATTCCCGGGAACTTGTCGGCGTGAGCGTCCCAGTCGAAGTTACCGCTGTCTACTACGGCGCCTCCTACGCAGCAGGCGTGTCCGTCCATGTATTTGGTAGTGGAATGGGTGACAATGTCGGCGCCCCATTCAAACGGACGGCAGTTGATCGGAGTAGCGAATGTATTGTCCACTATCAGAGGTACTCCGTGTTTGTGAGCGATACGTGCGAACTTTTCGATATCGAGTACATTGATGCTCGGGTTTGAGATCGTTTCACCGAACATACATTTTGTGTTGGGTCTGAAGGCCTTATCAATTTCCTCTTCCGGAGCGTCCGCATCGATGAATGTACATTCAATGCCCAGTTTTTTCATGGTTACTCCAAAGAGGTTGAATGTCCCGCCGTAAATGGTGGAAGAGCATACCAGATGGTCGCCGGCTTCGCAGATATTGAATACGGCATAGAAGTTGGCAGCCTGTCCCGATGAAGTAAGCACGGCTCCCACGCCGCCTTCGAGTGCCGCAATCTTGGCAGCCACCGCGTCGTTTGTCGGGTTCTGCAGGCGGGTATAGAAATAGCCGGTATCTTTCAGGTCGAACAGCCGTGCCATCTGTTCGCTGTCGTCGTATTTGAATGTCGTACTTTGATAGATGGGAAGTACACGGGGCTCACCGTTTTTAGGAGTCCATCCTGCCTGTACGCAGAGTGTTTCTTTGCTGAATTTATTTTCCATTGAATCTCTTTTTATAGTTTGTCAATTTATTTAGCGCAAAAGTAACAAATTATTCTTTTTGCCGGTTCGTTATTTAGTTGAAAAGCGCTATATTTGAGAATACACTAACAAATACTTTTATATATGGCAGATGATGTGAAATTCAGGCATGTGTTGCCTGTCCAGATCCGTTTCAGTGATGTCGACCAGTATGGGCATATGAACAATTCTTCTTATTTTTCCCTTTACGACCTGGCCAAGACATCCTATATACGTGAAGTTTTCGGTGAAAGGGATTGGAAAGAGCTGGGTATTGTGGTGGCTAATATCAACGCCGATTTCCTGGCTCCGGTATTTTTCTCGGATGAGCTGGAAATAGAGACTACCGTAATTCATTTAGGACATAAAAGTTTTACGTTGCTGCAGCGTGCCTATAACAAGGCGAGCGGGGTGTTGAAATGCCAGTGCCGTACGGTGATGGTAGGATATGACATTCTGACAAAAGAGCCGGTAGATTTGCCGGACGATTTCAAGGAGGCGGTATGCAGGTATGAAGAGAAGACGTTGGAGGAACTTTCGCAGCCGATAGAAAACAGGTGAAGGTTTTCCGGTCTATACAAAAAAGCGGAGGAGGAATCCGGATGTCCGGGTCCCTCCTCTGCTTTATCTGTATATTGTATCTTATTTGTATGATTTCTGGTAGATGGCCAGTACTTCTTCATCGGTCAGCGGACGCGGGTCAAGCGTGAAGAGTGCTCCCATGGTATGGCGTGCATTCTGTACCATTGTAGGGAAATCTTCTTCCTTCAAGCCCCACTCACTCAGTTTGAGGCCGTATACATGACATTCCTTCTGCATGCGTACCAAGGCTTCGATAAAGTCGCTCGGGCGGTTGCTCTTCTGCTGTGTCATCACTTCGGCCATCTTCATGTAACGTTTCATGCAGTCATTGCGGAAGGTTTCGAAGTAGGCTTCACTGATGGCAATCAGTCCGGCACCGTGCGGAAGTTCGGGGTGCATGGCACTCATGGCATGTTCCATGGAGTGCTCGGAAATACAGCTGGAAGTAGATTCTACCAGGCCGGCAAGCGTGCTTGCCAAGGCAACCTTGGCACGTGCCTTCAGGTTGCGTCCGTCGTTGACGGCTACAGGCAAGTACTTATATAATAATCTGATAGCTTCCAGGGCAAAGAGGTCGCTGACCGGAGTGGCACAATTGGCAATGAAACCTTCGGCAGCATGGAAGAAGGCGTCAAAGCCTTGCATGGCCGTAAACCGGGCTGGAATGGAAACCATCAGTTCCGGGTCGATGATGGAAAGGGTAGGGAAGGTATACTGGTTTCCATAGCCGATCTTTTCCTGTTTCTCTTCGTTGGTGATTACTGCCCAAGGATCGGCTTCCGTACCTGTCCCCGCCGTTGTAGGGATAGCCACGATAGGCAGCGCCTTGCTGATGGTACGTCCTTTTCCCGTACCGCCGCTTACATAATCCCAAAAGTCGCCGTTGTTGCATGCCATGACTGCAATGGCCTTGGCCGAGTCGATACTGCTTCCTCCGCCCAGACCGATAATGAAGTCACATCCCTGTTCGCGGCAGATGGCTGCTGCGTCCATAACGTGCTGTTTCATCGGGTTCGGCTGGATTTTGTCGTAGACAATGGCTGCTGTATCATTTTCCGACAATAGGTTGATAACTTTATCCAGATATCCGTATTTCTTCATGGAAGTGCCGGCGGATATTACGATCATCGCCTTTTTGCCGGGAAGAGTTTCTGTAGCTAGTTTCTTGATCTCACCACATCCAAACAAAATCTTGGTTGGAATGTGCAAACTGAAAATTGGGTTCGAATTCATGATATCTCTACATTTAAAGTTTGTATTTTTTCAAATATACAAAGAAAAACTTTTTTCTGTTTAAGTGTTATGTTAATTTTGTATGTGAAGAATCAAGAAATGTTCATATTTGTAAAATACGGGTGAACAATCGGGGTAATTATGTGTTTAACAACAAAGAACTGATAACCTTTTAAAAATATGGATTATGAAAATGAAGACGATTGCATTATGGATGGCCGGCGTTGCGGCTTTCCTTTCTCTGCCTTCCGCATCGGCCTGTACAGGCATCACGCTGACTACAAGTGGAAATGCACGTGTAGTGGCGCGTACCATCGAATGGGGAGGGACTAATCTGAACAGTCAGTATGTCATTGTGCCAAGGGGGTATCAGCAGCAGTCGTGGCTGTCTGACGGTACGACCGATGGAATGAAGTTTACCTCGCGGTACGGCTATGTAGGACTTGCCGTAAATCAGAAGGAATTTGTGGCTGAAGGGCTGAATGAGAAGGGGCTTTCGGCAGGATTGTTCTATTTCCCCGGATACGGAAAATATCCTGCTTCTTCCGCTGCGGAAAAATCTGTCACTATCGCCGACCTGCAACTGGTTTCCTGGATTCTGGGAGAATGTGAAACGGTCGATGAAGTGAAGGAGGCTGTCTCGAAGGTAAAGGTGACCACTATCGATCCGAGGGCTTCTACCGTTCACTGGCGTTTTACCGACAAGTCGAACCGTCAGATCGTATTGGAGTATATCGACGGCCAGGCTGTATTCTATGACAATCCGTTGGGAGTACTTACCAACTCTCCCGACCTTAAATGGCAGCTTACGAACCTGAACAACTACGTGAACCTTTATCCGGGTTCGGCAGCCGCACAGCAGTTCGATGCACTTGAACTCCGGTCTTTCGGTGTGGGTAGCGGCTTCCTGGGATTACCCGGCGATATCACTCCTCCGTCACGGTTTGTACGTGCAGCCTTTTATCAGGCTACGGCACCCCGTTATGACACAACAGAGGAGGCTGTTCTGGAAGGCTTCCAGATTCTGCGCAATTTTGATATACCTATCGGCGCCGAATTCGACAAAGGGACAAAACCGGCCGATATACCGAGTGCCACGCAGTGGACAGCGGCAGCCGACATGCAGGAACTGAAGCTGTATTACAGTACCATGTATAACAGTGCCATCCGCTGCTTTGATCTTAAGACAATCAATTTTACCAAAGTGAAATACCGTGCCGAACCGTTGGATAAAGTCACCCGTCAGCCTATTCAGACCATAACGGTGAAATGATTCGGTTTACATAGATGAAATTATAGAAGGACTGCCGGAGAAGAGGTCTCCCGGCAGTCCTTTTTTATAACAAAGGTTGGTGTATTTCTTATCGGCCTGCCCTGACTACAATGGCATATAGTTTCCTGACCCCTCCGGCAATCTCTCTCCGCCAGAAGCGGTAGCAGATAATGATGATAAGGAGTATGGTTCCTGTAATACAGATCCATCCGAACAGTTCCCGAAGACTGGTCAGGGTGGTCTGTGTCAACAGTTCGGCATAGAGCTGTTTGACCGAGACATTGGGCGACCATATCTGCAACTGGTCCATGTCCCGGCTGAGAATACCCAGTTTGTCCTGCTGCAGATGGCGCATGCATCGGTTCAATATTCCGGTTCCGAGCGGAGTGGCGATACTGGTGCGGATAAAGCCCAGTATGCACAGCCCTTGGAAAAAGTGTTGGAACGGTACGCTTTTTGCCACATAAATGGTCAGGGCGATATAAAGGATTCCGTGTCCTATTCCTCGCAGGTAATCGGGCAGGTAAAGGCTCTCGATATTCAGGTCCGGATAAATGAGGAAATACATGTAATATTCGTAGATTACCAGCAGGAAGAAGCCTACAAATATAAGGAGCTTGAATCCTTTATGCAGTACCGCCTGGCGGTAAAATACGATGCCTGCCCCTGTGAGAATCCCCGCAAAGACAAACCAGTTGAGCGAAATGGCGTTAAGGGCGTCATATTGCAGGATAGACCGCATGAACAAGGTTTCCAGGACCGATGAACTGGTGAGGTAGAAACACAACATCAGGAACAGGAACAGGATTACCGGGAAATTCTTGTACCGGAATACCTGTGGTTCGATATACGGACGGCGTATGCACGTCATCCGGTTGATGTTCAGCATCAGCGTTATTACGGTAATGACGATACTGGCCCTGATTTCGGAACTGTCCAGCCAGTCGTAATACTCACCGTAAATACATACATATACGATAGAGAACAGGAAAATGGTCCATAGTGCGGCACCGATCCAGTCAATGCCATAGAGAGGCTTTTTCCTGAAAACACGGATAGGGCGTGTAAAGAAATAGATGCATGCCCACACAATGATCAGCAGTCCGATAACCAGCCAGTGCATATAGTGCCAGTTGGCCATATCGGAGATATAGGTCGATATCAGACCCGAAACCTGGATACTTTCCAGTACTACGATATAGATAACCGGATAGAATACCGAGAAGTTTCCCGAAGGGGTGACGCTGAGCCGGATGTTGGAAAAACATTCGAATGTACCCCACATACGGAAAAATCCCGAGATGAAACAGGTTACCACCAGTACGGCAAGGTTGGTGGTATGCATCGTTATCAGGTTACAGGCTATCAGCACCGGGCAGACCGTGAGCAGGATATAGCGGGTCATGAAGCGGAATTTCAGCCGGAACAGAATCGGGAAAATGATGGTCATTCCGATGAATGAGGAATAGCCCGCCATCATGATGTCTTCATTGAGCCAGCCCAATGAGCTCGACATCTGTACAGCAGTAGGGAGAAATACCCCTCCGTTAAGCTGGAATACCACTGCAAAGAACAAGGAAAGGGCCATACATACCGGTGTGGGCAGGAATTCCTTGAAATGCAGGATCCGGGGACGTTCTTCTGTGGCCATGATTTAATATCTTACACTACATTCTACATTCATACCGGCGCGCAGGCGGTCCAGATCTTTCTTGCTGTTGTTCTCGGTAAATTCAATGCGGACCGGGATACGCTGCTCTACTTTCACGAAGTTGCCGGCCGAATTGTCTTGTGGAATAATTGAATAGAAGGAGCCTGTAGCGTCCGAAATAGAAGAAATCCGTCCTTCGTAGGTTACGTCGGGGATGGCGTCTACCTTTATTTCTACCAGCTGCCCTTTTGCCATATTGGTGGTCTGGGTTTCCTTGTAGTTGGCTACAACCCATTTTTCGGTGCCGTCTACCAGGGTCACCAGGGTTTGTCCGGGCTGTACCAGTTCACCTTCATGGATATCCTTACGTCCAGTAACGCCGTCGGCCGTAGCCAGGATTACGGTGTACGAAAGGTTCAGTTTGGCTAGGTTCAGTGCCGCTTCAGCCAGTTTGATGTCCGATTCATTCTGTTCCAGGCGGTGGGTCTGCTCCTGCTTCTGCAGGTTGGTTGACTGTTTCTGGCGCAACAGCTGTTCATAACGTGCCTTGGTGGCGGCAAAGTCTGTCTTTACGCGGTCGAACTGCTGGGGCGTGACCGCCTCTTCCTTCATCAGTTCCTGGTAGCGTTTATAGTCTGTTTCCGCATTCTGCAGACGTACACGTTGTTCTTCAATGGCTGCGTCAGTAACCAGAATGTTGTTTTCTGTCGTATTGATGGTAGTATGCATTGCCGATTTACCGGCCAGCGCATTCTGGTAATCGGCTTCTGCCTGTGCCACTTTCAGCCGGTATTCGGTATCTTCTATGATGGCCAGTGTATCTCCTTTCTTGACCGGCTGGAATTCCTCGAAATAGATTTTTTTGATGAAACCCTGAATACGGGTGTTTACCGGAGTCAAGTGCTGTTTAACCTGTGCATTGTCGGTATATTCCACGTTACCCAGATGGACAAAACGTCCGCATACCCATGCTATACCGGCTGCAAGTACCAGAAGGAAGAAGAAATTAGGGATGGCTTTTTTCTTACTTTTTATCATAGTGTAAATCTGTTTTTAGTTTGTATGTTAAAGTGTTCCTGTAATTTTCTTGAGCAGATAATATTGGTAAAGTATATTGATCTGGTCATTCGATAGTTTCAGCTCTGTATCAAGCTGTGTATTGCTGGCATCCAGCATGTCGGTAATCAGTGCCAGTCCGTTTATGTACCGCTGCCGTACGATATTGAAGTTCTCATGTGCGAGCTGTACGCTTTTTTCCTGTGTCTGGAGCCTTACGAAAGCCTCATTCAGGTCAATGTAGGCCGCGTGTATCTGGTGTTCCAGCTTTTCCTGGACAAGCTTTCTGTTTTCTTGCATCTTCAAGGTCGTGATGGCTGCCTGTTTCAGTTTTCTCTTGCTTTTGAATAGAGCGTCGATATTGTAGGAAATACCTACTCCGGCATACCAATAGGTGAAATTGTTGTTGAGCGGAGGCACTTCAACCAGGATTGGTCCTGTGAAATCGTTGGCTGCTGTCAGGTTGATATGCGGACGAAGTTCGGCGCGTACGGCCTGGTGGGCGTTCTGACTCAGTTTTATCTGGTTATCGGCCATCTGCAGTTCAGGAGCGTTCCCCATATCCTGCAGCCAGTTCATTTCGTCTGTACGTTCTATAGACTGTTTCATAAGCGCGGTTGTGTCCGGCATGATCTGTATGTTCGGGTCGAGGCCTACCGTGGTTGTGAGCCGGTGGTTCAGCACTTCAATTTTGTTTTTGGTCGAAGTAAGTTCCAGTTCCAGGTTCTGCAGCTGCAGTTCATAACGGGTAATGTCACTTTTCAGGGCTGTTCCCTGTTTGTATGCGGCACGCATATCTTTGACCAGCAGCCGGGTCTGTTCAATGTTCTTTTCGTAAACTAGCTTCTGGTTCTTGAGCTGGAACAGGTCCAGATAATATCCCAACAGCAGGAAACGGATGTCCTGACGGTTGTTCTGGTATTCCAGTTCCATGGCATGTTTCTGCAGCCGGCTGCGTTCTATACTGCGCGTGATAGCCCCTCCGGCATATACCACCTGCGAGGCTTTCAGTACGAAAGAGTTTCCATAATGAGGCATGTCGGCATGTACACCGTTGGAAAAGTTACGGTCGGTCATGTATCCGTCACCGATATACTTGAACTCCAGGCTTGCATTGATAGAGGGCAGCCGTTGGTTACGGGCTACTTTGATCCCCTGTTCAGCCTCGTCTACAGCCAATGAATGTAGGCGGATGCTCTTGCTGTTTTCATCAGCCAGTCTGAATAGTTCATCGATACTCAGCGTACGGGTTTGGGCAAATATCCCTGTAAGGAACATGAGTGTCCCCATACTTGCAATTATCCTTTTACCTGTCATATACCTGTATTTTGATGATCGCTCCGTCGAGCGATATTTTTTAAGAAGTTAGTCTTTTGTGTCATCCTGATTTGACGGTGCAAAATTAAAGCATTAAATTTGTACCTAAATTGCAAATCATGCAATAATCTTAACTTTTTAAGCCAAGAATATAGGATGGATAACGGACAGGAGGCATATTTGTCATCTATCGGCCGATTGGGCGATGATGAAATCTATATAAGGAAGACGGGATGGAAAGAAGTCAATTTGTCGAGGCATATCCACGACAGGCATCAGGTAATGTACACTCTAGCGGGTACACTCCGTGTCCAGATAGGCGACAGTGCCTATTTTGTTCCCGAGAAACATATCGCCTGGATACCCGAGAATACCGAACATGAACTGTCCAGCAACAACCGGCAGTCGTCGTTGGTCATCTTTTACTTTACGTTCGGATCCTTGTCTGTAGAAGATGTGGTCAATGAGTTTTCTATCTATAATGTCAATCCGGTAATGGCTGAAAACATCAAGTTCATCGATTCTTTCGGCAGCATTATCCGGGAGTCTACGCAGCACGACCTGTTTTTCTTTACGCTCGGTTTCTTCAAGCTGCTGCCTTCCATGAATCCGCATAAGGAGATTCTGCTGAAAACGTTGACCATACCTCGTGATTTCCGGCTGCAGCCGGTGCTGCATTACATAGTCGAGCATGCGCATGAAAATCTTGGGATAGAACAAGTGGCTTCGGAATTCGGGTTCTCCGTCAGGAATCTGAGCCGTTTGTTGCATAATTCGGGTATCCGTTTCAGCAATTATCTCAATTACCAGCGGATAACCCGTGCCATCGAGCTTTTTTCGGACAAAGGCAAAACGATACAGCAGATTGCTTACGAAGTGGGGTTCAGCAGTCCTAACCATTTCAACAGGGTGTTCAAGCAGATAACCGGAATGACTCCCAGTGCATTCGGTAACCGGGATGACTGACCGGTGTCAGATTATTTTAAGTCCCTTCGCAATCCGGCACGCTTCAATGGAGTTTTTTACCTGAAGTTTGCTTAATATTTCCTGCCTGTGACGGCTGACTGTGTTGATACTGATGGAAAGTACCCTGGCTATGTCCTTGCTGGTCAGTCCTTTATCTACCAGTTCCAGAATCTGCTTTTCTCTAGGCGATAACATATTTGTATTATTCTGCTTTTCCAGTTCGGTGGTATTTCCGTTGACCGAGTTGATTATCAGGCATTGGGCAGGAAGTTCAAACAGTAAGGGGCTGTAAAGGCATAAGGCCAGCCATAACGTGTTATCGTTGGATGGGGTGGGGATATAGAACATCCGGTGCCATACGGGAATGTAAGAAGCGGTCTCGGTTTTCATACGGAACCTGCTCATCAGGTAATAGTCGCTCCGTTTCCTTTTAGGCAGTTTCTTTATAAAATGGAAGAAACAGAGCTCCTGTAAATGTTTTTTGGGAAGATCGTCCGGATGGATAAGTTTGAAGATCTCCTTTTCCCAGATGGAAGAAACTGTATTGCCGTCTTCATTCTTTTCCACACCCAGCATTTTCGAAAAACGGCCATAATAGATGTAGCTGACATTTGTACGTAGGTCACTTAGTACGGCTATGGCGTTTTCCATTCGGGCATAGTTGCAGGCTATGTCCTTGTATCTGTCCAGCATTTCGGCATACGGTTGTTCTGTCGGGAAATGTTGCCTGGAGAATTCTTTGTTCAGTTTGTTCAGAGTATCCATCGGCCGGTTATAAATGGTTATTTATAATTATTGTAGATCGGATCATAACTTTCTACATTTGCAAATGTAAATAAAAAAAGATTTTTAAAATTCCCTTCATAGCATTTAATAAATGACAAATAAAAAGATAAGATGAAAAGACTATATTATTTGCTTGCAGCTTTTATGCCCTTACAGTTATGTATGGCGCAGACATTGGAGAAAATGCAATGGTTCAACGAACCGGAGCAGTGGAAGATAGAAAACAAGTCCCTGTCCATGTTTGTAACCCCTCAAAGTGACTATTGGAGAATTTCACATTATGGTTTTACCGTTGATGACGCCCCTTTTTATTACACCACTTATGGAGGCGAATTTGAGGTCAAAGTGAAAGTTACAGGAAACTATAAGAAACGGTTTGACCAGGCTGGGTTGATGCTGCGTATCGACCATGAGAATTACATCAAAACAGGTATAGAATTTGTGGACGGGAAGTTTAATCTGAGTACCGTTGTCACCCATAAGACATCGGATTGGAGCGTGATAACTTTGGAGAAACCTGTTCCGTATGTCTGGATAAAGGCTGTCAGACGGCTGGATGCTGTAGAAATCTTTTATTCGTTCGATGACAAGGAATATACGATGATGCGCAATGCCTGGCTACAGGACAATACTCCGGTGCAGGTAGGGTTGATGGCTGCCTGTCCGGATGGAGACGGGTTTGACGTTACTTTCGAGCATTTCAAGGTCAGACATCTTCCAGACCAGAGACGTCTGGAGTGGTTGAAGAACAATGCTGAAAATTAAAGGTAAAGAGACCCGGAAAGGTATCCTTATAATGCCTTATTGCTAATTTTATTTAATGCTCCGTGTGAATTGGAGGAATGATCGGCAAAGCTGAAATATTTTCTGTAGTTTTGCACCGGCTATGGGATTAGCTTTCAAACTACCTATGTCGACAGTTATTTTTTCAGGCGTTTGGAAATGGTATGTAAATATATGTGGATAAGAGCTGATGATCCCTGCCTGATATTGAAAATTAATCTTCTTATATCTTGTTATGTTAAGGTCTTTACTGATTGTAGGCATAGGTAGTTTTACCGGAGGTGTGTTGCGCTATCTTATATCAAAGTTGATACAGGATTCCGGATTCCATACATTTCCTCTGGGCACTTTTTTAGTTAATGTAGTAGGCTGTTTTGCAATCGGTCTGTTTTATGGATTGTTTGAGCGCAATAATCTTATAAGTCCGGACATGCGGCTTTTTCTTACCGTAGGTTTTTGTGGAGGATTTACGACTTTTTCTACCTTCATCAATGAAAGCTATCAATTGATTAGAGATGCCAATTTCTTTTATTTGTTTTTCTACATCGCTTTAAGTCTGCTTGTAGGCCTGCTGATGCTATATGTTGGCTATTCACTTATAAAAATCTTGTAGAAGTCTGGTTTGGAGAGATTTTATCTCCACCTTTTGCTCCACCTCGAATGGTAATATTTTACCGTTTTTGCGTGCTTGGGGAAAACAAAAAATCCCGATTCCGTTTGGAAATCAGGATTTTACTGTCTTTTGCTTTTCTTCAAAGTGGTGCCACCAGGAATCGAACCGGGGACACAAGGATTTTCAGTCCTTTGCTCTACCATCTGAGCTATGGCACCAACATGTCTTTGCAAGGAGTTTTTCTCGTTTGCGGTTGCAAAGGTAGGTAAAGTTTTTGAAACTACAAATTATTTCTTCGAAAAATGTCAAAGAAATGCTACTTTGATTGAATCTTTTATGAAAAATGAAGGGATATAAGGCTAAGATAGTTCACTATAGAAGCAGATACAAGAAGAAGGGGATGAGAAAAATACGGAGGTTTCAGACCAAGATGAGGCATTATAGAAAGTCGCAGATTATAATAATCTGATAAAAAAGGAAGGTGAGTAATTTCCTATTATAGAGTAAGGATTCGGGGACGAAGCTCCTTCGAATAAACGCTTGAGCTTGTGAGTAATCTCCTATTATAGTAAGGATGGACATTCTCTCGGTAGATGAGGTCGATTTTGTATACGGCGGACAATCTCCAATTTTAGTAAGGATGAACACTTCATTTGGAATTTAAACATGCTTAAATTCCAAAGAAAAAGTCGCATCACATTCCAATTAAAGTGATCCCCAAAAGTTAGACAGAAAACTTTTGGGGTGCACTTCAAGTTTGATACGACTTTTCTGGTTTTATTATTCTAATCCGTTACTTTTTGTTGTAATCATTTAGAGCGATGATGTAACTCTTTGATTGGATTATTCTGCTTTCAGCGGGTTCCATCCTTGAGCTTTCAGCTCCAGTTCGTTGCCGTCGCGAGTAACCAATGCACAGCCCAGTTCGGATTTTGTGATATGGCCGATGACCTTCACCCCTGGTATTTGTGAAACTCTTTCGTGATCGGTCAGAGGGACGGTAAACAGAAGTTCGTAGTCTTCACCACCATTCAGCGCGCAAGTTGTCAGGTTCATATTGAACTCTTCTGCCATGACAGCTGTCTGGTAATCGATAGGAATACGGTCCTCGTATACCCGGCAACCGGTCTTGCTCTGCGAACAGATATGCATCAGTTCCGAAGAAAGACCGTCGGAAATATCCATCATGGCCGTAGGACGGATGCCAGCTTTTGCCAGTTCTTCGATGATGTCACGGCGAGCTTCCGGTTTTAAGAAGCGCTCCAGCAGATATTCTTTGCCCGCAAAATCGGGTTGCACATCTTTTTCACCCTGAAAAACCGCTTTCTCACGTTCCATCAGCTGAAGTCCCATATAAGCAGCTCCCAAGTCACCACTTACACAAATCAGGTCGGTATCTTTGGCTCCGTTGCGGTAAACCACCTTATCCTTGTCGGCTTCACCGATACAAGTGATAGAAATAGCCAGACCCGTTACCGAAGAGGTTGTGTCGCCACCTACGATATCTACATGATGCAGTTGGCAAGCCAGTTTCACCCCGTCGTAAAAATCTTCCAGATCTTCGATACAGAAACGTTTGGATACCGCCAGCGATACGGTAATCTGTTTAGGAGTACCGTTCATGGCATAGATATCCGAGAAATTCACCATGGCCGATTTATATCCCAAATGCTTCAGGGGAGTATAAACCAGATCGAAGTGTACACCCTGTCTCTTATACACATCTCCGAGCCCACG
>ENA-OZHK01000201-OZHK01000201.1-human-gut-metagenome-genome-assembly--contig:-NODE-201-length-20218-cov-6.966126_pt1 | contig 20218 bp, 17 predicted proteins | sample MGYA00244048_ERZ653690 | MGnify/ENA primary metagenome ERZ653690 (study PRJEB26926, sample SAMN06165197) | human gut metagenome | biome: ENVO:00009003; feature: ENVO:2100002; material: ENVO:00002003...
AAATAGGAAGCAAGCGGATTGAAAATCCTTATACTCTATTCCGGCAGATTGCAAATCAGCCGGCACATTAGTCTTGTTGCTACATATCCCGACGGCACTGATTACAAATCTTTATATTCGTATTAATGTGATTTTGGCTTAATAAACCTGACATAAAAGAAACGGACAATCTTTCCAAGCAGATTATACCTGAATCCGTGGTCGGTCAAGGCCGCAGGGTTTAACTGGTTTTCCACCTCATCATCGGCCTCAACGACATCCTTTCTGACATCCAGCTTTCTACAGACAAAGTCACGGTCGTATTCATAATGGCCGAACACCGACATAGAATGAAAGTGAGTGCCGTTGTTTATGCCGCAGTTTCTTACCAATGTCTGCGTAGGACTCAGGCACAATCCGTTGTTTGTGCGTATGTTTATGTTCCAGCAGATATCCCAAGGTATGGGGTTACGGTCTAACGACTCAAGACAATGGAAACGACCGCCATACTCTATCTGCCTTATCATGTCCGGAGTCATTTTGCGCAATGCCTCTTCACGGCTCTTAAAATGAACGAAACAGCCGTTCCATCGGTCTGCCCATGTGGCCCACCCCCAACCGGCCATATGGCGTGTGAAATAAACATCACCCTTATACGGAACATCAAGATGCGTGAAGCCGCTTATGTGCATTACTCTTTTTGTGTCCTTATAAAAATCTAACGCGTCATTCATGTATTCCAGAAAATAAGGCGACGTGCAAATATCATCCTCAAGAACAATAACTCTGTCATAATCCGACAATATCTGCGATATGCCTTCAATGATGTTGCGCTCAAGATAATAGTTGACCTCACGTTCTATAAGCGTAACCTTTTTCAAATTAAAACTGCCGGTTCTGAAGAAATTGCGCACAGCATTGACCTGCTGCCATGAAGCTTCGTCCTTGCCTCCGTCTGAAAAGACATAAAGTTCCGTATCGTCAGCCAACGTATTCTTTGTCAAACACTCTATTGTCTTCATCACGTTGTCAAGACGATTATAAACAAACATTGCTATAGGCGCACAGTTTCTGTCCATATTTTTTATTACGGTTTTTCTCCACAAATTTATTAATAATTTCTGCTTTTACAAAACATACAACAGCAAAACCAGAAAGTTATGCACATAAATTTAACTATATACCCTTTTAACGATATTTAGATGCGGCTCGGCCATAAAAATAAAACAAGTTTTATTTTGTATTGCACTCGCCTTTCACTATCTTTGTAAAAAATAAGGATGACGGGCCGTTGTATGGTATATAGTTGTCAGCCTTGAAAGTGTCTAATAATAATGCAAACACCATAATTATGTTTACCATAGTTATTCCTCTCTACAATAAAGGCCAAAGCGTAAAGCGCAGCATCTGCTCTGTGCTGAATCAAAGTTTAAGCAACTTTGAGATTGTAATTGTTGACGACGGAAGCACAGACAATAGCGTTGAAGTTGTAAAATCTTTTAAAGATAACAGAATAAAGATTGTACGCCAGGCAAATGCCGGGGTGTCGGCAGCACGAAACCACGGCATAGATATTGCGTCCGGCCAATTCATAACTTTTCTTGATGCCGACGACGAATATGAGCCGAATCATCTGGAGACTTTAAGAAAATTGATTGACGAATATCCCGGTTACAACGTTTATGCTACATCTTATAAAATAAGAGAAGCAGGAAATGAGGAAAAGCCCAAGATAAGGAATCTTGTGTTCAAAGAATCTCATAAAGACGGAGAAGGCGTGGTAAAAAGCTATTTTCATGCAGCAGCAAGCATGCACATGCCCGTACATATATGTTCGCTTGCGATAAGGCGCGAAGCTTTAGGCAGCATAAGATTTCCTGTAGGCGTTAAAGCAGGAGAAGACCTTTACATGATAGCACGGCTCATGACAGAAAACGACATGGTGTTTTCATTCTCATACACGTACATATATAACTTTGAGGAAACCAACCGCATGATGCGCACTCACGAAAAGGTTGACGAATATTTCGACAATCTGCTGAAACTTAACTGTAAAGACAAATACCTGCGCAGCTATATAGCACTGTGGCATACACGGCGGGCAGTTTATGCGCTGCGATTCAATGACACTAAAACAATACTCTTACATCTTTGGAGGAGCATCAGGATAAAACCGTTACAGACAAAGATTCTGAAAGCTATGCTGAATGCAATACTTAGTCGTAAATAATCTGTTTTAATATTCCGGCAAATATGTACGTGTTGTTGAGCGTAGCGAAAAATTCGACAGTATAAAATATAAGAACCAACGGTCAGCGAAGCTAATTTTCAATCCGCAAAACATACCTATAAATCAAAAATAGGAAGCAAGCGGATAAAAAAACTTATATTCAATTTCGACAGATTTTTCGCTGCGCTCAACAACACGTACAAATCAGCCGGTACATTAGTCTTGTTGCTACATCCGGCAGCACAGAGACATTTTTAATAGTATAAAATTACTTTGACACTATCATACGTTTAGTATCAATAATTTTACCATCGACAATTAAGCTATAAAGGTACATACCTGAATTTAACTTTTCACTATTTAACGTAAATGAAATATTTCCACGTTCCGAAATTATCTGTTTGTCTATCTGTTTTCCTGTCATGTCATATATACACATTAAAGCTGTTTTTGCTGAATTTGGTATTATAAGTTTTACAACAGAGGATACAGAAAATGGATTTGGATTGTTCTGATAAAGGACTGCATTTAATTCATTTTCATGAACATTATCTATAATTGCAGTTTCACCACCATTTTTGTTTTCCAATTCTTCAATTTTTAACTTTAGTTCATTTATAGACTGGACAAGCAATGGTATCATTTCTACATAATTTATACTTTTACTACCATCCTCATTAACATAGACCAAATCAGGATAAACTTGCTCCAAACAGTCTGCAGACAACGCAAAATGTTTTTTTGCCATATTTTGACTTTCTATTAACGTCAATTTTTGTTCTTCAACAATTGTGTCTCCATAATTTACAACAGACTTTGCAAACATTGGATCATCATTGTAATAAGATATAGCTGTAAGTCCTGATAATTTGTTACTTACATTTTCTAAATTAGAATTCAAATTTCTAGTTTCTCCTATCAGACTCGCAGATTGTCCTAATAAAAGCCCAGTAACCGTACCTGTTACATTAAGATTACCCACAACCTTTGTATTTCCATTAAAATAACCAGCATATCTTCCATCTATATATGTACCATTTTCTGAAATATTTGAAGTACCATATATACCTGCTCCATTATGAGCTCCAACAATTTGTCCATAAACACCATAATTCCAACCAGAAGTTGCATATCCTGCTCTTCCAAATAGGCCAAAAGAACGTCCACTATTTAAATCAGGACCATTTACAGGACCTATTTCTCCTCTAACACCTACTATAAAATTATTATTTCTACTTACGTTATAGAATTCTCCCGCATTACCCCAATTATCACCATTTCCTGTAGTAGTACAATATATACCACATTTTTCAGATTTCGAATAAACATTAAAATTGCTAAATCCTGCACCACCTATAGACAATGAAGATAATGGCACTTCTGTCGTTTTTATAGCAACATTACCACTTGTTGGATCAACATTTAACTGTGCATTAACATTTGCGCCAAAACATCCTATAAAAGATGCTAATAAAAATAGTTTTTTCATAAGCATAATAAATTTAGTTTTCACTTACAAAATTATTAAAAATTTCATACACATATCATAACTGCTTTGTTAAATTTAGTAAAAGGCCTGCCCGATGACTGGCCGCTGAAGGTAAACGGCAACAGCATCGACGCCTATATGCACATATTCAACGACATTGTAGCAAAGGAAGACAAAGACAAGTTAGGCCGCATGGCACACGACTTTGCTGCCGCAAAATTTGGCGTTAGGCAGATGCAGACAAGCTACGAAAAGGCATACTGCAGCAAATAACGCAAAGGCAAGCAGGTAAAGACTATACGGCAACAAAATGACGAATTTACTTTTATGTGTAAAAAAAGCTGACTGAATGTTATAAAGTTAGAGTTTAGCACGCAAAAAAGTAGAAAGTTGATGTTTAATAACATTTTTTTGACATACCTTTAGGCTTAAAAATCAAAAAGTATTACCTTTGCACCGGATTGGCTTCCGCACAAAGAGCATTTGCTTGCGGAACTGACAGGCAATAGGGTGAAAGTCCCGGACAGTCGTGCCGTTGTGAATCTCAGCCACAAAACATGAGATACAGCCATCGGCAGCTTGTCTTTCCGGAATGTTTTCAGGAGGAGAGCAAATCGAAGAAACGCCTGCCATTCATATTGTGATTGTTCTCTCTTAATGCTTAGGGGGAACATGTACGAAAAAAAAGGAAGATGATAAAAAAGGTTTTAATCGCCAATCGTGGCGAAATCGCAGTGCGAGTAATGCGCTCGTGCCGCGAGATGGGGCTGCGCACCGTAGCAGTCTTTTCTGAAGCCGACCGAACATCACGCCACGTGATGTATGCCGACGAGGCTTATTGCATAGGCCCGGCAGAGTCGCAAGAGAGTTATTTGAACATCGACAAGATTATAGCCGTTGCGCTGCAATGCAAGGCCGACGCCATTCATCCGGGTTACGGATTCTTGTCGGAGAATGCCGAACTGGTGCGCCGCTGTGAAGCTGAAGGCATAGTGTTTATCGGTCCGAGAGCTGAGACAATGGAAGACATGGGCGACAAGATTGCCGCACGTAAGCGTATGATAGCTGCCGGCGTGCCTGTTGTGCCCGGAACAACTCAGCCGCTGAAAGATGCCGCCGAAGCGCTGCGCATCTGCAAGGAGATAGGTTTCCCTGTAATGCTTAAAGCCTCTATGGGAGGCGGCGGAAAGGGTATGCGCCTGATTCACAGCGAAGACGAGGTTGAAGAGGCTTATAATTCGGCACGTTCTGAGTCGATGTCTTCATTTGGCGACGACACTGTTTATCTTGAAAAATTTGTTGAGGAGCCTCATCACATAGAGTTCCAGATTCTGGGCGATGCCTATGGCAACGTGGTTCATCTTTTCGACCGCGAGTGTTCAGTGCAACGCCGCAACCAGAAAATCGTTGAAGAGAGTCCGTCGCCGTTCCTCACGCCTGAGCTGCGCAAGGAGATGGGCGAAAAGGCAGTGGCTGCCGCAAAGGCCGTCAACTACCGCGGAGCAGGTACTATAGAGTTCCTGGTTGACAAATACCGTCATTTTTATTTCCTCGAAATGAACACCCGTCTGCAGGTTGAGCATCCTATAACCGAAGAAGTTATGGGCGTTGACCTTGTAAAGGAGCAGATACGTGTTGCCAACGGCGAGAAACTGAGATTCAAGCAGAGCGACCTGTTCCAGCGCGGACACGCCATTGAGTGCCGTATATGCGCAGAGGATACAGAGAACGGATTTATTCCATGCCCGGGCGTAATACGCCAGCTAACAGAGCCTAACGGAATAGGCGTGCGCATAGACAGCTATGTTTATGAGGGATATGAGATTCCGCTCTACTACGACCCGATGATAGGCAAGCTCATCGTATGGGCAACAACCCGCCAGTTTGCCATTGAGCGTATGCGCCGTGTGCTCTATGAGTTCAAGATAACCGGACTGAAGACCAACCTGAGCTATCTGCGACGCATAATGTATGCGCCGGCATTCGTAAAGGGTGAATACGACACATCGTTCCTGGAGAAATATTCACGCTCGCTGCAGCGTTCTAACGGCGAAAACGAGGAGATAGAGAACATGGCGCTCATAGCAGCTTATGTTGACTATCTGTTCAACCTCGAAGAAAACAGCCCTGTGCGTACAGTAGACGCACGCCCGATAAGCCGCTGGCGCGAGTTCGGACTGCAGAAAGGCGTATTGAGAATATAATATATATATTTTAAGGTAGAATTATTTTTTTGAACCGCTGCACATTGTCTTACTACGGGGCACGGCTATAGAGCCTTACGGGGCACACGATGCAAGCAACGATATAAGAAAGATGGCGGTTCGTTGAGGATAAGAGAGAATTAATATGGAAATGCATATCGGAAACCGCGTTGCAGACGTAACGCTGGTCAACAAAGAAGGAAACCGCGTGGAACTTACCATCGACGGCAAGCCATGTGTGGTTGACATCGTAATGGCCGAAAACGGCAGTTGCTCTATTCTTCACGACGGCAACTCGTATAACGCCGAACTGATACGCGGAGAGGGTGGCAAGAGCTACGACGTAAATATGTTCTACCGCTCTTACCATGTTGACGTTGTAGACACTCAGGCAAAATATCTGCGCATGAGAAAAGACACCGACGAACGTCAGGAAGACAAGATTGTGGCACCTATGCCGGGCAAGGTGGTAAGCATACCTGTAAGCGTAGGCGACAAGCTGAAGGCAGGCGACATAGCCATCGTTCTTGAGGCAATGAAGATGCAAAGCAACTATAAGGTTACATCTGACTGCACCGTAAAGAACATTCTGGTGGCTGAAGGCGACGCCGTACAGGACAATCAGACATTGATAGAGTTAGACTTAAATAAGGAATAAGAACAATGAACAGAGAAGAAATATATTCACAATTTGAAGAACTCGACAAGAAGGCATCGCTGGGAGGCGGAGTTGCCAAGATTGAGAAACAGCATGCTGCCGGCCGCATGACGGCACGCGAGCGCATAGACATGCTGCTCGACAAAGGCACATTCTGCGAAACCGACAAGTTTGTCAACCACAGATGCACACGCTTCGGCATGGAGAAGAAACAGATTCCGGGCGACGGCGTTGTATGCGGATACGGAAAAATCGACGGCCGACTGGTGTTTGTCTATGCCTACGACTTCACCGTTCACGGAGGTTCGCTCAGCGAGACTAACGCAGCCAAGATTGTAAAAGTGCAGGCTCAGGCACTGAAATGCGGCGCTCCTATCATCGGACTCAACGACTCAGGCGGCGCACGTATACAGGAAGGCATAACAGGTCTGGCCGGATATGCCTCTATATTCTATCAGAACACAATGGCTTCGGGAGTTATTCCGCAGCTTACAGCTATATTAGGCCCTTGCGCCGGCGGTGCATGCTACTCGCCTGCCCTCACCGACTTCATCTTCATGGTAAACGAGAAGAGCCACATGTTCATCACCGGTCCTGACGTAGTTAAGGCCGTTACAAACGAGGTGGTTGACAAAGAGGAACTTGGTGGTGCATACACACACAGCAGCAAGAGCGGCGTGGCACACTTTATGTACTCTACCGAGGAGGAGACTCTCATGCAGATGCGCGAGCTGCTCAGTTTCCTGCCGTCTAACAACATGGAGGACGCTCCTATAGTGCCCTGCACTGACGACATCAACCGCAAGGTGGAGAGCCTGCAGACTGTAATACCCGAAGATCCCAACCAGCCTTACGACATCAAGGACATTATAGAGCCGATTGTTGACGACAACTATTTCTTCGAGGTTATGCCTCACTTCGCCAAGAACATCGTTATCGGTTTTGCACGTCTTGGCGGACAGACAGTCGGCATCATAGCCAACCAGCCCGCATTCCTGGCAGGTGTGCTCGATATCAACGCATCTGACAAGGCTGCCCGCTTTATCCGTTTCTGCGACTGCTTCAACATTCCTCTCGTAACAATAGAGGACGTTCCGGGCTTCCTTCCCGGCACAGCACAGGAGCACGAAGGCATTATACGTCACGGAGCAAAGATTGTATATGCATACGCAGAGGCAACAGTGCCTAAGATTACGCTCATAACACGTAAGGCTTACGGCGGTGCATACATCGTAATGGCAAGCAAGATGATTGGTGCAGACGTCAACCTGGCATGGCCGCAGGCCGAGATTGCCGTAATGGGAGCATCAGGCGCCATCAACATTCTTTACCGTAAGGCTTCTGACGAAGAGAAGGCCGAGGCTGTAACAGAATATGAGAAGGAGTTCTCTAATCCTTACCGTGCTGCCGAGCGCGGACTCGTTGACGAGGTTATCATGCCGCGCGACACACGTATCAAACTGATTCGCGCACTCGAGATGGCACGCAACAAGAACCAGAGCAACCCGCCGAAGAAACACGGCAATATGCCGCTGTAAACCGCGACAAACAAAGCATATAAAAAACATGCCACACGTGAATAATACGTGTGGCATGTTTTTTTATGTCAAATAATAATTGTTCTCTATAATGCGGCATGCCAATATCAGCCGTAAGCCAAGGCTCTGAAAACAAGGACAAGCCTATATGCCTCAAGCTTCAGAGGCATTTGTCTCATCGCCAAACGAAAGTTTAACCGGGCGATGACTGTATTTTTCAGCCTCCTCCTTTGGCAGATGCTTGCGGAGATTAGGATAATGATGATGAAGATATTCTTCATAATTCTTAGGCAAGAAGACATCAATATCGCCAAACTTTGCCGGTTGCAGGTCGTTTACATATTCCACCCTTACCTGATCCATGTCTGTCATCACATTACTGCAATAGACGGTCTCCTTATCATTATATCTAGTCTGCACACGTTTAAGCAGGCAATAAAGAGTACGCTTAGGCACAAACATATTCACCACTCTGTCAAAAAGGCAATTAAGAAAGCCATGCTTGTTGGGTACGGCAATCTCACATTTGCCGCAATACTTATAGGTCCATACGCTCTTGCTTACAAAACAAGAATTAATCATATTAGCAAGTTTGCGCTGCCTACGCTGTTTCTTTATATCGTCCGGAATATGGTCGAAAGGAAATATATCAACATATATGCCCTGAGGCATGCCAAGATTACGTGTGGTTTCCTCAACAAACAAAGTTCCGGTCTTTCTCACTTTTGCAAAATAAAAAGGAGTCTCCGGCGTGTTGCCAAACCACTGCAGTATGTATCCGTCACGAAGTCTTGACGGAGCTTCTTTCAAAAACCGTTCATAGTCACTGCGCGGCATGCCCACATCCACGTCATCGTCAATGGGAACAATGGCGTCCCAAAAATGACAACCTATCATGCTTCCGCCAACCATAAAGAACTTGACATTTATCTCATTGCACACTCTAACAGTCTCACGCAGAATGTCGTATAAACAGCGATGCAGTTTGTCAAGTTCTTCGTCAGTATAGCCTGTTTTCATTTTACTCTATGTCTTTTTATTTTCTGCAAAATTAATGTTTGTCGTCTGAATAACAAAACAAAAGCACGTCTTTCACATTAAAAAGATTATTACACAAAACAGTTCACCGGCATTTCTCTGCCAGCACCGGCATAGACATCATTGCGGATTGTCCTCAGCATCGGCATCAGCGTCAAGTCTGTTGTTCCAAAGATATTTCTTTGTCTCGGCAGCAATTACACCCGACAGCATAAGCAGCGACACAAGGTTAGGTATTGCCATAAGAGCATTAGTAAAATCGGCAAGATTCCACACTACAGCAAGTTTTACCACCGCGCCGAAGAACGTTGCCACGATGAAGATGCCGCGATAAATGAGCGTCAGTTTCTTTCCCCCAAGATATTCTATAGCCTTCTCGCCGTAATAACACCATCCGAGAATTGTAGAAAAGGCAAAAGTGATAATGCCAAAGGTGAGCAACGGAGCACCGATATACGGAATTTTATCGAATGCCACCTTTGTCAGTGCCGGTCCGTCACTATAGTTAATGTCGGGATAAGCCAAAATGCTCGATACAAGCACAAGACCGGTAAGGGCACATATAACAACCGTATCCCAGAATGTTCCTGTTGACGAAACAAGAGCCTGTCTTACAGGATTGCGTGTGCGGGCTGCTGCCGCCACAATAGGAGCCGAACCCATACCGCTCTCGTTGCTGAACAATCCGCGGGCTATGCCGTAGCGTGCCGTCATTATGATGCTTCCGCCGACAAATCCGCCGCCGGCAGCTTCAGGATTAAACGCTGAAACAACAATAAGATGTATTGCATCGGCAACAAATGAATGATTGATTATAAGTATGCACACGCAACCTATGACGTAAAGCAACGCCATAAACGGAACAAAAGCACTGCACACGCGCGCTATTCCCTTTACGCCGAATATCACCACAAGAGCCACGCCAATGGCTATAACGGCACCCGAAAGCTCTACCGGCACATTGTAGGTTTCGTGGCAAAGCAACGAGATGGCATTGCTCTGCACCAGATTTCCGATGCCGAACGACGCAAGCGCAGTGAACACACAGAACAGCACGGCAAGCCATTTAAGGCCGAGACCACGCTCAAGAGCATACATCGGACCGCCGAGCATCTGCCCGTTTGCAGTCTTTATACGGTATTTCACGGCAACAAGTCCCTCGGCATACTTCGTTGCAATGCCGAATACTCCCGTGAGCCAGCACCACAGCACAGCTCCCGGACCGCCGAGAGTTATCGCAGTGGCAACACCTATTATATTACCCGTGCCTATCGTTGCGGCAAGCGCAGTGGCAAGAGCGCCAAACTGACTGACATCGCCTGATGCGCCCTTATCGGGCGTAACCGAAAGGCGTATGGCCGTAAATATCTTTCGCTGTGGAAACTTTAATCTGATTGTTAGAAAAAGGTGGGTGCCGAGCAGCATTATTATCATCGGCCAGCCCCACAAAAAATTACTGCATGTCTCGATTACTTTTGATATGGTGTCAAGCATAAAAACTATTTTAAAACGATAATGTAATTTATTGTATCACGAATTTCGCTTTCAAAAGTACTAATAAATATCCAAATACATAGCATTTTGTATATATTATTTCATTTTTAGACGCATAAAGTTATATTACAAAACTGATTTATTACGATATGTACGTAAGATTTCATTATATTGCGACATTTTAATACAATCTTTTACAATACACGCTTCATCATATCAGAACACATTATCCATACGCAAAATAAAATGGAAGTAAGGATCAGAAGCATCAATCAGACATCATAGTACAACTAAACATGCATAAATTCTGTTAAATAAATATAACTAAAAGGTATTAAAAGCATACAGCTATTCATTCTTATTAATAAAATATGTACCTTTGCAGTCCGATTATTAAGGGGATAACTCTTAGAACCCCGGAACGGAGTGTTAATAGTCGTACTTTTGGCCGAGTGCGACGGTTAGTGAATCGCCGTTCAACAAGAGAAATTAAAAACGTTTTTTAGTAGTAATTTTAAAATTAAAAATGAACACTTTAAGTTACAAAACTATTTCCGCAAACAAGGAAACAGCAAAGAAAGAGTGGGTTGTTATCGACGCCACAGACCAGATTGTAGGCCGTCTTTGCTCTAAGGTTGCCAAGATTCTGCGTGGAAAGTACAAACCTAACTTCACTCCTCACGTAGATTGTGGTGACAATGTTATAATCATCAATGCCGCTAAGGTGGTATTCTCTGGTAAGAAAGAGACCGACAAGGTATATACCCGTTATACTGGTTATCCTGGCGGACAGCGCTTCAACACTCCTGCCGAGCTGCGCAAGCGTAAGGACGGTGCTGACAGAATTATCCGTCATGCAGTTAAAGGCATGCTGCCCAAAGGCCGTCTCGGACGTCATATCTTGAACAATCTTTATATATTCGATGGCACAGAGCACGATATGCAGGCTCAGCAGCCAAAAGCAATTGATATTAACCAGTATAAATAATTAAGCAATAATGGAAGTAGTTAATGCAATAGGTCGCCGTAAAAGTGCCGTGGCACGTGTTTACGTAAGCGAAGGTACAGGCAAAATTACAATAAACAAGAAAGACATTACAGAATATTTCCCATCAGCTATTCTGCAGTATGTTGTTAAGCAGCCGCTGCAGCTCCTTGACGCAGCTGAGAAATATGATATAAAGGTGAACCTCGATGGTGGTGGTTTCACAGGTCAGAGCCAGGCTCTGCGCCTCGCCATTGCACGCGCACTCGTTAAGATCAACGAGGAAGACAAGAAGAATCTGAAAGATCACGGATTCCTTACTCGTGACGCACGTGCCGTTGAGCGTAAGAAACCGGGTCGTCCGAAGGCTCGCCGTCGCTTCCAGTTCAGTAAGCGTTAATATCTGGAGGAATCTGATCCAAAGGATAAAGGCATGCTTAAGGAAGCGTCAGCACAAGGCTTCATCGCTCTTGTGCGCGGCGTTGCCCGATGTCTGCCGACTGAACATTGTTTAGCATCTAAACCGATAAGACCCGCCGCAACGGCGATAATCGGAAAGCGCTCATGGCTCGTGCCGCGGTGCAAATGCCGCAGAGCGGTTACCTGTCGGTTGGTTCTAACAAAACTAAAAAGAAAGTAAACAAAACAATTAAAAAGAAAAGAAAAATGTCAAGAACAAATTTTGATATGTTATTGAAGGCTGGCTGTCACTTCGGCCACCTCAAACGTAAATGGAATCCCGCAATGGCTCCTTATATCTTCATGGAGCGCAACGGCATTCACATTATAGATCTTCACAAGACTGTTGCTAAAATCGACGAGGCAGCAGACGCACTGAAGCAGATTGCCAAGTCAGGAAAGAAGATCCTGTTCGTTGCTACTAAAAAACAAACAAAGGACGTTGTAGCTGAAAAGGCTGCATCTGTCAACATGCCTTACGTTATCGAGCGTTGGCCGGGCGGTATGCTCACCAACTTCCCTACAATCCGCAAGGCTGTAAAGAAGATGGCCAACATCGACAAACTGATGAACGACGGAACATACTCTAACCTGTCTAAGCGTGAGATTCTGCAGATTACACGTCAGCGCGCTAAGCTCGAGAAGAACCTCGGCTCAATTGCTGACCTTACACGTCTGCCGTCAGCTCTGTTCGTTGTTGACGTAATGAAAGAGGCTATCGCCGTTAAAGAGGCTAACCGCCTGGGTATACCTGTATTCGCTATCGTTGACACAAACTCTAATCCTAAGGACGTTGACTTCATGATTCCTGCAAACGACGACGCAAAAGACAGCGTTGAGGTTATCCTGAACGCTTGCTGCGCAGCCATCGCTGAGGGTCTTGAGGAGCGCAAGGTAGAGAAGGCTGACGAGAAAGCTGCTAAAGAGCAGGCTGAGGCTAATGCAATAGAGGACAAACCAAAGCGTGCACGCAAGGCTCGCAAGGACGCTCCTGCTAAAGAGGAAGAGGCTCCTAAGGCTGAAACAGCAGAAGAGGCTCCCGCTGAGGCTTAATATCTGATTTAACTAACTTAAAATAGAAAATACTAATTATGGCTGTATCAATAGCTGATATACAGAAAATCCGCAAAATGACCGGTGCCGGTCTTGCAGATTGCAAAAAGGCCCTCACTGACGCTGAAGGCGACTTTGACAAGGCCGTACAGATTATCCGTGAGAAGGGTCAGGCTATCGCCGCTAAGCGCAGCGACCGCGAGACTTCAAACGGTTGTGTACTCGTAAAGGCAGAGAATGGCTTTGCTGCCATGATCGCCCTGAAGTGCGAAACCGACTTCGTTGCAAACGGAAAAGACTTCATCGCTCTTACACAGAGCATTCTCGACGCTGCCGTTGCTGCAAAGGCTAAGACTCTTGACGAGGTTAAGGCTCTGCCGTTGAACGGAAGCACTGTACAGGACGAGGTTGTTGCCCGTTCTGGTATCACAGGCGAGAAGACTGAGCTTGACGGATATCTCTATCTCGAGGGCGACAACGTATCTGTTTACGACCACATGAACAAGCACTTGCTCTGCACAATGGTTCAGACAAACAAGCCGGCTGAAGAGCAGGCTCACGCCATCGCAATGCAGGTAGCTGCCATGAATCCTGTTGCTCTTGATGAAGCAAGTGTTCCTCAGTCTGTTAAGGACACAGAGCTGACAGTTGCTATCGAGAAGACTAAGGAAGAGCAGATCAACAAGGCTGTAGAGGCAGCTCTGAAGAAGGCTGGTTTCAACCTCTACATCGCTGAGAACGAGGAGCACATCGCTGAGGGTATTGCTAAAGGCAATATCACAGAGGCTCAGGCTGAAGAGATCCGCAAGATCAAGAAGGAAACTGCTGAGCAGAAGGCTGCCAACATGCCGGAGCAGATGGTTCAGAACATCGCTAAAGGCCGTATGGCTAAATTCTTCAAGGAGTCTTGCCTTCTCAACCAGGAGTTCATTCAGGACAGCAAGCAGACTGTAGCTCAGTATCTGCAGGCTGCCGACAAGGAGCTCACAGTGGTTGCTTTCAAGCGTTTCACACTCCGTGCTGAATAATCATTGAAAGTTAAACAATAATCAAAAGCTGTCTCAATATTTTTGAGACAGCTTTTTTTATGTCTTGTTACATATACACAAAAACATGGAGCGTAAAACAAAAATCCTACCTGTAAGTTTATGCAATAAAAGTTTTTGAATAAACTCATCACTCGTCACATTCGTCTTTAAAATACTGAATGATAGACAAATACAGCGTGACGAGTTGCCTTGTTAAACTCGTCACATCGGTACAAAACAGAAATTAGTTGAAGATAAGTCTGAAAATAGTCAGGCGTTTGGCTCTGTCTGTAACAAGAGAGATAAAGCCGTTGCTCACGCGCATTATCTGTCGGGATATTGAAAGACCTATTCCGCTTCCGTCTTTCTTTGTCGTGAAGAAAGGCACAAATATATGAGAAGCCACATCATCGGGTATCATCAGACCGTCGTCTATTACATCTATTACCACAGTGTCGTTCTCACCGGTGTATGCCTTCAGCCATATATGCCCTCCGGATGGTACAGCTTCGGCGGCATTTTTAAGCAGATTGGACACCACCCTGCTTATAAGTCCCTCGTCAGCATATACAAGAAGATCCTTGGGCTGCACATCTATACCGACCTCACAGCCGTCTTTCATAAGCTGACGGGCAAGACTCGTCATGCGCTCAAGAAACGGCTTGACATAGAATAGCGTAGGCTGTGGTGTGGGAACATGGGTGAATCGGCGGTAATTCTCAACAAACCGTACAAGTTCCTTGCCCGTGCGGTTGATTACCGAAAGTCCCTCATGCTGCTCACCTTCCGAATGGCGCAGCAGCGTGTCGCTAAGCGATACTATAGGTGTAACCGTGTTCATGATTTCGTGAGTAAGCACACGTATAAGTTTAACCCACGAGTCAATCTCCTGATTGGCAAGTTCGCCCTTGATGTCGCTGAACGCAACAATCCTGACACGGCGTCCTTTCAGAAAAGTGTTGGTCTCGCGCGACGAGAAGTTTTTCATCGTCTCCTTTATCTGGTCAACGTGAGTTATCACCTCTCGCTGCAAAAGTTTCTGTGCAGCACGGTTATAACGCAACACCACCCCACGGCCGTCCTCAACCACGATAATGCCCGTGTCGACAGAGTCAAGTATAAGTTCAAAGTATTTTTCACGCTCCATCTGTTCGTCGCGCGCGTGCATCAGTATGTCCTTCACCCGGTTCAGCGACCTGTTAAGCCCTTTGTCTCCGGCAGCCTTGTCGCCTTCGGCAAAGCGAAAGTTGTAGTCGCCGTTGTCGATAGCGTTGAAAAGGAAGGTAACCTTGCCCACAGTCGACCTGTAGCGCCGCCAGAAATACAGACAGCCAACAACAGCCACGACGGCAATGACAAGCAGAAAAACAACCTCAAAGCCCATACTTCTTTATTTTGTTATATAATGTCTGACGCGACACACCGAGCCTTGACGCCACCTGCGACAGGTTTCCGTCACACTCGCGTATAGTCTTTTCTATCAGCCGGCTCTCCATCTCGTCTATTGTCTGAACACCGTCCATAGGCTTTTCAGCAACAGACGCACTGCCGCTTATGTCCTGCTCGTCTATCGTCCGGCCGTCGCTCAATATCACAGCCTTCTCAATAGAATGCTGCAGCTCGCGTATGTTGCCATACCACGGCATGCCCTTAATCTTCTGTTCGGCAGCCGGAGTAAGCTCCATGGCAGGCTTGTTGTACATCGCTGCATATCTGTCGAGAAACAGGCGCGCCAGCGCCGGTATATCCTCCCTGCGCTCACGCAACGACGGCAGATGCAGGTGTATAGTGTTGATGCGGTAGAGCAAGTCCTCACGAAACTCGCCCTTAGCCACCATATCACGCAAGTCGCGGTTGGTGGCGCATATCAGTCTTACGTCAATAGGAATGGGAGTGCTGCCGCCAACACGCACAATGCTGCGGCGCTGAAGGGCCGTAAGCAACTTTGCCTGCAAGGCATAGCTCAGGTTTCCTATTTCGTCGAGAAACAGAGTGCCGCCTTCAGCCAGTTCAAACTTGCCCGCCTTGTCGGTCTTGGCATCTGTGAACGCGCCCTTGACATGGCCGAACAGCTCGCTCTCAAACAGCGTTTCGCTCACGGCTCCCATGTCTATCGTCATCAGGCTCTTGCCGCTTCTGTTCGACAGGCGGTGAATCTCGTTGGTCAGCACCTCCTTACCCGTGCCGTTCTCGCCCGTTATCAGTATGTTGGCGTCGGTTGCAGCCACCTTCGTTACCATATTTCGCAGTTCCTGCATGCACGGAGCCACGCCCCAGTACATTTTGCTCTCCCCTTTGCTGCCGTCAGACTTCCCCACGCTTTTGCGGCACGCCTCTTTAAGCGTTGCTATCAGTTTGTCGTTGTCAAACGGCTTCACGATAAAGTCAGTAGCACCTGCCTTAATTCCGTTAACGGCAAGTTCGATGTCGGCATAAGCCGTAAACAGCACCACCTGAGTCTGCGGCCTGATCTTCTTTATCTGCGCCAGCCAGTAGAGTCCCTCGTTTCCGCTGTTTATGCCGCTCTGAAAGTTCATGTCGAGCAGCACCACGTCGGGTTTGTCTTCACGCAGGTGCGCAGGAATATTGTTAGGATTTGCAATGGCTACAATATGCTCAAACGTGTTTTCGAGCAACATCTTCACTGTAGTAAGGATGTTGCGGTTGTCGTCTGCTATAAGTATCGTTCCCTGTTTCATTTACGTGCAAAGATAGTCCGTATAGCCGACAAAAGCAAGAGCCTGTAAAGTTTTTAGACACTTAATTTTCAGATATACGCAAATAATATTATAATATGACGCCCGCGCGCGCCTCATCATCCTTAACCATACAACGCTCTGAACATCATAAAGCCACAAGACGGCCTGCATAAGCTGTTTTTTCAGTCGTAATCATGCCTGTTGTCCAATTTTTATACGCCGGTGTCTAATTTTTGGACACTCGCGAAATCACGGATTTTCCGTATCTACTTGATATACAGCAACATAAGTATTTTGGCATGGTTTTGGCAATTATTTCAGCGTATGAATAAAAAAATTGCCATAATTACTCTCACTCTCGCGGCCCCTTTGATTGCCGATGCGCAACAAGAATGGTCGCTCGACCGCTGCGTCAGTTATGCCATTGAGCATGCAACCGAAGTGGGCCGCGAGCACATTGAACAGAAACAGGCCCAGACCGAGTACCGCAACTCACTGCTCGACTTTCTTCCCAGCTTGTCGGCTCAAGTGGGCGGACAATATAACTGGGGACGAAACATCGACCCTGAAACCAATACTTATAACACCATTACAACATTCAACAACGGCTATCAGATCAACGCGTCGCTGCCTATTGTAGACTGGGGACATACCTGGAACGCTTTCCGCAAGGCACGGCTGACCAAAAATACGGCTGCCACGGCTCTGCAGAAGGCGCAGGACAACAAAGCCATTGACGTGATGCAGAAGTTTGTCGACGCCGTGTATGCCATAAAGTCGATAGAACTCACAGAAAAAAAGCTTGCCGACTCGAAGGCTCTGCTGGAAAAAACGCGCAAGCTATACGAACTGGGCGAGAAGAGCCGGCCGGACGTGGCGCAGATGGAAAGCCAGGTGGCAGAGGACGACTACAACCTACTACATCAAAAGAATCTGGCGCGCACCGCACTGCTCTCGCTGAAAACTGCCATGAACTATCCTGCGGCCGACTCGCTTAATCCCGACTGCTCCATTGCCGACATCGCGGCGCAACTGCCTGCAAGTCTGACAATAGACAGCATGTCGCTCAACAACAAGCCCGAAATAATAATGGCAGACGCCGAAGCCGAAAAGGCAAGATTAGAATGGAAAATAAGACGTGCCGACGCACTGCCGCAGCTGTCGCTGTACGCCGGCATATCAACCACATACTACATAAATCTCTCTCAACGTCAGGACAGAATGCCGTTTGGCTCGCAATTACGCAACAATCTCGGCGAATATGTGTCACTGACCTTATCCATCCCCATCTTTTCTCCTTCCACATGGAGCTCTGTAAAGCGCGCCAAGTCTGACTATATATTGGCAAAGCTCGACGCACAGGACGCAAGGCGCAAACTGAACGACGCTGCCCTGCAGGCTGTCATCGACTACGAGGGCTATCAGAGGGAAGTGAGACAGATGGGAAAGAAGGTGGCTGCCGACTCGCTGGCCTACCGCCTGTCTTACCGCAAATATGAGGAGGGCATGCTCTCTACTTTCGACATACATGAGGCGGCGCAGACTTATCTTGAAAGCAGCATAAAACTGCTGCAGCTGAACATGCTGCTCGCCATAAGAGAAAAACTTGTAAAATACTATATAAATAACGAACCGTTATGGACATCCAACTGAAACAGAAGAAATATTTATTGCCAAAGAAATACTGGCCGTGGGCGGGCGGAGGCGTACTGATAATAGTGCTGCTGATATGGCTCGCCATGACAAACTTCACATCTACGCTGCGTGTCGACCGCCGCGGCCTCAGCATAGGACAGGTAAGCAACGCACAGTTTGACGACTATGTGAGCGTCGACGGCAGCGTGGTGCCGATTCAGGTGGTGCAGATATCATCTGAAGAAGGCGGCGTGGTGCAGGAAAAGGTGAAAGATGAAGGCGCTCACGTAAGCAAGGGCGACGTGATAATACGCCTGAGCAACTCTAACCTTGACCTTGAGATACTCAACGCCGAGAGCGAACTGGCCGAGAAACAGAATATGCTGCGCAGCACGCGCCTTTCGATGGAGCAGGATCAGCTTAACAACAGCAACGAGGCGCTGCAGCTGAGCATGGACGTAAAGACCAAGCTCAGGGCCTATAACCATCAGGCGGCACTACAGAAAGAGGAACTCAACTCGCGCGAGGACTACCTGAAGGCAAAAGATGAATATGAACTGGCGGTGCAGAAGGAGAAACTGATAAGGCAGCGACTGAAGAAGACCAACGAGCTTAACCGCTCGCAGGTGGAGCAGATGGGCTCTGACTTGGCGTCGATGCGCAAGAACGTTGAACTGGTGCGCGAGCGCAAGGCAAGGCTGAATGTGCGCTCTACAATAGACGGCGAGATAGGTCTGCTGGATGTTGAGCTCGGTCAGAGCATATCGCCGGGACAGAAAATAGGCGTCATCAACGACCTGAGCGACTATAAGGTGGAGGCACAGGTGGACGAGCACTACATCGACCGTGTGCATGCCGGACTGTCGGCCACATTCGAACAGAACGGCAAGACATACCGACTGACCGTGCGCAAGGTGTATCCCGAGGTGCGCGAGGGCCGCTTCAAGATAGACTTCACCTTCAGCGGCGCACGCCCGAAGAACATACGCACGGGACAAACCTACTATGTCGACCTGCAACTTGGCGAGTCGAAAAAGGCAATAATTATACCTAAAGGCACGTTTTACAGCGTGACGGGAGGCTCATGGATATTCGTTCTCGACAAGGACGGACGCAAGGCATACAAGCGCAAGATACGCATAGGACGGCAGAATCCACAGTACTACGAGGTGCTTGAAGGCCTTGAACCCGGCGAGAAGGTTATCGTCAGCGGATATGAGGGGTATAAGAACAACGACATACTCATACTCGAATAGTCACACCAGACATGGCATGCCGACAGAATGAGCCGTGACTGACACCGGAAAAGATACATTACGGCAGCCGCCAGATGTAAATATATTTCGCGTTGGCAACAGTGCCGCAATACAACAGCCGCGAAGGCATAATGCAAAAGGTGGCCTTTCGCACTGCAAAACACGGCCTTTCAGGCTGTAAAAGGCCACCTTTTAAAGGCTAAAAGACGGCCTTTTGCAACGCGTTATATAAAAGACTGATTATCAGTCAGTTATAAACGGGCAAAACAAAGACGGCAAACAGCACCAAAAAGGGCTGTAATACTAACTAAAAATGAAACATAATAACAGCATAAAATATGGGCAACTTCAACCTTAAAAGCTATTTCACGTTTCTATCAAGAAACAAGGCTTACACGGCAGTTAACGTGTTCGGACTGGCTGTCAGTCTGATGTTTGTCATCATCATCGGACTGTACACATGGCAGGAGTTC
>ENA-OZHK01000212-OZHK01000212.1-human-gut-metagenome-genome-assembly--contig:-NODE-212-length-19545-cov-5.951565_pt1 | contig 19545 bp, 10 predicted proteins | sample MGYA00244048_ERZ653690 | MGnify/ENA primary metagenome ERZ653690 (study PRJEB26926, sample SAMN06165197) | human gut metagenome | biome: ENVO:00009003; feature: ENVO:2100002; material: ENVO:00002003...
CGTACCCGGAGTCAGCTTCAGCAACGTAGGGCCACCCCAGAAGAAATCAGGATCGTGTGCTATCAGCATGTCAAACTGCAGAAGCGACTGTTCGCGTTCCTTCAGTACTGCCGCCACTTCGTACGTACGGGCCTCTCCAAAGCGGAAATGTGCCTCCACCTGCTTTCCTACCGCTTGTTTCTCTCCGAAAAGGCGATGGGCACAAGCCTCACTCAACGCCACTTTTCCCGGTTGACAAAGTACCTGACTCAAACTACCTTCTTCCGTACGGTAATCGAAAAAACTCGTCAGGGTCGTATCGGCTGACAGCATCTTAAAATCCCCTTCCACCTTCTGCTCGTTCACCTTGCAGTAAAGCAAATCCAGTTTCCCTAACCGAAGAAAGTCCTCCACCTCGGCATAGTTTTGTTTCAGTTGCGGAGGAATCTCGGCTCCAGCAAAGGCCACCCGTTTCCCTTCCGTCATCGGGTCATCCTGCTGCAGGAAAAACATACGGTCACGGTCCGGATTATGCCCTTCCAACCCATGCTCGTGCACAAAGTACGTCATCAGCAAGTTGGTACAGGCTAATCCCAATGCCAGACTGGCTACCGAAACAAGGAAAAACACCTTGTTCCGCCACCAGCTTCGCAAAATCATTTTCAGTGTGACATTCAGTATCATTCATTGTCAATTTTAATACGTTATTATTCTGTCAGACGGATGCCTTCGATATAGTATCCCCCTTCCACGTGCTCGCCTTCCGAAAAGTCAAACCAACGGGTATCTTTCGGCAGCGGAGCAAAATAGAGCGTGAAATCCATTTCTCCGCTATCGGGCATAAACACTTGCTCGTCTATCGCGAAACCTTCACTGCGCAGGAGCGGATAGTTTACCCCCTTGTCCGACATCAAAAAAGTCGCTTTGTCCAGCCGAATCCAATAGTTTGGAATATACCGTGCATGCACGCGAAGCACCGTAGCCGAGTCAGTCAGTTCCACCTGACGGATGGTCAGCACATCCACTTTCTCTGTTTTCTTCCGCGGATGATGCACCAGTTTGTGACCGTCTTTCCATTCGATACGCATCGGCTGTTTGGGAGCCAACATGCCTTTGACTTTCAGCTTCAACAGCCCTTTTCCATATCCACTCCAGCTGTCAACTACCTTTCCCTCCGGAGAAATCAACACAAAATGGGGAATACCTCTGACGCCATAACGGGCATACAATCCGTTGGTTCCTTCCAAATCGTTCCAGTTATTCCAAGTCATGGCATGCGCTTTAGAAGCCTCTTCCCATCCCTTCCGGTTCTCAATGCTCAAGCTGACCACCTCCAGGCTGTCCTTGTACCTCTCGCTGATTTCTTTCAGCTCCGGCTGCGACATCATGCAAGGGCCACATCCCCGACTCCAGAAATCCAGCAGGACGTATTTCCCGCGAAACTCAGCCAAGCGATGAACCTTGCCTTCCAAATCGTACATATCCGCATCGACCGCTTCCTCGCCCGCCTTGACCACGGTTGGCGGATTCAAAGCCAGATACACGCTCTTCCCTTCGGGAGTCTCTTTCTGTGCGGCATCCAAACGGTCGTACAACTGCTGCACGTCTTCCTTATACGGATAGTCTTTACGGAACTTTACCGACATCCCCATCCGATACAGTTCATCCATCCAGACGGCATTAACCGGCGACTGTTTCATAAGTGCGATATTGTGCTGCGTAATCTGATCGCTCAACTTATCCGTCAGCTGTTGCAGACTGTCTACCTTTGCACGAGCCTGTTCCTTGTTTCCTCCCTGTGCAGCCGACCTCATCAGCTCAAACTTCTGCATGGACAACCGCTGAAACTCTTCCCATTCCTTGCGGGAAGCCTGCATCAGCTGCTGCTGGAACTGTTGTTCCTTCACATCGCTCTCTACTTTCCAAGAGTAAATATACGGATTTTCTCCCTGTACGAGCAAACGACTTCCGGGATTCACCCACAAGCTGAGCGACATGGGTGGAAAACTCGTCTTGTCATGTGCCATCAAATCATAGCGTTCCAGCCCGTTTCCGGCGGTAGTCAGCTCAAAACGGAATGTGCCGTTCCGCAACGTGTCGGTAGCCGCCATACTCCCTACATTCCCCTCTCGCTTCATCAAACTGAACACGGTTCCGTCGGGAATGTGCTTCAACTGTCCTTCCACTACAAATTTCTCTTGTGCCTGCGCTCCCAATGCGCCTAAAAGCAGACAGGCTAATACTTGTTTTCTCATGGTTATTTATTCATTTTAGGTTATTATACTATTATTATATCACTCCCTCTTGATTTCTTCTGCCGGATTCAACCGCATCACCCGGAATATTTGCCAGCATGCAGTCAGTCCCACCAAACAGGCAACTACGACAAACAGACAGACTCCCCAAGCCCAACCGTAAACGGACTGCAAGCCGGAATCGCTCAATGCCTGAATCATGGCAAGCCTCAGCACCGGATAAGTCACCCCAAAAGCTATCAGAAAAATCAAGGCATACCCTCGTGCGAACAGCAAACCGATGTTCCATGGGGAAGCCCCATTTATTTTACGAATGGCCACTTCCTTTCGTCGGGTTTCCGCATCCATCACCACCGATGAATATACGCTCAAAACCACTAGCAAGATACTAATGCCTGCCAGTATTCCCATGGCATATTTCATCATTCCGATGGTAGCTGTGTCTGTTTGCCGGACATCACTGAACTTTCGAATGTGTAACGGCAAGGTCTCCGGAACATACTGGCGACACAAAGCGATCACTCGTTTCGTTACTTTATCTACCTCGCTACCGGATGCTATTTTCAGCAAACAAGTAGTTGCCTGAGAAGAAGGGAAGAATACCGACAAGTTCATCCGTCCATCCAGTATCACCTGCTTATAAAGTTCATGATACACCCCTGCAATCCGGTAACTTCTTCCATCAAGCATCACCGTACCTTCTGCATGTTCAGCCTGTAACAAGCGGGCAAACGCCTCATTGACATATACATACCCTTCCGCTTCTGCATCCATCCGTTTCCCAGCCAACGGAATATGGAAAAAATCAAAATAAGCCGGATCTCCCTGAGCTACAGCAACCCGTACCTCTGAATGATCTGCCTTCTGATAGGAGGTATAAAGATAGGAAGATAGATTCCCATCTAAAGTTTCATCCCCCAGTGTGACCAAACGTTCAATTTCAGGCAAAGCAGCCAGCTCTGAACGAATTTCATCCCAATGTTGACGAATACGTTCCGTATCCAAAGAAAGAGAAAGGCTCCGTTCCTCTTCTGCCGTAGCCAAAGGAGCATAAGTCTTTCCAAACAGTTCTGTATATGACAAATGCACCACCATCACCGCTCCAAGGAAGAAAATGCACACCGCCAGTTGGACCCCAATCATCAGGGAACGAAAAACATGTTTCCCGCGATTGAACTGAATCTGATGAATCAGACTCACTCTACGCACCCGCCACACCGGAATCAACAACAGAGGAACGCAAAGCAACAAGGTACCCAAATACACCAGTGTATGCAGACCGTAGACAGACGAAGCAGACATCCAGACTATATTCTCCGAAGGCAACCAAGTACGGGCCAGCGGAATTGCCACCTCTCCCATTATCAAAGAAAGGAACCAGGCAATGGTCAGCATGATGAACACTTCAAAAAACAGCAACCAGAAGATACCTTTTGAATCGGAGCCCACACATTTACGTAAAGCCAACTCCCGCTGACGGGCATAAAACATTTGAAATGTAAACTTCAGGAAATTAATCAGTCCCGACAGCAGAATCAAGGAAGAAATGAAGAGCAAGAAAAAACGGGCCAAATCTGTATTCCTGCTTTCCTCCAATTTTTTTAAAGAAAAGGCCTTCACATGCATCACCTCCTCTCCACGTATCCAATTCATCCCCGCCAAACGCTTTTTCAGCGCTTCCGGAGACACTCCCTGCTCACAAAGAGCATAGACTTGCAGCCACGCTTTCGGTTTCAATGACAAAGGGAACCAACATTCTGTCCTCGGCGAGCCGCCCTTTTCATTTTCGGCCACTACATTCACAATCGAATAATCCGTAATACCGTTGGCGGAAGTCTGAGAAGCAATCCGGACCACCCGACCGACCGGATTGTCACCGCCAGCTATCCTTTGAGCAAAAGCAGCAGACACAATGATTTCATCTTCTCTTTCCGGCAAGCGGGCCCCATAAAGCAGAGGTAATTTCCAAAACAGAAAAGCTGAAGGATTTGCCGTTTTATAAGTCACCTGATACGGGGTTTCATTCCCATCTATTCCTACCACCTCCACGTCTATATGGGCCTCATAGGAAAAGGCTGAGATAGAATCCAGCATACCTGTAACCTGACTTTCCAGCCTCCGGACATCTTCTTCATAGAAAGGAATATCACCGGCAAAATCCTTTTTACTAATATTCAGTTGCATAGCCCGTTCGCCTCCTATATAATCAGCCTTTTCACTCATTACGCTTACAAAACGAATCATAAGCGAAAAGACCAAGACGCCTACCGCCAGACACAAAGCCGAGACTATATGCTGAAACTTATATTTCCACAAATTGCGGAAAGCCACTTTCAAATAATGTGCAATCATTTTTTATATCTCTTAAAGCTACATAACCATGTTATCTCATCACTCCCGCTTGATTTCTTCTGCCGGATTCAACCGGGATACCTGCCAAATGCGGAAAGCTACCGTGAGGGCGACGAACAAGGAGACACTCAGGAAGAGGCAAAAATAGAAAGCCACCCCATGCCGGAAGAACACTGTGTACAAGGTACTAAACTGCCTCAACAAGAATTCAACCAACACAAATCCCCACACAGCCGTCACCGTCAGTAAAGTCACATAAAGCCGGGCAAACAGCCAGACAATCTGACACATTCCGGCACCGTTAATCTTTCGGATAGCCATCTCCTTCCGCCGATATTCCGTGTCGATGGTCACGGCTGAATACACGCCCAACAACGAAATCACCAGCACCACTACCGAAAAGAACAATACAATTCCGCGGAGCTTGAACTCAAGCGCCTGTGACTCACGGATGTCGTCCATGAACGTGCTGACCTTCACTTCCACACTTTCCGGCAACGTTTTTTTCAGTATCTTCCGGACCTCCTGAGATACGGTTTCCGTCTGCCCCTCCTTACATTTCACATAACAATGCCCACAGTAATCGTCGAACCCGCTCAGAAGGAATATAAATCCTTCACTATCATAATACACACTGGACACAAATGTCTGGCACACCCCTTTAATCGTGTAGGCATCTCCGTCATAATTATAAAGCGGTTTCCCCATGATGTCCTTTCCGAGACGACGAGACAAAGCCTCGTCTATCACCAAATCGGACGATTCACGCAGCGTATGTCCCGACCGCATCGGAATGTGCATGAAACGAAAGAAACCGGGAGTTACACGCATCACATTTACATCCACATAACTGTCTTTATTATCTTTCTCCATATACATACCCGTACCGGAAACACCTCCCAAATAATTGATGTCGGCCGGAAGTACCTCTTCGACTCCCGACAAGTTTTTAAACTGATGTATCAGATCCAGCTTCTGCACAGTGTTCATAAAGGAAAAATCCATCGGAACGCTCAAAATCTGCTCTTTCTCCTCCAAGCTCAATGTCCCGAACAAGGTACGCCCTGTTTTATCCGACTGTAGATAAAGCGCCGCTGCCAGTGAGATAAAAACCCAACAGATGAACAACTGCACTCCCAACAACAGATTCCGCAGCCGTCTCTTTCCTCCTCGGTGTACACCGCCCGATACCCCCGCATGCACCTGCGTGCGACGTACTTTCCACACGACTATTCCACACACCCAAGCACATACTCCCAACAGGCCAGCCAGATACTCAAAACTCTGTACCATCAGCAGAGAAGCGTCAAACTGCAAAGACAAACCGGCCATTTCCAGTCTCAACCAGGGAGCCATCACCTCGATGCAGACACCGGTCAACAGGCCGGCCAGCAAAACCAACAAGGCAGACTGTATGAACAGTTGAACAAAAAGACTGCCTCCGGATGCTCCCGCCATTCTCCGGATACTGAATTCACGCATACGAGTAAGAAAAGACCCCACGAGCAGATGAAAGAAATTGAGCAAGGCCACCAGCAAAATCAATACCCCGGCTACCATCGTAGTCCATACCATCGTACGAAGCAGTCCCCCATTCCAGCCCCTATCTCCCATCGGATGAGCTTCCACCGCAAAGTTTGTATCCTGCACTCGATGCGTCTGCTTGCTGCGATAAAACCACTCATTGAGTTGATCCGGAGTAAAACCTTTACGTAGCAACGCATACGTAGAAGAACCGATAATAGCATAACGGGCATCATTCTGAATGATTCCTTCCGAATCGTTGAGGGAAAACATATCCAGATGCTTCATAAAAGCAATACTGTTGTTCTCTGGAATATCCTCAATCACTGCCTGAATGGTATAAACCGTTCCACCGGTACGTGGAGTAGAATCCGGCGAAGTGTACAACCGGCGCATCAGTACCAGCTGTTTTCCTACCGCCTGACGAATATCCCCATATACCCGGCGTGCCATGCTCTCACTCACGACCAATGAATTTGGCATCATCTTGCTCACTTCAGCCGAACCGCACAAAATTTGAGGAGTCAGTACCTGAAAGAAGGAAGAATCCGTCTCTGCCACGGCGAAGGAATAAGGTAACTGCTTCCCGTCGGGCATCTCCACGTTGAAAGGCCGTTCTATCGGTGAATAATCCACCACACATAATGCCTCAATCCCATCCGGCTTTTGAAGACGCAGTTCCTCGGCCAACGTCGCAGGAGTATAATTCAACACCTTCCCTTCTTTCATGTCACGAATATTGAGTTCGGCAATCCGTTCATAGTTTACAAAACAATGATTCATGCTGAAAGCATAACGGACCACGTAGAGACAGATACTGAAACACAGCAAGGCCACCCCTACTCCGACCAACGCAATCAGATGCTGTGTCTTGTATTTCCACAAATTGCGGAAAGCTACTTTCAAATAATGTGCAATCATTATAAGTTCATTCTTTTATTATTCACTTTTCATTACTTCACTCGGATTGATACGGGAAGCCTTGTTCACCTGCCAGAGCAACGTAGCCACGGAAATCACCGCCACTATCAGGAAGGCTGTCAGGAACAGACCGACCGTCACCGGAGCCTTCACCACCAAATCAGCGGTATAATAGTGAATGGCCAGCCAAGCCAACGGCACTGCCACCACGGCTGCCAGCAACAGCATCCCCACATAACGACGGAGCAACAGCACATACAGGTCTTTCAACATGGCACCGTTCACCTTGCGGATGGCAATCTCCCGGTAACGCTGGCGGATGTCGAACAAGGAAATGCCGAACAACCCCAGACAGGAAATGACGATGGCGATAAAGGCAAAGGCCGAATAAATGGTAGCCACCTGCCGATCGGATTTATACAACTTCTGCACATCGTCCTTTAGTAACGAATACTGGAAATTCTCCGTGCCATACACTTCCTTTTCCAACTTCCGCAGATAATCTATCACCTGAGGAATCCGACCCGGCTGACACGCAATATGATACACATCTCCCTGCATAGTAGGAAAAACCATGAAAAGCATGGGGCGTATCCCCTTGGATATATGTCCGCTATAATAATCCTCTATCACCCCCACAATCGGTCGGGCCGGAAAGTCAGGCGCCGCCTCTTTCATACGGAGATCCAACACGGTAGCTCCCTCCAAAGAGGTGTATCCCAATGCCCGCATAGCAGCCCGATTCACCACATAGCCATCCTCCTCGACAGGCAATCTTCCTTCCACAAGCTTCAGGTTGAACAAGGTAAAGAATTCAGGAGTGGCAAAATTCTGATTCAATGAAACGGTTTCCCCCTTCACATTCTGAAACTCCGCCGTATAGTCGAAATCCAGAATGGAATACACATCCGCTGTCCAACATGAAATGTCCGGACATTTGCTCAATGCCTCATCAATCTGCGCAATCCGCTGCTTCCGGGCCTGTATCGATTCATCGGTATAAGAGGCATAGTCAGTCGACTCATACACTAAGTTGGCATGAATCACATTTTCCACCTGAAATCCCGGTGGAGTATTCAACAGCAAGTTGAGATGACGATGAAAAAACAAGGCAAGGACAACCAGTACAATGGTCACCGTATATTGCACGAACAGGAATCCCTGACGCAAGCGTATGGATTTACGGTCATTCCCCGAACGAACCAATGACATACTTAACGGAGCCTTTCCACACCGGAGTGCAGTTACCAACGATATCAGCAGCGGCAACCACACCACCAAAGCCAATGATACCCATACGTCAAACGCCCCGACAGTAAACTCCGTATCAAAGACACGATTGACAAAAGGCTGAGCAAGTTCCACCACCGTCCAAGCTAACAGCAACGACAATGCCGACAACACCAGATTCTCCCAATACATCAATAGAAAAAGTGAACGGGAACCTGCTCCCCATACCCGATGAATCAGGTAAATCCGTAACCGCTTGCCCATCAGCACCGCATACAAATTGAGGTAATTAAGCAGACCGATAAAGAATATAAAGATACACATGGCCGACAAGACATACAACTGAGCGCGGTTGCCCGACACACACATCGTAGGAGAAGTGCGGTACAACAAACGGGACTCCCAATACACATCCTTCAACGACAGAAGGGAGAAAGTGTACATGCTGCCGTCTCCCACCCGTGTAGGACGCAACGTCTTGCCTGCCTCATTCAATTTCTGAATATCCGCTCCCGGTACAAAACGGACAAACTCCATGGGCATTCTCTCCCAAAGTGCTCCCGGCATTTCGGAAAGAATGGCATCCACCAACAAAAAACTTTTATTCTTCGGCGTGGCAAAAATACCGGATATGGTCACTGATTTCCCGGTAGACAAGACAAAGGTTTCTCCAATGGGATTCTGCTTGCCAAACAACTTATGTGCCAGGTGCTCACTAAGCAAAGCCATCCCAGGCTTTGAAAGGGAACTTTCTCCTTGCAAGAGCTGATAATGGAACAGTTTCAAGAAAGTCGTATCGGCCACTATCATATTTACCTGGAAACGATTGTCCTTGTAACGTATCATGTCATGATCCAGCAGTGTGACCCGTGAACGTTGCATGACCAGTGAAGGGTCTACAGCCAGCGTATCGCCATTCAATGTGGAAGAGACCAATGCATCGTTCTCACCAATCTGACAACGAGACACATATACATTTTCCCGGTCCACACAATGGGTATCAACCGTCAGTTCCCGATGGATATATCGAAGTAAAATAATACAGCAGGCCAGACTGAAAGCCAGCCCCAACAGATTAATCAGGGTGTACGTCCGTGCACGAAGCAGGAAACGTAAGGCATAGCGTAGTGTGTTCATATTGTTTTCTTTTCTTATTTCTATATCATTCTTTTATATCATTCACTCTTTATTACCTCTGCCGGATTCTCCTTCGCCGTTTTCCAAATGCGATGCCCGATACAAGCCGTCACACAAAGGGCAACACCGACAAAAATCAGCAGAAATGGAAGGAATCCGATTTCCACCTGACGGTCATAGTGCTCTATCCAACGTCTCATCACCCACCAGGCAGCAGGGAAGGCAATCAGCGAAGAAACGACCAACAGCAAAGCATATTCCCTGAAAAACAGCATAAGGATATTCCTCACCGTGGCTCCGTTTACCTTGCGGATAGCTATCTCCTTACGGCGCCGCTCGCAAGCTAATGTCACCAGCGAGTAGATACCAAATATCGAAATAAAGATACACACCAGCGATGAGAACCCAAGCAATGACGACAAGGCATCTTCCGACTTCAGATAATCGTTGTAACGTTCTTCTTCACTATAGAGAAAGAGCTTACGGTCGGGCAGCTCGGCACGCTGCATCTCTTCAATGCGACGGCGACATTCGTCCCACGTTCCCGGACGGTATTTGAAGAGTACGAAGCAACGGGCGTGCATCCACTTTACCTGATCGGTGTTGACAAACATCGTGCAGGGAAGTTTCTCAGTAGGCGATTTATAAGCACAGTCTTTCACCACCCCGATAACGGTCATCGGCTCTGTCTTGCGATCAACAAAAAACAGCTGCTTGCCTACAGCTTCTTCAGGAGTCCAACCCATCCGGCGGGCCGTACTTTCCAGAATGTTCACCTGCCGATAATCCGACTTTTCCGACACCCATTCGCCTGCCAACAGCTGCATACCGTAAAAACGGAAGAAGTCTTCACCAGCCAACACTTCATCAAAAGACAAAGGCTCCTTCAAACGGCCTTCCATACCTGTTCCTCCATCTATCAAGGACGATGAATAAGCTCCCATACCCAACAACGGCCAGTAAACCGGACGTACCACCTCCGTCACCATCGGCAAGGTCTTGATTTTCTCGGCCCATACGTTCATGTCCACATTCATCCAAATGCTGACGGCTGCCCGTCCGCGATAGTCCATGCCTGTATCCACATTCCGCAAATGGTGCAGTTGCAGCTGCATGGCCACCGCACAGAAGATGAAAGCCATACAGACCGTCAACTGGAGAATGACACTTCCTTTCCGCCAAGCGATACCCGAAAGCGCATTGCCCGTATGCATATTTCCATGCAATGACCGCTTCTGAAACAGCCATACCCACAGCACCACGATGACCATCATGACGACCGATACCGACAGGATGTAGAACAAGATTGAACGGTAGTTCGAAAAGTCAGCATCCTGAATCAGCGTATACCGGAGGAAGACCGGCATCAGCAACTCTACCAATACCATCCCCACGACCAAGGCCGCCAGAATTGTCAACAGAAAATCAGTACAAAGCAGGATAACCAACGAACGCAGTCCTGCCCCGCAAACCTGCCGCAACACCATTTCTCTTCGGCGCGTACGGAAACGGTCGATATAAATCGTCAGGTAATTGATAAAGGCACAAACGATAATAAGTCCGCCCACCACAGCAAACCAGGTGATATAACGGAACTGCACTGTCTGGTTGTTTTTAAGGATGAAACCTTCCGTGGCACGAAGACCCGTCAGCGGTTCCAGGTAGAAACGTGTCAGTCCCGTGTTCTCCTGAAACCTGCTTCTGGTCAGTTCTTCGGGGAAGTGGGCATTCATCTTCTCCAGCAATCGGGAGACATCCGTACCCGGCTTCACTTTGACAAGTGTACGGTAAGTATAATCGTCCCAGCCTGTCCGTCCGCTTCCGTTGCCCAGAAAGGCGTAGGGGAAATTGGTGTGCGCTCCCCAGTCGCTCACTACAGCGCCAATGGTATATTCCTTGTTCCAGTTGGCATTGGTCACGGTTTGGCCAATCACATCCGTAGTGCCAAACAACTGTTTTGCGGTCTTCTCCGTAATGGCAATACGGCTATCTGTGGAACCGGCACGAAGAAAACTGTCATCCCCCTCCAAGGTACGGAAGTCCAGCATCCGCAAGGCGGTAGTATCGGGCAGAAGCATGGGCAACTCCAGCATCCGGTTATCCTTCAGTACAAAAAAAGTTTCTGCCTCAAACAAACAGTAATCTTCAATTTCCGAATAATGTTCCTTCAAGTAACGTCCCAAGGCATAAGGCGTGAAGCTCGCGGAAGAACCTCCGAAACTATCGTCATTCACTCCGACCAGATACAGACGGTCTGCATCACGATGAAACGTATCGTACGTCATCTCATAATGTATCCAGAAGGCAGAAAGGGCAAAGCATGCCAAGCCCACGGCCAGTCCTAAAATACTGACCACACTCTGCATACGGTATTTCAGCAAGTTACGCCAGGCTATTTTCAGGTAATGTAACCACATAGTCTTTCTATTTATTCAGTTTATATTCATGTTTCATTACTTCACGCAGATTGATGCGAGAGGCTTTGTTCACCTGCCAGCACAATGTGATAACTGACAATAGACTATCATTCACTCTTTACCACCTCTGCCGGATTCTCCTTTGCTACCCGCCAGATACGCCAGCTGATGCAGAGGGCTATCATCAGCGCCATGCCAAGGAAAATGACCATATAAAGCCACCACGACAAAGGAATCTGCTCTACATAATTCTCCAGCCATTGCTTCATCAGTATGTAACCCACAGGAAAAGCGATGGCAGAAGCAATGCCCAACAGCCACAGATATTCGCGTGCAAAGAGTCCTAAGATATCTTTTACCCGTGCCCCATTTATCTTACGGATAGCCATCTCCTTGCGACGGCGTTCACAGTTCAAGGTAACCATCGAGAAAATCCCGAAAGCAGACATCAGAATGCAGACCGTGGAAACAAAAGCAAGCAAACGCATCAGCAGATTTTCAGACTTAAGATAAGTTTCATATTCATCCATCACATTTACCAGGTTATAGTCCACTTCAGGATAGTCGCTGGCAAAAAGGCTGTCTACCCGATGACGAAGTTCGGGCCAACTTCCTTCGTGATATTTTATCAGAATATGATTTCCGTTCATCCAGCCAGATCTCTTCACATAAAGTGTAGGCTGTACTGGAACGGTAGGGGCTGTAATATGAAAATCACGCACTACCCCGACTACAGTAGCCTTCTCCTTCTGACTATAAGTTATGACCATCCCCACAGGATGGGTTACCCCCATAGCCCGGACAGCCGATTCATTCAGCATTACCTGATTGTCTCCACCATCCTGCCGAATAAATTGACCAGTTGCCAGCTGAATATCATAGAACGCTGCCAACGTATCGTCCATACAAGCCATACGTATATCCTGCATTTTCCAGTCAGATGGCTTTCCATCCCAATCCATGGTGACAGTTCCCCGGGCTCCTTCGGGCAGAAGTCCCCAATAGCCGGTAAGCACCTGACGGACAAAAGGCATCTGGCGCACATGCCCTACGATTTCATCCTTTGAGGTGTCAGGATAGACAAAGGTGAAGGCCGCAAGATTATGACGCTCCCAGCCCAAATCAGTCTGTCGCAGATAATTCAATTGTCTCATCAATACCACTGTGCTGAATATGGCCAGCAGACTGATGAAAAGCTGTATTCCTACCATCACCTTCATTTGCCGTCCCGACTTTCTGCGTTCCGGACGCAAGGAAGAATAACGGAAAACAAAAGGCAACAACAGCAGCAGCGAAAGTAGCAGCACAATCAGGAAGTACAGCAGTGAACCTCCGTACACATTGCCTTCCACTCCCGAAAGCCGCTGGAATAAAGGATGCAGCAACTCCACCAGTACGAAACCGAAAAAACCTGACAACAGAATAAGCAACGAGTACTCGGTAGTGAGCATGGCAAACAGTCCCCTGCCGGAAGACCCGCATGCGCGTCGCAACGCCAGTTCACGACGACGGATTTCCATTCGCGAAAGGAAAAGGGCAAGATGATTGAACAACGAACAGAGAATAACCAGCCCTCCAGCTGCCGCAAATAGTCTCAGATAGAAAAAGCTAACGAGACGATTTTTGTTGAACGAGGCTTGACGGACTTCAGAAAGAGGCATCAGGCGGAGTCGGCCAATCGCTTTGCTATTCAAATCATCCACTTTCCCGGCATAGGCACGAAACTTCTTTTCCATCGACTGAGGAGAAACACCCGGAGCAAGACGGACCACCACCTCAAATCCTCCGTTGTCCCATGCATCCTGCCATCTACGGAAATAACTTCCTTCATGAATAAAATCAAACGAAAAGTTACTGTGAGACAAATCACTTACCACGGCACAAACGGTAGATTCCTTATCATTACAGGTTACGGTACGGCCCAGCACTTCCGTTGTACCAAACAGCTTCCGGGCCATCCGTTCTGTCAGGGCAACCTTTTCATCGGAATAAAAGAAATCATAAGTACCCGTCAGCACACGAACACCAAACATATCCATAAAACAGGAATCCAACATCATACCAACGGCCTCCAAAGCAGGCTGATCTTCCAATCTCAACTCAGCTGGCGAATAGCGGGTAAAGGCACAAGCCGCCTCTATTTCGGGAAATTCTTTCTTCAACAGCGTGGAGACAGGATAAGGCACGTGCGGTGATATACCTCCAGCCTCCATGGAAGTTTCAGTATAAATCAGGAACATGCGGTTGGCTGCGTCGTAACGGCTGTCGAAAGAAGATTCGTAACGCATCCAAAGATTGGCAAATGCGAAACATGCAAACCCCACCGCCAGACCTATGACATTGACCACAGTCTGCATACGGTATTTCAGCAAATTACGCCAGGCTATTTTCAGGTAATGTGCAATCATATCTTTTTCACTCATTCATATCAACAATTATAAAATCAGGTATTTTTAATACCACATTATATCGCCTTCAATTTCCAATCAAAAATTGAATCGGTTTCGGAAACCTTCTCCTTATTCTCCACCTTCATGAGAAACTCCAACGCATGGTTATGTCCTTGGGCAGAAGCCTGTTGGAACAAATGTTTTGCCTTGGCATAATCCTTCTCAACACCTTTTCCGAAATAGTACATCAATCCCAGATTGAACTGCGCCGCGGGAGAATTCAATTCAGCCGCCCTTGAAAGAAGTTCTGCTCCTTTCGATAAATCTTTGGGGTATCCATGCCCTTCTATATGAAACACAGCCAGATTAAACAATGCGGAAACATTGTCTCTTGAAGCAGATTTTTCAAACCAGTATATGGCATCGCCCACACTGGTTGAGGTTCCGTAACCGAAAGTATACATATAGCCCAGATTGTTCATTGCGTCCGTATTATTATACGCAGCAGCCCTTTTATACAGCTTGAACGCTTCCGAATAGCTCTTGGTGACTCCCCAGCCATGCCTGTAAAGGCTGCCCAATCCCACTTGTGCTTGGGAATGTCCTTGCAAAGCAGCCAGGCTGAGATATTTTCTGGCTTTAGAATAGTCGATGTCGGTTCCTATGCCATACGCATACATATAGCCCAGATTGTTCTGAGAATCTGCATTGCCGTTATCTGCCGATTTCAGGAATAATTTCATGGCCTTTTTGTAATTCCTTACCCCTGTCTTCCCCTGATAATATATGTCACCTAAAATAAACTGGCAACGCTTTGCACTGTCAATTCTTGCCAGTTTTGAGTACAGTGTCGTGGCGTCCTCATATTTTTTCTGTCTGTACAAACTGTCTGCCTGCATGTAAAGCGTCTGGACATCTCCCAAAAACCAAGTATATATAGTATTACGTTTTTTAAGCCCCAGTACAATCATTGCCAATAAAAGACAAATTCCCAAAGCAATAGTTATGTGTTTTATTTTCCCTTTCATAAATCAATAATTATATTCGACTATAGGATACTCCGGAGAGTCACTGTTTACAATATTCACTATCATTTTCCCAACCTTCTGTAATTCTTCACTTTAATCGTTTTCAGTACTTCCTTTGCAGTACTCCAGTACTCCCTTGAAAGTATTCCAGTACTTCTTAGGCAGTACTCCGGTACTTCCGGGGAAGTACTGGAAGCAGATGGAAGCATCTGGTTCATTCATTTAAACACCAGCTCTTCCGCGTCGCCAAAGTTATCATATCCTGTGGTAATCACCCAATCGCCGGGCTGCAAACCTTCGGTGATTTCGTATTGCAGGGGGTTCTGGCGCCCGATGACCACCGGAACCTTTCTCGCCCGGGTCTTGTCGGCATTGAGTTTGTAAATCCACTGACCGCCGGTCTGCGAATAGAAATTACCGCGCGGAATCACCAAAGCTTGTTCCGGTTGTCCTAACTCAATCTGTACCCGGAAGCTTTTTCCTAGACGGACGTTTTCGGGCATTTCTCCCGTAAAGACCAAGTCCACATCAAAGGTGCGGTCTTTCACCTCCGGCACCACCTTACTCACTTTCAAGGCATAGCGTTTTCCCTGATAAGTCACGGACGCTGGCAAGCCTACCGTTACCCTATCCACGTAGTATTCGCTCAGGGAAGCATGCACCTTGAACTGCGACATGACCTTCACTTCCGCCAGATTCTCTCCGGCTGCCACCTGCTGCCCTAATGTGACCTTCACAAAACTAAGCTGCCCATCCGACGGCGCACGTACCACCAGCTCTTCCATCCGCTCCAAGGAACGCTCCAGCTTCTTCTGTTCCCGTTCCCGGTCGTTGCGCAACAGTTCCCTGCGGATGACCGTCATGGCCGAATCGCTCTGCAGGCTCTGCATCTTCAGCTGGGTGGAGGCCGTCTTGTAACGGAACTCATCTTCCGACACTTCCAGCTGCGCCTTGCTACGGATGCCCATGCGGTATTCTTCCTGCTCCAGGGCAAAGCTTTTCCGTATCTTGTTCAGTTCGTAAGCAGCCTCCAGTGTCTGCTGTTTCAGGGTCAGACTTTTCTGTTCCATCTCAAGGGATTTCTCCTGATAAGAGATGCGCTGCTTTTCCCATTCATCCCGCTGGTCGTCTATCTCACGCAACAGGTTGGGATTGGTCAAGACCAAAATAGTGTCTCCCTGCTGCAGCAAACTGCCCTCCTCGGCCACGATACGCTCTACATTACCCGACTCGCGGGCATTGACCATCAAGGTCAGGATGGGATGCACCACTCCTTCCACGTCCACGTATTCACGGAAAGGGGCCTGCTTCACCTCGGCCAGTTGCACGGAGCCTGCATCAATGCGTAAGCGCTGCGGACCGGAGGCCAGTATAATCACATAAATCAGTCCGACCAGCAGAAGTACGCCGCCTGCCAGATAAAAACGATAGCGCACGTACCAGGGTTTCTTTTTCAATTGTATATCCATAATCGGTTTGTGTTATATTTCAGGTAAAGTTTCAGTCAGCGGACAATTCCGGTAAAAATCATATTGAGTCAGGCTGCGGAGTCCGTAATACAGCATCCAGTAGGTTTTCAGGGCCTCGATATAATTGCGCCGGGAGGTGTCTTTCTCGGTGGTGGCCGCATTCAAATCGAGCACCGACGATTTGCCCATCAGGTAAAGGCGGAGGGCCACTTCATACCGCCGACGGGCTGTTTCATCGGTACGGGAAGCGACTTCCACCTGCCGCGCCTGAAGATTGAACTGCCGCACCATCTGCCGCACGTTCAGTTCAAAGTCGTTCATGCCCTGCTCCACCTGCGTCTTGACCAGTTCAATGTTCGATTTGGCCACACGTACCTTTCCTTTTCCTCTTCCCCAGTCCAATATCGGAATCACTACCGACAGGCTCACGTATTGCTGATCGAGGGGGTTACGATAGGAATCCCGAAGCCGGTCGGCCGTCTGCGAAAGCCCGAACTGGAGATACAAATCTGCCTTCAATCCCCGACTCGCACGGGCGGAAGCCAACTGGCTGCGGCTTTCCAACTGCCTCCGCCGGTAGGTCTCGATTTCCGGACTGTGCAGATGAGCCTGTTCCAGTGCCTTGTCCAAAGGCACTTCAAAAGCCGGCACGCTGTCATGCGGAATCACCTCTATCTCTTCTTCCTCCCGGATACCCAAGAAAGAACGGAAGGTAAGCATCGCGTCTTCCACACTGATACGGGCTTTCATCAGGTTGGTCTCCTCGGTCAACTTGTTCACCTCCAGCTGCAACATCTCGTTCTCCGTAATGTTGCCGATGCGATACCGCCCGCGGGCATAGCGATACAAGGTATCGGCAGACGCATAGTTGGCACGGGCAATCTCCATATCGGACTGGGCAGCGGCTAACGCGAAAAACAGTTCACAGGTTTTCGAAGCAATCAGCTCCAGCGTCTCGCTATAGGTTTTCTTGGCTTCCTGAAAACGGACCGGTTCAATGCGGCGGTTCCACTTCAACGAATTATAGCCAAAGAGCGACTGCTGGTAACCTATCGTGAAAGGCTGGGTGTTATAGGCCGTACTTTTCTCACCCAGTTCATCCATGCGCTGAGCAGCGGTCTGCATGAAAAAGCTACCTCCCGTAAACCAGACGTTCTGGCTGACGGAAAGCGTCAGGTCGGTAGCCAACTGGTTCTGGCGGAGAAACAGTTCCGTACCATCGGGCTGGGTTACCTTGTTAATCTGCCGGTTCAGATAAGGAGATGCCGACAAACTCACTTCAGGCAGATAGTCTGCCCGAAACGAACGGTAGCTCCAGTACGCCGCCCGGTAGGTATGCCGGGCAGCTTCGGCCTCCGGAGAACTGGCCTGTGCCATCCGGATGGCCTCTTGCAGTGTCAGCTTCTCGCCCCACACGGTTTGTCCACAGAAAAGCAGACAAGCCATAAGTAATCCTATTTTGTGTTCCATCTTCATACGCATAGTTATCTGCTTTTTTAGTTCCAAAAACCGTGCCATACGGATAACACATTGGTTATACGAGAAATAGCAAAATTCAGCAACTCCAGTTTGCGTGCGCATCCGCACAAAAAGCGTGCGAAAGTGCACATACAGCACAAGCAAAAAAGCATTATCTTTGCGAAAGACACCTTGATATTGTATGGAAGAAAAAGGAAAAATACTCATCATTGACGACAACGAAGACGTGCTCTTCGCGTTAAACCTGCTCTTGGAGCCTTATATGGAACAAATACGGGTCACCACGCAACCCTCCCGGATTACCCATTTCATGACAACTTTCCACCCCGACGTGATTCTGCTCGACATGAATTTCCAGCGGGATGCCATCAGCGGGCAGGAAGGACTAGATTACCTGAAACAAATTCTTCACCTCGACCCGCAGGCGGTAGTGGTGTTCATGACGGCGTATGCGGATACCGATAAGGCGGTACAGGCCATCAAAGCCGGAGCTACCGACTTTATTTCCAAGCCGTGGGAGAAAGAGAAATTGCTGGCCACCTTGTCATCTGCGGTAAAGCTGAGCCGTTCCCGTCAGGAAGTCGGACGGTTGCAGAATGAAGTGCAGGCGTTGAAAGGAGACGACACGCTTCCGGAACTGATTGGCAACTCTCCGGCCATGCAAAAAGTGAAAGAAACCATCTACAAGCTCTCCGATACGGATGCCAACCTGCTGATACTGGGAGAAAACGGTACGGGAAAAGACTTGGCGGCACGCATGCTGCGCTTCTTCTCGCCCCGACGGGAGCAGGTGTTCATTCCCATCGACTTGGGAAGCATCCCGGAACAGCTGTTCGAAAGTGAATTGTTCGGGTACGAAAAGGGTGCTTTCACGGATGCCCGGAAAGCGAAACCGGGCAGAATGGAAACGGCTTCGGGGGGCACGTTGTTTCTGGATGAAATCGGCAACCTGTCCCTGCCCATGCAAGCCAAGCTGCTGACGGCCATCGAAAAGCAGTGCATCACCCGCCTGGGGGCAGTGAGTCCGATACACATCGATGTCCGCTTGATTTGTGCCACCAACGCCAACCTGCACCAACTGGTGGCGGAAGGGAAATTCCGACAAGACTTGCTCTACCGCATCAATACCGTGGAGCTGCACATTCCTCCCCTCCGGGAACGCGGAGAAGACATCCTGCTGCTGACCATGCATTTCTTAAGTCAGTACAACCGGAAATACCGCAAGGAAATCAAGGGACTGACGCGTGAAGCGAAAAACAAACTCTTGAAATATGAATGGCCGGGCAATGTGCGCGAATTGCAGCACACCGTGGAACCTGTCTCTTATACACATCTCCGAGCCCACGAGACCGTACTAGATCTCG
>ENA-OZHK01000217-OZHK01000217.1-human-gut-metagenome-genome-assembly--contig:-NODE-217-length-19288-cov-6.748401_pt1 | contig 19288 bp, 16 predicted proteins | sample MGYA00244048_ERZ653690 | MGnify/ENA primary metagenome ERZ653690 (study PRJEB26926, sample SAMN06165197) | human gut metagenome | biome: ENVO:00009003; feature: ENVO:2100002; material: ENVO:00002003...
AGACCGCCCTTTCGTCTGCTCTGGCCCTGATTCCGCTGGCCTTGCGCGGCGATTTGCCGGGCAATGAGATTCAGAGTCCGATGGCCAAGGTCATCCTGGGAGGCTTGCTGACCTCCACTTTCCTGAATGCCTTTGTCATTCCTATTGTGTATGAGTTAATGAACCGGAAGAAAACGACTAAAAGAACAGAAGCATGAAAAAATTTGGATGGATATTGCTTGCGGGCCTGGCTTTTTCCGGCGGGCTGCAGGCACAGAAAATAGAAGAGGTGCTGCAATCCGTGGAGCAGCACAACAAGGAACTTCAGGCCAGTGCGCACAGCATGGAGGCGGCCAAGATGGAAGTGCAGACACGGAATAACCTGGAAGACCCCAGCGTGGAATACAGTCCGTTTTATGCAAGCAATGTGGACGGTATGGCCAGTTCGGAACTGGTGGTGACGCAGGGATTTGATTTCCCCACGCTGTATGCGGCACGCAACCGTTCCGGAAAATCGCAGAAAAACGTGCTGGACCGTCAGCAGCAGGTGCTCCGTCGCGACATTCTGCTGCAAGCCAAGAACCTGTGTCTGGACCTGATTCGGCTGAACCAGGAACAGCAGTTGCTGGCCGAGCGGATGAAGAATGCCGATGCCCTGTTGGAGTTGTTCGAGAAACGCCTGAAAGAGGGAGATGCCAATGCCCTGGAAGTGAATAAAATCAAGATGGAACGCATGAAGGTGCAGACCGAAGTGGCTCAGAACAATGCCGCACACCGTACGGCCTTGCAGCAGTTACTGGCCATGAACGGCAATATGCCTTTGGAATTTGCGGAAACGGATTACCCGAAGGTGGAGGCTATCCGGGATTATCAGACGTTGTATAACGAAGTGATGCAGTCGGATGCCGATTTGCAGGTGGCCGATGCGACCGTTCAGGCGGCTTCGGAAGAAGTGAAGGTAAACAAGCAGAACTGGTTGCCGAAACTGGAAGTGGGCTACCGGCGGAATACCTCGGTGGGAGAGAAGAGCAACGGTTTCCTGGTAGGAGGCAGTTTCCCTTTGTTTTCCAACCGTAAGAAACTGAAAATTGCGAAAGCCCAGGCGTTGAGTGCGAACTTGCAGCGCGACAATGCCCGCCTGCAGGTAGAAGCCAAGGTACAGAGCCAGTTCAACGAGATGCAGCAGTTGCGTGAGGCGATGCAGGCCTACGATGTGCCTTTGATGCACCACACCCTCCGTCTGCTCTACGATGCTGTTACGGCCGGCCAGTTGTCCATCATCGACTTTTATGTGGAGGCCGACAACGTATATGGCAACCTGCAAAGCTACATGACGCTGGAGAACCAGTACCAGAAACTCATGGCCGACATCTATAAGAACCGTCTGTAAATCAGCTGTAATAAAAAGTAAAACCGCCCCTGCGAAGAGGCGGTTTTTTTTCGATGTTTTTTACGTTTCCCGTGGCCGAAACGTAGGTTTCCCGCCCGAGAAACATACGTTTCCACAGTGGGAAACGTACGTTTTTCCCGAGGGAAACGTAAAATAGATTCCAGTGTTTCAGGGAAAAGCGGCTGGCCTTTCCCTGAAACAGCCGGGGAAATACCTTAAATTCTGTCCAACGGAATGTGAAGGGCCTGGGCCACTCCCTTACCGTAGTTTTCATCCGCCTGCATGCAGTTCCGGATGTGGCGGAGCTTGATTTCTTCCGGGATGTCTCCCATGGCTCTGGCCGTATTCTCAAAGAGCACCTGTTGCTGGGCAGGCGTCATCAGGCGGAACAGGGCACGAGGCTGAGAATAGTAGTCCGTGTCATCTTCCCGGTAATCCCACTGATAAGCCGCACCGTCCAGTTCCAGGGGTGGTTCTTTGTATTCACCTTGCTGTTGCCATTCTCCGTAGCTGTTGGGTTCATAGCCCAGGGTCGAACCGTGGTTGCCGTCCACGCGCATCTGTCCGTCGCGGTGGTACATGTTCAGGAAAGGACAGCGGCTCCGGTTGACCGGAATCTGGTGGTGGTTGACGCCCAGACGGTAACGCTGCGTGTCACCGTAAGAGAAGAGACGGCCCTGCAGCATGCGGTCGGGCGAGAAGCTGATGCCCGGCACCACGTTGGCCGGATTGAAAGCCGCCTGTTCTACGTCGGCAAAATAATTTTCCGGGTTGCGGTTCAGTTCGAGCACCCCCACCTCTATCAGCGGATATTCCTTTTGCGACCAGACTTTGGTCAGGTCGAACGGGTTGAACGGACATGCTTTGGCCTGTTCTTCCGTCATCAGCTGGATGTACATCGTCCATTTCGGAAAGTCTCCTTTTTCAATGCTTTCGTAGAGGTCGCGCTGATGGCTTTCCCGGTCTTTCGCGATGATGGCTTCCGCTTCCGCATCGGTCAGGTTCCGGATACCCTGCTGGGTGTGCAGGTGGAATTTGACCCACGTACGTTTCCCTTCCGCATTGATCAGGGAGAACGTGTGGCTGCCATAGCCGTGCATGTGGCGGTACGAAGCCGGAATGCCGCGGTCGCTCATGGTGATGGTCACCTGGTGCAGGGCTTCGGGCAGTGAAGTCCAGAAGTCCCAGTTGTTGCGCGGGCTGCGCATGTTTGTACGCGGGTCCCGTTTCACCGCGTGGTTCAAGTCGGGGAATTTCAGCGGGTCGCGCAGGAAGAACACCGGCGTGTTGTTTCCCACCAAGTCCCAGTTTCCTTCTTCGGTATAGAATTTGATGGCGAAGCCACGGATGTCACGTTCCGCATCCGCCGCCCCACGTTCACCGGCCACCGTAGAAAAACGGACAAACAGTTCCGTTTCCTTTCCCACCTGTGAAAAGATGGCCGCCTTGGTGTAGGCCGTGATATCGTGCGTGACCGTAAATTTTCCAAACGCTCCCGAGCCTTTGGCGTGCATGCGTCGTTCGGGAATCACTTCGCGGTCAAAATGTGCCAGTTTTTCGAGAAACCACACATCCTGTAAAAGCATCGGACCTCTTCGTCCTGCGGTAGCCACATTCTGGTTGTCGGCTACGGGTGCGCCTGAGGCACTGGTAAGTTTCTTTTTTTCCATAAGCATTACATTAGTGATTTAATAATAGATTAAGAAGGAGTTATACGGTGATGAACCGGTCCAGGATTTGTTTGTCCGAGTCGGTCAGCAAGCCGTTCTTGGATTGCAGGAAAGGTACAGGGGCTTTCCGGGAAATACGCAAGGCTTTCTTCATGTTCCGGAGCATGCTTCCTGTCCTGAATTTATAAGTTGTAAAAAGCAGCGTTCGGTGAGGAGGCACTTGTTCTGCCATTCGTCGGCTGCAGGCTTTCCATTGCCGGTGCGGGTGCTGTCCGACGACGAAACAGCCGCAGGTCCAGCATCCCGACAGCAGGAAATCCGTTTCTGCCAGCTTCTGAGGGTCGAAATCGGAAATCGCGCACAAGCTGACATGCAGCCCTTTCGACCAGAGATACATTGCAATTTCTCTGGCGAAAAAGGCTGTCTTTCCTTTGTGGCTATAATACAGGACAGTGGCTTTCATTTGATTTGCAGCAACAAGATTCCTTTACAACCACCACCCGGCTGTTGGGCAGGTCGGGGATGTAGATAAAGCCGTCTTTTACGGTAATGTCGGCCGGACCAATCAGCGGCTGCTCCAGTTTCAAAGGCAGAGGAGACATTTTTCCGCTGGCCAAGTCAATGCGGCTCAGCTGGGCCGGTGTCCAGTTGGTGACAATCAGCGATTTTCCGTCGGAAGAGAAAGCGATGCCATCGTATTGTCCGGTCACTTCCGTCAGTTTGCGAGCCACGGGCTGCTTCAAGTTGTCGATGCGGTAAATCACATTGGCTTCCTTGGTCACTCCGTCGGCCGGATAAGAAGCTACATACATCATTCCGTCACGTACGAGCAGTCCGTTCGGTCCGCTGATTTGCAGCCATTCTTCGGGCTGTCCCGGCTGGGCCGGATTGCTGATGTCCAGGCGGAAAATACGGTCGGTGTTGGTCACTGAAGCATACAGATAGTTTCCGTCGGCTGCCAGGTCGTTGACAAACAGGTTGCCTTTGGGCAGGGAAATGACTTTCGGCTTCTCCGCTTTGTCGGTCAGGTGATACACCACAATCTTGTTCACATCACATACATACAGGTAGTCCTGACGGATGAACATTCCTTTGGGAGCCGACAGATTGCCGTCGGCCGGAACTATTACCTGGGTCTTTCCGTTTTTATAGAATGCGATGTATCCTTTTCCTTCCGTGTTCAGCGGATTCAGTTCGGCGGTACCGAAGTTGGCCACCAGGATACCTCCCTGATACGGATAGGTACTTTCACAAAAACGAAGTCCTTCGTTTACTACTCCTTTTACGGTTTGTGCCGACAAGCTTATCGACAAGCAAACAAACATTGCACTGAGAATCTTTTTCATCTTTTTACGTTTATTTTTTGACAAAGTTAAATGCGAGCCAAATATTTTCTATATTTGTAGCACTCATTTTTCCGATAACATTCATAGGCAGAAACGATAAGAAATGGAACTTCGTCAGTTGAAATATTTTAAAGCGGCCTGCGAATTGCAGAATTTTTCGGAGGCGGCACGTGTGTTGTTTATCTCGCAGAGTACACTTTCCCAGCAGATTAAGCAGCTGGAAGATGAATTGGACGTCTTGCTTTTCGACCGCATCGGGAAGCGGGTAGTCCCTACGGAAGCCGGACTGGCTTTTTTGCCTTATGCGGCAAAGGCCCTTTACGATGCGGAAGACGGAAAACAGATTATCCGCGACTTGAAAGGGATAGAGACGGGGGTGCTTCACATCGGGGTGACTTATAGCATGAGCCCCTTGCTGATTGCGGCACTGGCTCGTTTCACGAAGACCTATCCGAAGGTCAAGGTCGATATCAGTTTTGCCACCTCGGAAGAATTGCTGGAGCGGCTGGAAGCCAATCACCTGGATTTTGTATTGTCTTTCAAGCCGGAAGGCACGTCGGAAGGGTTTGAAACTTTACCTTTGTTTTCTTCCCGCCTGAATTTCATTGTGCACCGTTCGCATCCGTTGGCCGGACTTTCTTCCATTACGCTGAAACGGCTGTGCGAGACTCCGCTGGTGTTGCCGGGACAGGGCTTTGCCACCCGGAAGAAGGTGGATGAATTATGCCGTACCCAGCACTTGGAACTGACGGTGGGGGTAGAAATGAACGATGTGCATACCATTATCCATACCTTGCGGGAAGGCTATTGGGCTACGATTCTGACTCAAGCGGCTGTGCGCGGGGAAGAAGATTTGGTGCAGATTCCTATCTTGTGTGCCGATGCGTTGGCCTCTGAAGGCTGTCTGTTCTGGGCGCAGGGAAACTACCGGAAAAAGTCGGCGCTGGCATTTGCCGATTTTTTGCAGAAGACGGTCGAAAACGGGGGAGAATGAGATAGGCCGGAGGATGCCGGCGGGTTTAAAAAATGATAAGGGCAAAAAAAGATGGACGGCTGTTCCCCGTAATCCGTGCCGAATTATTAACTTTGCCCTTTGATAGAAAATAAACAGAAACACAGCAATATGCCATTAAATTTACCCGATAAACTGCCTGCAATCGAGTTGTTGAAGCAAGAGAATATTTTCGTGATAGACAATTCGCGGGCCAGCTCGCAGGACATCCGTCCGTTGAAGATTGTCGTACTCAACCTCATGCCACTTAAAATAACGACAGAAACCGACTTGATTCGTTTGTTGTCCAACTCCCCTCTACAGATTGAGGTGAGCCTGATGAAGCTGAAAAGCCATACTTCAAAGAATACACCGGTGGAGCACATGAAAGCGTTCTATCGTGATTTTGAACTGATGAGAAACGAAAAGTTCGACGGAATGATTATTACCGGAGCCCCGGTGGAACACCTGGATTTTGAAGATGTCAACTACTGGGACGAGGTGACGGAGATTTTCGAATGGACCCGTACCCATGTCACCTCCACGTTCTATATCTGCTGGGCGGCACAGGCCGGCTTGTATTACCATTACGGCATCCCGAAGTATCCGTTGGACAAGAAAATGTTCGGCATCTTTGAACACCACATCTGCAAGGGCTTCGAGCATCTGCCCATCTTCCGTGGATTCGACGACGTGTTCTATGTACCTCATAGCCGTCACACCGAAGTCCGCCGGGAAGACATTGAAAAATGCAAGGAACTGCAGATTATTTCCGAGTCACCCGAGTCGGGCGTACACATCGTGATGGCCCGTGGCGGACGCGAGTTTTTCGTGACCGGCCATTCGGAATATTCTCCTTACACGCTGGATACGGAATACCGCCGTGACCTGGGCAAAGGCCTGCCCATTGAAATGCCGCGCAATTACTACCGCGACAACGATCCGGAAAAAGGACCGCTGGTGCGCTGGCGGAGCGTGGCCAACCTGTTGTTCTCCAACTGGATGAACTATTATGTGTACCAAGAAACTCCTTACGATATCAACCAGATAAAATAAGAATGATCAGACAACGTCCTATCGAACTGCTTGCCCCGGCCAAGAACCTGGAGTGCGGCATGGAAGCCATCAACCACGGAGCCGATGCCGTGTACATCGGGGCCCCGCGTTTCGGCGCACGTGCCGCTGCCGGCAACTCACTGGAAGACATTGAGGCCCTGGTGCGTTATGCCCATTTGTATCGCGTACGCATCTACGTGACTGTCAATACCATCCTGAAGGAAGAGGAACTGGCAGATACCGAGAAAATGATTTGGGATTTGTACCGGGTGGGGGTGGATGCCCTCATCGTACAAGACATGGGAATCACCCGCCTGAATCTGCCCCCGATTCCGCTGCATGCCAGTACGCAGATGGACAACCGCACGCCGCAGAAAGTGAAATTCCTGGCTGAGGCCGGTTTCCGTCAAGTGGTATTGGCCCGTGAACTGACGTTGGATGAGATTGCGAAGATTCATGCTGCCTGTCCGGATACGCCGCTGGAGGTATTCGTACACGGTGCCTTGTGCGTGAGCTACAGCGGACAGTGCTATGTGAGTCAGGCGTGTTTCGGCCGCAGTGCCAACCGCGGAGAGTGTGCGCAGTTCTGCCGCCTGAGTTTCGACATGGTCGATGCGGATGGGAAAACAATTGCCCGCGGCAAGCACCTGCTTTCGCTGAAAGACATGAACCAGAGCGACAACCTGGAAGCCTTGCTGGATGCGGGCGCCTCTTCGCTGAAGATTGAGGGACGCTTGAAGGACGTGGCCTACGTGAAGAACGTGACCGCCTATTATCGCCAGAAGCTGGATGCCATCCTGAAGCGCCGGAAAGAATACGTGCGGGCTTCGTCCGGTACCGTCCGTCTGGCTTTCCGTCCGCAGCTGGACAAGAGTTTCAGCCGGGGATTTACCGATTATTTCCTGCACGGACGTACGCCGGATATTTTCTCTTTCCATACGCCGAAGTCGTTGGGCGAGGAGATGGGCGTGGTGAAAGAAGTGCGCGGCAACTATTTCACGGTGGCCGGAGTGAAACCTTTCAGCAACGGCGACGGACTCTGCTATTTGGATGAGCAAGGCAAACTGCACGGTTTCCGGGTGAACCGGGTGGAGAACAACAAACTCTATCCTCAGGAGATGCCGCGTCTGCGTCCGAAAACCAAAATCTACCGCAACTTCGACCAGGAGTTTGAACGGGTGATGCAGAAAAAGTCGGCCGAACGCAAGATAGCCGTATCCATGCTGTTTGAAGAGAACAACTTCGGGTTTACCCTGACCCTGACCGACGAAGACGATAACTGCATCAGCGTGACGCTGCCGGCAGAAAAGACACTGGCACGTACCCCTCAGGCCGAAAACCTGAAGAACCAGTTGGGCAAGTTGGGCAACACCCCGTTTGAGCTGGAGAAACTGGACATCTCCTTGTCGGCGGACTGGTTTGTACCTTCTTCTGCCTTGGCCGATCTGCGCCGGAATGCGGTGGAAAAGCTGCTGGAAGCCCGCCGCATCAACTATCCGCAGGAAAGGGTACGCTTCCCGAAAACCACGCATGCGTTTATCGCAGGCGACTTGACCTACCTGGGCAATGTGATGAATACGAAGGCACAGGCCTTCTATCACGACCACGGGGTGAAGCGCATCGCACCTGCTTTTGAGAAAGAACCACGGACCGATGCCGTGCTGATGTTCTGCAAGCATTGCCTGCGCTACAGCATGGGCTGGTGTCCGGTACATCATAAGGTGAAATCGCCCTACAAGGAACCTTACTACCTGGTAAGTACGGACGGACGGCGATTCCGCCTGGATTTCGACTGTAAAGTCTGTCAGATGAAAGTGTCATTGGATAATCAGAAGTCAGAATGAAACACGCGGGATATATTCTAGGGGTGATTTGTTTGCTGTTGTGCGTGACGGCCTGCCATTACCGCACTTCCTTGTCTTCCACAGGAGAAGGAAATCCGAACGATTCGGTGGTGAAGGTGGTCAGGGAACGTCCGTATGCTTTGAACAGCAATTTCCGGGTCACGGCCGACACGCTCTGGCTTCATCAGCTCCCGTTGCTCGATTCCATTCCGGTGAAGGAGGGCGATGAACTGGTGGTAGCTGAGATTACCGCCCGTAAAGAAATGGAAGGCGACTCGGTGTGGGTGAAAGTGGCCCGCGACCAGGAAACCATCGGATGGGTTCCCGAACGCCAGTTGCTGTCGCACATCGTCCCCGTAGACCCCATCTCCCGTTGCATCCACTTGTTCAGCAACTCCCATGCCCTGCCGTTCTTTTTAGTATTGGCTGTGTTCTTCCTCTGCTTCGTGTACCGTGCCCTGCGGCGCAAGCAGATTAAGCTTATCTGGCTGAACGACATCGACAGTGTGTTTCCCATTACCCTGTCGTGGTTGATGGCCGCGGCAGCCACGTTGTATAACAGCATGCAGCATTTCGTGCCGGAAACCTGGGAGCGGTATTATTATGACCCTTCGCTGAATCCCTTCGACCTGCCTTTCGTATTGGGACTGTTCGTGCTCAGCGTGTTTCTTATCCTGTTGCTGGGGGTGGCCTTGCTGGATGACCTGTTTCATCAGACGACGATGGAAGTGGCCTTTTTCTATCTGCTGGGACTGGCTTCCTGCTGCATTTTCTTGTATATCTTTTTCACCTACTTGTGGGTGTATCTGGCTTATGTGGCTTTTATCGCCTATTCCGTGTGGTGCGTCCGGCGCTTGCGCAAGGCCAACAGCTATCCCTACGCCTGTGGAGCCTGTGGTGCCAAGATGAGGTCGAAAGGCATTTGTCCGCACTGTGGCGCCTTGAATGAGTAATAATCCGCATAATTTTGTAATTTTGCACCTTTCAAAAATTTAAAACCCTACATAATATGATTAGTATAGATGGACTGACCGTGGAATTCGGAGGGACCACCTTGTTTAGTGACCTGAACTTTCAGATTAACGAAAAAGACCGTATTGCCCTGATGGGAAAAAATGGAGCCGGCAAATCCACGCTGCTGAAAATACTGGCCGGTGTGCGCCAGCCTACGCGGGGAAAAGTAAGCGCTCCCAAGGACTGTGTGATTGCTTATCTGCCGCAGCACCTGATGACAGAAGACGGGCGGACGGTGTTCGAAGAAGCCTCTCAGGCTTTTGCCCATCTGAAGGAGATGGAGGAAGAGATTGAGCGGATGAACAACGAACTGGCCACACGGACGGACTATGAAAGTGATTCGTATATGGCCTTGATAGAGAAAGTGGCCTCGATGAGCGAGAAGTTTTATGCCATCGACATGACACATTTCGAGGAAGATGTGGAGAAGGCTTTGTTGGGACTGGGCTTCCTGCGGGAAGATTTCAACCGTCCGACCAGCGATTTCAGCGGAGGGTGGCGGATGCGTATCGAGCTGGCCAAGCTGCTGCTCCAGAATCCGGATGTGTTGCTGCTGGACGAGCCGACCAATCACCTGGACATCGAGTCTATCCAATGGCTGGAAGATTTCCTGATCAACAGTGCCAAGGCGGTGGTGGTCATCAGTCACGACCGGAAGTTTGTGGACAACATCACGACCCGTACCATCGAAGTGACCATGGGACGGATTTACGACTATAAGGTGAATTACTCCCAGTACTTGGTGCTGCGGAAGGAACGCCGTGAACAGCAGATGAAGCAATACGAGGAACAGCAGAAGATGATTCAGGAGACCAAAGACTTCATCGAACGTTTCAAGGGCACTTACAGCAAGACCTTGCAGGTGCAGAGCCGGGTGAAGATGTTGGAGAAGCTGGAACTGATAGAAGTGGACGAAGAAGATACTTCGGCCTTGCGTTTGAAATTTCCTCCTTCACCGCGTAGTGGCAACTATCCGGTCATCATGGAAGGAGTGGGAAAGACGTATGGCAACCACGTGGTGTTCAAGAATGCCAACCTCACCATTGAACGGGGCGACAAGGTGGCTTTTGTGGGAAAGAACGGAGAAGGTAAGTCTACCCTCGTGAAGTGCATCATGAATGAAATAGACTATGAAGGTACGCTGACGCTGGGCCATAACGTGCAGATTGGGTATTTTGCACAGAACCAGGCTTCGTTGCTGGACGAGAATCTTACGGTGTTTCAGACCATTGACGATGTGGCTAAGGGAGAAATCCGCAATAAAATCCGGGACTTGCTGGGAGCCTTCATGTTCGGCAGTCCGGAAGCCTCGATGAAGAAGGTCAAGGTGTTGTCGGGAGGTGAACGTACCCGTCTGGCCATGATCAAACTGTTGCTGGAGCCGGTCAACCTCTTGATTCTGGATGAGCCGACCAACCACTTGGACATGAAGACGAAGGATATCCTGAAACAGGCATTGATGGATTTCGACGGCACCCTGATTGTGGTATCGCACGACCGTGATTTCTTGGACGGGCTGGTTACGAAGGTGTATGAGTTCGGTCACCAGCGTGTGAAGGAACACTTGTGTGGCATCTATGAGTTTTTGGAGACCAAGAAACTGGAAAGTCTGCAAGAATTGGAACGTAAAAACGCCTGAAAAGGCCCTTTGGAAAGAAAAATCGGCTTTTTTGAGAAAAAAGTTTCCAAATGTTTTGCAGGTTTAAAATAAGTTACTACCTTTGCACTCGCAATCGGGAAATGACCGATGCGACAAAGGATTGATTCGCTAGCTCAGCAGGTAGAGCACAACACTTTTAATGTTGGGGTCTTGGGTTCGAGCCCCAAGCGGATCACCAAAGAGAGGCCTTCAGTTTTGAAGGCCTTTTCTTTTTTGTTTTCTTTTATTATGGATAAAACATTGGGTAGATAATAAAAACTTTGTACCTTTGCAACACTAGAACCCCCAAGCCTCTCAACGATGCTCAAATCGGGGGTCGCTTTATTTTTATACCTATGAGCATCCTTTTCTACAAAACCTATAAATCTCCCACTGACATAGTAACTTTACTTAAATGTAGGGGGTTAGTTATCACTGACTCCCAACGAACAGAACATTATATTCGTAATATAGGTTATTATCGTCTTAGTGCCTATTTATATCCTTTCTTACAGACTCCCAAAGAAGAACATCGTTTCAAGGTAGGAAGCAGTTTTCAAGATGTTCTCCACATCTATTGTTTCGACAAAAAACTCAGATTATATCTTTTCAATGAGATTGAAAAGATAGAGATAGCCCTGCGTAGCGCGTTGGCAAACATCGTGGCAGAAGCGACAGGTAATATCTTTTGGATGACCGATGCGTCTATGTTTGCGAATGCAGAGAAATTCAACAAAACTATGGTATTAGTAGACAAAGAACTGAAAAACTCTAAAGAAGAATTTATTCTGCATTTTAAACAAAAGTATAGCAATGCATATCCACCTGCTTGGATATTGATGGAAATACTTCCTCTTGGGGTTGTTACACGCATTTACGAAAATATAGCCGACAACATATTGAGGAAAAAAGTTGCAGGATACTTTTCATTAACCGCACCTGTATTTACCTCATGGATGACAGTTATTACATTGACAAGAAATTCATGTTGCCATCATTCGCGTGTATGGAATAAGAGTAATGCTATTCTTCCGTTGATTCCCAAAAAACTGAAAGGGCAATGGATAAGTTCGATTATATCACCCAAACGTATTTTTTACAACATCTGTATCATCAAATGGTTCATCGATATTGTATCACCACATAATGATATGAAAGGTCATCTACAACAGTTGTTGGCGGATTTTCCTATGATTGATGTACAGGCAATGGGCTTTCCTGAAAATTGGCTAGAAGAACCTTTGTGGAAAGATTAAATTCTATATTTAAACAGAACGGGCGAAGAGAAGTCCGTCAGTGGGTTAATAATCTATGTTACCACAACTCAAATCGAACTCATTAATTGGTTTTCGGAAGACGCTGATATATAAAGTAATACATAACGATAAAAAGAGGTAATATCGTTCTTTTTTGTTTTCTTTTATTTTCTCTTGTTTTCTTTTGTTCTGTCCTTGTCTAAATCAATTATTTTTGTGCTGTTAATTCTCTATTAGGGGCTTGTTTCATGAATTATTCAATGCAAAATGGGCAATTTTAATTCTTATACAGATAACTTAGACATGGAATTCTGGCATGAGATTTGTATTAAAAACGGAAAACTATGTCACTACAAAAAGGGAGAATTCTTTGTGCAACAGGGAGATGTTATACGATATATGGGAATCGTAAAAGAGGGATATTTTAAGTATGTCGCAACAGATTCAAAGGGCAATGAACATATAACCGGATTAGCGCTCCCAGGAACGTTTGTGGGTGATTATTTAAGTACCACTCAGAAAAAAACATGTATGACCAGTATTGTTGCTGCAACAAACGTGGAGGTTCTGGTATGTAACTGTGAAATAGTCAATAGATTACTCAATGAGAACAGAGAGCTACATCAGCTATTTTCAAATTCATTGTTCCATAATTGTTATACGGAGTATCTGAATATGCACTGTTTGTCACCCAAAGAACGCTATATCGCTTTATTGAAAAGATGTCCTGATATTCTCCAAAATATTACGATTGGAGAAGTTGCCTCTTATTTGAATGTTACCCCCACTTATCTCAGCCGTATCCGCAAGGAAATTACTTTTGAGAACAAATGATTTTATCAGATGAACGAGTTCAATACATACCTCAATAACTTAGACTATTCTTTTATAACAGATTTATGTAAAAGAAAAGGGAAACTACAGACTTATCGTAAAGGCGATTTTTTTATCCGTCAGCATGAGAAAAAACGTTTTGCGGGATGGGTGGAAGATGGTACCTTTCAATATACCCATATTGACGAAGAGGGAGAAGAGCACATTGTAGGGTATTCATTTACAAATGAATATGTATGTGACTATTCCTCATTCATGAAAGGCGGCTTGTCCTTGGTAAGCATTCAAGCCATAACAGACTGCTTCGTTTACGAAATATCCTCGCATGACATTATTGAATATTGGGAGACTAATATGGAAACCCAACGGTTCGGAAGATGCGTAGCCGAAAATCTATATGAAATGGTATATGGACGACTGCTCGATTCGTATTGCAGCCCTGAAATACGATACAAAAGACTGATGGAGCGTTGTCCCAACCTCAAAGAAGCAGTTCCTTTGAAAAGCATTGCTTCATTCTTGGGTGTTACTCCTGAAACTGTCAGTCACATACGCCGGAAACTGAGGGGATAGTTTAATTATTTTAATGTTTAGTGAGAAAGGTCTTGAAATATTTCAAGGCCTTTTTTATTTATTATCCCATACTTTGCATTCAGAATCAAAATTTCAAGGAATATAAGCAGGAACCCTTTTATCATGGTCATACCTGTAAAAGTGAAAAGATGTCGCTTCCTACATTATCCTTGACAGAGTTTATGAGAAAAAGCGATGTCAAATTTATGCAATTGCAATATGATTCTGTTTGCTACTCTCAAATTAGTTTGAGAGTTATGTTGCTTTGGACATGTATATTTGCAAAATAGCTATCATGTAATAGTCTTAGATAAAAGCATATTTAGAAATTTACTAAGTGTGCTGTAACAAACAAAATAATAGAGAAAGTCTAAAATTCAAAAATAACTGTAATATGAAAACAAAGAATTTATGTGGAATACTAATGTTATTCTCTTTTTTAGTGTCGTGTACAGAACAGCAATGTATAATTCATGGTACAACTACTGGTGTAAAAGACGGAGATTATATGTATATAACTGAATATCATGATAATACATATCTTGATTCAGCTTTAGTTATAAATGGCAAATTTACATTCAAACTGCCTAAAGCTGCAGAAGAAGATTTTTTGCCTAAAGTTATAGTTCCTGCTGTGGGCAATGTACCAAGTGTAGCTATGGTTTTTACACAAGATTCTGAAGTGTTATATATAAGAGATAGCCAAAACGAAATATTCGATATGTATGGTTCTCCATATAATGATTTGTTCCGTATAGAATGTTTTAAAACAGATTCAATAAGTCATGTGTTGGGACATCTTGATAATCTCCGTTTGAAGGATTCTACTTTGACTCAAGAACAGAAGGATTCAATAACTTTAAAAATGAATGAACTCATAAAAGAAGACTCCATTCTCAATATTCAAAGAATAGAACGTAATATTGATAATCTTGTGGGGGCTTATTACTTATACATAAACAGACATCGATTAAACAAAGAAACATTTCAGAAGCTTTTTGAAAGACTTCCCAAGAAGTTTTCATCATCAAAGCATTTTAATGATGTAAGGGATAAGTTGAAAAAATAACAAATTAGTAATAAGCTATGAGAAATTTAATTTGCAGAACTGGATTACTATGTGTAGTGTTGTTGTGAATAATGGGTAAGAGTTTTGCACAGTCTTTTTCTGTAAAACGTATCGGTGAAGGAAAACAATCAATAATCTTGATTTCCAGATATGCTAGTTAAGGAAATGTATGGCATCAAATTAGAAGTTGGATTATATTACAATTTTAGTTATGGATATTAAACGGTTATTTTCTGTCATAGTAATTGGATGGGTAATTGCTAATTTAGCACAGGCTCAATCTAAACTAACTGGAGAGATTTATACTACGGATGGTTTTCCCATAGCCGATGCAGTTGTAGTTCTCAAAGATTCTTTGGATCATGTAACGGCATACCATATTGCTTATTCGGACAGTTTGGGGAGATTCTTTATGGAGAATCCTGATAAACGTGCAAATCAACTGTTTGTTAGTCGTTTGGGGTATAAACCGGTATTTCTTCCTTTTTTACTGAAAACAAGTCGTATGCGGATTACACTTGAAAAAGACGGCAACTTCAGCATGGATGAGGTGATAGTGAAGGGGGTAAGACAGCGGACCAAAGTGGAAAACGATAGACTGGTGTATGATATGGAAACCAATCCTTTCAGTAATGACAATGCGCTGGAAGCCTTCAAGTATGTCCCTTTCATAGCTTCGGATGGGCAGCACTTTTCCATTATAGGCAAGAGCGAAACGAAGATTTATGTGAATGGAAGGGAAAAGAAGCTGGCTCCCGATGCGTTGAATGATTATTTGAAAGGGTTACCCGCCGACCGGATAAAAAACATAGAAGTAATCCATTCCCCCAACAGTTCGTTCCGGGGAGAAGGGAACTTCGGCATCATCAACATCCAATTGAAGCAAAATGAAGATGAAGGTTTGCAAGGCTCATTGTCCGCACAGGTCTGGCGGACGCACTATATGAAAGAGCGTGGTAACTTGAACTTGATGTACCATAAAAACAGACTGACCCTGAATGGCACGGCGGGCTTTGCTAACCAAAGTGACTGGAAGAAGGACGAAACGGAAAGTTTCCTGAAAGAAAGTGCCACCACGACATGGCAGGAAAGCAAAATAACAGGGTTTACCCGGCGTGCGAACGGAACCATCGACTGGGAATACAAACTCTCGGACAAGGACGAGGTGGGAGGCAACGTCAGTTTCTCTTATTCCAAATTGGATTGGACGGATAAAGGAAGGCTGAAACAGGCGGGTGCTGACAAAGAAAAGGCGTTGAACGTGCGACATGACAATGACTTGGAACGTGACAGAACAGACGCGGGCGTCAACTTATTCTATCAACGCCGCTTCAACCAACCGGACCAAGTCCTGAATATCGATTTCGATTACACCCATAGCCGGAACAAACAGTTCGTATGGAATCGCATGGACAATCTGGACGATAATCTGCAATATCTTTCACCTTACAATTATTATCAGGAGAACGTGCCTCAAAACAGCAATGTATGGTCGGGCAAAATCGAATATAGGCAAAACGTGGGAAAAAACCAATGGACAGCAGGTGTGGACAGCTATTACTCCAAGATTGACAACAAAGATACTTTCATGCAGGGCACGGACGACGGCTATGTGAACGATGAGGAACAGAGCAATCATTTTGCGTTGCAGGAATGGACGTCAGCCTTTTTTGTCAGCTGGAAAAGGGAATGGAACTCCCGCTTTTCCACCCGCTTGGGCAGCCGGTTAGAGTATACCGACTATACCACCCGGCAATATACGCTGGGGGAGAAAACGGAGACTGATTTTTTCAGGGTGCTGCCCAACCTCTACATCAGTTACCACCTGTCGCCCGACCATGTGTTCTCCTACATCTTTTCCAACCGGATGGAACGACCGGTGTTTTCTTTGTTCAATCCGTTCAAGGTGTATACATCCGCAACAAGCTATACCACCGGCAATGAGAAGCTGGAACCGGAAATCATGTACGGGCAAACCTTTCAGTATCAGTTTTTCAAACGGTACATCTTTCAGGCTAGCTACCAGCGTGTGAAGAACCAAATCTACGAACTGACCTTTGCCACGGATGAGGATATGCAAGTGACCACCCCCGTGAATGCCGGAATTTTCGAGTATGCCTTGCTGGCATTGAATACCAATACTTCATATATGAAAAACTATGCCAACTTAGATATAACCGTCTCCTATTTGTGGCAACGCATGAAGGCAATCGAATATGAGGATGTGCATGCCGGAGGTTATCACAATGGAGTCTTTCAGGTGGATTTGAACAATAACTTCACATTGTCGGCAAAGCACAAGCTCTCTTTTGATATAAACGTGTCATACAACACCAAAGATCTCTCTTTCTATACTGAAACGCCGGAAAAACTCTACCTGTACGGACAATTGAAGAAACGCTTCAAGGCGTGCCAGTTGTCTCTATATGGTTTCTGCAACCTATACAGGTATGGCGGGAAGGTAACAACTCGGTGGCGAAATAAGTACGAGACAGACAACATGCAACGTATCAGCCTGATTCAGGGTGAACCCGTCGGCATAGGTATCCGGTTCAGTTATACTTTTGGGAACAAAAAAGTGAACGGTACACAAGAACGAAAGACTTCCGGTACGGAAGCCAAAAGAAGATTATAACATACGGAGTAACCCGAAAAGCCATAAGTGAGTAGGGAATAATATAAAACCCGTTGGTGGAATTGAAATATGAGTGGTGTGGTTAAGTTTAGTAGGTATAATGATTATTGACAAAGTTGATAAGGGATACTGTCAATGGCTATTTGCAAAGTTTTCTTGCGGAGTGAATGATAGAATATGGTTTTGTTTGCAACTCTCAAACTAGTTTGAGAGTTGTGCCGGTTTGAGCTTGTATATTTGTAGAAATGTATATTGGAAGAAAGTATGAAAAAATAATTTAGGCAGTTATATACTAATTTACACTATTATTTGAAATAATCCCGTTTTTATTTGCATCTTGTGTAAAAAGTTACTATATTAGAGGCGTAATAAAAAACTAAGCCTTATGTTTAATAGTAGATTCAAATCATTAAAAGATTTACAAGATGCTTTCCCAACAGAACAGCATTGCATAGATTATTTGGAAGAAAAAAGGTGGGGTGGAAAGGTAGTTTCTCCTTTTGACCATACTTCCAAAGTCTATAAATGCAAAGATAATAAATATCGCTGTAAAAACACAGGGAAATACTTTAATGTCAAAACCAGGCTGATTTTTCACAAAACATCACTCCCTCTTATTTATTGGTTTATGGCAATATGGTTGGTGTTGTCCCACAAAAAAGGCATATCATCAGTGCAGCTAAGTAAGGATATTGGCGTTACTCAGAAAACAGCATGGTTTATGCTCCATAGAATAAGAAAAGCATTAGGTATTGATAATGACAAAACCGATGATGATAAAAATGATGACGAAGGAAAATTAGACGGGACGGTCGAGGTTGATGAAACATTCATTGGAGGAAAGAACAAAAACAGACATGCAGACAAGAAAGTTAAGGCTTGTCAAGGAAGAAGTTTCAAAGACAAAGTTCCTGTATTCGGTATGCTACAACGTGGTGGTAAAGTTATTGCTAAAGTAGTTTCTGATACAAAATCACACACTCTTTTCTCTGTTATTCGTAGTTATGTTAAAGAAGATAGTAATCTTTATACAGACGAGTGGAATTATAGCGCAGGTGTTGATACTTTCTATAATCATAGAAATGTAAATCACGGAGCTGGATTTTATGGTAGTGGTAATTTAACCACAAACCATATTGAAGGTTTTTGGGCTTTAGTCAAACGAAGTATAATGGGTATATATTACCATTGGTCTAAAAAACACATGCAGCGATACATTGATGAATGTGTGTATAGATTTAACACGAGATTATTGTCTGATAAAGAAAGATTTGATTTATTTTTGCAGAATGTTGAATGTAGATTAACTTATAAAGAATTAGTATATGGATAAAAAAGAAGAACCAAACTTCCAAATGCAACTTGCAGTAATAGATAGAGAGGTCGATAATTCTCATATTAATCAAAGGCTGATGGATGGTTATATTAATGCAACAGCACTATGCAAAGCCTGTAAAAAAGATTTCTATGATTATTCAAGGTTAAAATCAACAAAAGAGTTTATTGATGAACTTTCTTCCGAAACGGGAATTCCCGTTTCGGCTCTAATTCAAACAGTTAAGGGAGGAACACCTCAATTTCAAGGAACTTGGGTACATCCTCAAGTAGCTATTAATTTAGCTCAATGGGCATCTCCTAAATTTGCCGTTCTTGTTTCAAAATGGGTATTTGAATGGATGCAAGGCTCTTTCAATAAAAACAATATGCCTTATCATCTACAACGGTATTTGCTAAATAGAGGTAAAATACCTGTTGGATATTTCTCTGTATTTAATGAAATTGTATATAGCTTAATAGCTCCTTTAGAAGAAATGGGATATACACTTCCTGATAAACTCGTACCAGACATATCAGAAGGAAAAGTTTTTTGTAACTGGCTTAGAAAGGAGAGAAATATAGACCCATCAACATTTCCAACATATACGCATGAGTATGGAGATGGAAGAAAGACTGTCTCTTATACACATCTGACGCTGCCGACGATCGCATAAG
>ENA-OZHK01000226-OZHK01000226.1-human-gut-metagenome-genome-assembly--contig:-NODE-226-length-18822-cov-5.864336_pt1 | contig 18822 bp, 16 predicted proteins | sample MGYA00244048_ERZ653690 | MGnify/ENA primary metagenome ERZ653690 (study PRJEB26926, sample SAMN06165197) | human gut metagenome | biome: ENVO:00009003; feature: ENVO:2100002; material: ENVO:00002003...
ACTTTATGAGTGAAATTCTTTCTCTGGCTCCACAGAATGTGTGGAAGCATTTCTATTCATTGACACAGATTCCCCGTCCGTCGGGTCATTTGGAAAAAATTCAGGCTTTCTTGCTTGAATTCGGTAAAAGTGTAGGCGTTGAATCATTTCAGGATGAAGCGGGAAATATCATTTATCGCAAACCTGCTACTCCAGGAATGGAAAATCGTAAGACGGTGATTTTGCAGGCCCATATGGATATGGTGCCTCAAAAAACTAAAGATACTGTTCATGATTTTGAAAAGGATCCTCTCCAAGTCTATGTTGATGGTGAATGGGTGAAAGCCAAAGGCACTACATTGGGTTCGGACGATGGCATGGGTGTTGCTGCTATTATGGCTGTAATGGAGGATAAGAATTTGAAACATGGACCATTGGTAGCCTTGATTACTGCCGATGAAGAGACTGGCATGTATGGAGCGTTCGGTCTGAAGCCGGGTACCATAGAAGGTGATATCCTGTTGAATCTGGATTCGGAAGAAGAAGGTGAGTTATATATCGGTTGTGCTGGCGGTGAAGATCTGACAGCTACGTTGGAATATAAGGAAGAAGAAACTGATCCGGAAGACGTTGCTCTAAAGGTAACTTTGAAAGGTTTGCGTGGTGGTCATTCAGGTATTCAGATTGGCTGGGGACATGCAAATGCCAATAAGTTGATGGCACGTTTCATGAATCAGGTGATTGCCTATGATGAGGCTTGTCTGGTTTCATGGGAAGGTGGTAACATGCGTAACGCTATTCCTCGTGATTGTGAGGTGGTAATTACTGTTCCTGAAACCGAAGTGGAAGATGTGTTGGCTTATGTAGGTGAATGTGAGCAGGTATGGCAGGACGAATATGCTACTATTGAGGATGGATTGAGCTTCAAAGCTGAACGTATTGATTTGCCGAAGATGATGGTTCCTGAGGAGATACGTGATAATTTGGTTGATGCTATCTATGCTTGTCCGAATGGAGTTGAGCGGTATATACCGACTATTCCGGATACGGTAGAAACTTCATCTAATCTGGCTATTGTGAATATTGGTGGCGGTAAAGCTTCTATCAAGATTTTGACTCGTAGCGCCCGTGATTCAATGAAGGATTATCGTAATACGGCTCTTGAAAGCTGTTTCTCTATGGCTGGTATGCATGTAGAGCGTTCCGGAGCTTATTCCGGTTGGGAACCGAATGTAAATTCACCTATTCTTCATGCCATGAAGGAATCCTATAAGGCTCAGTTCGGTGTCGATCCAGAAGTGAAGGTTATCCATGCCGGTTTGGAATGTGGCATTATCGGTGCTATTATTCCAGGATTGGATATGATTTCATTCGGGCCTACCTTACAGTGTCCTCATACTCCGGAAGAACGGTGTAATATTGAATCTGTAAAGAGATTCTATGAGTTTCTGGTTGCAACTCTGGAAAATACTCCGGAGAAACTTTGATGCCTGATTCTGATTCATTCCATATAAAGCTCCTCGATAGATTGATTGTCGTTTCTATCGGGGATCTTTTTTATGTGGTTGGTTCTTATTGATGATTTTCAAGAATATTTCTACGTCACGCTGCATCATTTTATAAAGTGGGGAGTCTTTGTAGTTAGTATTTTTATGTATGACAAGTTCTACTGGAACTTGGCTGCGCTGATAGCTGGTCAGCTCATTTTGCAGCTGGACGTCATGCAAGGCCAGCTGATGTATTTGCTGCTCCCTTTCTCTCCGTAAGACAGTACATATAGGATTGAGAAGACGCAGTATTACATTATCCATGATATGATGTCCTTGGATGAACATATAGGTATTGTCCGGATGTACCCCCAGATTGCGGAACTCCTTTTTCATTTCCTCTATTTCAGAGATGGCGTTAGGATGGTGATGTTCCAGATCTTTCAGTTTTCGGTTTACACGTTTGGACATGGCTTCCAGACTCTTTTCCGGATGGTGTGTACTTACCTGGTCAAGTTTTACATAAGAGCAGAAATCAAGCAAGGAAAATTCAGACAAAATATGCTTGCGATAAAACCATACCGACCATACAAATAAAGGATAGGCTATTTGTGAATAAAGTTTCATGAATGCGGGAAAGTCTATGATCATATGATCATTCAGTGTGGCAAGTACACATACTTCATGCAATCCTTCTGCATAGCAGTGGTAATTTTCAATGGCATAAGCATAGGTCTGCAACACATAAGGACTTTCAAGCATGTATCGGGAGGTTTGTGTACGCCCTTGAAGCAGATAGTCGTAATCACTATCTACGCAGGCGATCATATTTTCTCCGAGCTGGCTTCCCAATTGGTTCATCAGTACAGTCTTTTTTCCCTTGGCAAGTGAGGTTTGAGAAGGTAGCATAACTTCGAAGTAGCGGGTATCATCTTCATAGTCAGCCAACAAGGATCTCCAGAAAGATATATCCTCATAACTTTCTACATATGCCACGATTTTTCTTCTTGCTCGTTTGGGCTTCAGACTATTGGCCGCCGCTATATAGAGTGACGATAGATTATCTGTCAGTCTTTTTCCCATAAGAGTTGAGTTTTATAAGGTTATATCACTTACTTCAGTTACTGCATCCAACCATCCGTTCATGATGACGGCAGGTGAATGTGTGGTCAGTATGATCTGTACATTGGGGTTCAGGTTCCGGATGAGGGAAATCATGCGTTGCTGCCATTCTACATGAAGTGACACCTCCGGTTCGTCCATAAACAGGGCACAGTGTTGTTTGTCTTGAACCAGGACCGTCATCAGGATGACCAATATTTGTTTTTCTCCTGAAGACAACTGGTATGAAGTCAGTACGTCACCGTCCTGCTCGAATAGAATCTCGTTGCTTTTGCGAATAATCTTTTTTTGAGTTTCACTGAAGAGGTCGTCTATCATGTCCTGAAATTGAGTCTTGGGTTTGGAAACCTCTGTAGCTTTTAACTGGTCTTCTGGATTTCCACTGGTCAATAGTTCGATAATGCGGTTACCTATATTGACCTGGTAATCCAGATAGCGGCGCTGTAGCTGATAAAGCTGCCAGTCAAGTTCTGTCTTTATATGCTGATTTCCGACTTTTTCGAGCAGATTGGCATTGATGAGAGGTCGGTCGAAACTACGTATTACGTCGAAATGAATGAAGGTGGCGTCTTCCGGGCTGAAAACGAATGATACGCCTGGATGGATGCCGTTGGTCAATGGGGCTCCTTCCATTTCATCAAGGGTGCGTATCGTACTGTTCAGGATGGTGGTTTTACCTATACCGTTTACTCCACTCAAGATATTCACATCGGGGCGGAGATTCCAGGCTATGTTTTTTCGTCCTCCCCAAAGGCCTTTGATTTCTATTCTTTTAATGTAGTCGGCTTGTTTCTTCATGACTGTAGATATTTGATAGTGCCTTAACAAAAATAGAAAATATAAAGGAATAAATCAATGTTTCATTCTCTCTTTTTTGGAGAACTCTTACCTTTGTACTGTAAAATGGAAATAAAGATGGATGGTAAAGTTGTTAGGGCTCATGTAGCTTTGATTGCGGCTGCGGCCATGTGGGGATTAATGTCTCCTATAGGGAAGGCAGCAATGGATGCGGGAATTACAGGTCTGCTGTTGGCAAATATGCGTATGATTGGCGGAGCGGCATGTTTCTGGATAGCGTCTTTGTTTGCTCCGAAAGAGAAAGTGAATCCCCACGATCTGTTTCTGTTGTTTTTTGCCAGTATGTTGGGTATCGTATGTAATCAAGGTTGTTTTACATTCGGGTTGTCATTGACTTCTCCAGTCGATGCCTCTATCGTAACGACAACTATGCCTATTGTTACTATGGTTCTGGCGGCATTGTTTCTGAAGGAACCGGTGACTCCGATGAAGGTTTCGGGTATTTTTCTTGGTTCTATTGGAGCTTTGATGTTGATTTTGAGTAACCGTGGTCCGGTTTCGCAAGGCGGAGGAAGTATGTTGGGTGATGCGCTTTGTATAACTGCCCAAGTCAGTTTTGCCTGTTATCTGACGATATTCAAGAAACTGATAGCACGTTATAATGTGTTTACGTTGATGAAATGGATGTTTACGTATGCTGCTATCTGTTTTATTCCTTTTTCATATCATGATTTTGCAGTAACCGATTTTTCTGCCTGCACGGTAACGGTATGGTTGCAAGTGGGATATGTTGTCTTTTTCGGTACATTTGTAGCTTATATTTGTATGTTGGTGGGGCAGAAGACGCTTCGTCCCACAGTGGTAAGTATGTATAATTACGTTCAGCCGGTAGTCGGAGCAAGCGCTTCCATTCTTTTGGGGATGGGGCATTTCGGTTGGATCAAGGCTTTGGCGGCAATCTTGATCTTTACCGGGGTTTATGTAGTGACCCAGAGTAAATCCCGTGCACAGATGTTGGCCGAACGGAATCAAAAAGAACAGGAATGAAAGATAATTCAAATATACAGTCTCCTATATTGTATCTCCAGCATCAATATGATTTGTTGAAGATGGAATATGAATATGAAAAGGATCAGTTTAGACAACAGACTGAACTGATGGGGGTCGGACGTAAGATTAAGCGGGGTATCTGTTGGTATCCGTTGGATTTGGGACGCAGTTATTATAATGCCTTGAACCAGTTGGTCATTGAAGTCAGACAGCGGGAAGATAAGGATATTGAACATCAGTTCGAATACGGGCGTCCTGTCTGCTTCTTCACTCAGGATATGTCAGGTAAGTTGAAATACCTGAATTTTGTAGCTTTTGTCAGTTATGTGGATAACGGTTGTATGGTGGTTGTGTTGCCTGATGCCGGTGCTTTGTTGACTTTGCAGAGTAAAGAAGAAATGCTAGGTGTACAACTTTATTTCGATGAAACAAGCTATAGGCTGATGTTTGATGCATTGGGGAAAGTAATTCATGCGAAGAATAACCGGCTGGCCGAATTGCGCGATATTTTTCATGGAACATTGCCGGTTTCGACTTTCTCTTTTCAGCCAGTCCGTTTTCCTTGGCTGAACGCTACTCAGGAGGAGGCTGTGAATAAAGTTCTACATGCAAAGGATGTGGCGATTGTGCACGGACCTCCGGGAACCGGAAAGACTACGACTTTAGTGGAAGCCATTTATGAAACCCTGCATCGTGAGAATCAGGTACTGGTCTGTGCGCAAAGTAACATGGCCGTCGATTGGATCAGCGAAAAACTTGTTGACAGAGGGGTAAGTGTGCTTCGTATCGGAAATCCGAGCAGGGTAAACGATAAAATGCTTTCGTTTACGTACGAACGTCGTTTTGAATCTCATCCCGATTATCCACAGTTATGGAGTATCCGGAAGGCAGTCCGGGAGTTGTATCAGAGAATGAGAAAATCTTCCGACCGGGATTCTATCCGTACGAAAATCAATTCATTGAAAGATCGTGCTACTGAACTGGAAATCCGGATTAATGATGCTTTGTTCAGCGAAGCTCGTGTAATATCCTGTACATTGGTCGGTAGTGCCAACCGCTTGCTGGAAGGGCAGAAGTTCGGTACCCTGTTTATTGATGAAGCGGCCCAGGCTTTGGAGGCGGCATGCTGGATACCTGTGAGAAAGGCCGATCGGGTAATTCTGGCAGGTGATCATTGCCAGCTTCCCCCTACGGTCAAGAATCCGCAGGCATTGCGTGAAGGTCTTGGAGATACGTTGATGCAGTCTATTGTGAAGAATAAGCCGGAGACGGTTTCATTGCTGGCTGTACAATACCGTATGAATGATGAAATTATGCATTTTTCCTCCGAATGGTTTTATCATGGGCTGTTACGGTCGGCACCTGAAGTCAGATATCGTAGTATTCTTGATTTCGATACACCGATAGAGTGGATTAATACCGAAGGAATGGATTGTAATGAGGAGTTTGTGGGTGAAAATTACGGACGGATCAATAAGGCGGAAGCAGAACTGTCAATCAGCCAACTGAAGGCATATATTACAAAGATCGGTCGAGAACGTTTTCTGGATGAACGTATCGATGTCGGGTTGATATCACCTTATAAGGCACAGGTACAATATTTACGCCAACTGCTCCGGAAAGACAGTTTCTTTAAACCTTATCGACAGGCAATTACCATCAATACGGTAGACGGTTTTCAGGGGCAGGAGCGTGACATTATCCTGATCAGTCTGGTACGAGCCAACGAAGAGGGGCAGATTGGATTTCTGAATGATTTACGCCGGATGAATGTGGCCATGACCCGTGCCCGTATGAAACTGATCATATTGGGGGATGCTTCCACATTGACCAGACATCTCTTTTACAGAAAATTATATGCGTATATTACAGGACTTAAGGATAGCTGATAAGGCGACTTCATCGTTAGGGGAAATATCTTGATGTTATGAGTCATGGAATGTTTGCATATCAAAGGTAAATGCTTATCTTTGTTTCCATAATAGTTGAAATCTTATAGACTGATTTTATGTTCATCGACTTACTGCAATCATCTTATTTTTCTGTATTCTTGATTGTAGCGCTCGGCTTTATGCTGGGGCGCATAAAAGTAGCCGGATTGTCGCTCGATGTCTCTGCTGTAATTTTTATAGCATTGGCTTTCGGGCATTGGGGCGTTTCCATTCCGAAGGAACTGGGGAATTTCGGATTGGTCCTTTTTATCTTTACTATTGGAATTCAGGCCGGACCTGGCTTTTTTCATTCTTTCCGGAGCAAGGGAAAGACGTTGATTCTGATAACCTTGTTGATTGTGGCTTCTGCATGTCTGACGGGTGTCGGTTTGAAATATCTTTTCGATATTGATACTCCTAGTCTTGTGGGATTGATAGCCGGGGCCTTGACCAGTACACCAGGATTGGCTGTCGCTATCGACAGCACCCAGTCGCCGTTGGCTTCCATTGCTTATGGCATCGCCTATCCGTTCGGTGTCATTGGAGTGATTCTGTTTGTCAAACTGTTACCCAAGGTCTTGGGAGTTGATGTGGAACGGGAAGCCCGTATGCTTGAGGCTGAACGACGTAACCAGTTCCCGGTTCTGGATACATGTCTGTTTCGGGTTACCAATCCCATCGTATTCGGACGTACATTGCAGCAGTTGAATATTCGGGTGATGACGGGAGCTGTCATATCCCGAATCAAACGTGGGGACAAGATTTTGATACCGAAGGCTGATATTGTTCTTGAAAAGGATGATTATATCCAGGGGGTAGGGAGTCAGGAGTCTCTGAATAATCTGGCTTTGATGTTGGGAGTCCGTGAAGAAGGTGAACTTCCTTTAAGTAACATGCAGGCGATAGAATCTTTACTACTGACAAAAAAGGACATGGTGGGTAAGCAGTTATTTGATCTGAATTTCCAACATAATTTCGGCTGTACCGTAACACGGGTCCGTCGGAGTGGTATCGATTTGTCTCCGTCCCCTGAGCTGGAGTTGAAATTCGGAGATAAACTGATGGTTGTCGGCGAGAAGGAAGGGGTTCAGGCTGTAGCCCGTTTGTTGGGGAATGATGCCAAAAAGCTTTCGGATACCGATTTCTTCCCTATTGCCATGGGTATCGTTTTAGGTGTTCTGTTCGGAAAGCTGAGTATCTCGTTCGGTGGAGGAATGTCTTTCTCACCGGGGTTGACAGGAGGTATTCTGATGATGGCTTTATTTCTGAGTGCAGTAGGTAAGACCGGACCTGTTATATGGTCTATGTCGGGGCCGGCCAATCAGTTGCTCCGTCAGTTGGGACTTTTGCTCTTCCTGGCCGAGGTCGGGACGTCAGCAGGAAAGACCCTGGTTTCGACCTTTCAGGAAAGCGGTTTTCTGATGTTCGGTGTCGGAGCCGCCATTACATTGGTTCCGATGCTGTTGGCGGCGCTTGTCGGCAGGTTGGTCTTTAAGATAAGTCTGTTGGATTTGTTGGGAACAATAACTGGGGGGATGACCAGTACACCGGGACTGGCTGCGGCCGATTCGATGGTCGACAGCAATATTCCGGGCGTCGCTTATGCAACCGTGTATCCTATAGCCATGGTCTTTCTGATATTGTTTATCCAATTGATAGCGGCGTTGGTTGTTTAGGAGGTATGTTCCGTATGTAAAGCAGAATTAAAAAATCAATATTATTGTCCGATGAAAAAAATAATTGAAGAATTCAGAAAATTTGCCGTACGTGGAAATGTCATTGATATGGCAATAGGTGTCATTATCGGTGGAGCTTTTGGAAAAATTGTATCTTCGTTGGTTGGGGATATCATCATGCCGGCAGTCGGTATTTTGGTTGGCGGTGTGAGCTTTTCTGATCTGAAGATTGTCCTTAAGCATGCTGTAATGGATGGTTCGACGATTGTCAGTCCGGAAGTTTCCATCAATTACGGTAATTTTATTCAGATGGTCTTTGATTTTCTGATTATTGCCGTTGCTGTATTTATGCTGGTAAAGGGTATCAATGCATTGAACCGTAAGAAAGAAGCCAAAAAGGCGGAAACTCCTGCTACTCCATCGGCCGAAATACAGCTGTTGACAGAAATCCGTGATCTGTTAAAGGAACAGACTGGAAAGAAATGATCTATTTCCCTGATTTTTTCCCGGCCGACCGGTACTCGGAAGGGGTTAGCCGGGTATTTTTTTTGAACAGGTTTGAAAAATGTTCAGTCGATGTATATCCTAGCATGAAGCATATCTCCTTGACTGAATGTGGAGTCTCTATCAGTAATTGCTTGGCTTTTCTGAGTTTCAGTTCCTGGAAATATTTGGCCGGGGCATATCCGGTATAGTCTTTGAACATTTTCCGGAACCATGAATAGCTGAGGTTCAGTTTCTGTGCAAGTTCTTCGGGATCGATTTCCTTATATACATTTTCATTCATGATAATTTTAGCCTGTTCTATTTTTTCGGCTACATTGTCTTTTTCAAAGGCCTTGTTTTTTGATATGGAGAGAATCATACCGATGATATGCATCAGAATTCCGGATAGATATTGTTGGGAAGCGGGTTTTTCTTCTTCAGCAATGTCGAGAGCCCTGGTGAATAAAGATACCAGTTCCTCATTCAAACCTACTTCCAGAACTTGGTTATCCTTATTTAGAAATGAGTTCTTGATAAGTTGGTCGATGAAAAAACCTTCAAATCCGATGTAATATTCGTTCCATCCTGTAGTAGTGTCCGGACTATATGTATGCCATTGTCCAGGGAACAGGATGATTATATTCCCTTTTTTGACCGGACGTTCGGGAGTATCTTCCGATTCGAATGTACCTTTTCCTTTTGAAATGTAGAGTAATTGATATTCGGGCAGGACGCGACCTTTATGGAAATTGAAAAAATAGCCCGAAGGATGGTCTTTTATGGGATAAGGGGAATTAGGGCGGATAGCCTGTACGCCGACTGTATTGACACATAGCCCGAAACGGCGGTCCCGGTCATTGACTATCAGGTATTTGAATTCTACTCCTAAATCGTTGTATGATGCCATATACTCTAATTCCCTTATTGTATAAATACAAAAATAGGAAATATTTTGGGATCTGACATGCTTTTGTCTGATTTATTGTGTTTTGGCGATAATATCCGGAAAGAAGAAAGCCGACGAAACTGTGTCGCCGGCCTTCCTGTATAGAAAGTTGTTAGGGGACTTGTCAGAAAGCCTTGTGGTATAAGGCTTCAATCTCTTCGACAGATGTCGGGCGTGGATTACCTCCGGTGCAGACATCGTTGAAAGCATCAATAGCCAATTGATGCAGGTCTTCTTCCTTTACGCCGATTTCATGCAGTTTTTGTGGAATATTGATGCTGACAGACAATTGGCGTACAGCTTCTACAGCAGCTTTGACACCTTCTTCCTGCGTCATTCCTTCCGTATTGACACCCATTGCCTTGGCTATATTGATATATTTGGGAGCAGCCGGTGATTCGGCATTGTATTCCATTACATATGGCAGGAGCAGTGCATTGGCAACACCGTGAGGAGTATCATAGTGTGCTCCCAATGGATGTGCCATAGAGTGGACGATTCCCAGACCTACGTTGCTGAATCCCATACCGGCAATGTATTGCGCCTGTGACATAGCTTCACGGGCTTCGGTATCATTACCGTTGTCTACTGCCTTTTTCAGGTTTTGGGCAATCATTTCAATAGCCTGCAACTCGAACATATCCGACATCGTCCAGGCTCCTGGAGTAATATAGCTTTCAATGGCATGGGTCAGGGCATCCATACCGGTTGCTGCTGTCAGTCCTTTTGGCATTGAATACATCAGTTCCGGGTCGATGATAGCCACAGTCGGGATATCATTCGGATCCACGCATACCATTTTTTTTGTTGCCTCTTCATCAATGATGACGTAGTTGATTGTCACTTCAGCACCGGTACCGGCTGTAGTAGGCAATGCGAAAGTAGGAACGGCTTTATGACGGGTATCTGCAACTCCTTCCAGTGAACGTACATCTGCAAATTCAGGATTGTTTACTACGATACCGATTCCTTTGGCTGTATCAATGGAAGAACCTCCACCCAAGGCTACGATGAAATCGGCTCCGGATGCTTTATATGCATTGACGCCGTTCTGTACATTGGCAATCGTCGGATTTGCTTTGACGTCGCTGTAAATTTCGTAAGGTATGCCGTTCTTTTCGAACACTTCAATTATTTTGTCCGCTACATGAAAGCGGATAAGATCTTTGTCTGTAACAAAGAAAGCTTTCTTGAAACCTCTACGTTTAGCTTCTACCGCAATGTTTTCACGGCTACCTGCTCCGAAATAGGAGGTTTCGTTCAATATCATTCTATGCATAATTCTTGTTTTATATGGTTATTTGGGTAGGTTGAATGCAACCGACATTTCTTTCATCTGTTCCTGGCTCATGCCTTCGGGTTCAAATCCCATATTTTTAGCTGCAATGTAGATAAGAGCCGATTTGTTAAGAACGTCAACTTGGTCGAACGCAGCCATAATATCTGTATCAACGGCAAAGACTCCGTGCTTTTCCCACATCACTACATCGTAGTCATCGAGTTCTTTGATTGTCGCATCGGCCAGTTCTACGGAGCTAGGAAGCTTGTACGGAATCATGCCTAATCCGCGTGGACTGAAAGCCTTTGTTTCAGGTATCATGCTCCATAAAAGATTAGAGGCTACATCCTTTTCCAGGAATTTCCGGCAGTGTGTCATTGCTACCAGCTCAATGGGATGTGTATGTAGAGAAGCCTTGTAAGGTGATCCTTTTGATATCAGGTAGTTGTGTACGCTCAGATGAGAAGGCAATTCAGAGGTGGGGTTGACCACTTCGTCTGCGATGATTACATAGCTTGAGCAGTCGTCCAGAATACGGATGATAGAGCCGTTGGCCATCGGGTCACGGGCAAGGTCACGCATGCGTTTCTGGGTTCCCTTGCAATAGAAATAGCAGCCTTTCAGATGTGGGAGAGTCACCCCGATCTGTTTTACTTCACTTATTGCGGGCATGGCCTTGATGGCATCGTCTACATATTCCGTAATATTGATTGTAATGTTACCTCCATTACGCTCTGCCCAGCCTTTCTGCCACAGATATCCGGCTACTTCTGCCACTTTTGCAACTTCGGCTGCCAATGCCGGACGGTTATTTAAAATTGATTCCATATTATAAATATTCAAATTAGTTTTCCAGTAATTGAGGAAGGAATGACGATACAATCAGTACTATCAGTCCGATAATCAGTACAAAGATTGTCTTTGAAGAGCATCCTTTCCATTCTTTCAGTATAATTCCCCATACGTTTGAGAACACTACGTTGAGCGCCATCAAGATACAGAATGCAAACGTCAGCAATACAGGAGATTCTGTCAGGAATCCTTTCCCTAGGGCTAATCCGAAGAACTGGCTGTACCAGAGTGCTCCGGCAATCAGGCAGAAAATGAGATTGTTGCCCCATACGTTTCCTTTGCGGTAATCATTCCACGTTTTGTTCTTGCTGTTCTGATAGAAGCAATAGACAGCGTTGGTGATAAACCCGCCTAATGTTACCAACAGGGTAGCGGGAAGGGTCTTGAACATATCGGCCGATTCTTCAAAGTGGATGGAAGAGCCGAATTCCAACCCTACATTGAAGCAACCGCTCATCAGCCCGGCCAACAAGGCTATTGCTATTCCTTTCGGGAAGTTGAAGTCTTTTACGGCGGCTTTCTTTTCTTCCTCACTCAAGCTTTGTGACTTCATGTTGCCGGCGATACCGATAATAGCGATACCTATCAGGGTAACAACTACACCGATAATGACGGCTGCTGTCAGTTTTTCCAGATGATGAGCTTCCGGATAGAAAATGTTCAGCATTACAGGGGCCAGGATAGTACCGAGGCCTGCACAGGTTCCTAACGAGATACTTTGTCCTAACGCTACGCCCAGATAACGCATAGACAGTCCGAAGGTAAGTCCTCCTACACCCCATAGCACACCGAAAAGCATGGTCATCATGACGTCCAGGCTGTTTGCACTGGCAAACAGACCGAGCAAGCTTTCACCTGAGGGTACGGCCAGCAGTGCTCCCAAAAACGGGAATACCAGCCAGGCAAACACCCCCTGAATGATCCAGTATGATTCCCAGCTCCAGTCTTTTATCTTGTTGATCGGTACATAGCAGCTTGATTGGCAGAATGCACCGATAGCGATAATTAACAGTCCGATAACAATATCCATAATAATTGTTCTGTTGTCAAATAGATGTATCATTGCCGGTTATACCCATCCGGACGGAGGGCATCACCGACAATGAATCAAACTTTTCAATTACGTTTTGAGGTTACTTCTGCTTCGTATTTTTCGATGTCACCGATGAATTCTTCACCTACCGGAACATCATTCTTCAGACAGAACATATCCCATACAGCGTTCCAAGGCAATGCCTTTTCTTCTTCAAGCAAGGCCAGACGCTGGAAGCCTTTTCCTTCAGCTTCATACTTGCGCAGCATAGCCAGTGGTTCCAGTAATGCACGTAACAGGCTCTTCTGAGCTGCACGGGTACCGATTACGTATGCACCGATACGGTTAATGGAAGCATCGAAATAATCAAGTGCGATAGCGGTGCGGTCGAGGGCGTCGCAACGAACCAGTTCCTGGAACAGTTCGGTGGTAGAATCGTCCATTAATGTGACATGGTCAGAATCCCAACGTATAGGACGGCTTACGTGCAGGATAAGTCCCGGAACAAACAGCAAGGCCGATGAAACTTTGTCGGCAGCCACTTCTGTCGGATGGTAGTGACCGGTATCGATAGTCAGATAAGTCTGATGTTTGGTTGCATATCCCATGCAGAATTCGTTGGATCCTACAGTGTAATGTTCCAGTCCGATACCGAATACCTTACTTTCCAGACCGGTTTTCATGTGATCGTATTTTACGGCAAAGATCTGGTCGAGTGAGTCTTTGAAGAGTTCACGGTATTTCATGCGGTTCAATGTGATGTCCTTGCTTCCGTCATGTACCCAAAGGTTCATGTAGCAGGTGTCTCCCTGATGCTTTCCGATTTCTTCGGCTATCTGGCGGCAACGTTTGGTATGTTCAATCCAGAAATCACGGATACCCTTGTCCGGATTGGAGAGGGAAAGGTTACCGCTCTTCGGATGAGAGAAGGATGAAGAGTTGAAGTCCAGTTTCACACCCAATTCATCGGCCCATTCCATCCAACTCTTGAACAGATCGATTGTACACTGGTCACGGTCAACGAACTTTCCCTTGAAGTCACCGTAGATTTCGTGAAGGTTGATACGCTGTTTGGCCGGCAGCAATGACATGGCGAATTCCAGGTCCTTGCGTACTTCGTCTATATTACGTGCTTTGCCCGGGTAGTTTCCTGTAGTTTGGATACCTCCCGATAAGGCTCCGGCTTTCGGTTCGAAACCTACTACATCATCTGTTTGCCAGCAATGCATGGAAATCTGGATATTCTGGAGTGTGTCCAATACTTTGTCTACATCTACTCCTACTGCTGCATAGCGTTCTTTTGCTATTTCATACGCTTTTTTTACGAGTTCTTCTTTCATGATATTGAATAATTAGTTTAAAGATTAAAGAGTCATTGTCTTATAGTGAAGGTAAGCTACTTCCCATGCTTCAGCGTGTGTAGGCTGGAATGTTTTCAGGGGAATAGCCTGACCGATCAGTTGTCTCATGGATGCTACTGATGTAGCTTTTCCTGCAGCCAGAGCCTGGATCATGATGTTTCCTACAGCTGTAGCTTCAGACGGTCCTGCTACCACTGGTAGTCCGATGGCATTGGCAGTCCATTGGTTCAGCAGATCATTACGGCTTCCACCGCCGATGACATGTAGGGTCTCGATCGGGAACGGGGAAAGTTTCTGCAGGTTTTCCAGAACCTGACGGTAACGCATGGCCAGACTTTCAAAAATGCAGCGTACAACCTGACCTCTGGTTTCGATGGCTGGCTGGTTGTGGGCTACGCAATATTTCTTTATGGTTTCTTCCATATCTGCCGGATTGGCAAAGACCGGATCGTCGGGATTGATCAGGTTACGGAACGGTTCACTTTGCTGGGCTTCTTCAATGAGCTCCGGATAGGATGTTTCCCCCCAGTTGAGGCGGCAACGTTCCAGAAGCCACATGCCACAGATATTTTTCAACAGACGGATGGTGTTGTCTACACCGCCTTCGTTGGTAAAATTCAACGCTTCTGTTTCCGCATTGATGACCGGAGCTTCAGTTTCGACTCCCATCAGTGACCATGTACCGCTGCTCAGGTAGGCAAAATTCTTGTTGGATGCCGGTACTGCGGCTACGGCCGAAGCTGTATCATGGCCGGCTACAGCCACAACTGGAACTGCTCCCAGACCGGTCATTTCCTGGACTTCTTTTGTCAGTGTTCCGACAGTTTCGCCCGGATAGACAAAACGTCCGAAGTTGTCTTCTGTCAGCCCCAGGCTTTTCAGCAGTTCAGGTTCCAGATGTCTGGTCTGTGCATTGACCAGCTGGGCGGTCGATGCGATGGTATATTCCGTTACTTTTTCACCGGTCAGCATATAGCTCAGGGCATCTGGAATGAACAGAATCTTGTCGGCAATTTCCAGTGCACTGTCATTATTTCTTCTCAGGGTGTCCAGTTGGAACAATGAGTTGAAGTTCATGACCTGGATTCCGGTACATGCATAGACTTTGCTGCGCGGCACCCGTTCGAAATATTTTTCGGGAGCTCCTTCCGTATGCGGATCTCTGTAGGAATAAGGTTGGCGGAGTATGCCGCCGTCTTTACCGATGCATACAAAATCCACTCCCCATGTGTCGATGCCGATTGAAGTGATTTCGATGTCTTTTCTTTGTGCCGCTAGTTTGAGGCCATCAATGATGTGACGATATAATGCGAACAGATCCCAATAGAAGTGTCCTCCGGTTTCAATGATATGGTTGGGGAAGCGGTTGATATCTTCCGTCTTCAGGCCTTCAGGAGTGAAGGTCCCTAAGATTGTGCGTCCGCTGGTTGCTCCCAGATCGACCGCTAGAAAACATTGTGTCATAGTTGTTTGTTCAGGTATTAGTGTTAATCAATATTGACAAGGCAAAAGTATGGATTTACATGATTTATTGTCATGCATATTTTGACAGAAGAAATATGTTATTTGATGTTCATACCATATTCTTTTTATAGCTTGCCGAGGAAGCGTTTCCTGTCTACGATATAGCGGATATGTGTCCCTTCTCCTATAAGTCCTTTGCTGTCGGCCGCTGTCACTTTGAAGGTCAGTTTTCTGTTCTCTATCTCTTCCAGGGTAGCTGTAGCCGTTATAGTTTCTCCTATGGCCGAGGGCCTGATGTGGGTGGATTCTATCATCGAGCCTACGGTAGTGGAGCCTTCAGGCAGATGGCTACAGACCGAATTCATAGCTGCGTTTTCCATCAGTGCCAGCATAGCAGGAGTGCCGAGGACTTCCATATCTCCCGACCCCAATGCCAATGCGGTGTTGTTTTTGTTTACAATTGTTCTGCTTGTGTATGTCAGACCTTTTTCCATAATTGTTTTTATTATTTGGTGGTTGTTATTGTTGTCAGGTCATTCCCTGCCGGCCGCTGGAAAATCCGGAGGCCGAATTGTGGCAATATGGCCAGGATATGGTTGAAGATATCTCCTTGTATCTGTTCATATTCAAGCCATTCGGTCGTATCGGTAAAACAATATATTTCAAGCGGAAGACCTTCTGCCGTGGGTTGCAGTTGGCGTACCATGATCATCATGTCTTTGTTTGTCCGCGGATGGCCGGCCAGGTATTGCTGGATATAATTCCGGAAAATGTGCAGGTTGACGGTTGGTTGTTGGCTTTGTGCCTCCTCTTCGGTAATCCACCCTTTAGTGACAAAATATTTTATCTCATCTTCTTTACAGAAATGAATGGTATTCATGTCGATGTTGATCCAGCGTTTGATCCGCCGTCCTCCACTTTCACGCATGCCTCGCCAGTTCTGGAATGAGTCACTTACCAGAATATAAGGAGGTATGGTTGTAATGGTCTTATCGAAATTCTGTACTTTTACGGTTGTAAGGGTTACTTCAATCACATAGCCGTCGGCTCCGTATTTGCTTACGGTAATCCAGTCGCCCGGCCTTAGCATGTCGTTTGCCGAAAGCTGTACTCCGGCTACCAGTCCCAGAATACTGTCTTTGAAGATTAACATCAGTACGGCTGCCGACGCTCCCAATCCGGCAAGAATTGTAGCGGCATTTTCATTGATCAGTATACTGATGATGAGAATGAAGCCTATACCCATCGCTATTAGGTTGATCATCTGATAGATACCTTTCAGAGGCCGGTTGCGTAGCGCTTCATGTTCTATTGAGATTTCGTATAGAGAGTTCAGGAAACAATTGATCAGCATCAGTGTCGTAATGACAATATAGATGGAACATGCCTTCTGTAGAAAATCGAGCAGAACTGGTAAGTCCGAAAAAGCCAGCGGAAGCTGAAAGAACAGAAGGATAGGAGGAATCATGCGGGAAAAACTTTTCAACATTTTGTGGTTGAAAAGATAATCGTCCCAAGTGGCTTTGGTACGGGATGTGATTTTCTGTATGGTTGGCATTACCAGGTGGCGGAATATTTTGGTAGCGATGTAGGTTACCAGAATGATGCAGACAATGATTGTAAGCCGTACGCTCCAGCTGGTATTCTCCGGACTGATGCCCAAATGGGTCAGTTGATTGGCTATAAAGTTATTTAAATCGGTCATAATTTGTTTTCTGTGGATTGTTCTATACAAATATACAAAGGTTTTTTATAAATTTAGCGGCATGAAGAGCCGGATGCTTTTCAATTCACTTCTTTAAACATTTAGACTTGACCGATGATGTTGTATTGCCGTTGTTTTTTGGTGTTGTTATGTATGTTTGTAACGGTTTCGTGTATACAGGATGATATACCCGAAGCGGAGGAGCGTGTTATGGTAGGTGACGTATTGCCTTCGTTTGCTGTCAAGATGAATACCGGTGAAACTGTTTCTTCTTTTCAGTTTGAAGGAAAGGCGGGGGTGATTGTCTTTTTCAATACGGATTGTCCGGACTGTCGGAAAGAATTGCCGGTTATCCAGCGGTTATATGACCGATATCGCGAAAATGACTCGGTTATGATTTGTTGCATCAGTCGTGAGGAAGGTGAAAGTCAGGTAGATGCCTATTGGCGGGAGGCCGGGCTTTCGATGCCTTATTCCGCTCAGGAAGACCGTTCTGTATATGAACTGTTCTGTACTGTGACAATTCCCCGGATTTATATTGTCGGTCCGGATCTGGTTATACGGGCTGTCTATACAGATAATCCGTTACCTGCATTGGAAGAGCTTGAGGCAGCAGTCGGGGCTTGTCTTTGATCGGAGGGATATAACTCTTTTATAGATACTAGGTATCCTGCATTTTCTTGTTATATCTTTTTGCAGAACAAATCGTTTGATTAAATTTGCTGCCAGAAAATTACTAATACCAAAATAATAATCTAATGAGTTTGAAAATCGTAGTTTTGGCAAAACAGGTTCCCGATACCCGTAATGTCGGGAAAGACGCCATGAATGCCGACGGTACCATTAACCGTGCGGCGCTTCCGGCAATCTTCAATCCGGAAGACTTGAACGCCTTGGAACAGGCACTCAGACTGAAAGACACACATCCCGGTTCAACTGTCACTATCCTGACAATGGGTCCGGGCCGTGCCGCAGAAATTATCCGTGAAGGTTTATACAGAGGTGCTGACAACGGTTATTTGCTTACTGACCGTGCTTTTGCCGGTGCCGATACGTTGGCCACTTCATATGCATTGGCTACGGCTATCCGTAAGATCGGTGAATATGATATCATTGTTGGCGGGCGTCAGGCAATTGACGGTGATACTGCGCAGGTAGGTCCTCAGGTTGCCGAGAAATTGGGCTTGCCTCAGGTTACTTATGTAGAAGAGATTGAAGAAGTGGCCGATGGCCATATTCGTGTAAAACGTCATATTGACGGTGGCGTGGAAACCGTAGAAGCGCCGCTTCCTGTCGTATTGACGGTAAATGGCAGTGCGGCTCCTTGCCGTCCGCGTAATGCGAAACTGGTTCAGAAGTATAAACGGGCTTTGGGCGGTCAGGAAAAAGCTGCTATTACGAAAGAAGGCGCTGAGTTGCCTTATGCTTCCCTGTATGAGAGCCGTCCCTATCTGAATATTACTGAATGGAGCGTAGCCGATGTCAACGGTGATACCAAGCAATGTGGTTTGTCGGGCTCACCTACTAAAGTGAAGAAGATTGAGAATATCATTTTCCAGGCTAAGGAAAGCAAGACGATCACAGGTAGTGATGCGGATGTAGAGAATTTGATTGTTGAACTGTTGGCTAACCATACTATCGGATAAAGACTAT
>ENA-OZHK01000227-OZHK01000227.1-human-gut-metagenome-genome-assembly--contig:-NODE-227-length-18794-cov-6.250494_pt1 | contig 18794 bp, 10 predicted proteins | sample MGYA00244048_ERZ653690 | MGnify/ENA primary metagenome ERZ653690 (study PRJEB26926, sample SAMN06165197) | human gut metagenome | biome: ENVO:00009003; feature: ENVO:2100002; material: ENVO:00002003...
CACTTATGCGATCGTCGGCAGCGTCAGATGTGTATAAGAGACAGTAATATATCTTTATGGTATTCAAATACGACTTTTTGATTATCGGCGCAGGAGTTGCCGGTATGAGCTATGCCCTTAAAATTGCAAGAGCACACAAAGGCAAAATATGTATTATTTGCAAAACTACACTCGACGAAGCTAACACCGCGTTCGCCCAGGGCGGAGTAGCTTCAGTAACAAACCTCAAGGTGGACAACTTTGAAAAGCATATAGAAGACACCATGATTGCAGGCGACTATATCAGTGACCGCAAAGCTGTGGAGCAAGTTGTCAGAAATGCACCTAAACAAATAGAAGAGCTCGTTAAATGGGGCGTGAACTTTGACAAGAAGGAAAACGGAGAATTTGACCTTCACCGCGAAGGCGGACACTCTGAGTTCCGTATCCTTCACCACGCTGACGACACGGGAGCCGAGATACAGAGAGGACTTATGGCAGCCGTGCGCAACACACCGGAGATTGACATAAAGGAAAATCACTTTGCTGTAGAGATTATCACACAGCATCATCTTGGCATAGAGGTTACAAGACGCACACCTGACATAGAGTGCTTTGGTGCCTATGTACTTAATCCTGACACACAGAAGGTGGACACTTATCTGAGCAAGGTTACGCTTATGTGTACCGGAGGATGCGGAGCTGTATACCAGTCGACAACCAACCCGATTATATCAACGGGCGACGGCGAGGCTATGGTTTATCGTGCTAAGGGAACGGTGCAGGACATGGAGTTCGTGCAGTTCCACCCGACAGCACTCTATCATCCGGGAGAAACTCACCCGGCTTACCTCATCACAGAGGCCATGCGCGGCTACGGCGGCATACTGAGACTGCCCAACGGCGAATCGTTCATGGAGAAATATGACAAGCGACTCTCACTGGCACCGCGCGACATCGTTGCACGTGCGATAGACAAGGAGATGAAGATACACGGACTTGACCACGTATGCCTTGACGTTACACACAAGGACGCCGAGGAAACCAAGCACCACTTCCCCAACATCTATCAGAAGTGTCTGTCTATCGGCATCGACATCACAAAAGAATATATACCCGTAAGACCTGCCGCCCACTATATGTGCGGAGGTATAAAGGTTGACCTCAACGGTGAATCGAGCATACACCGCCTGTACGCTATAGGCGAATGTTCATGCACAGGACTGCACGGAGGCAACCGTCTGGCAAGCAACTCGCTGATTGAGGCCGTTGTATATGCCGACGCTGCAGCACGCCACAGCCTTGAGCATGTTGACGAATACAGCTTCAACGACAACATTCCTGAATGGAACGACGAGGGAACCATGACCAACGAGGAGAAGGTTCTGATAACTCAGAGCGTAAAAGAGGTTGGACAGATTATGAGCAACTACGTAGGAATTGTAAGAAGTGACCTCAGACTTAAACGCGCATGGGACCGCCTCGACCTGCTGTATGAAGAGACTGAGGCTCTGTTTAAGCGCGTTAAGGCAAGCCGTGACATCTGCGAGCTGCGCAACATGATCAACGTGGGCTACCTGATTACACGTCAGGCTATTGAGCGTAAGGAGTGCCGCGGACTACACTTCACAATCGACTATCCGCTCCACGCTTACGACAAAAAGAATGACTGATAAAATAAAGGCATTGCATCTGCCGGGCGGACATTGGACTGCACGCGGAAAATATGCCATAAGTTAAGCATAAACGCATAAAAGGTCTGCCGTCTGAACCATCGGACGGCAGACCTTTTTATATATAGCAAACATGGCAGAAAATGGCTGATTTTTTTGCACAGAGTTTTCTTTAATCTAGAAAAAGATATTTAAACAGATGTTAATATCAGCATGGTTATCATCCGTTTTCATTAACACACGTTTACAAAACAAGAGCAAAATGATGTATAAATCATAAGTTTTGCACACCGAAACCATTGAGTTTGCATGCTGATTTGTGCCGTTTTGCACCACAAAAGCTATGCTTTTAGCTTCTAAAAGGCCATCTTTTGCATTTTAAATGTATGGCAGCAGATAGTCAGTTTAGCGTAAATTACTAATATACAGACACTTACGTAAACTATCTATATTTCAGCATTTTTCAGTCAAAATGGTGGCATGGCGAAGAACATGGGCAGTCTGAGAGCGTCAAAATCAAAAAGTTTTCTGTTTTACTTGTCGTAAAACTCAACAAAATTAATGTTAATATGCAATTATAGGAACAATGATTTAACCCTAATCAGCAGTCAGAATTAAGCATGATTGCAGTATGCTTTTTCGCAGACATGGCAGGATGTGTCAATAATATTCATACGGAAAAATGACTGATGAAGAACAATAATACTACAGAAAGAATAGGTCTGCCTGTATAAATAAACGATATACGGAATGATGAACGATTTGGGTTTAAGACATGGAAAGCCTAAACAAGGAACAAAGTTGAAAGCTGCAACACTTGCAAAAATCACATAAAAATCTTATTTTTGCAGTCAGAGAAATATGTTTAACCATACTACAAGCCGCATGAACAATGAACACGGCGGCATGCAAAGACTAAAAACACAGCAACATGAACAACACTTTGATAACACGGATAGCCATATTTTTAGCGTCACTGATATGCATGACATCATGCACGATAGGCAGCGAGGACAACAATGAATACGGAAAAGGAATGCTGGAAGAAGGCACTATTGCGCCCGACTTCATGATATATACCGACAGCGTGCCTGAAGGATTTGCGCTCAGCTCGCTGCGCGGACAATATGTGCTGATAGAGTTTTGGGCGTCGTGGTGTCCCGACTGCCAGAAAGAAACCGAAAACATGAAGCAGATGTATGCAGCTTACGCTCCGAAGGGTGTGGTGTTTGTAGGTGTTTCGTTCGACACCGACAAAGAAGAGTGGCAGCAATATATAAGCGACAACGGCCTTAACTGGATTCAGTTTAGCGAATTAAAGCCGTGGAAAGAGAGTTCTATTTCCACGGCTTACAACGTCAGATGGATTCCCACCTTGTATCTTATAGACAAAGACGGCAGAGTGGTGCTCGGCACGGTCAGCGTTGCCGAGATGAACAGCCGCCTTGCCTCGCTCAACCTTAACGGTCAGTAACGGCAGTGACAGGATTGCCTATGCTGCCGTTAGGAATTTGTATGTCGATCATGGCGCACACCGTAGGCACGATGTCGGTCATCCAAACCTTTTCGTGAGTCTCGCCCGGCGCAACGTGCCATCCCATCAGCAGGAACGGTATGTGAGCGTCGTAAGGATTCCATGTGCCGTGAGTTGTTCCGCCGTCAATCTTGTCGCTGTACACATCATAGTTGGCCGGCTGAACGACAAGCTGTATGTCGCCGCTGCGCATGCGGTTGTATCCGTTGATAATCTTTTCGCGGATAAGAGCCGGAACAGTAGCGTCTGACACGTGCTCAAGGTCTACCACATAGGCAAACATCGGATTCTTCTTCAGCCATTCAACGGCTGCTTTCTTCACGTCGTCAAGACTTACCGACAGAGCCTCAACGGCTTCATGGTTGATAAACACCTTGTAGCTGTCAATGCAGCGCACGAGAGATGTTTTGGAACCAAACTTATTAGTGAGATATTCGTTGAGCTCTTTCTCAACCTTCGGCACAACAAAGCCGTCGGCAGGTATGCCATGTTCACGCGACAGCAATATGCTGTTGGCTGCTCCGTGGTCGGCAACAAGGAAGACCAGATACTGATCATTGCCCACATTTTGGTCGAGATAGCCGAACAGGTCGGCAAGACGCTTGTCAAGGTCAACATAAATCTCGCGTGTCTTGTCGCTGTGAGTGCCGTATTTGTGGCCTATCATGTCGGTGCATGAGAAACTTACCGTAAGCAGGTCGGTAACATCATCCTTGCCAAGCTGCTCTCCGTCAATGGCGGCCTTGGCCATTTCCTCGGTTATCTTGTTGCCGAGCGGCGAATAGCATATCTCGTCTTTCGTAACCTTGCCTATGCTTTTGTTATAGTCAGCAGCCCATTTCGGAAACTGCTTCATATAGTAAGTGCTGCTTATAAATGTGCCTGTAGAATAGTCAATCCAGTAAGCTCCGTCGGCAGCATGCCCTGCAGGGAGTATTGCCGCACGGTCTTTCAGCGACACTCCGATTACTTTTGCCTTAAAGTCGGTGGCAATCTTCAGCTCGTCGCCTATGGTCGTGGTGAGCATATTGCGCGGCGACATCTTGCCTTCGTCCGACTTGCTGCCCACCGTATTGACAGTTGAGTCAGAACAACAATAAACCATCTTGCCGTTAAGCAGAAAATTGTTGCCGGCTATTCCGTGTATGGCAGGCACCGTGCCGGTGAATATCGAAGTGTGGCCTACGGCCGTTATCGACGGCACATAGTTTATCATAGTGTTCTCACATCTGAAACCATCGTTCATAAGACGCCTGAATCCGCCATCACCGAACATATTGTAATAACGGTAAAGATAGTCCCAGCGCATCTGGTCGACAACAATTCCGACAACGAGTTTAGGCCTTTCTGCTCCCGCAGCCAACGCTCTGGCACAGCCAAAGGCCGTAAGCAAAAACACCGCAACAAGGGCGTTTGCCTTCAAAAAAAATCTTTTCATGTTTTGTGTATATTAATTACTGCTTGTTTATGGCGCTAAATTAGCCACATGTGATTACACAAGTGTTTCGTTAATGTTACATTTAAACTACACAGCACCACACAAAAGTGCGGTGCTGTGTACATGCTTATGAAAAAAACTATATTATAACCCTTCGCCTGTATATTCGAGCAAAGGCAATGTTCCTCTTAATGCTCCAAGGGCGTTATAGGCCAAAGAGCCCATCTCGTCCTCGCCCGGGCAAACTACTACCGGCGCAATATAACCGACAAGCTGCTTCAGACGGTCGGTGCAATATGTGTCGTAGGCAATGCCTCCGGTAAGGATTATTGCGTCAACCTGTCCTGTCAGGGCCACATACATGGCACCAATCTGCTTGGCTATGGTGTATATCATGGCGTTGACAACGCTTATGGCATGCTCGTCGCCGTTCTCGACATCACGCGATATTGCTATCATATCGTTTGTTCCAAGATAAGCCGTGAGTCCTCCGCGTCCGCTTATCAGCTGTTTTATCTGCTTCTGAGTGTACTTTCCGCCGAAGCACATCTCAACAAGCTGACCTGCAGGCAGTGTGCCGGCACGCTCTGTTGAGAAAGGTCCCTCGCCGTTAAGGGCGTTGTTGACATCGATAACCTTGCCCTTGCGGTGTGCTCCGACAGATATTCCTCCGCCAAGATGTGCCACAATAAGGTTGAGGTCTTCATACTTACGGCCTATTGAAGCGGCGTATCTTCTCGACACAGCCTTCTGGTTGAGGGCGTGAAACACCGACCTGCGCTCCATGCCCGGGATGCCAGTGAAGCGTGCTTCAGGACAAAGCTCGTCGACAACCACCGGGTCGGCTATATAAGCAGGACACGAACAGCGCGACGCTATTTCGTCGGCGATGAGCGCTCCAAGATTGCAGGCATGTTCCATCTCGGCATGAATAAGGTCGTACTTCATCTTCTCGTTAACGGCATAGACACCGCCTTTGAGAGGTTTAAGGAGTCCGCCACGGCCTATAACAGCATCGAAGTTAAGCTCTATGCCGTCATCGGCAAGCCGCTTCAAGATGAAATCACGACGGTATTCGTATTGTTCACTGATATGATGGAAGGCGGCAAGCTCGCTCACCGGATGGTGCGCTCCCGTCATCCATACAGACTTTTCGTCTTCATAAACTGCAAGTTTTGTTGACGTTGAGCCAGGGTTTATTACAAATATTTTCATTCAAGACTGATGTATAAATGAATAAATAAAAGAACGAATATCTGTGTTCCGGCAGTGTTCAACAGCCGGAAACACTCAAAAGCATTTTAGCCATGAAGGCTCATCAGCCAAGCATGCCTGTGCAGGCAAGGGCCAGGCTGTAATATTTTGATTCACACGAGTCGGCACGTGATGCCACTACTACCGGTACTGTGGTTCCGCAAAGTATGCCGGCTGTCTCAGCTTTGGCAAACAATGTGATTGTCTTGTAGAACACGTTGCCCGACTCGATGTTGGGGAATATAAGCACGTCGGCATTTCCGACAACAGGCGATGTTATGCCTTTTATGCTGCCGCTGTCGGCATCGCAGGCCGTCTTGACATCCATAGGGCCGCCCACGCACACATCACCGTATTCGCCGGCTTCGGCACGTTTCTTCAACTCTTCATAGCACAGAGTGTGGGGGAACTTCTCGTTTACCTTCTCAGTGCAGTTGATAAGTGCCACACAGGGACGTTCAACTCCGATGTGACGGCTCACGCCGATTGCATAACGCATAATAGCGTCAAACTGATCGATAGTGGGACGAGGAATGACAGCCGCGTCGGAGAACACTATCAGCTTGCGATATGTCGGTATCTGCGCTATTGTTATATGGCTCAATACTCTGCCTGGTTCCAGCAGTCCATGCTGCTTGTCGAGAATAGCACGCAAAAGGTTATCCGTGTTTAGAGTGCCTTTCATGAGCACTGCCGCCTGACCTTCCCTGACAAGCGCCACAGCCTTTCGGGCTGCATCATCGGGAGTAGGCTCTATAAACACCTCAACATGACCTTCATAAAGTGAGCGAAGACGCTCGAATTCGGGCTTACACGCACCAGCACAAACCAACAAGAAGTCGGCAATTCCTTCTTTTAGGCACCGTCCAACAACGTATTCAGTGTGTGAATCAGCCGGGCAAACTACTGCCACACGCTTTCTGTTTGTTACAGAACACTGACGGCTGACGATGTCATCAAAATTTCGTATTGATTCCATAGTGTTTTAAGATTTGAGTATAAAGACTATGATTCTGCGGGATAAATAAGGCATTTAGCCTGTCATTAACTGCACAAATCGTCTTGTTTTGTGCAAAGATAGTGTAACAATGGCAAACTTCAAAATAATTAAGGCAATAATAATGCGTTTTAAAGAATTTTAGACCAAACTATACGAAAAATTGCGTTGTCTATGTCATAAAGGTATCAAAATCTGTGTTTTCCATGGATTATCAATAATGTATCTTTACAATAAGATATAAGAATAGCTTTTTATAAAACAAAAAGAAAGTAACAATCTATAACCGCAACATACAATAAGGCATAACAACAATGCGTAAATACGGACATTGAATCATGCTTTGGCACGCAAGCAATTATAGACTATAAGTAAAATATCACGATTTTGTTTAATTAGACACAAAGAAAACATCACCAAGCACATAATTATAAGAATATCACATACTTTCAATTTAAAACTCGGACGATATTACTCACTGAAAGACATGAATAGAAATAAAGTTTGAGCAATGAAAATCAAAAACGTAAAGATGCACAACCTGCATAAAAATAAAACGCCGTGACGCACATACATGCACTGAGGAAAGCTGTTATTCAGTCTTTCCGAATCATGTATGTGCGCCACGGCGTATGGTTTATCGCGTAAGCGAGAACTTCAGGCTCAGACCAAAATCCTGAGTCGTTGTAGGATAACTGCTGCTCGAAAGCAACGGCGTGTTTGTCTGACAGTCATAATAGAAGCTCATCGTCAGCAGGCGCGACAATGTATAGTCGGCCGAGAACGACAGCTTAAACGCTGTGTTACCGCTGCTTGCCGAACTTGTCATTGAGGCTATGTCGCGGCAGATGGCTGCCTGCTTACGGTAAGACAGGTCGAGACGCAGGTTAAGGTCGGTGTTAAAACCGGAACTGCGAGTATTTGTCGACGTCGAATTGTTATTGTTGTTGTCATCATCATTGCGGTTGCTCTTCACCTTACGACGGCGACGGCCTCCAAACAACTTGAAATTGTTTATCTTATAACCCATACCCAAAACCCAGTCGTGGCTTGTTGCCTCGTTAATCTGAATACTCGTCATACTCAGTGTTAGAACCCTGGTCGTGCGGTACTCCAGTTTGCAGGTGAGGTTGTTCTTAAATGTCATATCAATACCAAGCAACGGCGAGAACGCCTCGTTGATGCTCACCGTACTTATATTATACATGCTGCTCGGCACCGGATTTCCGGTTGACACATCATTGACAAAGCCAAGTCCGTTCATATATTCCATGAACGTACTGTAAGAACTGTATGAGCCTACGGCATAGATGCTCTTGTAAGAGTGGTTGATGTTAACGCTCTTAAACAGGTCACGGAACCACGGCAGCTGTGTCAGTCCGCTATAACGCAGCGTCCAGTTAGGCAACAGACGCGACAATGCAGGGAATATACTGAGCGAGTTGCCGCCCATGCTTGTGTAAGAAGCCAGGAAGGCGGGTATCATAACATCGGCACTATACTTGCTGACCGAGCCGTTGGCAGGGTCGAACTTCTGTCCGGCAAGCGAGCTTCCGGCTGGATATTCGGCATTGGCATACTGAGCCTCAACGCGGGTTCTGAACGATTCAAGCGAGTTGCAGAATTTCTCGAACGTAGCAGAATGATATCCGTTGTTGGCATTTCCCATTCCCTCGAAAGCGCTGCCAAGACTTATTGTAGTCATAGTGAGCGTTCCGCTCTGCGTAGTCGGCGAGCCGCTATACATATATTGTATGCTCTTCGACTTTGTTTCAGTGCGGCTTGCGTTGAGGTCAATCTTCAGATTCTTCACTGGTTCGAGAGTCATTCGGAGCTGCAAGTCCTCTGTAAGGCTCGTAGTTGCCGGTGTTGCCACACTGTCGTTCATCAACAGCCATCCGCGCTCAACGCTCTTATCGATGTAGCTATCGTCTATCAGACCGAACGCGAAGTCGAGTCCAGGAGCCATTCTGCCGCCGCTGCGCTGACCGAACACGTCGCCGACATTAGGCATAAAGCCAGGAAGATACATGCTGTACTGGTTGCGGTAAGAGAAACTTACGTTGCGCACAAGCATCAGTCCGCGTGCCACACATTGGGCAGCCTTATACCAGGCGTTCTCATCAAGAGGAGCCTTAGGCGTAACAGTTATCTTCAGAGTTGTAGTGCTGTCAACCTTCGATGTTATCTTTATGCGGTTGTTGTCAACCTTCTTATATTTCAGTTTAAACGCCTTGCCGTCTTTTGTCTTTGCCGACACAATGAGCCTCTTGCTGTTCTTGCCGTGCGAAACAATCAGAGTAGTGTCAGGTTTCAGCACAATCTCCTTCTCAAAACTGCGCTTATTCTTCGGCAAGGCCTTCTTTTCGTTTTCGGAATCCTTGCCGTCCTTACCATTGGCTTTAGACGTTCTGTTGTTGGCCTGATTCTTTGCATTCTTCATATTGTTGCCAATCTTAAGAGGCGTCTTGCGCTGCGACCTGGTAGTTTTATTGAACCGCTCATTCGCCTTCTTCAAGAACGGCACATGATTGTAGAGGCGCTCAAGGTTGAACGTTCCGTTAAGGTTAAACGTTCTGTTGGTAGAAATCTCATTACCAAGCGACGTTCCGTCCTCAAGATCAGTTCCGCGCGTCCAGTTGTAAGTAGCGTTATAGTTAGCGTCAGAATTAACCCAGTCGAATATAGGAATAAGGTTAAGCGGCAACTGATACGACATGTTGAACGTCTGATTATAGTCAAGCGGACGTCCGAAGTCCTTTATGCTCGTCCACACAGAGTCTTTCCATGCCGAATACTGGTCGGGATAGAGGTCTTTGTTTATCGGAGTGTAAGGCTCTTCAATCTCAGCATGAGTTGCACTGTTGAAGTTCATGTGGAGATTCTTTGTAAGGTCCCAGCGTATAGAGAACTCACGGTTCCACAAGAACTGCTCACTGAACGTCAGCGGCAGCTGGTTGCCCTCAGTGCTTTCCATGTCGCGCTCCTGAAGTTCATAATAGTTTCGCAGCATTTCCGTGTCGAACGTTATGTTCTGCGGCAGCCAGTTAAGTCCGAAATTCTTTACAATGTCATACCACTTACTCTTGCTCTTAATCATCTTCTTGAACGGCTCGAAGGTCTTATAGACAGGAGTGTAGCTGTAGTTGATGGCTCCTCGCCAGTTGTCTTCGTTCTCATAAACGGTTGTCTCGCCGCTGGTATGGCGGTGACTGTGGCTGTAAGAGAACGAGAAGTTAGCCGGGTCGTATGGCATAGGGTGACGCTTGGTCTGTATTCCGACACGTACGTTCGACAAAGAGAAGTTGGTGTTTGTGGTCTTTGTTACGGCAATGCTCTCAATAGAGTCGCGCTCCTGCTTGTTGGCAGTAGCATCGAGAGCATCGTCAAGAAGCATATCGGTGTCAAGCGGATTATACTTCGGACGCGTTTCTTCTTGCGTTATCGAGTAATAAAGCGGAGCCGTAACCTTGGCTTTGTCGGGGAAGAACTTGCCCAATTCCACGTTTGCCGTAAAGCTGTAAGTCTTATAATCGTCCTGCGAGCGCTCGGCCACGCCGTCCTCAAGTCCGCCAAAACCGCTGGTAACCATCTTTCCTGTGGCATTTATCGTTCCAACATCCGACAGCTGAACGTTGAGCGCACCCTGTGCAGCCCATCCGCCTTCGTTGTTATACTCCTTCAGTCGAAGCTCGTTGACCCACACCTCTCCCGACTTCATCTCGCCTGAAAGGTTGCGCACACCAATCATCATTACCTTTATTTCGCCAAGACTCGGGTTACCCATAATGCTCACCTTATTATTTGGATTGTCACTATCGTAGGCCGAATATACAGAATTATATGATGCAAGACCGAGTCCGCGGGCCTTATTACGCTCTTTCTTGAGCGAAGTAAACACACTCAGAGGTATGTCGAGCATATTCTCCTCAGGCCATACAAGCTTACAGTCAGCAAGGCTATAGCGGTTATATTCACCCGGAGCGGTAAGCTTCAGAGGAATCTCATACTCATAATAGTTGTTCTTATAATCGCTTCCCAGACGCACAAACACAGCCAGCTGATTATCAGTAAGGTTAGTTGTGTTCTGCTCAAAGGCATTGGCATGGGCAAACATCTGCAGACGCTTATACTGACGGATGTCGAGCGTAGAGTTCTTATACACGGCCTTAGACTCGTTGGTTGACATATTCTCCACAACAATGCTAAGAGCCTGCTCATTGTCCTCTGTAAGCTGCGGCTGTGTCGGGTCCTGTCCGCGCTGTATTCCCGGAGGCAATACATAGTTGACAGGCACCTTGCTGCTGTTCTCTTCTATGCTGACTGCACTTGCAGACATTGTTCCTGTCTCATGCGCGCCGGTGTTAAGCGACTGGTCGTATACACGCCATTCACCTCTTACCAGGTCGAATGTGGCGAAGCGCAGCACAATTGGCTTCTTGAAGTTGGTAAGGAACATACGCATAAAGCGGATAGACGTGAAGTCGTTAATAGAACCTACACGCTCCTCATACTCATTCAATGGAATTCTGAACTGATACCACGTTGCGTGTCCCGTTGTGTTATTGCGCAACGCCGGTGCCGTTTCACGCTTGTCAACAATAAAGTTTCGTCCCACCACAAGGTCTTCCGGGCGGATACTTATCTTATACTGATAATACTTTTCATACTCGTTCAGCGTATAGTCCTGGTTAATATCCTCAACATCAGGCGTTGTCTTGTAAGACGTGTCGTAACTCTCGCTGCGGTTCTCGCTGTCAGGAGAGTTGCCCTGAGGATTGTTTATTCTCTTGTAACGCTGAAGGATTGAAGCTTCTATACGGTCAAAATCTGATCCGCGGAAATAGTGATAGTCATCGTTGGCAGGGTCGTTCATGATTGAGTCGAGCTGCGCTGCCGACACCTTGCCCTGTATTGCCGTAAGAAATTCCTGATACGGACCGAACTCTTTTTCCTCTGCATCGGTAAGTCCGTTGAATCCAACATCCTGCAATGCTCTTGATCCGCTTGTTGTGGCAAAAGCATAAGTTACAGTTGCCTGGGTAGGTATCTTACCCCACTGTGTTGTGGTGAAACTGCTTGATCCGTCAACGGGCATTCCGCTCTCATAGAATTTCTTACCGTCGCGCAGTATGTCCTCGCTCACTTCTCCAAGGTTTATGTAGAAGTCGCCGCCATACTCGTTGGCATCGCTCTGCTCGTTAGAATAGATAAACGGGTCGAGCATCCAGAACTCTATATACTCGATGTTGGCTGTCTCGAAGTCGCTTGTGTCGAGCTTACGCATCATTCCGCCCCAATGCTGCTGAGGATTCTGAAGCGTACCGTCATAATTAAGGTTAGGATTAAAGTTGTAAGGACCTCTTTCTGAGGGATAATACGCAAGGTTAAGTATAGGCAATGTTGCCGTTGCACCGCTGTAGCTGTTGTTGTCGCGGTCTGGGAAAAGCTCCTTTACATAAACCTCACGCACATAATAGTTACTAAGCTGCTCGAGGTCGCCCTTAATGTGGGCAGGAGTAAGCGACGAACTGCGGCGCGTGAACAGCGGGTCGATGTTATACCAGGCCAACAGAGCGCGGTTGTATCCGCTCGCAAGAGTGGTCTTGTCCGACTGCTCCGGGAACATCGACGGCACGCTCGAGATTATCCACGACGTAGGTGTCGACACGTCTATAGTGCTTTTGGTGTTCTCGAAGTCGTCGATATACGACGCGTTGTCCTGCACTCCGCTTGCCTGTCCGGCAATGAGCTGTGCAAACTCTCCCGTAAATGATATGACAGAAGGCTGTGTACAATGGAGGAAAGGCAGCTTGTCGAGCATGTTAGTGAGCCACTGACTCTCCTTCTTCCAGTTGATGTTTACGCCCCACAATGTGTTGTTGAGCGGCTCGGAACCCATTGTAACCTTTGTGGTTAGCGCCTGTTCCGACAGGTGCTGAATAGTACCGCTTATCTGAAAATTCTTTGAGAAATCATATTGCCAGTTGAGTCCGAGCATGGTCTTGCGCTCCTGGGCATAGTCGGTGTTGCTTTCAAGTGATACGTTGATTGACGTTCCGGCATCAATCAAACTCTGATTGAGGATGGTAACCTCACCTGCCGAATAGTCAACGGTATAGTCTGAACCTTCGGTAAGTGTAACGCCTCCTGCCGTAACCACGACAGATCCTTGCGGCACGTTGTACGCACCGAGCGATATAACGTTGGCCAGCGTTCCGCGGAACTGTCCCACGAGCTGATACTTATCCTTCTCGGCTATCTGCTTTGCTATGGTCTTGGTAGAATCATAAAGCTCGGTGAAGCTATATTTCTTAGCAATGTCGGGAGCTACGCCCTTAGCCGTCAGGGCGTTATACATATATTGGCCAAAAGGCTCTGCCTCGGGGAAGAACACGCGGCCGTTGCTTATGGTGTAGCCTTCAACATAGTCGAAATATCCGTTGCTGTTGGTCTTGTTGTTATTGTCAAGGCGGTCGGCACCGAGAAGCTTTATGATGGTCTGATCCTTAACCTGCTGCTCAGGGATGTAAGACAGGTAAACGCCTGTGGTGTCGCTCTGATACTTCACGTCAAGACGGAACTTGTCTTTCTCAACCGAAGAGGCAAGATAATACACGTTCTTCATCATCAAGTCCCAGTTGCCCTGCTGCGGGTTGTTGCTGGTGTTCTTCAATGACTTGACAAAGAGAGCCTGATTAACGTCCTGTATGTCTGACGCAAACTCTCCCACCTGATAAGTAACTCCGCCGTAAGTATATTCATAGGCAACTGCCAGCACCTGGTCGGTCTGCAGCGTCGTTTTCAGCGAGACATAACCGAGAGATGTGTTCACGGTGTATTCAGAACTGTTGAGCAGTCGTGCGCTTTCAAGCTTCTCATAGTCAACGCCGCCTACAAATCCCGGTATAGCGTCGAGCACCGATGAAGTCTGGTCGATATTGCGCGCCGCGGCATAACTGTTCACCATCGACGAATATTCGCTGTTGGCATTGTTACCCGGCACGGGCTGTCCTGTGAGTCCCCACATAGAGTTGCTCACCTTGGTGTTCTCGCCTAAGTCGGTAAGAGCCACGATATCGCGCGAGTTTGTCGTCGTTCCTGTCTTGTTGGTAACCCAAATCTCCACGCGGTTGATGGTTATACCTGTGGTTATGTTGGGCAACTTCTGCATAGCGGCGTCGTATTTGTCGCGGAAATACTGCGAAAGGAAGAAGTGGCGGTTCTCCTCATAGTCGGAAGCGTCAAACTCAAACGGAGTAAGCTGCACGCCGCCCTGCGACGACACGCTCTTTGACGACGACTTTTTCTGCGAGATGACGGTCTGCAGCGACAGCTTGCCAAACTGCAGGTCGGTGCGTATACCGAAGAGTGAGCTTGCTCCCTTGACGAGCGACGAGTTGCTGGGGAACGAAACGTTACCGCCCTCAACGAGCTTTATTATCTCGTCTTCCTTGCCCTCATACTTCAGTTTCATGTTCTGCGAGTCGAAGTCGAACGTAGCGTCGGTGTTGTAGTTGAGGTTCATGTTCACCTTGTCGCCCACCTTACCGTTAACGCTCAGGTTTATCTTCTCGTCGAAGTCCATCGTCGTGGTCTTTCGGTTTCTGATTGGCAGCGACGGGTTGTCAATGTTCTTCAGCGTTGCTCCAAACTTCAGTTCGGCCGTTCCCTGCGTCTTTATTCTCACGCCGCCAGGGCCGAATATCTTTTCTGCCGGTCCGAGGTCGAAGTGCATGTCGGTGAACGAGAATTTCTCCTTGCCCTGCTCCTTCACAATCTCGTCGTTCTTGGAACGGAAAAAGCGGTCAAACTCTTTTTTCTCGCTCCACGCCCTGTATTCTTCGGGCGTCATGGCTATAGGGGTAGACAGATATCCGTCGCCCATCTTTGAGCCTATGAAATAGCTGTTCAGCGTGTCGTTATACACAACGTCCTGCGATATGTTGTCAGGCAGCGACAAGTCGGCCATTCCTTTATCAAGGTCGTCTTGCGTTATTGGCACCGTGCGCTGAATTTTCCAGCGCGGATGCAGCAGCGAGTCGGGTATAGAGTCTTCCTCTATTATCACTTCGGGCATGGCCACCTTAGGGCGCTTGGCCGTGTCGGCCTTGGCCACGTTGCTCTGGGCGGCCTGCCTGCGGTTGTTCTGCCGCGTGCGGTCGTCCTGGCCATTGGGCAAAGCAAGTCCGTAACTTGCCGCACTCACGGCAAGCATTATCAGCAATAGCCCGTAAATCACCCTGTTTATACGCATATCAAAGTTAATTCTGAGAATGGGCGGCACTCATAGCGGCCGTAAACTTTATCTTATCAGAATATCCCCGACACCATTCCCGCTTTTTTGAGTTGTTCTTATTTTGTTTTGTTATCTGTCGTCTTTGCGGCAGATTTATTTTATCTGTTTCAAGGCCAGCTTCACCACTTGCTCAACCGGCAGGTCGGGCTGTTCCTTCAAAATGGCAACAACAACCTTTGCCGACGGTGCCGGAGCAAAGCCGAGCATGGTAAGAGCGCCAACAGCCTCGTCCTTAACTTCCTTGTTCACCACGTCAGCCGGCTTGCCTGCCTCCTGCGGCATTTCGCCTGCAATGCCTAATGTGGCTATCTTGTCCTTCAGGTCTACTATTATTCGCTGTGCAGTGCGCAGGCCAATGCCCTTAACAGTCTTCAGCACGCGCTCGTTGCCCGACGAGATTACGCCGCACAACTCGGCCGGCGAAAGTTCCGAGAGAATCATGCGTGCAGTGTTGGCTCCCACGCCCGACACCGAGATTAGCAGCAGAAACATGTCGCGCTCGGCGCGCTCCGAAAAACCGAAGAGCGCATAAGTGTCTTCGCGTATGCTCTCGTAGACATAAAGTTTCACTTCGTTTTTGCCCTGTATGGCTGTATATGTGTTGAGCGAAATGTTAAGGCCATAGCCCACTCCGCCCGTGTCTACCACGGCATAAGCAGGACTAAGTTCGGCCAGTTCGCCTCTTACGTATTCTATCATTATTTTGTCTGAATTGCTTTTATACCTATTTAATAACGAGCTTATTTGTCTTTTATTGCATGGCGCGGCGCTATTTAACCCAAAAATGTCGTCAGGCATCGATAACCTGACGACATTTTTGTATCTAAAAGATTCAAATAAGCTCTGTTCCACCCTATACGGGCATTATCCTTTTACTTATATCTCATCCATTTTATCATCTCGCCTATCGACGGTTTCTTGCCGTACATGAGTATGCCTACTCTGTAGATTTTGCCCGCCATCCATATCAGGGCAAGGGCCGAAGCGTAGAGCACTACGAGCGAAAGCACCGTGTGCCATACCGGAGCGCCGAGCGGAAGTCTTACCATTGACACTATAGGCGAAGTGAACGGTATGAACGAACACCACACTGCCAAAGGTCCGTCGGGGTTGTCGGCACTGTAGATTGCGGCATAAAGGGCGAAGACAAGCACAATGACGATGGGCGTCATAAACTGCTGCGAGTCTTCCGACTGGTTGACCGAAGCGCCTACGGCGGCGAATATAGAGGCATAAAGCAGGTAGCCGCCTATGAAGTTGAGGACAAACACCAGACCGAGCACGGGCAGATTAAGTCCGGCTATTGCCGACATCACAGCCGACATATCGCCTGAAGCCATGTCGGAAGTGGCAGCCATGCCTGTGGCCATCATGTCGGGATTAGACAGGCCGAGGCCTACTCCTGCAACGCTCATTATCACGGTGATCATTATTCCCCAGATGGCAAGCTGCAGTATGCCCACAAGGCCGATGCCTATAATCTTGCCTATCATTAGCTGGAACGGGCGCACCGACGATACCATAAGCTCCACTATGCGGTTGGTCTTTTCTTCCATTACGCTCTGCATCACCATTCCGCCGTAAGACATCACAAACATATATATAAGGAACGTAAGCACCATGCCTGCCACCATAGCCAGTTCGGCGCTCGACTCCTGCTCTGAGCCGTCGTCGGTCCATTTAACGGTTCTTATGTCGTAGCTCTTGTCGAAGTCGTCCATTATCTGCTTGAGCTGCGGGATGTTGTATTTCACGAGTTTGTCGTGGCGTATCTGCTCGTCAAGCGTGTTGTTCACAATGCGCGAGAGGCCCTGCGGCACTTCCTTGCGCGAGTAGATTGTGGCTGCCTCGGGATGCTCCAGCAGGTCGGCCTTTATCTCTATCACGGCGTCAAATGCCGTGGTGTCCGACTTAAACTCGCCAAGCATCATGGGCGTTGGCACAAAGCGGTACGACTCGTCGTCCTTGAACAGTTTAGCATATTTGCCGGTATGGTCTATCACTGCCACCTGTTTCTGCTCGCCGCTCTTAATAGTCGACAGCATCAGGGGCACAAATATCAGTGCCGCAAAGACAAAGGGCATGAGTATGGTGAGCAGGATGAATGATTTTTTGCTCACGCGGTTGATAAACTCGCGCTGTATTATTATTAGTGTCTTGTTCATGATTTGCTCTAAGTTTATTTATTGTTTGCTATCTTCTACGGCCTTTTCTTCCGTCGCGCCGTCGCCTCCAACGGTCTTGATGAATATCTCGTTCATCGAGGGCAGACATTCGGCAAACGATGTTATCTCGTTGTTGGCCGACACCGCGCTCAGCAGCTGCGCGTTGCTCATGGCTGTATGCTTGCGCAGGGTGTATATAGTCTCGCCGCCCTTGTTTTCTGTCCCCGTCACCTCAATGCCTTCCACGGGCACAAGCTGCTTGCCGGCGGCAAGGCCAAGACGGTAAGTGTCTGTCTTGAAACGTGAGCGCACCTCGTTGACATCGCCCTGTAGCACCACTTCCGAATGGTTTATCAGGGCTATATTGTCGCATATCTCCTCCACCGACGACATGTTGTGCGTAGAGAATATTATGGTGTGTCCTTCGTTTTTAAGTTCAAGTATCTCGCGCTTCAGCAGTTCGGCGTTCAGAGGGTCGAAACCCGAAAACGGCTCGTCGAATATCAGCAGCTGCGGCCTGTGCAGCACGGTTATAACAAACTGCACTTTCTGCTGCATACCCTTCGACAGCTCTTCGAGCTTTTTGCCCCACCACGGCATTATGCCAAATTTATCAAACCATTGTCTAAGTCTCTTTTCTGCCTCGGCCTTATCCAGTCCTTTCAGCCGTGCCAGATAAATGGCCTGCTCGCCCACGCGCATCTTCTTGTACAGTCCGCGTTCCTCAGGCAGATAGCCAATATTGCAGATGTCGTCCACCGACAGCGGATGTCCGTTGAAGGTAACGCTGCCTGAGTCGGGCACGGTTATGCGGTTGATTATTCTTATCAGGGTTGTCTTTCCGGCGCCGTTCGGTCCAAGCAGTCCGAACACCTTGCCTTCGGGCACTTTTATACTTACTCCGTTGAGTGCAGTATGGTTAGCGTAGCGCTTCACTACGTCGTGCGTCTCGAGGAATATTTTGTCCATGTTATTTTAAAGTATGATATGTTATTGTGCCACAAAGTTAAGGTTTATTCGTCAACAAGCAAAAAAATCTGCAATCTTTATTAAGTTAAAAGTGAAAAGTGTCTGACGGAAGTGAAAAGAGAAAAGTGTCTGACGAAAGTGAAAAGAGAAAAGAGAAAAGTGAAAAATCCAAATGCAAGTAAGTAGATAATACCCACAAGACATTTGACTTTAACTCCTTTAACTACCCAAAAAGTCATTTGTCTTAACTCCTTAACTTCATAACTCCTTAACTCCTAAAAAAATATTATCTTTGCATCCAGATTACATTATTTAAGACATGAAGAGAATAATAACCAACATAACGGGAGGCCTGTTATTGGCCTTATGTATAACTGCTGCGTCATCAGTTGTATCTTGCGGACAGCAGGCGGCAGACAGAGATATTGCTATGGCAGACAGTCTGAGCGAGGCGGCACCGCAAAGGGCGATGACGCTTATTGACAG
>ENA-OZHK01000235-OZHK01000235.1-human-gut-metagenome-genome-assembly--contig:-NODE-235-length-18524-cov-6.237046_pt1 | contig 18524 bp, 4 predicted proteins | sample MGYA00244048_ERZ653690 | MGnify/ENA primary metagenome ERZ653690 (study PRJEB26926, sample SAMN06165197) | human gut metagenome | biome: ENVO:00009003; feature: ENVO:2100002; material: ENVO:00002003...
GGTCTCGTGGGCTCGGAGATGTGTATAAGAGACAGATATATAACAATCTAAAAAGCAATTATAAAAGCTATATTGGAAGTTTCATATCAATAAAGGATGACCGTATAAGGCAAAAGGTCAATGAGGCTATTCAAAATGAGCATCTTTGGCCTAAAGCTCTAATTCAATTCAATCCCAGTTATGCCCAAGGTCTTGGCGTTGCAAAAATGATTGAAAACGGCGTTCCTATTCACACTGATTTGGAAAAGTTTTTCAACACACCATTCTATAAGCACCAGCAAGAAGCCATTGAATTGGGGTGCTGCGGCAAGGAGTTTATTGTCACATCAGGAACAGGTTCAGGAAAGTCGCGTACATTTATGGCGACAATATTCAATCATATATTACTGCATCAAGAAGAATGTGTGAACAAAACAATTGCAATCATAGTATATCCAATGAATGCCTTGATAAATTCCCAAGCTGAAGAATTGGAACGTTATCGGCTGCAATATGAAGATACAACAGGTGACAAATGCCCTTTCACATTTGGAAAATATACGGGTCAAGAAAACGATGAGCAACGTGCCGCAATGCAACAGACACCTCCCAACATCATACTTACGAATTACATGATGTTGGAGCTTTTGATGACACGTGCTGACAGGGGCGAGGAAAAACTACGCAAATGCTTCCTACACAATCTTCGTTTCTTGATCTTCGATGAATTGCACACTTATCGTGGAATGCAAGGCAGCGATGTGTCCTTTTTGATACGCCGAATCAAATCACTATCAAACGACAATGTGTTGTGCTTTGGAACATCAGCCACGATGGTGTCAGATGACAGCATGACTTATGAGCAACGCCGAAAAAAAGTTGCTGAAGTGGCGTCTTGCATCTTTGGAAGCCATTTTGAAGAATGCCAGGTCGTTGACGAAACATTAAGTACGGCTCTAAGTAATGAAGAACCATCGGAAGATGAACTCCGCCGAGCCATCAAAAATCCCGTTCCGAATTCTGAGGATTTGGAAGTTACAAAGAAATATCCGACAACCATTTGGCTTGAGCGAAACATAGCATTGAAATGGGACAAGAAGGCAAATAAATATTTCCGTGGCAACCCTATGTCTGTTGAGAGTATAGCAAAAAAGCTGGCTGAGTATGCCGATGAGGATTTAGACATTTGCCTCACTCATATTTTGTCCGTCCTGGAATGGTGCAACCGGGTAAACTTGGCAAACAGAGGCAACGTACTTCCCTATAAGATACATCAGTTCATACCACAGACCGGCAATGTCTATGTCACTTTGGGAGAGCAGAACACTCGCATTATTACCGTCAAAGAAAAACTCTATTGCGAAGAGCTATCCCACGGCGACATAAAGGTTATGTATTATCCAGTTGTGTTCAGCAGATACAGCGGACACGATTTTTATGTCGTGAGATTAGACAACAAGTCCGGGCGCATTATACCCCGCAACTTCGACGGGCGCTACAACACGGGCGATAACAATGACGAAAACGACGGTTACATCATAATTCCACATTCTGGAGAAAATGTCAACGACTATCTCTTGTCGCCTAATTTTGATGATGTTCCATCTGAGTGGCTCAATGTGAATAGCCGCACCGGCATCAGACGCTTCAAGCGCACTTACGCAGAAAGAATACCGCGCATCATTTATATCACTCAGACTGGAGGCTTTTCGTTTGTAAGACCTTTGGATGGGAATTCTTCCTACATTGAGGCTGTTTACGTGCCATCGCCATTGATGTATGACCCCACAGCCCGCATAGTGTATAAAGGCCGACGTTCTGAATTTGCCAAGCTGTCGAAAATTGGCGGTGAAGGCAGAAGCACAGCCACAACGATATTATCATACGAGGATATCATTCTAATGAAAGAAGCCGGAGTTGGAGAGAAAGACCGAAAAGTGATGACTTTCGTTGACGCACGACAGGATGCGGCATTGCAAGCAGGCCATTTCAATGATTTTATACGCACTGGCAAAATACGCTCGGCCATTTGGAATGCCGTCAAGGATGCAGAAACGCCTGTTGACAGTTCTAATATAGCAAGGCTTGTATGTGAGGCTCTACACTTGTCAGCAAATGAATATTCCTCACGTCCAAATCTACGTGGCAAACGTTTGGATGAGGTGAAAGACATATTGATTCGTTACCTCTCAACCATTATTTATGACGACTTGGCAGGCAACTGGTCGGTTATCACGCCCAACTTAGAGGATTGCGCCCTGCTGAAAGTGGATTACAAGTATCTGCATGATGAGATTACTGGTGAAAACAATTCCGAACGACTGTATGACATACCTGAACTTGAAGGTCTTGACGATGAACATAAGGAAGAGTTTATCACCCAAATCTTAGACTATTTCAGGCACAAGTTGTGTATGTACAGTCCAGAACGTACCCAACATGCCGTAAAAGACACAAGTAAGGCTGTCCGCGATAATTTGAAAAGCCCATGGACGCTTGACGACAGCGACAGTATCGCGGCATCAAGTGAAATGTTCCTCGTCAATCCACAACGCCGAAAGCCATACAATCTTGAAAGCGGCGGTTACAGAAGTAAACTTGCGGTATTTGTGCGTGACTACCTTTCTGCAAATGCCGGAATCAATTTACGGAATGAAGACGAATATATCCAATATATGCAAGGACTTTTTGCCCAATTGTCCAATTACATTATTGAGAGAAACGGCAATTACCAATTGGATTACGGTTCAATACTTTGGTCGGCAGGCGACAAACTGACAGTCCGCAATGATATGGTTATGGTGCGCACACTTGGACAGGCCAGCCGAACGCCACAGATGCCCAATGCATTCTTTCAGCATTTCTATCAGACAATCCCACTTGGAGGTGTGCATCTTGAAGCGAAAGACCATACTGGACAAGTGCCAAAGGAAGAACGTGAAAAACGTGAGCAGGAGTTCCGTGAAGGCATTTTCCCTGTCCTCTATTGTTCGCCAACTATGGAACTTGGCATTGACATCAAAGACCTTTCAGTAGTTGGCATGAGGAACGTTCCTCCAACTCCAGCCAATTATACCCAGCGTGCCGGACGCGCCGGGCGTAGTGGGCAGGCCGCTTTGGTGTACACATATTGCCGTCCGAGAAATTCACATGAGAATTATTATCTAAACAACCCACAGAAAATGGTCAACGGTGAAGTAAAGGCACCCCGTATGGAACTTGTCAATGAAGAACTGTTCCGTACACATCTTCACTCCACCATCTTGTCACTTTGTCCTATAAGGCAACTTTCCGATGGCATATCTGCATTGGTTGATTACTTTAGTCCCGGCATTCCGCTTAGGGATGAAGTCGCAATTCACCTAAAGCTGTCTCCAGAACTCAAGCAAACAATCAAAGAGGTGTTTAACAAGGTTATATCCGATGCTTTCCTTCAGGATAAGCTTGAAGAAGAGAAGCCGCATTGGTTTACCAATGAATGGATAGACAATGTTTTGGATGCATACGAGCACGATTTCGACCATGCCCTTGATCGTTGGCGTGTATTGTTTAAAGAAGCTCAGAAGGAACTTGAAGAGGCTCAACACATCATCCGAAACAAAATTTATGCCGACAACTCCAAGGAGAAACAGGATGCCCAGATAAAGGAAAGACGTGCTACCAGCCAACGTGATATGCTGCTCGGACAAAACCAAGGCAAGAATAAAGAGGAAAATGAGTTCTATCCTTACCGTTACCTTGCAAGTGAAGGATTCTTGCCTGGTTATAACTTCACACGTCTGCCTCAACGTGTCATATTACAGTATAAATCTGACGCGGTTGAATATCTCAGCCGTCCCAAGTCATTGGCACTTAGCGAGTTTGGACCTCAAAACATAATCTATAACAACGGCAGTAAGTTCCGTGTGTCACGCATGATGCTAACGGGCGACCTACTTCCACACAAATTTTTTGTCAATCCTAAAACGGGAGTTATATATAAGGATGAAGAGAATGGCACACGTCATACGGATATTATCACGGGAGAGTCTCTTGACGGCATTGTGCAACTCATCTCGGGTACATGCATTGAGGCACAGGACATGATTGCCATCGAGGCTGAGAAGATTACTTGCCAAGAGGAAGAACGCAACCGCAAGTTTTACAAATCTTCCACCTTTTTTTCAAGTGATAATCCAAGTTCAATAAGTAAATGTGAATTGAAACTCAATGACCAGCACCTTGCCAACATCCGCTACATACCATCATGCCGCATAACATATTTCCTTGAATCGCGTAATGACAACAACGGCAATGGTTTTGCATTTGACACTAAGACAGGTGATTGGATTAGCAACGACCGTTTGTCACGTATTCGTGACGAGCAGCAATTGCACGAGGAAGAAGCTGAACGGACGAAATTTGTCAAACTGTTCACAGAAACCACGGTAAATGCCATCTACATACAGCCGACTGAGACACTGCTTCTACGTAACAAAGAGGCTGTGCGTACTTTCCTTTACGCCTTCAAGCAAGCAATTGAAGATGTGTTCCAAGTGGAAAGCAATGAAATCGGTGGCGAAGTGATGGGCGATGCCAACTTGCCAAACATATTTATCTACGAAAATGCCGAAGGCTCTTTAGGCGTACTTGACCGTTTGGTAAAAGAACCTGCATCATATCATGCTGTGGTTAAACGTGCATACGAAATATGCTTTGGCCAAAAATCAGAATATACACAAGAAGAACTTGACAAGCTGGCACCGGCTGATTACAGCAATCTGCTCAATTATTACAATCAACCATACCATCAACAAATAGATATACGTAAAATTTATAACACCCTTAAACTAATGCAGGATGCAACAATTGAAGTCCGTCGTCCCGGTCAGGTTTGGAGTTACGATGAACAGTACCAGGCTCTTGAAGCAGCCCGTGACCATAATAGTTCTACTGAATATGAATTTCTAAAATATCTTTTTGAGCGCGGATTACGTCTTCCGGACAAGGCGCAACCAACCTTTCCCGATAAATATTTTGTACAACCGGATTTTATGTATGGCGACCGTATAGTTATTTTCTGTGATGGTACACCACATGACAATCCTGAAGTTCAAGAATATGATAAAAACAAGCGTGCGGTTCTCGAAGAAGCAGGATACGTTGTCTTATCATGGCATTATGCAACGCCATTAAAAGATTTCATTTCACGTTATCCGGAGATATTCACCCCCGTAAAATAAATTGGAATTATGGAATATAAAACAGGAACACTCGTTGAATTCAGAGGTCGTCCGTGGGTTGTACAGCAATCAGAGGAGAGCGACCTTATGACTATAAAGCCACTAGGCGGTACAGATGCAGAAACAACAACCCTTTATTTGCCTCTTTATGAAGGTGAGCTTGACATCCGTTCATACCATTTCTGTAGTCCGTCCGCAGAAGATGTTGGGCGAAACAGTTATCAGTTTTCTGCACGCATTCTATATAATGCTTGCCGGTTGTCGTTTCGCGACATTGCCGGCCCGTTCCGCTGTCTTGGACGATTATCTTTCGAACCGCGTCCTTATCAGATGATGCCACTTATAATTGCATTGAAACAAGAAAAAATCAGGCTACTTATATCCGATGATGTCGGCATAGGCAAAACGCTGGAATCATTACTGATAGCCAAAGAGTTGTTAGACCGACGCGAAATCAATCGTTTCGCAGTGGTGTGTTTGCCACACTTGTGTGAACAATGGCAGAATGAAATCAAAGATAAATTTGGCCTGGATGCCGAAATAATACGTTCTTCCACTGTAAGTCAGTTGGAGAAACGTTTACGTCCAGATCAGAATATTTTCCGAGACATACCTTTCCAAGTCATATCCATCGATTTTATCAAACAGGACAGTCGACGCAATGTCTTTCTTGACCACTGCCCTGATTTTGTAATAGTCGATGAAGCACATACTTGTGCCAAGCCTGTCGGTGCAAACAAATACCAGCAACAGCGTTACCGCCTTCTGAAAGACCTCTCCGATAAACCTGGTCAACAGTTGGTCCTGCTTACGGCCACCCCTCACAGTGGGCAAACAGAAGAGTTCCAATCCTTAATTGGATTGCTCGACCCAAAGTTTGAGCATTATCAACTTCAGACTGCCCAAGAACGTGAAGAACTTTCTCATTATTTTGTGCAACGGCGACGCGCTGACATCAAACATTATCTTGGCGGCGAAGTGGTATTTCCTGAACGGGTACGGATAGATAACGACGATTATACTTATAAACCTATATATAGAGACCTACTTGCCGACCTTATAGAATATGTAAAGAATGGCATTCGTCGGGCAAGTTCTGCAGACCGCCGCAAACAACGTTACATCTATTGGGATTTGTTAGCGTTGATGCGCGGTGTTATGTCAAGTCCGGATGCCGGTATCAGCATGTTACAAAATAAGATAGACAAAAGATCTGACGCATCGGAACAGAATACCGATGACACAGATGAAAAGGTATATGTATTCAATGACCCTCTGAAAGACTTGCTTACCGGAGATGATGTCGTGCCCGAAGCATTGGAACAGGTTGATAATGCTGACCGCCGTAAATTCCGTGACTTTATCAAGACACTGAATGAAATCAAAGCAACAGACAATGATGAAAAAGTACGTCAGTCTCTTGAAATAGTAAAATTCTCACTGTCAAGCGGAATGAATCCTATTGTGTTCTGCCAATACATCCAAACAGCGGATTATGTAGGCAGATACATTAGCGAGCACCTTGCAAATGACCGGAAGTATAAAAAAGTTGCGGTAGAAGTCGTCACCAGCAGACTATCTGATGAAGAGCGTAAGATGAAGATTGATGAATTGGTACGCACCGATGCCCATGTACTTGTTTGTACCGATTGCCTCTCAGAAGGCGTGAACTTACAGCAAGGGTTTGAGGCGGTAATACACTATGACCTGCCATGGAATCCGAATCGTCTGGAACAACGCAACGGACGTATTGACCGGTTCGGGCAGACATCGCCAACTGTACTCGTTTCTACTTTGCATTCAAAAAACAATCCCGTCGATGACATTGTACTCAACGTGCTTTATAAGAAACAAGAAGAAATAAGAAAAAAATTAGGAGTCTATCTTCCAATAGCCGATAATGATGCAACTCTTATGGAAACCATTATGAAACGCATATTTGAGGCAAAGGCTCCAACACGTACCAACTATTTGGAATTGTCGCTATTTGATAACGACCCAGAATGGTTAAAACAGGAAGAAGAGAAACGTGAAATGCAGTTGAAACGCATGGAGGAGAATGAGAAGATGTCGCACACCTATTTTGCGCATAACAACAAGCAAATGGACCCAACAAGGCTTACGGCCACACTCAATGAGGCCAAAGCCGTAATTGGTGGAGTTGACGACACACGCGATTTTGTAGTGCAAGAACTACTCAATGCAAACGTGAACGTCAAGACCGATGCCACATTGTGCTATTCATTCAACTTATTGGAACTTCCGCCACAACTGCGGCACTATTTCAAAGATAATGTAAACAGAGCGGGCGTAGTCCGCATTTCCTTTGCATCGCCTACTCCAAAACACTATATGTATATCGGACGGAACCATGTTTTTGTTGAAGACCTCAGCCGTGCTGTTGTGAACGATTCAGTCAATGGGGGCGATTTGGCCGCTTGTCGCGCCATGGTCATGGGAACGTCGGAAGTCGCAAAGAACACAACTGTCCTTCTCATGCGTGTACGTAGCGTCATCCGTGATAAAAAAGTTATTGACCGCGAATTGGTTGGCGAAGAAATGATATTCTTGGGCTATCGAGGGCGGATTGATAATCGTGACTTTCTCTCGCAGGATGAAGCACGAGACTTGTTCCTCAATACTAAAGCATCCAGCAATATTGAACTTCCTGCACAAAAGTTACTTTTCAGCAATGCCATACGTTGGATAAACGACGAAAGTGAATTGCGGTTACATACCGACCAGATTGCCCTTGAACGAGCAAACCATCTTGTAGAGGCATTTGCCAAATATCGTTCGTACATCAATTCAACCGAATATCAGGTGGTAGAACCTGTGTTGCCGATGGATGTCATCGCGGCTTATATGTTTGTACCAAGTCACGCCAACTGATATTTCAATTAAAAAATAACTGAAATGGACTATACCAGCATTCACATATATGGCCACTTGTTGTCCGACGACATTCTTCATGGCGTTGAGCATGACACCAACTTGTTGGGCAACCGTCAACAGGATTTCGGCCTTGACATATCTACTTCTGCTGCTATCGATTATGTATGGAGCAGCCTGCGCAATGATTGGCGTTTTTTCAATGAGCGTTCTGGAGTAAATGACCCCTACGGAACACGCCGTTCACGAGACCTCATTGAAAGACTGCTTCAAAACTTGGGCTACTCGCTCAACCGTCAGAACAGCAACCTCAACGTTGCAGGGTCATCTTTTGAGATAAGTTACCTGTGCCCTGACCTTGGCAACATGCCGGCTATTGTTGTCGGTGACAAGATAATTGGAGAGAACGGCATTGAGACACTTGACAAATGTTCACTTGATTACCGTGCCAAAGGAGCGCGCCGGCGCCGTTCACCCCACGCTACCATGCTTGAATACCTTAATGCCACTGAAAATGTTTATGGAATAATCAGCAACGGCGTAACTCTGCGTCTTATCCGCAATTCCGGCCAGTTAGTCAAACTGACCTATATAGAGTTTGACTTGCGCCGTATGCTTGAAGAAGATAAATACAGCGAGTTTTGCTTGTTGTTCCGTATGCTTCACTCCTCCCGCTTCCATACGAATGGAGATAAGCCGTGCATTATGGAACGGTGGTTCAATATGAGCATAGAGAGTGGCAACCGTATCCGCAACGGCTTGTCAAAGGCAGTACAGCGGGCCATGGAAATAATGGGTAATGCCGCACTGCACAATACCGGTACAGGAAATGACATATTGAGAGCAGATATTGCGGACGGTAAGCTCTCGGAAACCACATTCAATAAAGAACTTATCCACTTAATTTATCGCCTGCTCTTTCTTTTCATTATTGAAGACAGAGGACTTGTCTATCAACTTCCAGATTCGCCTGATGACCCAGATTATGCCAAAATATGCCGTTACCAGGAAATATATAAAGCCAATTATGCCGCATCTCGATTGCGTCATCTGTCAGAACTCCGCTATTTACGTCAGCGCCAGTACGTCGATTTATGGCTTGGGTTAGTTGATACCTTCAGATTGTTTGAAAATGATGGATTTGGTGAACGGCTTGGCATAAAGCCTCTTGGAGGCATATTGTTTGACAGCGACACGCTTCATTATCTCAAATCATGCACTATCAGTAATAACGACCTGCTTGAAGCATTTGACGCACTGAATAAATTTATCGACGAAAACGGGCAACCTGTTAAAATCAATTACTCATCACTTGATGTCGAGGAGTTCGGTTCTGTTTATGAAGGCATACTTGAAATGCGTCCCTTTGTACAGTCCGGTGCGGCACCTGCCGACTGGAAGTTTGGTTTTGTAGGAGGTCTCGACCGCAAGAGTACGTCCAGTTATTACACCCGTCCTGACCTCGTACAGAATCTTATTCGCACCACGCTCGAACCTGTTATCAAGGAGCGTATCGCCAAATGTGCGACTACTGATGAAAAAGTGCGTTCTCTGCTCTCAATGAAAGTGTGCGATGCAGCCAGCGGTTCAGGCCACATTGTATTAGCCATGGCCCGCACTATAGCCTGGTATGTCTGTATGCTGCGGACAGGAGAAGACAATCCTGCCTCTCTTGACTACCGCCAGGCTTTGCGTGAAGTCATCCAGAAGTGTGTATATGCAGTCGATTACAATCCCGATGCCGTGGAGTTATGCAAAGTTGTGCTGTGGATAGAAGGTTATTGCGCCGGCAAACCTCTTTCGTTCCTTGATTCTCATATACGTTGCGGCAATTCTGTAGTTGGCGTGGCTGATCTTGACACACTGCTTGACGGAGTACCTAAAGAAGCCTTTTCTGCTGACGATAAAGATGTGAAAAAACAAGTTATAGCCCTGAACAAGGAAGCCTTAAAAGATGCCAGTCTTGTACAGAGCGGTCATAAGCAAGGCATGAACGTTTCACTTTTCACGAGTGATTTCACCATGCAGAGCATCGACAGCGAACAGGTGGGACTTGCCAATAAGGTGCGTGAAATTGCGACTATGCCAGAAGACACGCTTCAGCAGCAAGTCATCAAGCAACATCATTGGGAAGAGCTTATGAGCTCTCCTCGTGTAGAATGTCTGAGGCTGGCCTGTGATATTTACACTTACGCTTTCTATAAGCAGTTAACAGATGCAGATATGGAAAGTTACGTTGATGACTCCGGCAAATTTACGGCGTTCAACATTCCTTATACGCGCACTGTTTATCAGGCTCTTCAGGAAATTAAATATCTTGATGACCCGGATGATGAACAGGACGCCCAGCACTTGCCGGACACATTACACCGTGAAGCGACTGAAGCAGCCGCTGCTCACCGCTATTTTCATTGGTGTGTGGAGTTTCCTGAAGTGTTTGCCTATGACGGCGGTTTTGACGTGATGTGCGGTAATCCGCCATGGGATAAAATAAAAGTAGAGGACAAGAAATGGTTTGAAAATCACGATCGAAGTGATATTGTAAATGCCGGAACAGCTGTCCAGCGCAAGCGTGCCATTGCTATGTTGTCTGAAACAGACCCTGTTTTATTTAAGGAATATCAAAAGGCACAGCAGGATGCTGAAGCCATGAGTCGTTTTGCGCGTTTCTGTGGTCGTTTTGCCCTGACGGCTACAGGAGACATAGACCTTTATCCAATGTTTGCTGAACTCTGTCTTTCATTCAGTAAGGAAGCATGGGGATTAGTGTTGCCTACCGGTATTGCTGTGAATGACAGTAATAAAGCATTCTTCTCTAAGTTAATTGACGAAAATAGATTAATATCTCTTTATGATTTTGAGAATAGAGAAAAACTTTTTGACATAGATAGTAGATTTAAATTCTGTCTACTTACTGCCGGGAAAGCACAAAAAGAACCGAGAACAGTGAGTGGAGGATTCTATCTTACACGAATAGACCATTTGCTCGACCCCAATCGTATTTATACATTACGAACGGATGATTTCACTCTACTTAATCCCAATACTAAAACGTGTCCTGTATTCCGTACAAGTCGTGATGCTCAGTTAACTACAAAAATATATCGGCGTTGTAAAGTGTTGATGAATGATGCTACAGGTGAAAACCCGTGGAAAATTAGGTTTGGCAGAATGTTTGACATGTCAAATGATTCCAATTATTTTTATACCTATATTCAGCTTACCGAAGCAGGTGCAGTGTATAAGGCTCCAAACTTTATTTTAAATGGTGAGATTTACGTCCCGTTGTATGAAGGAAAGATGATTTGGCATTATAATCACCATTATGGAATATGGCCAACATCAGGTGAACGTCCAAATACTATATCTACTCCTCCTTTGGATGAATTAACAGATCCTAATTCATCAATTATACCATGGTACTGGGTACCACAATCAGAAGTTGAAAATCGTCTGGTAAAGACTGATAAGGATGGAAATATTATTTGGAAATGGGAACATAAATGGATGATTACATACAGAGGTCTTACTAATGCAACAAATGAAAGAACTTTCATTTGTTCTCCTATTCCCGACGCTATAGGCGTCGGGAATAGCTCCACAGTCATCTTCGCCGACTGTGGAGCTATGCCCGTGGCTATATTTTTATCCATGGTCTCATCTTTAATATTTGACTATGCAGTAAGGCAGAAAGTTGGTGGAACAAATATGAGCACATATTTTGTCAAACAATTCCCTGTTCTCACCTTTGAGCAAATCCCAGATAAGGCAAAACCGCTTATCATAGAACGTGTTGCAGAACTTTGTTACTTCAACCACGACCTTTACGGCTGGATTAATGAACTGTGGTATGATGAAGAAATGACGGACGACATCCGTAAAGCGATGCTTGTTCGTTTAGCAGAATGTAATGGACTTTGTTTTGATAACGACAGTCTCGCCAATCCTGATTTCAGCAATGTGCAGCCTTACATTTATAATGAAGAACGTCGGGCGGTGGCACAAGCAGAGCTGGATGCAATTATCGCTCACCTTTACGGTCTCACAACAGAGGAATTACGCTATATCCTTGACCCTGAAGATGTATGTGGCAAGGGTTGCATAAACGAAACATTCCGTGTACTCAAAGAACGGGAACTCCGAGAACTTGGCGAGTATCGTACCAAACGCTTGGTTATGGAGGCATGGAATAAATTTAAATTTGACAATTAAAATAGAATATTATGACAAAATTTCCTAGATTCATACAGGACAAGCCTTTGGGTATAGATAAATTTGATGGAGCTTCTCAAGAAGCTCTATCAAAAGCAATCGCTAAGCATATTAAAGATAACGATTCTTTATCAGAAAGCGATTGCTTACCTAGAATAATCGGCATAGAAGGTGTTTGGGGAGCAGGAAAATCAAATGTCGTAAAACTTATCGAAAAACATTTGCAAAAAGATGATTCCGATTATTTCTTTTTTGTATATGATGCATGGGGCAATCAAGAAGATCTGCAACGCAGGTCGTTATTGGAGCAACTTACCGATAAATTAGTCAATGAAAAGATACTTATCGATAATACAAAAATTACAACAAAGGGTGGAGGAACAAAATCCGTTACTTGGCCCCAAAAATTAAAACTACTTTTAGCACGAAAAACAGAAACTACAACTTTATCATATCCGCGTTTAAGCAATGGGGTAATTGCAGGTTCTATTACAACAATACTCACTAGCATAGCCTCTCTTGCAGGTGCGTTGTTAGCAGATAGGTGTGGTTGGGGGTGGTCAATCACTATTGCACTGTTCCCGATAGTTATAACTTTTATAGTGTGGGCTATAGCAGCATGCAATAATCCTAATTATAGAAATCTTAGCTACATACTTGCTGTATATAATGACAAAGAAGAAAAAGAAACAGAATACGAAGTTATTAGTGAAGAAGAGCCGTCAGTTGTTGAATTCAAAAAATGGATGCAAGATGTTTCAGACAATCTTAATCCTAAAAAATGCAGGAAACTTGTTATTATTTTTGATAATATGGATAGATTACCTGCTGAAAAAGTTAAACAATTATGGTCCTCTATTCACACATTTTTTGCAGAAACTGGATTTGAAAACATTTGGGTAATAATACCTTATGATATTACACATCTTTCATGTGCTTTTGGAGACAACGAAATGAAAGCACATGAATTAGCTCAATATTTTATAAACAAGACATTCCCTGTTACTTTTACTGTTTCTAAGCCTGTAATAACTGATTATAAAGGTATTTTCAGAAAACTATTTGAAGAAGCATTTGGTAATACTCAAGATAAGGACGAAAATTTAATTAATCGGTTATACAGATTACAACACAATGAGGCTAATATCAGGGATATAATAATCTTTATTAATAGACTTGTATCACTTTATAAAGTCAGACATGACGATGTAAGTATCGTAAGCATGGCTGTATATCAATTATATAAAGATATTATACACAAAGACAATAATGAAATAAAACAAATATTAAGTGGAGAGTATTTAGGTCTAGCTTCAAACATTATACCAAATGACGAGAAACTTAAAGCAGAAGTGTCAGCTTTAGCTTATGGCGTTGATATTACAAATGCTAAACAAATTCCATTAACTGGATACATAAACAATTGTATAGATAAATTGGAAGGATATAATATCAATGAATATGCAGAAACTGATGAAAACTTTGACGCTATACTAACGGAGGTTTATACTAATACTGATACCGCGAAACTGACTGCAATGATTGAAGTTCTGAATGGGTTAGTTAAAAATAATTCTACTATCAACGAAATCTGGGAGAATTTAGCTTCATTACAAAAGAAACAATCAATTTTGACATTGGAATTTCCAAATGTTTACAAAATCCTTTTAGGTCATGTAAGTGACAAAACAAAGGAACAAATTGTTGTCAAACTTTGTAATTCTTGGAGAGTTTCAAAAGAATTCTCAGGGTCAAAATATGTGCATTGTATTAATCAACTCAAAGACACAGATGGTATTGCTAAGTATATTAAACTGTTACCAAAAGAAGTCTCCCCTGAAGTCTTCATTGACGCAGTAAAAGAGGCCAAAGAAACGTATCAAGATTATAACCTACAAATTCGACCTGATTTATTAGACAAATATCTATCAGAAATTCAGCCTAATGAATTTGATTACTTTGAAGTCGTAAATATTTTAAGCACATCTTCATTTTGTGATTTTAGCTTACTTAAAGAAAAGATAAAGTCTGCCATTATAAATGAATTAATTAATGTGAATAATGCAGGGCAGATTTTCAATACTTACCGTTGTTTGTTTAGCAATAAAAAGCCTATTGAAAAGTTACCTTCGCAAAACTTTATAAATACATTACGTATCAATCTTGAAAGTACCCACAAAATAACACTAAGAGATGGTTACATTGATACATTATCTATTTATTTAGCACACAATGGTAATATAAGTATAGAAGATTCACTAATAGCAGCTATCACTGAAAATATTGTATATTACATAGACAATAGTGAGTTAATATATAACAACTTATCATGGAATAATAACACTTTAAATAACATTGTATCTTATATGATAAAGAATCATATTGGGGAAAACTTAGACATATTTAAGTTAATGCCTAAATATGCAGATCTCAAATCTCGATACAAAGTATCAAATGAAGAACTTATTGGATACTTTAATAAATGGAATTTTGAAAACGATATGCACGATAAAATCACCAATTTATCCCAATTAACAAGCTTTATTCCAGATGCCAATTTTTACAAGACGACAGCATCTATAGCCAATAACTTAACCAAGTTAATTAACCAAATGGCTATAAAAATTCTTATTCTTTCTAAAACTGAGTCTAATTTAATTGATACAATCGGAAACTATTCAGGAGATTATTGTCACCGCATTATTAATACTCTCATTGAAAATGACTGTATGAAACCTATACCTGATATTATTAATAATTTTGGAGGATTAGTATGTGAACGAATTGCAAGAGGCAATGTCCAAATAAATGATTATACTACTAAGATTGTAAGAAATATAGATGGATCTAAATTAACTCATGAGTTTTCTATAATTCGTGACTATTATTGCAATAGCAACATAACTATGGATGTAAATAGATTTAAGATTCTTGAATTAAATCTAAGACAATATGGTAGGCTGAATGAAAGAGCAGGAGATGTTATTGATAAAATAATAAAACCTGTTATACAGAACAATGATGCAAAAAATATAATTGTCCAAAACGCAGTTTTTTATAAAAAACTCGTAACCTTTGCAGGCAATATTGACGATTTCAAGACTAAACTGAAAAAAACTTGGTCTAAAGAAGATGTAGCCAAAATATTAGATGATTAATTTGATATGGACCCACACCAATGCATGATTATAGATTTGGAAAAGCTCGGTGACAAGCGAATGTTTGTCACCGAGCACGTTTCCTCTATTTCTAGGAACAAGAACGGTCTTTGGGCCGTTCGATTTTCTTCATCACCACGTGTATTCAATTACAATCCGTCACGTTTGCTTTATCTAACACATCCTGATACAATCAATCTTGGAGAAAAAGGGCTATACATCAATAATAAACACATTAACAATGTTGCAGAATTACTACGTTTTACAGATGGTCGCTACATTTTTTATCGAGTGACCTATGACAATGGCTACTATGAGAATCTGGAAGGAAACGAGGTCTATATTACCCGTACCCCGATTGACAAAAATGGAGGTTCTATTTGGGATTATCTTCGTAAACTGGCTGCTGAAACAGGACTGATTGCGGAAGAAGATGATGAAAGTATTCTATCCAAACAATATGAATTGGTAGATGTGAAGCGTGATAATGTTCCCTTGGCTCAATACCTTGGTGACAAAACCAAATTGGCAACTTACTCAATGCCCAAACAAGTCTATTATCCGTATGGATGCAATGCCAGCCAAAAAGCGGCCGTTGAAGCAGCGTTGACACATCAGGTAAGCATTATTCAGGGACCTCCTGGAACCGGTAAGACACAGACGATACTGAATATCATTGCCAATATGCTGATGAAAGGTAAAACGGTATTGGTTGTATCAAACAATAACTCGGCTGTAGAGAATATAGCTGAGAAACTAAATGGAGAAGGACTAGGCTTCCTTGTGGCCCAACTGGGTAGTGTACAAAACAAACAAACATTCATTGCCAACCAGCCTGAGTATCCTGCTATGACAGATTGGAAGATTGATGAACAAACAACTACAAAGAATCTGGCGAAAGACTCACTTCAAGCCGTTTCACAAGGACTTGATGGTCAACTCCGGCAGGCCAAACTAAAGGCAGAATACGATGCCCTATTAAAAGAATCGAAATACAACGAAATGCAGGAAGACAACCATACAGAAGATGAATGGTTGAATGGCAAACCATCGACTAAACTTATGAAATTACTCAACCGCTATCAGATGATAGTTGAGAACGGACATAAGCCAGGTTTATGGTTCAGATTGCAATGGAGTTTCTCATTAGGAACTAAAATATTGACATTTTTAAATAGAAAAGAGACAGATGTCATAAACAGTTTGGAGTCGGCCTATTACTTTTCTCGAAAAACAGAATTAGAACAAGAGTTGGAATCGATAGCTTTGGCACTCCAAAATATAGATATCCAAAAGAGTATGAAAGAACTTCGCTCCTCTTCTTTACAACTATTGAAGGATAATATAGCTAAACGGTATAATACCGGACAAAGGAAAAAATTTACAATCAAGGATATTAAGCCCAGAACAGAAGAATTCCTGAAAGAATATCCGGTCGTGCTCAGTACCACTTATTCGGCCAAAAGCTGTATCAGTAAAGACATGGTTTTTGACTATGTGATTATGGACGAAGCTTCACAAGTGGATATTAAGACAGGGGCTCTGGCTCTGTCGTGTGCCATGAACTCCGTGATTGTGGGTGACGATAAACAGTTACCCAATGTGGTAAGCCGGGAAGAAGAATTGGCGTTGAAGGCTATTCAGACCACATACCAAGTGGACGACCGATACAATGCTGTCACGCACAGTTTCCTACAATCGTGCGTAGAAATATTTCGGGATGCGCCAGTAACACTGCTACGTGAACATTATCGTTGTCATCCGAAGATAATAGAATTCTGCAACCAGCGTTTTTACGATGGAGAACTGGTTGCCATGACTATGGACAATGGGGAAAAGGACGTACTGCAAGTGGTACGAACCGTACCCGGAAATCATGCAAGAGGACATTTCAACCAAAGAGAAATAGATGTCATCATGCAAGAGGTGCTTCCGGGATGTACGGAGTCGGGAAGCATAGGCATTATTACTCCTTATCGGGCACAAGCCGAAGCAATCAATCAGGCTGTCGGAAAGGATATAGCCAGTACTGTACATAAATATCAGGGACGGGAATGTGACACGATCATCATGAGCATGGTTGATAATTGTCCTACCGAATTTTCGGATGATGCCAATCTACTCAACGTGGCCATCTCTCGGGCAAAGAAACATTTGTGCATCGTAACGAACGGAAATGAAATTCCGCAAAATACAAATTTGGCTCAACTTATCGGATATATTCATTATAACAATTTTGAAGTAAAAGAAAGCAAGCTACATTCTGTGTTCGATTTGCTTTATAAACAATATACAGCAGAACGGTTGGCATACGAGCAGAGCCATACTATGGTGTCAGAACACCTGTCTGAAAACCTATTATATAACATTTTGGTCCAATCCTTATCCAAACTTGGACTGAAAAATACTGAAGTTTTATGCCATTATCCTTTATCGAGACTGATTGCTGATTGGAATATGTTGGATGAACAAGAAGAAACATTTGCAAAAAGTCCACTGGCTCATGTAGATTTTTTAATCTATAATTCTCTTACCAAGCGCCCACTAAAAATTATAGAGGTTGATGGTTGGCATTTCCATAACGAAAGTGAAGTTCAACAATCACGCGATACCCTTAAAGACCAAATACTCATGAAATTTGGTCTACGTCCTATTAGAATTTCTACAACAGCAACAGTCTGTCTTGATACTATGATGAATATGTTAAAAACATTAAGGTAATCACTTAGAGCAAAATTATAGAATTATTTTGTATTGCATATTTAGCTTCACTGATTTTCAATTCTACAGTTTTTTGATACAATAATGTCAAAATGTACGCTTAAACATATGCCATTAATCATTAAACTAATTCTTCCGAATTCTAATAAGTGATTTGGACGCAAAAAGTCATCAAATTACGACACAAAACCCATTGAGTTTTATGTCATATTTCAATGATTTCTCCATCATGCTACAGCCATATTTACTATTGTTTAATCTGATATTTTATGACAACTATTATAGACCAATTAGTATAACAACTGTCTCTTATACACATCTCCGAGCCCACGAGACCGTA
>ENA-OZHK01000238-OZHK01000238.1-human-gut-metagenome-genome-assembly--contig:-NODE-238-length-18209-cov-6.791341_pt1 | contig 18209 bp, 9 predicted proteins | sample MGYA00244048_ERZ653690 | MGnify/ENA primary metagenome ERZ653690 (study PRJEB26926, sample SAMN06165197) | human gut metagenome | biome: ENVO:00009003; feature: ENVO:2100002; material: ENVO:00002003...
AGATGTGTATAAGAGACAGGTTTATAATTATGTCGTTTGCAACGATTTCATAGTTTGATAATGCAAAGGTAATAATTAAATTCAAATAAATGCTTGTCTTGAGATAAAATATTTGCATATATACTCATATTATTGCTAATTTAGCTGTTTTAAGCTTTGTTTGTTTCGTATTGATTTGGTTGTTTGAACCGTAATGTTTTGCATGCTGATGTTTGATAATAAAAAGAAAGTATATGTTGATTTTTATGTTTTATAAAATGATTTTGCATTTTTTCTTTTTATTTAGTTGTAATATGCCATTTTATTTTTATCTTTGCACCTGTACAAACGACTTACTAAATCGTACTAATTTAAATAATTTACTAAAATAATTAACTAACCTATTTAAAAATGAGAAAATCGTTACAAAAAATGACTCTCATGTGTCTTTTTATGCTTGTTGCCATGGTGACCAGGGCACAAGACGTAACGGCATTATGGGATTTTCAGAACAGAGTTCCTGCATCTTTGGCTGACGTGGCTTTACAGGGCACTACCGGGGAAGTAGAATCGACAGTTGACGGCGTGAAACTTTATGTTGATGCGACAAACGGAAAGTTTAACGTTAAGGACCGTGCTTCTGACGCACAGGTTAATCCCGGTACGATAATCCGTGTACCTGTAAAATCGGCAAAAGACATTGTTACCGTAACTTCATATCCTAATTATCATAACTACACCGTAGGTGGCGTTGAGGCTACTGCTGATGTTACGGAGCATAAGGCTACTACAGACGAGGTGTCTGCCGGATATGTTGATATCGTGGTTACGGGCAGTTGCTACCTTTATAATATTAAGGTACAGTTTGTATCAAATATTCAGACAAAGGAACTTTATTCTACTGATTTTTCTGAGTGGACCTATGCCAAGGCCTCTGCCGTAGAGACTGAGGTGCATAATGCAACTACAAAATACAGCCATGAGAACATAGCATTCTCTGTTTATAACACTAATGTGGCTCCAAATCCTGATGAAATAGGTATTGACTGGAACAAGTTTGACAAAGATTTGGTTGGCGGAACATTGCAGGCTGAGAAGAACGGAGGTTCGTATATCGTTACTTCTGCGCTGGCTTCAGTTACAAAGGTTACTTTTGTTCATGGCGCAACAGGCGGCAATCGCGGATGGTCGCTCTGGGCTAAAGGTGATGGTGATGCTGACTGGGTGCAGATAACCACAACTTCTGCCAGTCCTGCAGGATGGTGTGAGGTGTCAGCAGATGTAAACCGTACAAACTGTCAGCTCAAATTTACTAATCTGGCCGATGCTCAGAACGCATATTTGTTCCGTCTTGGCATTTATGGCAGTGTAGACATGTCTCTCACTCCGGCTTTAGGCTCATTCTCATATAATGGTGAGAAATATAATGCAGCAGACATATTTGCAGAAAGTGAGGAAGGTTTGCAGACCGCAACCATTGAAGTTGCTAATGCTACTCCGCTTCCTTCGGCAGAAAATCCTGTTACCGACATTGTTTGTGACAATGGTGAACTTGACGGTGACGTAATTTATGAAACTGTAGGTGAGACATCTGTTGTTACAATGAAGGTTAAGGCTAATGACGACGTTATGACTTATAAGGTTACATTTGTTCATAAACCTTATTTCACTCTTACATATTATAATGTAGACGGTAGTGTGCTCGAAAATTCTCAGAAAGTTGAGAAGGATGCAAAGATTGCTACATTAAGAAATGACGAAGGCGTTACTGTTGCTGAAGGCAAAAAATTCCGCGGATGGTATGTCGAGGCTGACGGAGGACGCAAATATTCTGTTGATGACGTTGTTACGTCTGACTTGAATCTTTATGCCGGCGTTACTGACATTGAGACTGAAAGCACTTCTGCGCGTTATACATTTAATCTTACTGACGAGTATTTCTATGATGAAGACCATGAGGCTTTCAATGCAGAGAATGCAGGCTTCCATGACTCTACACACGGATGGACTTTAGAGTCAAACGGAAAAATCGACTTGCTCGTCGGAGGTCATGCTTATATCATAGCTACATTGTGCCGTTACAGCAAGCAAGATGCTTCACTCACTCTCTATGATGCTGAAGGCAATGAGGTGTCAACTGTTCCCGGTTATGATTCTACCGACGGCAAGAGCGTTATGCTTGAATATAAAGGAACTGCCGGAACTGTTACTCTGAAATCGAGCAATGAGGTTTATCTTCACAAACTGGTTATAGCCAATGTTGAAGGTTCACCAATCGAGAAGAACGAGCAGGGATATTATGTTGTTAAGGCAAATGACGGTGGCAACTTCCTTACCACACTGGAAATTGCTAACGCCACATCTTCTTCAGACAAGCGTACTTATGTATTTGTTCCTGATGGAACTTACGATCTTGGCAATGCAGTGCTTACACCGATTTCAGGAAACAACATCTCTATTATCGGTCAGAGCATGGATAACACAATCATTGTCAACGAGGCTGAACAGGAGGGTATCGGAGTTTCGGCAACATTATATATTACCGGTCAGAATACATATCTGCAGGATCTCACACTGAAGAATGCTTACGACTATTACAAACCGGGATTTGCAGGCCGTGCAGTAGTTATCCAGGATAAGGGTAGCCACACAATATGCAAGAATGTGCGTATGTTGTCTTATCAGGACACATATTATTCTAACAGCGATTCACACTTCTATTTCGAGAATTCTGACATACACGGAACTGTTGACTTCATCTGCGGTGAAGGTGATGTGTTCTTCAACAACTGTACTCTTACCGTAGAGCCACGTAATGCCGATGGTTCAGGTGAATGTACTCTTACTGCTCCGTCTACAAATAATACTAAGTATGGCTATGTGTTCAGCGGATGTACGATAGACAGCAAGGCCGAGAAGTTTAATTACGGCCGTGCATGGAACAACACTCCGCGCTGTGCTTACATTAACACAACTTTGCTGCAGCCCGAAAAGCTTAACTCTAACAGATGGACTCTCGGTGGAATGAATGTGCCGGCAGACAAATTTGTTGAGTATAACACTATGGATGCAAGCGGAAAAGTAATCTCACCGTCATCTTATGTATGTACTTTCACAAAGGACAGCAAGAAGAACACTTATGAGACAATACTTACAGCTGACGAGGCTGACACCTATTCGCTCGATAATCTGTCTAAGGCATGGAACTGGTATCCTGCAACATATACCGCACAGAAGAGCATGAACTTGCTGAAGGCCGACGGCAACAAGCTGACATGGGATGCTGTTGACGGCGCTTTGGCTTATGCAGTGTTCAGAAATGGCACATTTGTAGGAATGACAACCACAGAGTCTTATGATATCACTGAAGGAACAGCTTCTGAATACATTGTGCGTGCAGCCAACGAGTGTGGCGGATTCGGTCAGGGAGCGAGCATGACAACTGCTATTTCTGATACTTTTGCCGACAATGCTGATATCATGCAGACATCTTATTATAATGTTCAGGGTGTTCGTGTAAATAATTCTTATAAGGGAATTGTTATTAAAGTCGACACTTTGAAAGACGGAAAGAAGGTGGCTACAAAGATTATGCGATAGTTATATAGTGAGTTTAAAATATGTAGGTTTGCGGATGTTTCTCTTCTGGGGGGCATCCGCTTTTTTGTTGTCAGGTGATGCCGGGCTTTTATCAATACACAAAGGGTAATTTGGGCATTTAAAAATTTTTATTTAAAAATAAAGATTTTATTTTGTAATATTTGATTTTTTAGTATCTTTGCACAATAAACTATCAAACTTATAAAAACTAATATCAAAAAACAAGGTCAAAGCAAGGTAATTTGTTGTTTTTAGAACCTTTATTATGCGATATAAAGTGTGTAAGGATCAAGCGCTTAGCTGTTTTGATCATGCTATATCTGCGCAATTCATGGTGGTTTTGTGACATTACGAATTTATTTTTTATTATTTAATTAAATTAATAACATTTATGTCTGGTAATTTGAAAACTTTTCGAATTGTGCTTTTAGTGCTTTTCACTTTTGTGGTGAGCAGCATTTCTGCGCAAACAGTTAAAGGTAATGTGAAGGACACCAATGGTGAGCCCATCATCGGTGTTACGGTCCAGGAGAAAGGCACGAAGAATGTCGCCGTGACAGATCTTGACGGAAATTTCTCTATTAAAACAACCGGCGACGGACAGTTACAGTTTTCATACATCGGTATGAAGGCTAAGACCGTTAATGCTGCCGGAAAATCAAACATCAACGTTGTGCTTGAAGACGAAGCAACAAATCTTGACGACGTTGTCGTTATCGGTTATGGTACTGTGAAGAAAAGAGACCTTACAGGTTCTGTGTCTTCAATTAGTGCCGAGGATATTGCAAATGTTCCTGTCGCAAGCGTAAGTGAGGCTATGACCGGTAAGATGGCCGGTGTTAATATCACTACGACAGAAGGTTCGCCTGATGCAGACATCAAGATTCGTGTGCGTGGTGGCGGTTCTTTGTCTCAGGACAACTCACCTCTTTATATAGTAGACGGTTTCCCTGTTGAGAGTATCAGCGATATCGCTCCGAGCGAAATTCAGAGCATCGACGTTTTGAAGGATGCTTCTTCAACAGCCATCTATGGTGCCCGTGGTGCCAATGGTGTTATCATCGTTACAACAAAGAGCGGTAAGGAAGGTAAGACACAGGTTAACTTCAACGCATCTTTAGGCTGGAAGAAGGTTACCAAACTTATCAAGACAATGGATCCTTACAACTATGCATATTATCAGTATGAGCTTGGTAATGATGCTTATGGAAACTATGACGACCTTGACATTTGGAAATCTATCGAGGGACGTGATTATCAGGATGAACTCTTCGGACGTACAGGTCTGCAGAAACAGTATAATGTTAACGTCAGCGGAGGTTCAAAAGAAATCAAATATAATGTAGGTTTCTCTCACAACGATGAAAAGAGCATCATGCTCGGTTCTGGTTATGCCAAGAACAACATTAATGCCAAAATTAATGCAACACTGAATAAGTGGTTGACCCTTGATTTCAACGGCCGTATGGCATTTACCAAACTTAAAGGTCTTAATGGTGGTGCCGATACTAACGAAAGCAATGCTGCTAACTCTGCTGTTGCAAACTCAGTAAAATGGAACCCGGTTGAGGCTCTCGTTTCTGTTGATGATGACGGCGAGAACGACTCTAACACCCGTCGTAATCCTGTAGAGCGTATTACTGATACCTATAAATATCAGGAGCGTTTCTCTCAGAACTACAATGTCGGCTTGAACTGGAAACCGTTCAAGGGCCTGACTTTCCGTTCTGAATTTGGTTATGGATGGAAATATAACAACACTGACCAGGTTTGGGGAGCAAGAGCCGTTACTAACTCTAAGTATGGTTTCAACGGACAGCCGCAGGCTATGTTCGTTCGTCTTGAGAATAAAAATTGGCGTAACGCTAACACTCTTACATATGACAACAAGAAGTTGTTTGGCGGTCGAGACCATTTGAATGTCATGATTGGTCAGGAGTGGAGCAGTTCACAGGATGTTACACGTACAAACGTTTCTGTTGCTTTCCCGACATCAATGACTATTAATGAGGTGCTGGCTAATACTGCTGCCGGTACAGCTCTTCCTAACGAAGGCGATATTGAAGCTCAGGAAAATATCCTTTCATACTTCGGCCGTATCAATTATACAATGGCAGACAAGTATTTGGCAACATTCACACTCCGTGCCGATGGTTCAAGTAAGTTTGGCAAAGATCATCGTTGGGGATGGTTCCCTTCACTTGCTTTGGCATGGCGCTTGTCTGAGGAAAACTTCATGAAGAGCACTGCAAGCTGGCTTTCTAACTTGAAACTCCGTCTGAGCTTTGGTACTGCCGGTAACAACCGTATTGACTCTGGACTTCTTGAACCATTATATTCAATGGCTTCAAATACATCAAAGGCTCCTGAATTTGGAGGTGTAACAAGTTCTATGCTTGAGCATGGTACATCTCTCTATAATCCGGATTTGAAGTGGGAGACAACCATCACACGTAACGTAGGTCTTGACTTTGGTTTCTGGAACAACAGAATCAGCGGTACATTGGATTTCTACTGGAATACAACTAAAGACCTCCTCATGGAAACTGTCATACCTTCAAGCACTGGATATAAGACTCAGTTCCAGAACTTTGGTAAGACATCAAACAAGGGTGTTGAGTTTGCTGTCAACGCAGTTCTTGTTGACAAGAAAAAATTTGGCTTGAATTTCAACTTCAACATATCTTATAACCGCAACAAGATTGAAGAACTTAACAGCGGCAGTCCTTGGCAAAGCTCAAACTGGAGTGGAAAGACTCTTGAGCAGTATGAAGACTTCCGTGTCGTTGCCGGTGGACGTCTTGGCGAACTTTGGGGATATAAGACAAATGGTTATTATACCGTATATGACCCTGCAACAGGTACTGGTGACCTCGTGCTGAACGCTAACGGAACATGGTCACTGCGTGACGGAATGAAAGACAACAGCTACAGTCTCTTCGGCGGACTCTATCCTGGTGTTATAAAGGTACAGGTTGACGAGAATGGTGATCCTATCAAGCAGCGTCTCGGTAATACAGTTGCTCCTACAACTGGTGGTTTCGGATTTGACGGCCGTATAGGTAATTTCGATTTCAACGTATTCTTCAACTATTCTCTCGGCAACAAGCTTGTTAACGGTACAAAACTTGCTAACTCATTCTATTCTGGTTCAAGCAAGAACTATAACCTTATAGCAGATTTCAATCTTGATAACCGTTATACATGGATTGACCCTGCAACAGGTCTCAACTTAGGCCGTCCTTCAACAGGAACTATTACAGCTTACGGAAGTGTTGAGGCAGTTATGGCACGTCTGAACGAGCTCAACCAGGGTAAGACAATGTACAATCCTGCCGGCGTAACAAAGATGTATCTCATCGACTATGCTGTTGAGGATGCTTCATTCTTGCGCGTGCAGAATATAACAGTAGGTTACACTCTTCCAAAGAAATGGGTTAAATCTATGCACATAGAGAATATCAGAATCTATTTCACAGGATACAACCTCTTCTGCATAACAGGATATGACGGCTATGATCCTGAAGTAGATACCAGCAGCAAGAAAACTCCTATGTGTCCGGGTATAGACTATGCGGCATATCCTAAGAGCCGTACGTTTGTAGGTGGTATTAATGTAACATTCTAAATTTTAAGATCACAACAATTATGAAAAAAATATTTTCAATAATGGCGCTGTCTGCAGGTCTCTTAGGTTTGGCTTCCTGCTCTGATTTCCTCGATCAGGATTCTCCTTCAGATATGTCGTCTACAACAGTATATAATTCAACATATTACACAAGTCTGCGTGTTAATAAAATCTATGGTGGATTGGGACAGGATCGTACATATTCACAGGATTTCATAACAAAGGCGAACATAAACAGTGATATTGAGTTGGTTGACGGATTGGGAAATGACGCTTATCTTTCAAACGAGCGTGGCGTTTGCAATTATAATTTCTCTGCTGGCTGGTCAACAATTGCTGACGAGTGGACTGCCATGTATGGAATTATTGAAGACGCCAACGACGTAATTGAAGGTGTACGCACAAGTCCTCTGTTTGACAAGAACAATTCTTCTTATGAAGAGATGGCCCGTTATCTCGGTGAGGCCCTCACTCTTAGAGCAATGGTATATTTTGACATGTTGCGCTATTGGGGTGATATTCCATTGAAGCTTGAAACTTCTAATCCAGATCTGAGCAATGCTTTTATGGCAAAGACTGACCGTGATGTCATCATGGATACTCTTATGACCGACCTTGACGAGGCTATTAACTATCTGCCTTGGGCTGGTGAAGACGGATATACAACAGAACATGTTACTAAGGGATATGCTCATGCACTGCTCGCGCAGATAGCTATGACACGTGCCGGTTACGTTATCCGTGAGAAGGCAAAAGACGGATATGAAACAGCGTCTTATTCTGATGCCGTTTATCCTACTCAGCGTCCGGGCGCTGCTGAACGTAAGGCTCTTTATGAGAGAGCGCTGTCTCACCTGACAGCTGTTATCAAGAGTGGAAAACATCAGTTGAATCCTTCTTTTGAAAACGAGTGGTATCAGCTGAATCAGCAGGTGCTTGACCAGACTTATCAGGAGAATCTGTTTGAGATTCCTCTTAAGTATAATCTTACCAGTGAGCTTGGTTATACAGTAGGTGTTCGTTTAAATGGTGTTACAACAGATTACGGATATGGTAACTCTTCAGGTAAGGTTAAACTTACAGCACCTCTTTTATATTCATACGATTCTAATGATACACGCCGTGACGTAACCGTTGCTCCTTATGAAATAAAGGAAGACCAAAACGTTACACGCGAAAGTATGCTTTCTAACGCTCCTTTTGGATTGTATGTTGGAAAATGGGATCCGAGAAAGATGAATTCTACTTGGCTCGACGATAATATCAAGGCTTCAGGTAAGCACATGACAGGTATCAATCCTGTTAAGATGCGTTACTCTAATGTATTGCTCTTCTATTCTGAGTGTATGAACGAACTGGCCGGAAGTCCGGATGCTTCTTATCCTGGTGATGCCGGAATGACAGCACGTCAGGCTTTGGCTCTTGTACATGAGCGTGCTTTCGATTCTGAGCATAAGTCAGAAGCCGCAGCTTATGTAGCTTCTCTGCCTTCAGACAAAGACGGTTTCTTTAATGAAGGTATCGTTCAGGAGAATGCGTGGGAGTTTGCCGGTGAAGGTTTCCGTAAATGGGATCTTATCCGTTGGAACTTGCTCGTAGAAAAAATTTATGAGTTTAAGCAGACATATTTGCAGGAACTTGCTGACGGAACATATCCTGACAAGATTTTCTATAACTACTCAGATGAGGCAAAGAAGAAGATTGATATGTCAAGTGTTACATGGTATACTCCATCTGAGATGGTCAACGAGGCCGATTATGCAGCTAGTGTAAGTTGGTTTGGTAACTCAAAACTTGACACAGGTACAGATAAGCAGGTTGACACTAACCTTCCTTCTATAAGCAGCGGTCTTGTAGGAACAGACGTAAACTCTAAGGATGCAGGCGTTGCGGTGAAGAACCGTTACCTGATGCCTATCGGCTTGACGACAATCTCTGACTCACAGGGATACTTAAGTAACTCATATGGTTATTAATTAACAGTAAATTAAAAAAAGGATGAAAACCATTAATAAAATTTTCAGTACTATACTGATAATGTTTTTAGGCTTTTCTGCCGTTTCTTGTACAGATGGAAACGACTGGGGCATAGACAGTGCTTTCGACAGATTGTTTGGAGTTGGTTCAGATGATATATCTGTTGAGACAACAGCAACAACTGCCACTGTTACTTTCTCGGCAATGTCTGCTACAAGTGATTCTTTGTATTTCGTGATTGAAGTTAGTAAAGACTCACTCTATGACGAAGTTGCCATGGGTGGCACCCGTGCCAAGGTGTTTGGCTTGAACAAGGAGATAACAAAATCGCCTTGTGTGCTTACAGGACTTGATGGTGACACCAAGTATTACATGCGAATAAAGACGATGTCTGATACTAAGTCTGAGTCAAAATGGGTTTATTATAAGGACGGTGAATCATTCAAGACTGCTGCAGAGCAGATCTTTGATGACGTTTTGGCTGATGACTACACAGATTCTCAAGTAACATTGCGTTGGAATGCACCAGCTGATTCTGTTACCAACATTAAGATGGTTCAGGGAACAGATACTACAGATTATGTACTTACTGATGAAGACAAGGCCAACCAGACTCATACATTCACAGGTCTTGCTCCTCTGACAACTTATACATTCATTATCTATAATGGAGAGGCTAAGCGTGGAACTCAGACTGTAACAACAACAGCTGCTCCTCCTGCTGCAAGTTATACAGAATACCTGGATGCAAATGTTACAAGACTCAACCAGGCTCTTATGGATGAAATCTATGCCAAGGCTCAGGCTGAGGCCGGTGGAAGTTCAAACATCAGCGTAACAATTGTATTCCCGGCTGACAAGACTATCGAAATCATTGGCGATGACACTGAGAGTGAACCTGGTGCTCTTAAGGTACCAGACGGAATGTCTGTCAACTTCTTCGGTCGTGGCGGTGGTGAAACACCTGTGCTTCGTCTGCTTAAGAGCATTGACATTGCTGGCTCACATAATTATGTAACATTCCAGCATTTGAAGATTGTTGATGACGGTTCAGGTGCAAATTATCTGATTAACCAGAGCAATGCTTGTACTGTAGACCAGCTGACATTCACTGACTGTGAAATATCCGGAATGAAGAACACCTTCTTCCGTCTGCAGGGTAGCGAGGCCAAAGTTATTAACAATTTGGTTATCAGCGATTGCTTGGTACATGACTTAGGTGCTGGATATTCATTCATCCATATTGACGACAATGGTAACCAGGCTGTTTATGTTAACAACATCAAGATGGAGAACAGCACATTCTGGAACATCTGTGTCAGCGGTAAGACATTCATCTACAGTGAAAAGGTTAACATGAACTCTATCGAGCTTAATGCTTGTACGTTCTATAACAACAACGGTAGCGGACAGTATTTCATCGACTTCAACGACAAGGGTTATGGTCCTGAGATATTCACTGTAAGCAACTGTGTATTCGGAAAGACTCCTGATGAGGCAACAAACAAGAACATACGTGCAAAGATTGAGCCTGAAGTTGTAAATACATATTGCGCAAGCGACTTCTATAAGTCTAAAGGTTTCCCGAACATAATGATTCTTGACTATGCTTCAGACAAGTTGTTTGTTGATCCGGCAAATGCTGACTTCCACTTCAATAATGGAACAATAGAAGATGCCGGTGCCGGTGACCCAAGATGGTGGCCGGTGGCTGAATAATAGCATACTGATTTAATATTAAGAGGGGCAGTGTTATTCACTGCTCCTCTTTTTGTTTTCATCTCTTTGTTGATTTTATTTAATTGGTTTGTGAATATATCAAACTCCAGTATTTAAATATTTGTAAAAATAATGACAATGTCTATGAGCTTTTATTGTATTTTGCTAATTTTGCAGAAGATATAATCTTCAGTCTTGAGTCTACTGTCAGATGAAACATTAATCATCATTAAAATAAACGCATAATAAACAAATCAAAAAATAAAAACATTAAAAGTCTGGTATGAATAAATTTCTATTTAAAGCGGCACTATTATGTGCCTTGGTGTTGCCTTTGTCTGCAAGTGCCGACGGGGGGGATAATGAAGCAAATGAGCAGAACACACCCGAAGGATGGACAGCCGTTCAGCTTCCCGTGTTGCCTGAAATAACTTCATCTAACACATTTGACATCACATCTTATGGCGCTTCGACTTCTTCAAATGACAATACTACTGCCATACAGAAAGCTCTCAATGCAGTGCCTTCAACAGGCGGCAAAGTTGTCATTCCTGCCGGGACATGGCTTTGCGGTCCAATTCATTTAAAGTCGAAAACAATATTATATCTTTCGGCTGGCGCAACGCTTAAGATGTTGTCTTATGGGCAGTATCCATCAACTACAACCAGCGGAAAAGAATATGACAACTTTATCAGCAACGGCAGCTCATCTATAACGGATGTCGTTATTGAAGGCGAGGATAAGCTGACCTCTGTTATTGACGGACAAGGCGAAGCATGGTGGATTGCATACGAAAACGACAAGGACATAAAGCGCGGTGCGATGATACGCTTTAAGAAAGGTTCTCGTTTCCTTATAAAAAATCTGACTGTAAAGAATGCTCCCGGTGTGAACATAACAATAAGCCAGAACGGCAATGCGAGCCATGCTACGATACATGATGTAATTATTCGTGAGCCGTCTTCGTCGGCAACTGACGTGCAGAAGTCGCACAATACAGACGGAATATCAATGTGGGGACCATACATCAACATCTATAATTGCGACATCAGCAACGGCGACGACAATGTGGTAGCTGACACAGATGCGCGTTATGTTCATGTGTGGAACTGCAAATTCGGCGACGGACATGGCGCGTCAATAGGAAGCTACACGGAGAATCTGAACAACATAATCTATGAAGACTGTACGTTTAACGGCACTGACAGTGGTTTCAGACTTAAATCTCAGCGCGGCCGAAGCGGTGATGTGCATGATATAATCTTCAGAAACGGCACAATGACAGGCGTTAAGAATCCTGTTTATATAGAATGTTGGTACGACAAGAGTACAAAGCCGGTGCCTTCAGAGGCAGAATCAGCCACAGTTACTTCAACAACACCGGCTTATCGTGACATACTCATACAGAATGTTGTGTCTACAGGAACGCCATATAACACAAGTGCGAAAGCCTATTTCCCGGTTTATATCTATGGGTTGCCTGAGAGTTATGTCAAGAACGTAACATTCGACAACGTTCAGATTGAGGCACAGAAGGGTATGTTCCTCGCTTACTGTAACGTGAACTTTATTAACGGATGTAAGATAACCAACTCTAAAACACCGGGAAAACTCATTGAGACAAGCTATGAAGCCGACATTGAAGGCGACTATACCGGTTCGGGTTATGTGCCTGGCGAAGGCGACCCTGTTACATATATGCTCGATGCAAGTACGGCAACATGCGAGAGCGGAGCTACTGAGTGGACATTCAGCAACGGATGTTCGATAATCTCAGAGTCGGGCGACCGTGGATATGCTGCTGCAAAGAACAACACCATTAAGTTTTCGCGCAACTATGTGTTCACTATAAACCTGCCTACAAATGTAAGCGTAAGCAAGGTCGCATTTACCGGTTATTGTAACAAAAACGATAAAACGTCATATCTGAAATCGCTCAATGGCGTAACTTATGATGAAGCAGACTATGTGTTTCCGGCACTTAACGCAACTCCAAATACTGCCACATATAGTATCGACCTTGACAATCCCGCAGTAGGTTCGTTGTCGTTTGAATTCTCTGGTGATGACCAGACGGCTGCGTCGATTGTGCTTCACGGTAATGTTGCCACGGCTATCACTGATGTCATGGCCGATAAAAAGGGCAATGGAAAGATATATAATATACAGGGCATGGCTGTAAAGAATGCAGACAAATCAGGTCTGTATATATGTAACGGCAAAAAGTTCATCGTTAAATAGTACTGATAAATTTTTAATGTAAACATATCAGCCGGTCTTTATGGGACATACAACATTCCGTAAAGGCCGGCAAATTTTATATTCAGGATATTCCAAAAGCCATAATTAAGTTGCCAGGAGTTTTATTTTCTTATTTTTGTTTTCCTTTCTGTTATCATCAATATGCATATTTTATGTTGTCGTCAAGCATCTTAATGTTGCCCGGCAAATGAATCTAGACGCCTTTATAATTTTTATGTTTCTTTGTTTTCTTCAATAGTTATGTAGTTTTTCTTTTTAGTATAATTGAATCATATTGTCACAATAATACAATTTGTGCTCCTTAGATTGTTGTCGTTTGCTTCATATACATTTTGTTTTGTTTATAATGACGTAAACCCGGCGAAAAACATTTTGTGTAATTTCCGTTTTTGTTAAGTTTATTTTATCTTTGCAATAAACCTGAACTTACAATTTTTTTATGAGTCAAGTTTATTTTTCTGTAGTTTAATCAAAATCTAAAATACCAAGAAAACAATGAAAAAACGAAATTTGTTTGTTGTCGCGGCTTTTATGTGTTCCGTTGTTGCCGGATCGCAGACATTGCCGTATCAGAATCCCAACCTGTCGGCAAAGGAGCGGGCTGCCGACCTGTGTTCAAGACTGACGTTAGAAGAGAAGGCCCGGCTAATGCTCGACCAGTCTGATGCAATAAGCCGTTTGGGCATACCTGAGTTTGCATGGTGGAGCGAGGCTCTTCATGGAGTGGGGCGCAATGGTTTCAGCACAGTGTTTCCTTCGTGTATTGGTATGGCGTCATCGTTTGACGATGTGTTGCTTGAGCGCATATATACGGCTGTCAGCGACGAGGCGCGCGCCAAGAACACTGCCCAGCGAAAGAAAGGAAGCGTAGGCCGCTATCAAGGTCTTTCGTTTTGGACACCTAACATCAACATTTTCCGTGATCCGAGATGGGGACGCGGACAGGAAACCTACGGCGAAGACCCTTATATGAACTCTCGCATGGGGCTTGCCGTTGTACGTGGTCTTCAGGGACCAGCCGGACATAAGTATATGAAGCTTTATGCCTGTGCTAAGCACTTTGCCGTTCACAGCGGTCCTGAGAAAACGAGACATCACTTTAACATCGAAGACCTTTCGCCGCGTGATTTGTGGGAGACATATCTTCCTGCCTTTAAAGACCTTGTTCAGATTGGAGGCGTCAAGGAAGTTATGTGCGCCTATCAGCGTTTTGAGGGTGAACCATGCTGTGGAAGCAACCGTCTGTTGCATCAGATTCTCCGTGACGAGTGGGGATTCAAGGGTATTGTCGTGAGCGACTGCGGAGCCGTCAGCGATTTCTGGATGCCGGGCTGTCATGGGGTTTCGTCAGATGCTGCATCTGCCTCTGCAAAAGCTGTGGTAAGCGGCACCGACCTGGAATGCGGAACCAACTATCTGGCTCTGCCCGAAGCTGTGAAGGCCGGAACTGTAACAGAAGAAAAGATAAACAATAGCGTTGAGCGTCTGCTTGAAGCAAGATTTGAACTTGGCGACTTTGACCCCGACTCGCTTGTTGAGTGGACACGTATCCCGATGAGTATCGTGGCCTGCAAGGCACACAAGGAGCTTGCACTCGACATGGCACGTGAGCAGATGGTGCTTCTGCATAACAAGAACAACACCCTGCCGTTGGTCAAAGACGCGTCTGAGATTGTTGTCATGGGTCCTAATGCCGCCGACTCTACAATGATGTGGGGCATATATTACGGTCAGCCTACACACACCGTAACAATACTTGAAGGCATACGCAACAAACTCGGTGCGGACGTTAAGTATGTTAGAGGATGCGACATAACGTCAATGACCGAAATGGTGAGCCTTTTCACACGCATGACCGGACTTGACGGCAAGCAGGGTATGAGCGGAAAGTTCTGGAACAACAGAAAGATGGAAGGACAGCCGGCCTATGAAGGCAACTATTCGCTCAGTCCGCGATTCGACACCGGCGGTAACACGGTATTCGCTCCGGGCGTTTCGCTTACAGACTTTTCTGCAAGATTTAACGGCAGCTTCGTTGCCGACAAGGACGAAACGATTAGTGTGAGATACTTCAACAATGGAACATTGCGCATTATTATAAACGGTGACACCATTGTTAAGAAGAATAACAAGAACGACGTAAGGGTAAATGATTATAAACTTGCGGTAAAAGCCGGCCATAAATATGACATACAGTTTGACTATATCCAATATGGCTCAAGCGGTTCGTTGAGTTTTGACGTGGCAAGCATGAAAGAACTTACAGTGGCTGATGTAGTAAATACTGTAAAAGATGCCTCTACAGTGGTGTTTGTCGGCGGTATCTCGCCAAACTTGGAGCGTGAGGAAGCCAAGGTTACCGAGGTTGGATTCGACGACGGCGACCGTACAAGCATTGAACTTCCGTTGGCTCAGCGCAATCTTCTCAAGGCTCTTCATGAGGCAGGCAAGAAAGTGGTGCTGGTTAACTGTAGCGGCAGTGCCGTGGCGCTTACTCCCGAGCTCAACACCTGCGATGCTATCCTTCAGGCATGGTATCCAGGCGAGCAGGGTGGTACAGCTGTGGCTGACGTGCTGTTTGGCGACTATAATCCTGGCGGCAAACTTCCTGTTACTTTCTATAAGGACGACAGCCAGCTGCCTCCGTTTGAAGACTATAGCATGTCCAACCGTACATACCGTTACTTCAAGGGCGAACCGCTGTTCCCGTTCGGTTACGGACTCAGCTATACAACGTTTAATGTAGGAAAGCCTGTTTATGATGCTTCAGCCGGCAAGATTAAAGTTAAGGTAGGCAATACCGGCAAGCGCGACGGCGTTGAGATTGTTCAGGCATATATGCGCAACACTGCCGATGTTGACGGACCTAAGAAGACGTTGCGCGGATTTGCGCGTGTCAACCTGAAGGCCGGAGAGACAAAGACTGTTGAGATAGATTTCCCGCGCAAGGCTTTTGAAGGCTGGGATACTGAAACCAACACCATGAGAGTAGTGCCGGGCAAGTATGAAATTATGGTTGGAACATCAAGCGCCGACAAGGATCTTAAGCGTATAAGCGTTGATGTGAAGTGATGATAAAGAAAACTCGTTTGAAAGAATGATGTTTCTGCAGGTAAAAAGTCATGACATTTTAAAATCGCGAAATAGAAATTCTGATGACCCTTTCTTATGAAAATATGGCTTAAATGCATCTGTTTTGACAGCAAAACAGGCTGTTTTGGGCATAAAAGTCATAGGTTTTTTGCCTGAAAAAGGCCTGTTGGCACTGCGAAACACGGCACTTTATGGTATAAAAGCATACCTTTTACAAGCTAAAAGGTATGCTTTTCCTTTATTATAGCTATGCGATTAAATGCGAAAAATATATAAGCTACTGAAAATCAATGGGTTATGTAAAATGATGCAAAATGTGAAGTTTTTGTGCAAAATCTTGTATCCGTTTTCAGCATGGCCATTCTACATGCGTTAAAAGTTCAGATTTTAGAAAACTTTTAGATTTTAGTTGATGATAATTCTTTATTAGATGGCTGTTTTTAATACAGCTTGTTTCTTTTGTTTTGTGCCGATTTAGACATGATAAACAAAAAGGGATGCAGCCATAATAGCCGCATCCCTTATATTTATAATCTTTTTGCTAAAGATTATTTGTTAACGAATTTCTTGCCGTTCTGAATCAGAATGCCCTTTGTGTTCTTGCTTACGCGCTGACCTGCGAGGTTGTAAACAGGAGCATTTGCGTCAAAGTTCTCAACTGTAGGTTTGCTGATGCTTGTGCCTGTTTCGTCGAGCTGATAAAGGAAAGGCAATACTGTGTTATCTTTCTTTTCTGTATAAACACCGAATGTAGTGTATGTACCGTCACCCCACTGGATGAAATATCCATTGTTGGCAATCTTGAATGTGCCGTCTTCTTGAGCCTCTACAGTCCATACGCTTGGTTCTGTGCTTACATTGAATGAATTATAACTTCCACTCTGATACATGTATCTGCCGTAGCAGTCCTGTATTGTGTATCCTGAACCGTTCTCTGTGAATACAAAGCTGTCATCGTATGTGCTCTTTATTTTGATAACATCTGTCAGTTCATCGATAGTTCCTGAATTAAGATAGCCGTATGTGTAGGTCTCGTTAAGCGGGTAAGCATAGTATGTCTTGTTGTCGCGCTGTGCAACGATAAGATATTTTTTACCGCTTGTTATGGCAGCAACTTTCTTATAAGTGCTGTATGTGAACACCTCGATTGTACAAGTAGCTTTGCCTGCATAGTATTCATCGTTCTCTTCTGAAGTAGCTGTGATAACAGCAGTGCCTAATTCACCGCCCAATGTAATTGTTCCTTCGTTGTTTACAGTGGCAACGGCTTCATTGTCAGATGCAAATGTTACGGCAGCTGTTGTAGCTTTAGTGAATGTAGGAGCGGTGAACTCAGTGCCTTTTTCTATAGAAATTTCGTCTTCGCTGAATTTAAGTTCTGCGTTTTTCTTGCTTGCTGTACCAGAAAGTGTTACAACAGCATTCTTGTAGCGGTTCTGAGTTGCTACAGTTGGATTGTCAGCATTGCGTGAAGCTGTGAATGTAACCTCAACTGCATCTCCTGTCCAAGTGATGTTTTTGTCAGCGTCTTCAGTAACAGTACCAACATTAGCTGTCAGAACGCCCCATTTGTCAATTGTTCCGTGTTCGAGAGTTATACTCTTTATGTTGCCGCTTGTAGACGTAAATGTCATTGTGCATCCGTCAAGAACATCTGCACTTTTACCTCCGTAAAGGCGTACTTCGCCTGCTTTGTTGTATGCCGGTGCATTGTTGGCGTTGCTCTTAGAAAATGAAACTGTGATACCGTCTACAGTTTGTGGCATTTCTGTTATGTCGCTGAGCGTTGCGCTGCCGTAGAGTGCGGCAAAATCAAATGTGGTTTGAGCAAATCCAGCTCCGCAAATCAGAGTAAGAATTGCAACTAATGATAAGCGTAAAATTTTGTTCATAATCGTAATTTTTTTAGTTCTGTCTCTTATACACATCTGACGCTGCCGACGATCGCAT
>ENA-OZHK01000252-OZHK01000252.1-human-gut-metagenome-genome-assembly--contig:-NODE-252-length-17304-cov-6.490347_pt1 | contig 17304 bp, 12 predicted proteins | sample MGYA00244048_ERZ653690 | MGnify/ENA primary metagenome ERZ653690 (study PRJEB26926, sample SAMN06165197) | human gut metagenome | biome: ENVO:00009003; feature: ENVO:2100002; material: ENVO:00002003...
ATCTACACTTATGCGATCGTCGGCAGCGTCAGATGTGTATAAGAGACAGGATTGTGTTAAATTGTAATTATATTAAGTGTATTTTTATACACATTATTCAGATGCCGCGTTACTATGTGTACTAAGTACAATTATTTCATGCTTTTACTTACATCGTGTTATATGTTTCTCTACTGTGCGCCGGGTTTTAGCTATTGCTTTTGCGGTTGCTGTTCGTTGTCTGTTTATGTGTTTGGCATGTGTCGCCCATAAGACGAAAAGAGACAGCACGCATAATCGGCGTGCTGTCTCGATTTGTTGGTTACATAGGCCGTAGGGCCTTTATATGCAGATATTATTTTCCTGCCGGAACGAGCATTATGAGGTAGAGGTTGGCCGTGTTGGCCTTTGTAAGCTCATGCTGTCCTGCCGGCAGACTGTATGTCAGAACATAGTGGTCGCCTTCGGCAACGGCATCTTCCTTGTTGCCGTCGATATTGATGTTGTGGTTGTCCTTCTTGCCGAAATACAGCTTAAGGGTCATGTCCTCGGTTGTGGTGAACTTGATGCTTGTAGACGACTCCATCTTGAGGCAATATTCATAGGCTGTTCCGTCCACTGTTATTGTGCCCTTGCTGTCTGATGTGTTGCCGCTGATTGTGAAGAATGCCGTGTTAGAGTAGCTCTTGTCTTCACCGAAGCTGCATGTTATCACTTCGCCTGTTGCAGGTGTTTCAGTGTCTTCTCCTTCGTTGCCTTCGCCTTCACCTTTGTCGCCTCCGGTCTCACCTTCGTTGCCGTCGGTTGTCTCGCTGCCTGTAGTCTCGCCGGTTTCACCCTCGTTGCCTCCAGGCTCTGTGGTTTCGCCGCCACCCTGATTGCCGCTTTCGTCGTTGCTGCCGTCAAAGATGCCTACGAGCGTTGTCTTGTAGTTAGTAACGGCTGATTTAAGCTCCTTGTTTACGTCGTAGCTGCTGTCGTCTACAGAGTTATTGAACGACCACTGGAAGTCGCCGTGCTGCAGGCGTCCTGCTCCGTATTTGCCTGTAACTACTGATACCACCTCGTTGGCCGGGTCGGGAGTATATTCGTACATTATCGACGGGTCGGTGTCAAAGTTGTTGTATGTTGTTCCGCCCTTCTTTGTCTTTACCGATGAAGGCACTTTCTCGTTGCGCTCTGAGGCCTCGTAAGCGTCAAACTCTACGTTGTCCTGCTGATATGTGATGAAGCTGAAGTTGCTCGACTTCTCGGCGAATGCGTTGCCGTATGACTTGATTATACCTCCGTCCTCGCTTGAGAATGTTCCGTCGCCGAAAGCCACGTCGGTTCCCTGCATTGATATCATCATCGGGCGGTTGGTGTTGCGGAAGTAGTTGTTCTCAACAAACACGCTTGACGCGTTGGTAGAGCCTACGCCGTATTTAGCGCATCCGTCAAAGTAGTTGTTGTATACGTGTGCCGAGTAAGATCTTATTCTCGGGTGACGGCTGTCAGAGTGGTCAAACCAGTTGTGATGATACGTGATGTACATCTTGTCGTTCTCGCCGCTCAGTCCGAGCAGACAAGCCTTGCCGTTGTCCCAGAAGCGGTTGTATGAGAATGTGATGTAGTTAGACTTCTTGCAGTCGAGCGCACCGTCGCCCTTAATCTGGTCGGCGTCGCTTCCTGCGTGTCCGTAGAACATATCACAGTTGTGCACCCATACATATTCGTTGTCCTGCTGCAGGCCCACGTTGTCGCCCTCGTCGCTGCTGCAGTTCATAAATCCGATGTTCCTTATCTCAACCGAGCTGGCGTTTTTAACGCGCAGGCCCCATCCGTCGGCTACGGCGTCGTTGCCTATACCCTCAACGGTTACGCCCGGACATGTAGTCTTGCCGCCCATGTCGACAACGATGTCGCCCTTGTCGGCATCAGCAGGCACGCCAATCTGACCGATAAGTCTGAACACGAACACGCGGCTGTCGTAGCCCTTCTTGATGCTGTTGAGAATGGTCTGCAGTCCCTTGCACGATGTGACGGCACCCTTGCTGCTTGTAACAACGTCGAGTGTTATGTCGTCCTTGTTGTCGTCGGTTACATATATAACCACGGCATTTTTCTTCAGTGTTCCGTCGTTGTTGTATGCTCCCGGAGCCTTGCCGTTGGCGAATGCGAATCCAGTGCGGTCGTGTCCTCTTACCTCTATGCCGTCCACGCTGCTGGCCTTGCTCTCGTCCTCGTTGCCGCCTATTACGGGCACAACCTTCAGCGAGTAAGTTCCGGCGCTCAGTCCGGGCACGTCGGCGCGTCCGTAAGACTTATATTTGCGCACGAGCTGATAGTCAATCTTGGTGTATTCGCTGCCTACAGAGCCGCCCTTAACATATACATCATATGAAGATGCGCCGCTGAGCAGTTCCCATTCGATGTAGGCTGTCTCGAACCATCCGCTGTATGCCTTTATCTTTACGTCGCCCTCGCTTACTTCGCCGCCCTCGGTGTCGTCCTTTGCCAGCGCGAAGCTTATGCTGTTAACGGTCTTGGTGTAAACGTCCTGCCATGTTCCGGCGTTGGGCGTTACGGTTACGGTGCCTGCCTCGCGGTTGAATGCCACCTTAACGTCGTCGGTGTTATAATATTTCACCTCGCTGCCCAGAGTCAGCACCATCTGGTTCTTGGCTGTGTTGAGCGGCACGTCGTTATAGCTGCTCACCGGGGGCGTAACCTCGCTCTCGTCCTTAACGTTGATGCTGTAGAGATAGAAACCTCCGTCGGGGTTGGATATCGTCACGTCGCCGTCGGCCTCAACCGTACCCGTGCATGTCAGCGTGGTTTCCATCGTAACCTTCTGGTCAAATCCTGTAGTACCTGCCAGATTGGTGGCTGTTATGCTTCTTGCTGTTGTCTTGTGGCTGCTCGTACCCTCAACCGTAACCACCTGTCCTTCTTTCAGTCCTACGATGGTTATGGTGCCTTTCTTGTTCAGTATGAGTCTCTTGTCCACGTCTATGCGCAGTCCGTCGGCGTCGCTTTCCTCAAAGGTCAGTCCGTCGGTCATCTTAAGGCTCTGTCCGTTGGCTGTCAGCGCTCCGTTCAGCGCGTTAAGATTAGAGTAGCGGTCGTTTGTCGAGTCATACTTCCAGTTCTTTGAGTCAGCCTTCAGGTTGGCTTCGTCGTCAGATGGTGTAGATTTGAAGTTCCAGTTCTGGGCTCCGGCCATGTTAGCGTTCATGGCAAGCACTCCTGTGAGGAGCGCGCAAAATAGTTTGTTTATTCTTTTCATGGCGCGGAATTATTTTTTAACAACCTTTTTACCGTTTACTAAATATACGCCTTTGGCAAGGCCTTCTAAAGAATTGCCTACATACTGTCCGTTGAGGTTATACACGCGCAGGTTGTCCTGTGTCTTTTTGCCTCCGAACTCATGCACGCCGGTGGTGGTGTCGTCGTTGTAGGTTAAGTCGATTGTTACCAGCGACATGTCTTCTGTCTGTGTTCCGTCGCTGAAAGTCATTGTTACATTGTCGCCGCTGAATGTAAGTTCGGTGACAAACTTGTCGATAATTGAGCCGTTAACGCGCACGGTTTGCCCTGTGTCAGCGCAGGCTACGCTTCCTGACAATAATGCTGCCAGTAAAGCACAAAAGGCCTTGTTTTTCATGATTACTTTTTTTGTTTTATCCAAATAGTTTCTTTTGTAGCTTATTCAAACTTTGCAATTTTACGTAATTTTTTTTTAAATGACAACACATGGTGTTCAAAATGGTTCATTTTATTTAAATTTTTAATGTTTATTACATCTTTTGTGGTGTGTCTCCAGACATATACGGTTCTCGCAGGTAAAAAATATATTCAAAGTTGTTGTAGTCGAATATGTGTTTTGGCATATTTTTCATTACGGCCTCCATTCGTTGCCGTTTCCGTTCAGTTCCATTCTCAGCAGCCACTCCTTGCGCTCTATTCCTCCGGCATATCCCGTCAGCCTGCCGCCGGAGCCGATAACGCGGTGGCAGGGCACTATAATCGATACCGGATTGCGCCCTATGGCCGCCGCAACAGCCCTAACAGCACCCTCGCCACACTCGCCACGGGCAGCCATGCGCAGCGTCAGTTCCTTGTATGTAAGCGTAGTGCCGTAAGGAATTTCCGTCAGTCTTTGCCACACAAGGCGGCTGAACGGCGTGCCCAGAAGACTTACAGGCGGCATAAACTGCGGCTCATGGCCGCTGAAATATTCGTCGAGCCATCTCACGGCGAGGCTCATCACGGGTGTGTCGGCCTCAGTCTTAATGTCGGTGAGCGTACTGCCGTAATGCTTTTGTCCGTCAAACCACAGTCCCGTAAGTCCCTCGTCGCGGCATGCCAGGGTTATCTCTCCCAGCGGCGAATGGTATTTGCGTATATATGAAATGTCGCTCATGCTGATGTATTTTTATTGGTTAAAACGGTTGATTAGGCAGGGCAGGGGGCATGCTCTTTCCATATTATATATTATAAGTCGGCTTTTTCAGACCTTCGTGGTTATCTCTTTTCATGGAGATGTTTGCTCTTAGCATCCTTCTTTTTGTCCATTTTCATTAAACATTCATTTCCTTTCTGCCACGAACCTTTTCAGAAGAAAGGTCAGAAAATACGGAAATGTATAGAATTTGCCGTTAAATCCGATGTTTCTGTAACCCAGTTTGATGCCATATTTCACGTCATTATATTTGTCGTCATTCAGCAGTCTGTTCAGCGAAGCCGTAGCCCCGTCATTGGCTTTCACCTCCACAGGTATAAGCGAATCGGCACTCCTAATGAAGAAGTCCATCTCAAGAGCCGGCTTGTCGCTGTGATAGTAAAACAGCCTATAGCCCTGCTTTACGAGCATGTCGCCTACGATATTCTCGTATATCGCCCCTTTGTACGTGCCGAGATTCTTGTTTGCCCTCAGGTCTTCCTGTGCCTCCTCGTCGAGCGAGGCTATCAGCAGTCCCGTGTCCTTAAAATATATCTTGTACATTTTGGGGTCGTAGTTGCCTTTCAGCGGCAGCTCGGGCTGATTGAGGCAGTAGCACACGTTAACCACTCCGGCATCGGCAAGCCATTCAACGCATCCCATATAGTCTCTGTTACGCGCGTTTCTGGCTATCTTGGTTATCTGAAACCGCTTGTTCTCCTTTGCCAGGAAGGTCGAAATATGGTTATACACAGCCTTCACCTTTGCCTTGTCCAGGCCTTCAACATATTTTGTTATGTCCTCCTCATAGTCTTTCAGCAGCTGTCGCTGAATGTCGAGCGTGCCGCTGAAATTCTTGTTCCTTACATACGTGCTGACCACTTCGGGCATGCCTCCGATGATGACATAGTCGCGGAACAGGCTCATCAGTGTGTCCATCTGAAGTTCAGACAGCGGCCTTACGTCGAGCATGTGACTGAACAGGTCGGCCGTGAACTCGTCGTTATAGCCCTTTGCCCACAAAAATTCCTCAAAGTCCATCGAGTGCATCTCGTAGTCCTCTTTATATCCCACGCTGTTAGATTCTATCTCATTGTAGCTTATCCCCATGAGCGAGCCTGAACAGATTACGTCGAAACGGCCGTCGAGCTTAAAAAACTTCAGCGACGTGGCGCAGTTGGGGTACGCCTGAAGCTCGTCGAAGAAAAATATGGTGTCGCCGGGAATAAACTTCAGTTCAGGATTCAGCAGCGATATATTCTTCAGTATGGCGTTCACCTCAAATCCGTCGTTGAATATATCACGGTATTTTTTCTGTTCGATAAAGTTTATCTCTATCACGCTTGCATAGTTCTGATTTGCAAACCACTCTACAGAGCGTGTCTTGCCTATCTGCCTGGCACCCTTTATGATAAGAGGCTTCCTGTCTGGTTTGTTTTTCCAGTCAGTCAGATATTTGTCAATCTTTCTTTTCAGCAGTTTTTCCATAGTCCCAAACGTCTTGATACATCTGCAAATATAATAAATTTCACATTTTCCGCATCATAAAAACACATATTTTTCACACTTTCCGTACCAATTTCACCCTCAAATTTCACATTTTCCGCCATATAATCACCCTATATTTTCACACTTTCCGTATTATAGAGGTCCCATAATTTCACATTTTCCCCATTTCCCCTGCAATAATATCATGCCTGTCGGGCAGATTTATGCCCTGCTTATTATTTATTGCTGAATAAATGTTATGGCAATATTCACCGGCTTAAAATCACGACTAAATGTAAAGATAAATTACACGGCATGTTGTCGCCTTGCAATATGCGTCCTTTTAGAGTCTGAAAGGACGCCTTTTACAACGCAAAACACGGTCTTTTGCAGCGCAAAAAGCCGTGTTCTGTAAAGTGTTTAATTTCAATGTGTTATGCCGCCTGTCATGGCGGAAGGCATGGTTATTCAGTCTTGTCGTTTCTGTTGCCCCTCACAATCTCCGACGCGTTGATGTATCCGCGGTCGATGGCCTTCACTATCAGGTCGGCAATGTTGCGCGCGCCCAGTTTTATGAAGAGCCGCTTGCGGTGAGCCTCAACAGTGTTTTCAGATATGAAGAGCATGTTGGCTATCTCTTTCGAGGTGTATCCACCCGCTATCGCCTTCAGTATGTCGGTCTCCCTCTCTGACGGATGCTCTATTTTCTGCCTGTAGCGCGCTATCTTGCGCTTCACTCCCGGACAGAAATACTGCTCTCCGCCCATCACTGCCGTTATGGCGTTGACCATCTGCATGAAGTCGGTCGACTTTAGCAGAATGGCGTTCACGTCCTTGTCGAGCATGCGCCTCAGCAGCCATATTTCTTCGTGTATGGTGTTTACGATAATCCTCGCCCCGGCATGGCGCGAACGTATCTTGTCGATAAGCTCAAAGCCGTCGATGTCGGGCAGACCGATGTCTATTATGTATATGTCGAAGCAGTGGCGCCCCATGGCGTCAAGCAGGCCCGACGCGCAGCCAAAAGTCTCCACGTTTTTGGCGTTGCAGCCCTGCATCAGACTCTTGAATCCTTCAAGAATCAGCGCGTGGTCGTCTACTATCGCAACCGACAGATCCTGCAATAAATATTTTTGTGCCTCGTTCATAGGGGCAAAATTATACCATACATTCATAATTACAATAACGGAAATCCGTGGTTTTTTTTAATGAATTTTATGTCTTATGCCTTTGGTGTTTTCACGTGCATGCGGCTTATGGTCAGCCTTACGGTGGTCTGTCCGTCGCTGCTCCATGTGTCGAGCTGTCCGTTCACGGCGGCAGCCCTCTGCCTCATGGTGCGCCGCCCTATGCCTGCCGACGCGCGCTTAGACGGCTGTCCGTTGTCGGTGACGGTCAGTTCGAGGCCCTTGCCCTGCACAGCCAGTCTGACGTCTATGCGCGTAGCCCCCGAGTGCTTCATGGCGTTTGCCACAGCCTCCTGCGCTATGCGGTATATTTCGAGCGCCGTAGAGTCGTCAACGCGGCTCCAGTCGGCACCCTCGGGCGTCGCCTTATACGTTATCTCACACCGGCCCGCCTCGGCGGCCTGACACAGATAGTCGTCGAGCACCATGCTTATGTCGGCATAGCTGAATTCAGGCGGCATCATCTCGTGGGATATGCGCCTAACCTGGTTGCGGCACTCGTCTATCATGGCCGCCTGCCCTTCGGCGTCGGCATTGCCCGATGCTATGCGCAGCTGCACCGTGTACAGACTGTTGCACACGCCGTCGTGAAGCTCGCGCGCCAGCCGTTCGCGCTCGTTCTCAAGTCCGTCAACATACTTCTGCATGAGCTTGCGCCCCGTGTCGGCCTTCAGTCGTGCAAACTCCTCTGCCTGTATGCGCGCCCTGCGCTTCTGCCTCATTATGTAGGCAAAGGCCGCCGCTGCCAGCAGCAGCGTAAGCAGCAGACCTATGCTGACATACATCTGCGTCTGTGCCAGCCGTGCCTTGTTCTGCGCCAGTTCGAGTTCCTTCTCCTTAGCCTGATATTTCACTGTAAGCTCGCGCATGCTCTCAGCCTTCTGACTCTCAAACAGACTGTCTTTCAGTGCCGTTGCCTTTGCCATCGTAGTGTATGCCTCATGCCATTGTCCCAGTGCGGCGTATGCCTCGTGCATGTTGTTGTAGCAGTCGTAGACAACAAACGGCATCTGCTCTATGCCCTTTACTGACAGAATCTTGCGGAACAGCGTCAGCGCGCCGCGCCAGTTTTTGTGGTTGAGTTCTACGCTGCACAATATCTGATAATATGCCACGAGCGTCATCGTTGAGCTTACCTTAGGCTCAAGCGTGCGGCACCGGCCGCGCCATGTGTCAGCCCCCTTGCTGTTGCCGCGCCTGTCTTCCACAGCAACCATATATGCCGCCGCGCTCATAGCAGCGTCGGTTTGTCCCAGCTGCATGGCGTAGCCGTAGCTCCGGGTGAGCATGTCGGCGGCGCGGCTGTTGTCGCCCGCCATCAGAAACATCAGTCCGTTCTGCGACAGCATCTGCGCCCTGAATGCCTTGTCGGCACACTTCTCGGTCCATTCGGCCGACAGTCCGGCATAATACATGGCCTCTTTCTTGTGCTGCATGTCAATGTGCAGCGTGGCGAGGTTGAGGTAAAGGGCGGCAGCCTCCTGACGGGCGTCCTCGTCGGCATTGGTCTTAAATTCGGCAGTAGTGCAGAGCTTCATTGCCTCGTTGTAGTGTTTCAGAGCCTCGTCGGTCTTGCCCATGGTGCGCAGATACACGCCCATCGATGAGTTGACGCCGATTATGGCTGTTGTGTTGCGGCTTTTCTGTGCCATGTCGAGAGCCTCGCGCGCCACAATCATCGCCGAGTCGTTGTTGCCGCCGGCATGCAGCGCGTCGGCCTTCTGTCTCAGTTCGCTCAGCTTGTCGGCAGCCGCCAGGGGCATAACAGCCATCATTGCTGCCAAGAATAAAATCAGTCGAAATGCTTTCATGGTAATAATAGGTTAGGGTTAATTAATATTAGGCTTGTCGAATAATAAGCTGAAGAGAGTGTGCGGCGCTCAACGTGTATGCCGTCGTCGCGCCGCCGTATGAATGTCGTTGCGCGTGCCGCCGTTACAGCGGTCTACGCCTGCGCGTAAGTCAGCCGAGAGCCTTTATCTCATCGGCTATCTCGCTCCTTATCTCGCGCATCTCGTCAATAATCTTACGGCACATCGCCGCCATGTCGCTGTCGGTAATGTTGCCAATGTGTTCGGGCGACAGCGCCTTCAGCTCCCCGGTGGTGCGCGCCCCTATCATGGTGAGCATGGGCAGCGCCTTGTGCGCCACGCGGCTTATGGCTGTGCGGTCGGCGTCGGCAGCGGCTTTGTCGAGTGTGGATATGTGGCCGTCGATCTCGGTCATGAAGCTCGACAGAATCTCGCGGCACGCGTCGTTGTCGCCCGCGGCAAACTCTGTCACTGCCTTGAAGTTGTGCCCTGCAGCCTTTCCGTTGTGGCTGTCGGCAATGTCGGCAGATGCCGTGGCGCCGGTGTTTTCGCCGCCGTTGCTCTGTCCGCTGGCGCCGTTGCCGTTGCCGTCGGCAGGTTTGTCGCCGTCAGTGTTTCCGCCGTCAATTATCAGTCCCGTTGCCGCCTCGAGCGTAGACTTCAGCCGTCCGGTGTTAAACGGCTTAAACAGGCACGCGTCGAAGCCCGCCTCAAGCAGTTTAGGCTCAATGCTCGGCTCGTGAGCCGTCATGGCTATGAGCAGCGTGTCGTATCGTCCGGCTATGCGTGCCGCTATGTCGGTGCCGCTCATCTCGGGCATCTCTATGTCTATGAAGAACACATGAGGATGCCTGTCGGCAAGCTGTCTAAGCGCCTCGTCGGCATGGCTGCACGCCGTTATGTTCCATCTGCCGCCCGAAATGCCCGTAAGCATCTCTCTGAGCAGCTGCAACTGCAGGCGGTCGTCGTCAACTATCAGTATGTCAATCCTTTCGGCAGTCATGCCCTCAGGCCTGTGCTTGGGCTTGGCTGCGCCTGCATGAGTATTGTTGTCAGTAGCCTTGATTTCGGCATCGGGCACAGATGCAGCACATCTTTCCACGGGCAGCGACACATGGAACGTTGTGCCCTTGCCCTTGGCCGATTCGAGCGTGATGCGTCCGCCCAGCAGAGTGGCAAGCTCGCGCGCTATCGACAGGCCCAGGCCTACGCCCTCGGTGCCCTGCGCTCCGGGCAGACGAGTAAAGGCGTTGAATATGCGGCGCGTCTCCTCAGGCGTCATTCCGCGGCCCGTGTCGGCTATGTCCATCTGCAGTCTGCCGCCCTGCATGCGCGCCGATATGGCTATGCTGCCCTTGTCGGTGTATTTAAGGGCGTTGCTTATTATGTTGTCGAGTATCTGCTTTATGCGGAAGGCGTCGCCCTGGCACAGACTGTCGGAGCATCCCGTCGTGTCAGTATTTACGGTAAGGCCCTTTGCCTCGGCCTGCGGACGTATGCTCTCGGCACAGCCGCTGACGAGCTGGCGCGGACTGAAGCTTACGCTGCGCGTCTCAACGTTGCCGCTCTCAAGGCGGTGATAGTCGAGCAGCGCGCTTACGAGATGAAGCAGGTGAGTGGCAGAATTTTTGATGTTGTGCAGATATGCCGCCGCCTTTCCGTCTCTTACATATTCGCCCAACAGCTCTATGAAGCCCGAAATCGACGCCGCCGGAGCCTTTATGTCGTGCGTGATGGTGAGCAGCAGTCGCTCGCGCTGGGCCATTATGCGCTCAGTCTCGGCCTTTGCCCTCTCCAAGTTTTCGTTGTATATGCGTGCCTTGCGCATGTCGCGCCTTACGTATAGCAGCAGCACCACGGCCGACATTACGGCAACAAGGGCGAGCGCAATAATCTTGAGCATCAGACTGCGGCGGCCCGCCAGGTCGTTGTCTATGGCGGTCTGCAGGGCGCGGTGCTCGTCGTTGCGTATGTTTTCGAGCAGCTGCTCAATGCGCCTTGCCAGCATCACGCCCACCATGAGCTGCGTCTGTCTCTTCTCGTCGAGCTGCTCCTGGTGAGCCTTGCGCGCCTTAATCTCCTGCCGCTTAATCTCCTTCAGCACGTCGGCCACGGTGTCGGCTATGTTGATGCTGTGGTGGGCAGAGTCGCTCACGGCCTTGCGGCTGCGGTTGCTCACCTGTATGGTGTCGGCGTGCTGCTTGCGGAAGGCGTCGGCAAGGCGCGCAAAGAAGCCCTTCTTGCTCTTCACGATGTCGTAGACCACCTCTTTCTTTTCCTGCACCTCCACGGCCTTGGGATGGATTACCACGGAGTCTTCGCCCTCCTGCAGTTTGGTAACTTTCTCGCGGAAGAACTTGTCAGAGTTGTTTTTCGACATCTCCTCAACAATCATCAGCGTGTTTTCGCGCTTCAGCGTCAGCAGGTTCTGCAGCGAGTCGAGCTTGGCTATCTGCGCGCTGTCGGCAGAGCGTACCTTCAGTGTGTCGGCAAGCGCCATGGTCTTGATGAGCAGCGAGTCGAATTTGTCAAGTTCGTCGGTGTTGCCGAGGCACAGCGACTTCTCGCTGTTGTCGGTTTCAAGAAAGCAGTAGACCAGACTGTCCACCACGTCGCGCCGCTCGATAAACTCGCGTTCGGCCTTGTCTATCTGCATGAAAGCTCTCGTGTTGCCGTAAACCAGCCACACCGCAAGGGCAAGGATTAATATGACGAGTGTGTATCCCGCGCCGATCTTAAATTGTACGCCTGTCTTCATCACTGATTATTGTTGTTGTGCGCCTGTCTGCCCGGGTGCTGCCGCCGTTATATTCGTGCCGCTGGCTGACCGGGCATTGTGGTACGCCATTTTTGCAAAGATAAATTAAAAATGTGTCAATAGTGCATTATCTTTACAAAAAAAGCCGCATGGTGTGTACTTTTTGTAACTGTTGCGCCTGCCGGTGTGTCATTGCGTGCCGCGCCGTATAAAAAAGGTTGCCCCGCCAACTGGCTGTCACAGTTGACGGGGCTCGACCATTGAGATAACACGTATCTCTGATAAAATGAATTAACCTATTATTTTTGCCTTAACCGAACTTATTTATTCAGCTACTACTGCTGTGTCTGCAGGAGCGGGAGTTGTTACAGTTGTATCTGATACTACAGTGTTCTGAACTTTCTCATTATCGTTATTCTGACCTGCAAATACGTTGCTTACTGATACCAATGCGAGAGCTGCTACGGCAGCGAATACTAACTTTTTCATAATGCTTTCTTTTTTTATTGTTAATAATTAATGTTCAAATTTCTCACTTATACATATTGCAACAGCCGTGCCAAACTATGCCACAAATATTTATTTGCTTGATTATCAATGGTTTACACTGTTTGGGGAGTTTGTGGAATGTGTGGAAAAGTGTGGAACAGGTGTGGAATTTTTCCACAAAAAAGTGTGGAAATGCCTCTACACACACTTCCACACACGGCACGAAAAACAAAATAAGGCAACAAATAATGGTGAATATAGGCAAAAACAAAGGTGAACGCCGGACTGACGGTTGCAGCCGCGGTATTCACCTTTGTTTTTATATAATATGTCGTGCCGGCGAAAGCAGACTATGCGTCAGAAGCAGCCCGTGCCGTCGAAACAGTGGGTGCAGAGCTTGCACTTGGGCAGTCCGATGGCCTCAACGAGGTTTTCGAGCGTGTTAAACTTCAGCGAAGTAAGGCCCAGTCGGTCGCGGATAATCTCCACCATGCGGTTATATTCGGGCGAGCCTGTTGTGGCATACTTCTCAAGGTTCTTGTTCTCGTCGCCCTCAAGTTCCTTTATTATGCGGCGCGTTATCAGCTCTAAGTCGCTCTTTGACGCCGTGAAGCCGATGAACGGGCAGCCATAGATGAGTGGCGGACAGGCTATGCGCACGTGAGCCTCGCGCACGCCGTAGTCGAACAGCACCTTAACGTTGTCGCGCAGCTGCGTGCCGCGCACTATTGAGTCGTCGCAGAACAGCAGGCGCTTGCCTTCGAGCATGGCGCGGTTGGGTATCAGTTTCATCTTTGCTACGAGATTGCGCAGCTCCTGACGGCCCGGAGTGAAGCTTCGCGGCCATGTGGGCGTATATTTGGATATGGCGCGGTGATAGGGCACGCCCTTGCCTTCGGCGTATCCGAGGGCCATGCCAACGCCCGAGTCGGGTATGCCGCAGGCGCAGTCAACCTCCGACTTGTCCTGCTGTCCCATCTTCTTTCCCATCTCGAAGCGCACTTCCTCAACGTTGCGCCCCTCGTAACATGATGTCGGAAATCCGTAGTAAACCCACAGGAACGAGCATATCTGCATCTTCTGTCCGGGCTTGCGCATCTGCTCTATGCCGTCGGCCCTCAGGCGCACAATCTCGCCCGGACCGAGATAACTGTCAATCTCGTAGTCGAGGTTAGGAAAGCTCGTCGACTCGCTCGTGGCAGCGTAGGCGCCGTCCTTGCGGCCTATCACTATCGGCGTGCGCCCCCATTTGTCGCGCGCCGCTATGATACCGTCTTCGGTGAGCAGCAGCATCGAGCATGAGCCTTTAATCCTGCTGAACACGTTCTCGATGCCCTCCACGAAGTTTTTGCCCATGATTATCAGCAGGGCTATCAGCTCGGTCTGGTTGGTGTTGCCCGAACTCAGTTCGGCAAGGTGCATGTTCTTGGCGAGCAGTTCCTGTTCAAGTTCGCCGATGTTGTTCACCTTGCCCACGGTGACAATGGCGAAGCGCCCTAAGTGAGAATTGATGATTATAGGCTGGGCATCGGTGTCGCTGATGATGCCTATGCCCGAATTGCCTGAAAACTTGTCGAGCTCGTCCTCGAACTTTGTGCGGAAATATGTGCTCTCAAGGTTATGAATAGAGCGCATAAACTTTTTTTCTGTCGCGTCATACGTAGCCATACCGCCACGCTTGGTGCCCAAATGCGAGTTGTAGTCGGTGCCGTAGAAAAGGTCGGTCACGCAACTCGACTTGGAGATTGTCCCGAAGAATCCTCCCATAAAATATGTTTTTGTTAGTGTTTAATGTATCCGGATGATATCCGTTGCCGCAAAGTTACAAAAATATTGGATAACCTTGATGGGCATGCATGCAGTTTTTTTGACATATCTGCCATGAGTCACGTGCCTGCTGCGTGTGTGAAGGCGTTGGCCGCAGGCTGTGGCGCCATGCAAAAAGGCTGCCGGCACTGTTACGGTGCATGGCAGCCTTTGTTGAAAATAACATTATAAAATAAATTGTGAGTATATTGTCGTCATGCCTCACGGCATGCGTCTGGGGCGTTGTATGTCGATGCGCGTCAGAAGTTTACGCCGAAGTTGAGCGACAGGCATCCGTTGTGAGATGTGTCGAACGTGTCGTGGCAGATGTTCGACAGACCTATGTCGTAGGTTATGTCGGCATAGAACAGGTCGTAAGACACGCCGCAGCCTACGCGCAGACCGCCGTCGAAGCGCTGGAAGGCATCGTCGGAGAATGAGCTGAAAGCCTTGCGCTCGTCATAGTTCTTCATCTTGCCGCCCACGCCGCATGCCAGGTATCCGCCGAACTGCGGCTGGATGGTGAAGTGGTCGTCAATGCTGTAGATATATTTAAGCACGATGGGCACCTCGAGATAGTTGAGGTCGTAGGTCATCTTTTTCTTCTCGCCCAGGTCGTTAATTATGTCCTTCTTGCCGCCCTTCTCGGTATAGAAGAGTCCCGGCTCGAGGTAAAGAGGAATTTCGTCAGATAGCGGAATGCCAACAACTGCGCCCACGGTGAGTCCTGTCTGCGAGTCGCTGCCGTCGAGCGTAGGGTCGTCAGAGTTGACAGTAGAGAAAGCCGGACCGATGCGGAATCCGTAGTACATGTCGCCCGTGCCGAGTCCGCTGTCACGGTAGCCGTAGTCCAGTCGGCCAGAATGTTCGTTATAGTAGCGGCTGTGAGTGTAGCTCTGCGCCTGTGAAGGCAGTGCCATGGCCAAAGCGGCAAGTGCCGAAAGGGCCAGTCTTTTTATCGTCTTCGTGTCCATAATCTTCAGGTTTAAATCGTTTTTACAGATGCAAAGGAAATAAAAAATAATGAGAATCCAAAGGGAAATAACCTAAAACGCGTAGGGAATCCCCTAATATTGGCAGTAGGCAACGGCCGTTGCATTTCACGTTCCGAGCAAGTTTCTGACCTTCATGCAGCATCAGTTTTTGCCCTTGTTCCGTACATCTTTTTAAGGTGTGGCGGTATGTATAAAAGGTAAAGAAAGGTTAATATTTTATTTTTCAATCCTTTTATTTTTTTATTATTAATTTATTTATAATTTTGCGGAAAAATTTTAAAACTATGGAAACATTACTGCCTTTTGCACTGTTGTGCCTTACATCAATCTTCACGCTTGCCAATCCGCTTGGCACCATGCCTGTGTTCCTCACCATGACCCAAGGCATGAGCGAGGCGCAGCGCCAGTCTATCGTAAAACGGGCCACCATCACGGCGCTAATCATCCTCATCGTGTTCACCTTTGCCGGACAGTTTATCTTCATGTTCTTCGGCATATCCACCAACGGCTTCCGTATTGCCGGCGGCGTGATAATCTTCAAGATTGGCTACGACATGCTTCAGGCACGCTATACGCACGTAAAGCTAAATTCGGGCGAAATTAAGGCTTATGCCAACGACATAAGCATAACGCCGCTGGGCATACCAATGCTCTGCGGACCGGGTGCCATAGCCAACACCATCGTGCTGATGAGCGACGCCAAGACGTTTGCCATGAAGGGCATACTGATAGGCTCAATCGTATTTATCTACGTGCTGACATACTTCATCCTGCGCGCCTCAACGCGCCTTGTAAGCGTATTGGGCGAGACGGGCAACAACGTAATGATGCGCCTCATGGGACTCCTGCTTATGGTCATCGCCGTTGAATGTTTCGTGAGCGGCATGAAGCCTATCGTCATAGACACTATCAGTCAGGGCATAATCAATGCCCAATAGCCTGAACAGATATAATTGGCTGCGCCTAAAGGCTATGCCTGGCATGAAGGCAATATCATAATAACTTCATGACCTTGAAGTTTTCATACTGAATCGATTCTGATTAGACAAATAAAAAAACAGCGGCGGCACAGAAAAACACGTATTGATGTTATCTGTGCCGCCGCTGTCTTGCAGTTTATATTTTATTGTATATAATTATATATGTGCATGCTTGCCTGCCGATAAACAGCCTATAAAATAGTTTACGCCTTTATTACTGTGGCAGTACTCATCCCCGTCATTACTTTCCTCTGCTTATTGCCGACTGGCAGAAATGCCACACCACTATGCCTGCCGTTACCGACACGTTGAGCGAGTGCTTGGTGCCGAACTGCGGTATTTCAAGGCAGCCGTCGCTGGCGTCAACCACCTCCTGGCGCACGCCCTTGACCTCGTTGCCAAGTACAACGGCATACCGGCGGCCGGCGTCGGGAACAAACTCGTTGAGCATGGTGCTGCCTTCACACTGCTCCACAGCCATCACCATGCGTCCCATGTCGTGAAGCTCTTTAACGGCTTCGGCTGCCGTCTCAAAGTAGCGCCATTCCACGCTGTCTTCTGCTCCGAGCGCCGTCTTGTGTATCTCGGCGTGTGGCGGGCATGCCGTGATGCCGCAGAGCCATACAGCCTCTACGCGGAAAGCGTCGCACGAACGGAACACCGAGCCTACGTTATACAGGCTCCTCACGTCGTCGAGCACCACGATGAGCGGCATCTTCTCAGAACTCTTGAACTCGTCCACCGTAAGACGGTTCATCTCCGTAACTTTTAACTTGCGCATAATTATTTAAGTGAAAAGCGAAAAGTGAAAAATCTATATGTCGGGTTGAATGAAAAGTAAAATAAGGCTTATGCCAAACGCTATTTCTTCTTCATTAACCCAAAAATACATTTGGATTTTTCACTTTTCACTTTTAGTTTTTAACTTTGAACGCCAGCGCATACATTCTGATCTGCTTAACCATTGCCAGCAGACCGTTTGAGCGGGTGGGCGAGAGGTGATCTTTCAGACCGATGCGTTCGATGAAATATAGGTCAGCGTCAAGAATCTCCTGCGGTGTGTGTCCGCTCAGCACGCGTATCAGCAGTGCGATGATGCCCTTAACGATGAGCGCGTCGCTCTCAGCCGTAAAATAAATCTTGCCGTCCTCATAGTCAGCCTGCAGCCACACGCGGCTCTGACAGCCGTCAATCAGGTTACTCTCCGTCTTATACTTGTCGTCGAGCGGCTTCTGTTCGTTGCCCAGGTCAATGAGCAACTGATATTTGTCCATCCAGTCGGTGAAGTCAGAAAACTCCTCAATCACCTCGTCCTGTGCTTCATTTATTGTCATAATATCCTTTGTTTTTAATCTGTCTCTTATACACATCTCCGAGCCCACGAGACC
>ENA-OZHK01000254-OZHK01000254.1-human-gut-metagenome-genome-assembly--contig:-NODE-254-length-17169-cov-5.311733_pt1 | contig 17169 bp, 13 predicted proteins | sample MGYA00244048_ERZ653690 | MGnify/ENA primary metagenome ERZ653690 (study PRJEB26926, sample SAMN06165197) | human gut metagenome | biome: ENVO:00009003; feature: ENVO:2100002; material: ENVO:00002003...
AAAATAAAGGGAATAAGCAGAAAATAGTTTATATAGAAAATAATGAATAATGTGGTAGGGACAATACTGTGATGGATATAGGCCGACCAGTTGATGCTTCCGTTATTCCGTTGGGTAAAGAATAACGGGAAAGCAAAGACAAAGCCCCAACACGTGATGTGTATGAGTATTTCCAACGTGCGGTGAGTGATATTGATGGTATGTTTCATAATATATAATTATAGGAAACGATTATAAGCAAAAATAATGTTTTTTGTAAAAAGTCCGGTTGCTTTCAGCATAAAATGCTTCCGGCAACCGGACAAGGAAACCAAAGTTATGAAGAACAAAGTTAAAAAGAGAGCTTTCACAAGCTCTATAGGAAAATTATATTGTATTATGCATTGCTTTGATATTATTCATATCTTAATGCTTCAATCGGATCCAGATCGGCTGCTTTTTTGGCAGGGTACCATCCAAAGAATACGCCGGTAAAGGTACATACAGCAAATGAGAGCAGGACACTCCATGGCTGGATGTAGACAGGCCAATGTGCTACAGTTTTGATGATGAAACTGGCGCCACACCCTAGAACTACACCGATGAGACCGCCGGTTATACTGATAAGGATGGATTCTATAAGGAATTGTGACAATATATCTACCCCACGGGCTCCTACAGACATTCTCAGACCGATTTCACGTGTCCGTTCAGTCACTGATACATACATGATGTTCATAATTCCTATACCGCCGACTACCAATGATATACCGGCAATGCAGGCCAGTAGGGTTGTCATCAGATCAGTTGTAGTATTCAGCATGGAGCTGAGCTCCTGTTGTGTACGGATGGTAAAGTCATCTTCGTCACTTTCTTTCAGTTTGTGTTCGCGGCGGAGAGTTTCTGTAATTTCATCGACAGCTTCGTCGGTCATATCTTCTGTCAGGGCCGAAGCGAAGATTTCGCTGAGGTAAGTCTGTGCTAACAAACGCTTCATTACTGTAGTATAAGGTGCCAGTACGATGTCATCCTGGTCCATACCCATTGAGTTGTAGCCTTTCGATTTCAAGACACCGATAACCCGCAAAGGAATCTTATTGCAACGGATTACTTTGCCTATCGGGTCTGATCCGTCGGGGAACAGATTGTCGACAATGGTTTTACCGATTACACATACTTTTGCTGCTGTATGGATGTCATTTTCAGTAAACATTTCTCCTTCTTCTACAGTCAGTTGGCGGATTGTCAGGTAGTCAATGCTGACGCCACTGACAGAAGAGGGGTAGTTATTGGCTCCGGCAATCAATTGCCCTGAAGAAGATACGTTCGGACTGATGGCAGAAAGGAACATACATTCGTCACGTAACGTTTCATAGTTTTCCAGTTTCAGGGTTTGCATGGAGGATGGATCCTGACGGACCCCTCCACGCATCTCAGCTCCCGGATGGATCATGATCATATTCGAACCCATTTCCGAAATCTGTTTCTGGATACTTTTCTTTGAGCCTTGTCCGATGGCTAGCATGGCAATGACAGAAGCGACACCGATAATGATTCCCAACATGGTCAAAAAGGCGCGCAGCTTGTTGTTGGACAATGCTCTCAGTGCTATTTTAAATAGATTTGTACCGTTCATTTTTTTCTTAATTAGTCTTCATCATTTTTAGGTAAGGCTGCCAGAGCTTCTGCCGCCGAAAGAATATGGTTATTTACCGTATCTTCAATTACGTGTCCGTCACGCAGGCGGATATTACGGCTACTGTATTGTGACAGTTCCGGGTTGTGTGTAACGAAGATGATCGTTCTTCCTTCGGCGTGCAGTTTCTGGAAAAGTACAAGAATCTCAAAAGAGGTTCGTGTGTCCAGGTTACCGGTTGCTTCATCGGCCAGGATTACAGCCGGATTGTTTACTAACGCACGTGCTATGGCAACACGTTGCATCTGTCCACCCGACATCTGGTTGGATTTATGTTCCAGGCGGTCTCCTAATCCTACAGCTATCAGTGCGTCAATGGCTCGTTTACGCCTTTCGGCAGCACTTACGCTGGAGTTATACATCAACGGTAATTCCACATTCTCTATGGCTGTTGTCTTGGGCAGCAAGTTATAGTTCTGGAAAACGAAACCTATCTTACGGTTGCGCAATATGGCACGCTGAGGCTTGCTCATGGTGCGTACGGATACACCATCCAGAAGATATTCTCCACTTGTCGGAGTATCCAGACATCCCAAAGTGTTCAGTAAGGTGGATTTTCCGGATCCGGAGGTTCCCATGATTGTAACAAATTCACCTTCACGGATGGTAAATGAGATGCCTCGTAAAGCATGAACCACTTCATCGCCTACCAGGAAGTTCCGTTTGATGTTTTGTAATTCTATGACTACTTTATTATTCATGATCACCCGATTTTATTATTTTTTCTTGTTGTTTCCCGGAGGGCCTGGCATGAATGGACTACGTTCACTTTCACCGGAAGGTCCTTCTTGTGTTTCCGGGATTGAACCTTTGAGTATTGTTTCTGTTACAACCGCGGTACCTTCTGTTATGCCTTCCAGTATTTCAGTTTTGCTCCCGTCACTGATTCCTGTCTTTACAGGATGTGCAATGAAAGTGTTGTTTTCAAGAGTCCAGACTTTCTGTTTGCCTTCACAATCTTGTATGGTCCGTTTTCCCGCAATTTGTTGGTCAGGAGTAAATCTCAAAGCTTTTGATGGTACGGTTAATACATTGTTGCGTTCATTGGTATAGATTGTGACATTGGCAGTCAGGCGTGGCTTCAGTTTCAGGTCGGGATTGTCGGCTGTAATGACGACTTCATATGTTACGACTGTAGTTGTGGTAGAGCTGCTTGTTGAACTGGAACTGTTGGTACTTCCTAGGCGTATCTGATAGACTTGCCCTTCAAATACATCGTTCGGGTAGGCATCAACAGTGAAGGTAACACGTGATCCTTCTTTTATTCCCGCAATATCTGCTTCATCAACATCGGCTACTACCTGCATTTTTGTCAGGTCGGCTGCAATTGTAAATAATGTCGGTGTTTCGAAACCGGATGCTACAGTCTGGCCTTCTTCTACATCTTTACTTGTAACTACTCCATCGATAGGCGAAGTAATGGTTGCATAAGAAAGATTACGTTGGGCTTTCGACAAAGCTGCTTCGGCTTGTTCGTAAGAACTTTTGGCACGTTGGTAGTTATATGTCGATTCTTCATAATCAGTATCACTGATCAGATTTTTCTGATGTAGCTTCTTGTTACGTTCATATAGCTTTTTCTGATAGTCATATTCTGCTTTTGCACCATCATAAGTCGCCTGGGAAGACTGTAAGTCGCTAATCAGAGTGACTTTATCCATTTCGGCTATTACTTCTCCTTTTTTGACCACAGAGTTATAATCGATATAGATTTTATCGATGATACCTGATACCTGGGTACCGACTTCAACTTCGGTTACTGGTTCAATAGTCCCTGTAGCTGTAATGGAGTTGCTTACGGAGCCTATGGATGCCTTTTCCGTTGCAAAGTCTATTTTATTCTGCACTCCCGATCCTCCGAAAATCCAGAAACCGCCTGCAATGACAACTAATACCGCTACGGCGATAATGATAATTGTTTTCTTTTTCATATGTTTGATTCCTTAGTTATTTTATAAGTTGATTTTTTCTCCTGCATAAAAATTCAGTAGGGTACGGTTCAATATCGCCATGTATTTGGCTTGTACTTTTTGTTGTTTTGCACTTAGAAGGTTGTTCTTTTCAGTAAGCAGTTCTACTGTATTTTTCATGCCCAGGTTGAATTGTTCGCTTACCATATCATAACTGGTTTGGCAACTTTTTAATTTGCTTTCGGCTGCATTGTACTGTTGCTGTGCGTTTAATGCATCGAGCCATAATGTTTCTATGTTGCTATACAATTCTTTCTGCTTTGTTTCCAGATCAAGCTGGGTATTGCTGTATTGGATCTGGGCTTTCTGGACATTCGTCTTGTTTTGCCGGTTATCGAAAATCGGAACACTTAATGTGATACCGATTATATTATTCCATCCATATTTCATCTGGTCTGCCCAATTTCTGGTACTGGCACTGTTAGTGGTACTGCTGCTTGAAGCGTTCATGCTGATTGTCGGGTAATATCCTGATTTGGCAGCCGAAATTGCCAACTTTGCATTGTCGATGCTTAGTTTTCCACTCTGTATTTCAGGACGGTTGGCCAATGCGGTTTGGTATACATCAATCTGGCTTGGCAACATTTTTAGGACATCATCGTCATTTAGTTGCGGAAGAATCAGGTTCATTTCGGCTGTACCGTCAAGCTCCAGCATTTGTTTCAACTGAAGCTTGTAGTTGCGTAGGGTACTTTCGGAAGTGACCAATTGGTACTGGTCGTTCCCTACCTGTGCTTCCAGTTGGGCGAGATCGGCTTTGGAAATACTGCCTTCTTCATACAGTTCCTCCCCCCGTTGATAAGTGGCCTTACTGGTTTCCAATGTATTCTGATTTATCTTTACAGACTCATCGGCATATAGAATCTGGACAAACAGTTTCGTAATTTCTTCCTGGAGCATATTTTCTGTTTCGGCTACATTCAGATTCGCAATATCACGGTTGGTCTTTTGCTGTTTGATGTTATTCAGCCGGCGGCCACCGTTCCATACAGTCCATTGTGCGCTTAAATTATAATTCCCGTTATAAGTACTTTTATCGGAACTTTGGATAATTTCTGTTCCGCTGACTGTATTACTATTTTCCTGGTAGGGTCGGTTTACCAGGTTGTGACTTGTACTGAAAGAGAGACTTGGAAACAATGCAGCCTTGGCACTTTTGATTTCAATTTCACTTTCTTCTAGAGCGTTTTTGTTCTGTTGAAGCTGAATGTTTTTGTCCAATGCATAATTAATGCAATCTTCCAGCGTCCATTCCTTGCTGCTTTCTTGGGCCATGAAGGGAGCGGTTGCCGAAAGAAAGGCGATGAGGCATAATGCTTTTTGTTTCATGTTTTATTGCTTTAATTAACTGATGCAAAAGTAAAATACCTTATTATGCTCTGCAAAAGAACTAGATTAACGGATAATTTATCGGGATTAAATCTTGTTTTTTACCGATAAATGACTTTTCTTTGTAATGATTATAAAATTCAATTATGACCAAAAAGTTTCTGGTATCTATATGGCATTTCTATTTGGATGGCTTTAGGAGTATGACTATAGGCCGTACATTATGGCTGTTGATTCTGATCAAGCTTTTTATCATGTTCTTTATCTTGAAATTATTCTTTTTCCCCTCTTTTCTGAAGGGTAAGACGACAGAGGAAAAGGAAGATTTTGTTGGGAGTGAACTGATAGATCGTGCAGCGGGAAATAATCATTAACCTTTTTAAATAAGTATTTTATGTTAGGAAGCATTGACACATCGATGATTGATTGGTCAAGGGCACAGTTTGCCCTGACTGCGATGTACCATTGGCTGTTTGTTCCTCTGACTTTAGGGTTGGCGGTGATAATGGGACTGATGGAGACACTGTATGTTATTTCAGGTAATGAATTCTGGAAGCGTACAGTGAAGTTTTGGATGAAGTTGTTCGGGATTAATTTTGCGGTAGGTGTTGCTACTGGATTGATTCTGGAATTCCAGTTTGGAACTAACTGGAGCAACTATTCCTGGTTTGTAGGAGATATATTCGGAGCTCCATTGGCCATAGAAGGAATTCTGGCATTTTTTATGGAGGCCACTTTTGTAGCCGTAATGTTTTTCGGATGGAACAAGGTCAGTAAAAAGTTCCATCTGGCAGCTACATGGCTTACCGGTTTGGGGGCTACTATTTCCGCTTGGTGGATTCTGGTTGCCAATTCATGGATGCAGTATCCGGTAGGGATGGAATTCAATCCGGATACGGTTAGGAATGAAATGGTCGATTTTATGTCTGTGGCATTTTCGCCGGTGGCTGTTATGAAGTTTTTCCATACCGTTTTGAGTAGCTGGATGTTGGGCGCTGCTTTTGTCATAGGTGTCAGTGCATGGTATCTTATCCGTAAACGTGAGAAGGAATTTGCTGTAGGCAGCATGAAGGTAGCTGCATGGGTAGGTTTGTTTGCTACGTTGGTAACAGCCGGTTCCGGAGATAAGGCAGCTTATCAGGTGGCACAGGTACAGCCGATGAAACTGGCTGCAATGGAGGCTTTGTATGACGGTGGTACCGGAGAACCTTTGACTGTAGTGGGTGATATCAAAATCCCTTCCATGCTTTCATTCCTGGCAACACGCGATGTGAACGGGTATGTACCGGGTATCAATGATTTGTTGTTGGGAGGATATACCTTGGAAGATGGTTCAACTGCCCTGCCTGTAATAGAAAAAATGGAGCGCGGAAAGAAAGCGGTCAATGCGTTGGCCGATTTCCGGCAGGCCAAACAGGAAGGTGATGAGGCCGGTATGCAAGCGTCGGAAGAGATTATTAAAGCAAACATGCCATATTTCGGATACGGCTATATCCAGGATCCGAATACATTGGTCCCTAATGTATGGTTGCTTTTCTGGTCGTTCCGTGTTATGGTTGGTCTGGGAATGTATTTCCTTGCATTTTTTGTTGTGGTTCTGTTGGTGGCATGGAAACATAAGTTGTCAAAGCTTACTTGGTTGCATTGGATTGCTTTATGGAGCATTCCACTGGCTTATATTGCCAGTCAGGCTGGTTGGATTGTAGCCGAAGTTGGACGTCAGCCATGGGCTATCCAGGATCTGCTGCCGTTGAATGCGGCAGTATCCCGATTGGAAACCGGTGCGGTTCAGACAACGTTCTTTATCTTCTTGATTATGTTCACTGTCCTGTTGATAGCAGAGATCGGCATCATGATAAAGGCTATAAAGAAAGGCCCTGAAACAGCTGATTGAATAGGAGTTAAGATAATTACATCTAAAATATAGGTTTATGGATTCTACATATATATTCTTACAGAACTATTGGTGGTTCTTGGTTTCTTTGCTTGGAGCAATATTGGTGTTCCTGTTGTTCGTGCAGGGAGGAAATTCGCTGTTGTTCCGTTTGGGACGTACAGACGAAGAACGTACGCTGCTGGTTAATTCAACCGGGAGGAAATGGGAATTTACTTTCACTACATTGGTGACGTTTGGCGGCGCTTTCTTTGCTTCTTTCCCTTTGTTCTACAGTACAAGTTTTGGTGGTGCATATTGGTTATGGATGATTATTCTCTTTAGCTTTGTATTGCAGGCCGTGTCTTATGAATTTCAGTCAAAATTGGGAAATCTGTTAGGTAAACGTACTTACCAGTATTTTTTGGTTGTTAACGGAGTGGTCGGTCCTGTATTGTTAGGAGCTGCTGTAGCTACATTCTTTAATGGGTCTAACTTTATTGTAGATAAGGTGAATATGACCGATCGGATGATGCCTGTAATCAGTAGTTGGGCTAACGGATGGCACGGACTGGATGCATTCGGTGACCCTTGGAACCTGATTCTTGGTCTGGCCGTCTTCTTCTTGGCCCGCCTGTTGGGAAATCTTTATTTCATCAATAATATACGTGACAATGAACTGATTCCACGTTGTCGCCGTCAACTGATCAGTGATGCCGTTCCTTTCCTTGTGTTCTTTTTGGCTTTTGTTATCCGTACATTATTGAAAGACGGTTTTGCCGTAGTTGCAGAGACTGGTGAAATTATTATGGAGCCGTATAAATATTTTCATAATCTGACATCTATGCCGGTTTTGTTGATTGTGTTCCTAGTGGGTGTTGTCGGTGTGTTGTATGGATTAGGTATGAGTATATTTAAGACGTCGTATACCAAAGGAATCTGGTTCTCTGGCATAGGGACTGTATTGACAGTTCTGGCTTTGTTGCTATCTGTGGGATATAATGATACAGCTTATTATCCGTCTGTGGCCGACATACAAAGTTCATTGACGTTGGCGAACAGCTGCTCCAGTAAATTTACGTTGAAGACAATGGCATATGTTTCTATTCTGGTTCCGTTTGTCTTGGCTTATATCGTTTATGCCTGGAGGGCTATAGATAATAAACCGATAACATCTAAAGAGTTGGAAGAAGACGAACATGCTTATTGATTTGTATTCTGTCTGATTGTGTTATAATAGGAAAATCCCCGGTTCAATGATGAACTGGGGATTTTTCCATTCTGTTGCATATCTTTTCGCAGATCTGTTCCGCTTTCGTTTTTCATGGGTTTTGAGGGCCTTGGTGGTGGCATCCGGCCTTGTCACATGGCTTTTCATGTCCTCCTTGCTGTGCCATGGGATTTTTGAACTGGCGTTTTCCTTTGGGACCCATTATGCCAGGACGGCCATGATTGCAGAATAATTTTTCCAGTTGGCGTGCATTCAAGATTTTTTTGAACTTATTGTAATAAGTTTCTTTTGTCTCGATTGCCTTTTTCTGCATGGCAAAACATGCTTCCATTCTCTTGCAGAGGTCCTCATCGGTCATTTCGTTTCTTTTGGGACATTCTCCTTTTTTCATTTCTTTTTTGCAATCCGGACGGCATTGTTTCATTGCTTCTATATATTCTTTATATAGAGAAGCGAATTTTTCGGATGTCTTGTCATCCAGCATCAGTTCACGTTCCATCCGTTCGATTCTCATTTCAATCCGCTCTTCTTGGGTGAGTTGTTTTCTTTGAGGAGCTTTAGAGTCTGGTTGTGCAAATACACTACTGCTGCAGCATATTGCTGCAATAACCAAAGTTGAAAGTATACGACTTTTTTTCATACGTTCTGAATTTTTTATAAGTTCTACTTTAGCGCGCTTTCTGGTGTTTTGACAGAAAGTTGGGATAAAGGTTTATTTGAATAACAAAATTTAATCTTCGGAAACATAATGTAAAGAAAGGGTAGAGATTTCTTCCCTATATCATGTTATTGAGAATCCGGATTCTTTGATAATGTGCATTTTTTTTCCTGTTACCGGATGAATGAAACTCAGTTCTGCCGCATGCAGATAAAGACGGTCGGCTTTTTTCCCGTAAAGCTCATCCCCTTTAATGGGACAGTTCAATCCTTGGTTATGAGCTGCATGTACACGCAACTGATGTGTCCTTCCTGTTTGGGGATAGAATGACACCAGGGTTTCATCAGGTGTTTTTTCCAACACTTTATAGAGTGTGACAGCCGGTTTTCCATATTCGTAGTCTACTCTTTGGCGGGGACGGTCATTGATGTCCGGACAAAGGGGGAGTGTTATTTTTCCTTCATTGTCGGGAACGTTTCCTTCCAGGATTGCCGTGTACCGTTTCTTGATTTTTCTGGTTTCAAAGAGGGCTTGCAGCTGTTGATGGATATTCTTGTCTTTGGCTGCCAGCATCAGGCCGGATGTAGCCATGTCGAGCCTATGGACAATGAGTGGGCCGGTTGCATGAGGATACAGTCTATGCAGGCGTTGGCTTACTGAATCAAGGTTGTCTTTGCCAGGGACAGACAACATGCCGGCAGGCTTGTTAATGACGACAATCCATTCATCTTCGTAGATAATTTCGAGGGGAGTGTCCTTGTGTATGTTTTCTGCCAGCGGATTTTTTTCAACCTCGAGTCCTATCAGCATATGTTTCAGTATAGGTTCGCATTTGCTTTTACAGGAAGGGTAGAAGTGTCCTTCATGGCGGATTTCATCTTTCGGCGACATTCCCCACCAGAACTCTCCCATAGCCAGTGGTTCTAACCGGTGCAGATAGGCAAATTGCAGGAGTTTGGGTAGGGCACATTCACCGGCACCGGCCGGCGGGGTCTTTTGTGGTGTATCTTTGAATATTTCACAAAGATCCTTTATTTCACCTTTTGCATTGAGAATGTGGAACTGTTCGAACAGTTGTTGCTGCAGACGGGCAGAGCGCTTCCGCCGTTCCTGCTTCAATTGGTCGATTGTCTTTTCAATTGTCTGAAGCTTTTCTGTGTAGACATTAATTTCGTCTTTCATCCTTCTTTCCATCCGTTTATACTCTGCTTTCTGGAACTGGCTTTCCCTTTCCATCCTTTTCAGTTCTGTTTCATCAACTCCTTGAGCCCTTTTCTTTTCGCGTTCTGCCTTGGCTTCTTTCAGTGCGTGTTTGGCTTTGCTTAATTGTTGTTCTGCCATAGATGTTGTTTCGGCTAACGTTGTGCGTGCAGACTGGTATTCCATGCTTTCTTCCATCTTTTTGATTTGCATGTTGATGGCAGAGATGTTGGCTTCCTCTATACGGAAAAATCCGTCGGGTTGCAGAAGGTCATATATGGGAGGAACGAAAAAGTCATGCAGGTTACTTCCCGCCAGGTTACCGGAAAACGCGGCCAGATATCCGATCTGGCCGTTGGAGGTACGTACCACAAGTACACCGAACATTTTTCCGGTGTGCAATTCTTCTTTCCAGTCGGTACGGCTTCTTAAATAGGCTTGTACTTCATCGGCTGCCAGTATCGTCAATTTATGGGGCGTGTAGTGAAATGGAAAGGTAAAAGCAACCGGCAAGGGAATACCAGTTATTTTGTGAGAAAACCGATGGATATAATCAGTATACAGCATTACCATAACTGGATTCAGATCATTTCACGTTGGCGGCAGAAACAGCCGGCAAAGATTTCATCTACGTTCTCTATATGCTTCTTGAAAAGTCCGTATACAGCCGATCCGGATCCCGACATGGATGCATAGATGGCGCCCATATCGTACAGTTTGTCTTTGATGGCTGCAATTTCCGGATATATGGCAAAGACGCTGTTTTCAAAATCATTTTTCATGTGATCCTTCCAGGTGTCTACGGGCATCTGTATCACTTCCTTCAATGATATATCCGGATATTTGGGATGGATATGTGCAAAAGCGTCCCGTGTCGAGACAAAAATATTGGGTTTGACCAGAATGATATGATAACCGTTTAAAGACAATTGTATACGTTCGAATATATTTCCTATGCCTGTAGCGAATACGGGCTGGTTCTGGATAAAGAAGGCGCAGTCGGCTCCTAACTGTGCGGCGTATTCTTCCATTTCGGACAGTGTCATGCCGAGGCGGAATTTCTCGTTCAGGACTTTGATCATAAAGGCACAGTCGGAAGAGCCTCCTCCTAATCCTGCACCGGTAGGTATGTGTTTGAACAGGTGGATGTCTACGGGAGGCATTTTGTATTTCTCACTCAATAATTTGTAAGCCTTTACTACCAGATTCTGTTCTGGATCTCCGTCAATGGCTGTTCCGCTAAGTCGTAACCTGTATGGCAGAGGGCTGTTCTCGAGTCGGTTTACTTCCAATGCGTCTTGTAGGTTGATAGGGTAGAAAATGGTTTCCAGATTGTGGTAACCGTCAGAGCGTTTTTCAACAATATTTAATCCAAAATTTATTTTGGCGTTCGGAAAAGTAATCATAATGTATGTGTGTTTTTTATTTTTTCAAAGATATAAAAACTACTCCGATTACCGAATGGATTTATGAGAAATAATATAAACAGACGGGAATAAGGGAAATGATTGGGATATGGCAATATCATTATCGGTCGTTTTTCATTCAAAGCAACTGTCCGGCACATTTTCTGGTTTGATGTAAAAATCTATAAATATGATTCATATACTGGAAGTATTTGTATCTTTGTTTGCGGGATTCTCCCGCAAAGTAAAATGCTTTACAAGTAGTCTTATATGAAAAAGAAATATATTGTATCAGTATCCGTCATTGTTGTTCTTGTCTTTATATGTGTAGTGGGAGTTTCTTCTTTTTCTTCTGTGGAAGATACTGCAGCCAGTGTCCCTGTGGATGATGAACCGGAACAGATTCATCTGAATGAAATGTTGACTAACCGGTTGTCCGATTGTGAGGAGCTGCAGAAAATGGACCGGGATATTGAACGTTTTATGCGGAAGTGGGGGATAAAGGGAGTTTCTCTGGCGGTTTCCCGTAATGATTCCTTGCTTTATGCCAAAGGCTATGGATGGGCCGAGGAGGAGAAAGGTATCAGGATGGAGCCTTCACATATTCTCCGTATGGCATCTGTATCCAAACTGGTCACGGCTGTGGGGATTATGAAGTTGCAGGAAGAAAAGAAGCTGAAACTTACTGACAAGGTTTTCGGGCCTTCCGGAATCTTGAACGATACGGCTTATGCCGGTTCCATCCGCGATAAACGGTATTATAAGATTTCGGTCGAAGACCTGTTGCGTCATAGAGCCGGATTTACCAACCGTCAGGGTGATCCGATGTTCTCTACACGGTATATTATGATCGGCAATAACCTGACTTCTGCTCCAGATCATGAAACTTTGTTGAAAATTATTTTAAGGCGGTCATTGCGGTACGATCCGGGAACCTGGCAGCGTTATTCTAATTTCGGGTATCTGTTATTGTCTATGATTATAGAAAAGGTGTCGGGGATGGATTATGAAACATTCATGAGGAAAGAAGTGCTTGAACCGGCAGGTTGCTTTGACTTTCGTATTGCCGGAAATTATTATAAGGACAAGTATCCGAATGAAGTGAAATATTATGTGCATGATAAGGCAGGACTGGTCGATGAATATAATAACAGCGGGAATCAGGTTGAACGTTGTTATGGAGGAAATGATGTCCATAATCTGGCAGGAGCCGGCGCTTGGTGTGCTTCGGCTGCAGAAATATGTAGGCTGGTGGCTTCGGTCGATATGGACTCTGTTGTTCCGGATATACTGGACCGCCGGAGTATAGAGGCTATGACTGCCTATATAGACAGGAGTACTTTCCCGTTGGGATGGGCCGATGTGAAGAAGAATGGAGAGTGGGTGAGAAGCGGGACCTTGTCGGGTACAAGTGCGTTGGTAAAGCGTTACAAAGACGGTGAATGTTGGGTTCTGATTACGAATACGAGTACATGGAGAGGCCCCTATTTTACCAGGGAAACAGCTAAACTGTTTGAAATGTGCAGAAGAAAATACGGTGCTTTGTTTCCTAATCGGAATCTTTTCGAGTCGGATAATCCGGTCTGAAATACGTTCCGTCATACAGATATTTCTAAGGGTATTGAGACTCCGGTTCTATAAATTGCTTATCTTTGCCCCACTTTAAGTTAATTGATACATGGCAGAAACAAGAAGAACGACCCGTGTTCCCAAGGCTACAAAGACGAAACCGGTAGACGAATACGGACATTTGCAACCACAGGCTCCCGAACTGGAAGAAGCGGTATTGGGAGCATTGATGATAGAGAAGGACGCTTATTCGTTGGTGAGTGAGATTCTTCGTCCCGAATCTTTCTATGAACACCGTAACCAGCTGATTTACGCTGCTATTACAGATCTGGCTATCCAGCAGAAGCCGATCGATATATTGACTGTGACCGAACAGTTGCGGTCTCGGGGTGATTTGGAGGAAGTAGGAGGACCTTTCTATATTACCCAGCTCAGTGGTAAGGTCGCTTCTTCAGCCCACATCGAATATCATGCGCGTATCATAGCCCAGAAGTTCCTGGCCCGTGAACTGATATCCTTTACCAGTAATATCCAGACAAAGGCTTTTGACGAGACGCAGGATGTTGATGATTTGATGCAGGAAGCCGAAGGCAAGCTGTTTGAGATATCTCAGCAGAATATGAAAAAGGATTATACTCAGATTAATCCGGTTATTCAGGAAGCTTACGAGATGCTTCAGAAGGCTGCTGCACGTACCGATGGTCTGAGTGGTCTTTCCAGCGGCTTTCATCAGTTGGATAAGATGACGTCCGGATGGCAGAATTCCGACCTGATTATCATTGCGGCCCGTCCGGCGATGGGTAAGACGGCTTTTGTTCTTTCCATGGCGAAGAATATGGCGGTGAATAACAAGGTCCCGGTGGCTCTTTTCTCTCTTGAAATGAGTAATGTCCAGCTGGTCAACCGTCTGATTGTGAATGTCTGTGAAATTCCTGGTGAGAAGATCAAGAGCGGACAGCTGGCTCCGTATGAGTGGGGACAGTTGGACTATAAGATAAAGGAACTGTATGACGCTCCGCTTTATGTGGATGATACTCCTTCCCTGTCGGTATTCGAACTTCGTACCAAGGCCCGCCGTCTGGTGCGCGAACATGGGGTGAAGATCATAATCATCGACTACCTTCAGCTGATGAACGCAAGCGGAATGTCGTATGGCAGCCGTCAGGAAGAGGTCAGCACCATATCCCGTTCCTTGAAGGGACTGGCGAAGGAACTCAATATTCCTATTGTAGCGTTGAGCCAGCTGAACCGTGGGGTGGAGAACCGTGAAGGTATTGAAGGCAAGCGGCCGCAGCTGAGTGATTTGCGTGAATCGGGAGCCATTGAGCAGGATGCCGATATGGTATGCTTCATACATCGTCCTGAATATTATAAGATCTATACCGATGATAAAGGGAATGACCTTCATGGTATGGCGGAAATCATTATTGCCAAGCACCGTAACGGTGCCGTGGGAGATGTGCTCCTGCGTTTCCGTGCCGAATTCGCCCGTTTCCAGAATCCGGATGACGATATGATTGTGCCGATGCCGGGTGAGGAGAATGCAGCACCCGTACTCCGTTCGAAAATGAATGACGGAGGAGGGCAGAGTTTTGTTCCGCCACCACCTTCGGTCGAAGATATGCCGCAACCGGCGAATCCCTTTGGAGGGCCGGTCAATGAGGTTCCGTTCTGATACGGATGAATAAAAAAGGGAACTCTCCTGTTGTATACCAAATATTTGTATTAAATTTGCACATCATTTCTAGAAATACATAAAACTATACCATATGAATATTTCTTATAATTGGCTGAAGGAGTATGTCAATTTTGATTTGACACCCGAAGAAGTGTCAGCCGCACTTACCTCTATCGGACTGGAAACTGATGGGGTAGAGGAAGTTCAATCCATCAAAGGCGGACTGGAGGGACTGGTTATCGGTGAAGTCCTGACTTGTGAGCCGCATCCGAATTCAGACCACATGCATATCACTACTGTCAATCTGGGGCAAGGAGAGCCTGTACAGATCGTTTGCGGTGCAGCAAATGTGGCAGCCGGACAGAAAGTTGTGGTAGCTACGATAGGTACCAAGCTGTATGACGGCGACCAATGTATAACCATCAAAAGGTCAAAGCTGCGTGGCGTGGAGTCAAACGGTATGATCTGTGCTGAAGATGAAATCGGTATAGGTACAAGTCATGAGGGGATTATCGTACTGCCGGCCGATGTCGTTCCCGGGACTTTGGCCAAAGATTATTACAATATCAAGAGTGATTACGTTTTTGAAGTGGATATTACCCCTAACCGTGCTGATGCATGTTCTCATTACGGTGTAGCCCGTGACTTGTATGCATGGTTGGTTCAGAACGGTTATCAGGCTTCATTGACACGTCCTTCTGTCGATGCGTTTAAAGTCGACAATCATGATATGGATATCGATATTGTGGTGGAAAATACGGAAGCATGTCCGCGTTACGCCGGTGTGGCCATCAAGAATGTGACAGTCAAGGAAAGTCCGGAATGGCTGCAGAACAAGTTGCGTACGATTGGAGTCCGTCCGATCAACAATATTGTGGATATTACCAATTATATTCTGCATGCATACGGGCAGCCTATGCATTGTTTTGATGCCGACAAGATAAAGGGTGGCAAGATTGTGGTGAAGACTTGCCCCGAAGGTACTCCGTTCGTTACGCTGGATGAGGTGGAACGTAAGTTGTCCGACCGCGATCTGATGATCTGCAATGTAGAGGAACCGATGTGTATTGCCGGTGTTTTCGGCGGTCTGGACTCGGGTACTACGGAAGCCACTAAGGATGTGTTCCTGGAAAGTGCTTATTTCCATCCTACTTGGGTGCGTAAGACTGCACGTCGCCATGGCTTGAGTACCGATTCTTCGTTCCGTTTCGAACGTGGTATTGATCCGCATGGAACAATTTATGCATTGAAGGAAGCTGCTTTATTGGTCAAGGAACTGGCCGGCGGTGAAATTGCTTCTGAAATCAAGGATAATTATCCTACTCCAATCAACGATTTCCAGGTTGAGCTGACTTTTGACTATATAAATTCATTGGTCGGAAAGGTTATACCGGTCGAGACGATCAAGAGTATCGTGACAAGTCTGGAAATGAAAATTGTCAACGAAACTCCGGAGGGCTTATCTTTGGTTGTTCCTGCCTATCGGGTAGATGTCCAGCGTCCGTGCGACGTTGTTGAGGATATTCTCCGTATCTATGGTTATAACAATGTAGAGATTCCTACAGCCTTGAAGTCCAGCCTGAGTGTAAAGGGTGCTGTCGACAAATCAGTAAAACTGCAGAATCTGGTATCCGAACAGCTGGTAGGCTGCGGTTTCAATGAAATATTGAACAATTCATTGACGGCTGCTGCATATTACGATGGTCTGGAAACATACAGACCGGAAAATCTGGTCCGTGTGATGAATCCGCTGAGCAATGACTTGAATGTAATGCGTGCTACGCTGCTGTTCGGTGGGTTGGAAAGCATTCAGCATAACGCAAACCGTAAGAATGCCGACTTGAAGTTCTTTGAATTCGGTAACTGTTATCATTTCCATGCCGAAAAGAAGAATCCTGAAAAAGTGCTGGCTGCCTATTCAGAAGAACTGCATATGGGTTTGTGGGTGACCGGTAAGCGTGTAAGCAACTCTTGGGCTCATCCAGACGAACAGTCTTCCGTATACGAATTGAAGGCATACGTGCTGAATATTTTCCGCCGTCTGGGACTGAATTTCGGTTCATTGGTATTCGGTAACCTTACCGATGACATTTATGCTGCGGCCATTTCTGTCCATACTCGTGGCGGTAAGTTGTTGGCTACTTTCGGAACATTGCATAAGAAACTCCAGAAGAAGTTCGATATTGATAACGAAGTCTATTTTGCCGACCTGAACTGGACAGAACTGATGAAGGCTGTCAAGAACAATGTGGTTACATTCAAGGAAATTTCAAAGTTCCCTGCTGTCAAGCGTGATCTTGCCTTGCTTATCGACAAGAAGGTCCAGTTCGCAGAAATTGAAAAGGTCGCTTACGAAACAGATCGTAAGTTGCTGAAGAGTGTAGAATTGTTCGACGTTTATGAAGGCAAGAACCTGGAGGCTGGGAAGAAGAGTTATGCCGTGAGCTTCATGCTTCAGGATGAGAATGCTACTTTGAACGACAAGCAGATTGACAAGTTCATGCAGAAGCTGATTGGCAACCTGCAGAATAAGCTGGGAGCTGTGCTTCGATAAAATAAAGAGTTGAATGATGCGTTATG
>ENA-OZHK01000255-OZHK01000255.1-human-gut-metagenome-genome-assembly--contig:-NODE-255-length-17150-cov-5.881018_pt1 | contig 17150 bp, 10 predicted proteins | sample MGYA00244048_ERZ653690 | MGnify/ENA primary metagenome ERZ653690 (study PRJEB26926, sample SAMN06165197) | human gut metagenome | biome: ENVO:00009003; feature: ENVO:2100002; material: ENVO:00002003...
GTACGGTCTCGTGGGCTCGGAGATGTGTATAAGAGACAGGTGTGAGCCACCTTATACGGGCCTTCCCAAAGTTTCAGGTCCTTGCTTTTCCATAACAGACCTCCTGTACCCGTCATATAATACATGCGACTGGGTTGGTCGGCCAAGATACAGGGGTCGCTTAACCGGATGGAATCCAACGGAACTGTCTTTACTTCCTTCACATTCTGTGCCCACAAAGGAGAGGCCATACTGCAAACCACACACAATAACCCGACAAAATAAAAGATATACCTATGCTTGTTTCTCATAAAGTCTACATAATTATCTGGTTAACAAACAAATGATTGATTCTCACAAATATGGGAATAGCGACGAAACTCTTTCAACAAGAAACAGACAAGAAATTCATGCCCTTTCCCTAGAGATTCGCCGCCATTCCACTATTTACTCACAACCCCAATATCTTAAAACAAATCCCTCGTACGGATTTCGTCTTTCCATTGATGATCTTTCGGGAACGGTTTTTCACCCCATGCCCGCACGCTGGTCCATTCCTGAGGCGCATCGGTCCAGAAAGGATGAGAAGCCGGAAGGCCCAATGGCAGGAAGGCCAGAGAAGTCATATACAAGCTTCCATTGTTGGTGTACCAGTCGGCAACATTCGGCTGGCGACCGGTAAAACCGATAGTCAGGAAACCGCCTTCATTAAAATTATGACCGGTAGCAAACATGCGCTTCATCACGGCAGTCAAGGCACAACGTACCTGCGCCCCTGTCACCCCTGCCGGGAGTTCCTGATACCAGGCCATCAGGGCCAGAGGCTGCATGGTAGCCATACGGTACGGGATGGAACGGCCGAATACGGGGAAAGTTCCCTCCGGTGAAATGAAACGTTCCAATATCAGACTGTATTTCTGGGCACGCTTCAACGCGCGGTCATAATATTTTCCGTAGTCAATCCGGCTGCGTACTTTGGCATCCTTCATGGCCTGGAGTGTTTCCAGATACATGGGATGGAACACGTAACTGCTGTAATAATCAAATGCAAAAGATGGACCGTCTGAGTACCATCCGTCGCCGGTGTACCACTCTTCCACTTTACGGATGGCAGAATTTACCCGATATTCGTCGAACGGTGCACCTGCCTTGGCCAGGAAACTTTCAATGGTAGACGAGAAAAGCAACCAGTTGGTATAAGGAGGGTCGATGCGACGCAGCTGCTGGAATTCCTCGATATAGCGTTTCTTGGTAGTTTCATCCAGCGGCATCCACAACTGGTCGTAGGCACGGAGGAAACTCTCGGCCACATACGCCCCGTCCACCAGTGTCTGCCCTTCCTGACGCCACAGCAGATAATCCGGACTCTGCGGGTCCACGGCGTTGGCGTAACTCTTCAACGCCCATTCACGCAGCTCCTTGCGCATCTTGCCTTCTTCCGTATCGTCATCCGGCAACGTGAGCCAGGGAGCGATACCCGCCATCAGACGTCCGAACGTTTCCATGTAGGCTACTTTCTTGTTGCGTCCGTCCCAAGTAGGGCTGACTTCCAGCTGCATGTTCTTCTGCAATTCTCCTTTGGCCATGTTGCGCAATACCGGAGCCGCCATCTGGTAAGCCAACTTGCACCAGTAGGCACGGTCTGCAGCCTGAGGAGCTTCCAGATAACGTACATATTCACAGGCTGCCAGCAAAAATGCTCCCACCCCGAAATTTGCCGTAGAGTTGGCGTTAATCACTTGTCCGGGAATGGCTTTTTCGCCAATCGGCTGCACATAGCCCACCGTACCATCTTTCTGAAGTGCTCTCTTTGACAAATAGCTCCATGCCTTCTCCACTACCGGCATGTATGTATCTTTTCCTAAATACCCATTGTTGATTCCCCATAAAAATCCGTATGTAAACAATGCCGTACCACTGGTTTCCGGTCCTGGGGCAAAATCCGGATCCATCATGCTGCGGGTCCAATAGCCTTCCGGCTGCTGGATGGCAGCTACAGCCTTCGCCATTTTCTGAAACTTCTCTACAAAGAATGAATGATGCTTGTATTCTTCCGGCATATCTTTCAACACCTTAGCCAGTCCGGCCAGCACCCAGGCATCTCCTCTGGCCCAGAAATCTTTCTTTCCGCTGGCTGTCTTATGCTTCGGATAGATGTACTTCGCATCACGGTAATACAGGTTTTCGTCCTTGTCAAACATGATGCTGTCGGAGTATTGCAGATACGCATACAGTTTATCCAGGTACAGCGTGTTGTGTGTCACCTTATACAATTTGGTCATCACTGGCATGGCCATGTAGAGCGCATCGCTCCACCACCAGTAATCGTTCTGTGAGGTACTCATCTGATATTCCATCACCTCACGGGCACGACGGATTTTCCAATCCTCCGGAGCCAGATTGTATAAATCCACATACGTCTGGAAGCAAATCTGATAATCGCCAAAAAGTACATATTCATCCGATTCTCCGTAGGAGTATTTCCATTCCGAACGGTTGTCACTCTTGGCTCCTTTCCACTGATTGTAGTTTGCCCATGTTTCCGAATAAGTACGGTACGTCTCGTTTCCGGTCAGGAAATAGGCTTCCATGTTGCCCGTGTGATACACGGCATTGTCCCAGAAAGAACGCACTTCCGGTGAATTTTCGGCCTGCCAATGCTGGTTCACCTTGTCAATCATCTTGCGGACCTGACCCGCTTCGGAGTCCTTGGCACCCGCCGACCCGGACCATATACCCAACGCACAAGCCAATAAAAATTTACATACTTGTTTCATAGTTTTATTTTGAGATTAATTTACTTCCAATACATATACCGGGGTAGCAGCTGAATCCTTCACTTTCTCACCGTCTCCCTGATGGGTTTCCTGCACAAACACATGCAGTCTTTTCTGTGTTTTCCACAATTCCGTGTCACAACTGGGTTCCCAGGCATCCACAGAAAAATCGGTCAGGTCTTTCACCTGCCATTCGCCCGACTTCACATCTTCTGTATAAGCCACAGAGACCTTACTTCCCCGCTCCGCATCACGGAACACGAAATAAGCCTTTCCTTTATCCACCGCAATGCGCGGACGAGAAATCGGAATCATCTTCGTACCCCCGCCTTTCAAGGTAAATCCTTGTGACCGGTTCATTATCTGACGGTTTTGCCAGCCTTTGCCATCGTTCCACACGAGTCGGTACTGCGGCACCTCACTGTCTGCATCCCTCCAATAAGTCACGATATAAGGATGTCCTTCCGCATCGGTACTCATACTGGTCTGGTTAATCAGCTCACTGTTCTGCGGAATGTAACAAGCATATTCCGCATTGTCTTTCCGGATAGGAAGCGTATATTTTTCGCCGGTCGACTTATACCACGTTTTCCCTTCATCGGGAGAATATGCATAGCAAAGGTCATGGTTGGTTTCCACCATCCACGTTTCACGCCACACCCACGACAGATGAATCACTCCGGCCTCATCCATATACAGCTGCCAATACGCATTCCGCTGGTTTTCCCCGTCAATCAGGATATCCTGCACACGCGACCACTTGCGGCTCTTCAAGTCATAACGGTTCAACACCAGATTTCCCCGTCCGGAAGCTCCCGAACGATAGGCAAACAGCAAATCGCCGCTGGGCATCCGATAGAATTCCGGATAAGTCACATCGTCCTCATCCTTCCCGCTCATCGGCTCTTTTTCTCCCAAAGTCAACGCGCCGGGAGCCGTACTTTTACAATAATTCAGTTTATTGCCGTGATGATCAAAAGAAAGATGCAGATAGCCGTCTCCGTCTACCATCATGCTGATGACATTGTGTGCGTCGGACACGTTTCCTTTATACTGGCTACGATGCAACGTCCAGTTATCCGTACCCAAAGCACGTTTACCTACCACCAAATAACCGTCCGCATCATAATAAGATATATATTGTGTACCCTTGTCCGTCACCAGCGAGCTATTCCGGAATACGGTTGTATTTACAGAGGTGGAACTATATCCGTCAGCCACCTTTACGAGATGTTGAGCATAAATTCCCTCACATAAAAGAAATCCCACAAGAATGAACAAGATGCGATTCATAGCTTACAATATTTAAGTTTTCTCTTGCAAAAATAAATTTTTCCACACAAAAAAAGGTATAAAAAATTCGTCAAGGAAAGAGAAAAAACAAGCAAGTCCCCCTAAAAGAAGTTTTTACACTCTCTTTTGACAGAAATCATTAGATTTCCGTTGTTCATTCTACAAAAAAAATAAAAATAACCCGCATTGGACATTTCAGTTTTCCAATGCGGGCTTCATATAATAATACCTTTATTACAAACTAGCCGGAAGCTCACTCAACTTCATGCTGTTAGAGCCTTTTACCAAGATACAACATCCTTGCAAGGGATGAGCTGCCAGCAGAGCTTCCACTTCCTTCACATCTTTATAATGCTCGAAGGAAGAGACGGTACCTCCAAATTCCGGACCGACCAGCATCACCCGTTCGAAGCCACATTCTTTCAGGAAATCGACCACCTTCTGGTGTTCCTCGTGACTTCCTTCTCCAAGTTCCTTCATGTCGCCCAAAATCGCCACCTTGTGCGCCGCCTCCATCTGACGGAAGTTTTCCAATGCCGCCATCATACTGGTGGGGTTGGCATTGTAGGCATCCACAATCAAGGTATTGGAAGCGGTATGTACCAGCTGCGAACGATTGTTCTGCGGCACATACGAAGACAGTGCGTGACAGATTTTTGTATCCTCCACGCCGAAATAACGACCTATGGCTACAGCCGCCAAGGCATTGTCCAAGTTATAGGCCCCTATCAGATGGGTCTGCACTTCGTGTGAAACCCCTTCGGCTGTCCAGGTGAAATGCAGGAAAGGCGAACAGGCTACCACCTTTCCCGTCACATCCAGTCTCGGAGTCTGTCCGTAACGGACGCACGTCAAGCCGGCAGCAATCTTGTTCAGGTAAGGATTCTCGTTTTGAATAAAGATGGTGGCATTTCCCTTTTCCCGCAAGAAATCATACAATTCTCCTTTGGTGCGGATGACCCCTTCGAAAGAACCGAATCCCTGAAGATGGGCCTTCCCCACATTGGTAATGATACCATAATCCGGCTCGGCAATGTGAACCAAGGTCTTGATTTCTCCCGGATGGTTGGCCCCCATTTCTATGACCGCCATCTCATGTTCCGGCTTCAAGCGCAACAATGTCAACGGCACTCCGATGTGGTTGTTGAAATTTCCTTGCGTGTAAAGCACCTTGAACTTCTCGCCCAGTACGGTCGCAATCAGTTCTTTCGTGGTGGTTTTTCCGTTCGTACCGGTCACCCCGATCATGCGGGTACCCAACCGACGACGGTGATAATTGGCCAGCTTCTGTAAGGTCTCCAGACAGTTGTCCACCTGAATAATCCGCGGATTCTCAGGAGAAGCATACTGCGGTTCATCCACCACCGCATAGCGGCAGCCCTGTGCCAACGATTGGGCAGCAAAGGTATTCCCATTGAATGTTTCTCCTTTCAGGGCCAGAAACATAGAACCCTCCGGACAATGGCGGCTGTCGGTCGTCAGTCCGTTACATTCCGTAAAGCGGTTATATAGTTCCTCTATTTCCATATTCTTATTGCTCTGCGAAGCGTTTTGCCTGCTCTTCAATCAATGCGGCATCATCAAAATAGTTGATTTTCATGGCACGGCGTACCTCGTCCATGGTCTGGGCAGCAGCCTCACGGGCCACTTCGCAACCCTTCTTCAACATGTCATATACAGCCGGAATGTCTTTCTCAAATACCTTACGACGCTCGCGAATCGGTTCCAATTCTTCCTGCATTACGGCAGCAAGGAATTTCTTCACCTTCATGTCGCCCAATCCGCCACGGGTGTAGTGTGCTTTCAGCTCGTCCAAGTTGGCATATTCCGGCAAATAACGGCCGAAATGTTCCGGACGGCAGAAGGCATCCAAATACGTGAATACGCAGTTGCCTTCCAGTTTACCCGGATCGCTCACCTTGATGTGAGTGGGGTCGGTATACATGCTCTTCACCTTCTTCATCACCTCGTCAGCCGAATCCGACAGGTAGATACAGTTGCCCAACGATTTGCTCATCTTGGCTTTACCGTCTGTTCCCGGCAAACGCAGACAAGCGGCATTGTCCGGCAACAGGATTTCCGGTTCCACCAGTGTTTCCCCATAAATATGGTTGAAGCGGCGCACAATCTCACGGGTCTGTTCAATCATCGGCTCCTGGTCTTCTCCTACCGGCACGGTAGTTGCCTTGAAGGCAGTGATGTCGGCAGCCTGACTGATAGGATAAGTAAAGAAGCCCACCGGAATGCTGGTTTCAAAGTTACGCATCTGGATTTCGGTCTTCACCGTCGGGTTACGCTGCAAACGGGATACCGTAACCAAGTCCATGTAATAGAAACTCAATTCGCACAGTTCCGGAATCTGCGACTGGATAAAAATGGTAGACTTTTCCGGATCAAGTCCCACAGACAAATAGTCCAATGCCACTTCAATCACGTTCTGACGCACCTTTTCCGGATTGTCAATGTTGTCGGTCAACGCCTGTCCGTCGGCCTCGAACACAAAGATTTTGTCGTAAAGTCCTGAATTCTGCAACTCCACACGTCGGCGCAACGAACCCACGTAGTGGCCGATATGTAATTTACCGGTAGGGCGATCACCGGTTAAAATAATCTTTTCTTTTTTCATACTACAAGCTATTGTTTCTACTTTCTAAATTGCAGCAAAGATATATAAATCCTTTGTTTTCTTCAAAATAAATCGTTTCTTTGCAAGTAGTCCCAAACGACAAAAACAGCCGCCGGACACAAACAACCTTTGAGAAAAACACCAATTTATCTATAACCATGAAGAAAGAATTGAAAAAAGTCCTGGTTCTCGGATCAGGCGCACTGAAAATCGGACAAGCCGGAGAGTTCGACTATTCAGGTTCGCAGGCCTTGAAAGCATTGCGCGAAGAAGGTATCCGCTCCGTCCTCATCAATCCCAATATTGCCACCATCCAGACCTCGGAAGGTATTGCCGACCAAGTCTACTTCCTGCCCGTGACTCCGTATTTCGTAACTGAAATCATCAAGAAGGAACGTCCGGACGGTATTCTGCTGGCTTTCGGTGGACAGACAGCCCTGAACTGCGGTACGGAACTTTACCAAAAAGGTGTGCTGAAAGAATATGGTGTGGAAGTGCTGGGCACTTCAGTGGATGCCATCATGTACACGGAAGACCGCGACCTGTTTGTCAAGAAGCTCAACGAAGTCCCCCTCAAGACTCCCGTCAGCCGGGCAGTGGAAAACATGCGGGATGCACTCGAAGCCGCACGCACCATCGGCTATCCGGTCATGATCCGTTCGGCTTATGCGCTGGGAGGTCTGGGAAGCGGCATCTGCCCCGATGAGGAAAAATTCATCGAACTGGCTGAAAGTGCCTTCACCTTCTCTCCGCAGATTCTAGTGGAAGAATCCCTGAAAGGCTGGAAAGAAATCGAGTTCGAGGTCATCCGCGATGCCAACGACCATTGCTTCACCGTGGCCAGCATGGAAAACTTCGACCCGCTGGGCATCCATACCGGAGAATCCATCGTGGTGGCGCCTACCTGCTCACTGACCGAAGAACAGGTCAGCATGCTGCAAGACTTGTCGAAGCAATGTATCCGCCATCTGAACATTGTGGGAGAATGTAACATCCAGTATGCGTTCCACGCCGAAACCAATGACTACCGTATCATTGAGGTTAATGCCCGCCTGAGCCGTTCATCGGCACTGGCTTCCAAGGCCACCGGTTATCCGCTGGCTTTCGTGGCAGCCAAGATTGCGCTGGGCTATACATTGGATGAAATCGGTGAGATGGGCACCCCGAACTCAGCCTATGTGGCTCCGCAACTGGATTACCTGATTTGCAAGATTCCGCGCTGGGACCTCAACAAGTTTGCCGGCGTATCCCACCGCATCGGCTCCAGCATGAAGTCGGTGGGCGAAATCATGTCCATCGGACGGACATTTGAAGAGATTATCCAGAAAGGCCTGCGTATGATTGGTCAGGGCATGCACGGCTTCGTAGGCAATGACCATACCCGCTTCACGAACCTGGACGATGAACTGGCCAACCCGACCGATCTGCGTATCTTCGCCATCGCACAGGCGCTGGAAGAAGGTTATTCCATCGAGCGCATCTACGAACTGACCAAGATTGACCCGTGGTTCATCGGCAAGCTGAAAAACATTGTCGACTACAAACATAAGCTGTCTGAATATAACTCACTTGAAGAACTTCCGACCGAGGTGCTCCGTCAGGCCAAGGTGATGGGCTTCTCCGATTTCCAAATTGCCCGCTTCGTACTGAAACCCACGCAGGGAAACATGGAGAAAGAGAACCTGCAAGTACGTGCCTACCGCAAGAAGCTGGGTATCCTGCCGGCAGTGAAACGCATCAACACGGTGGCTTCCGAACATCCGGAACTGACCAACTACCTATATATGACGTATGCCGTGGAAGGACACGATGTCAATTATTACAAGAACGAGAAATCGGTCATCGTCCTCGGTTCAGGTGCCTACCGCATCGGCTCGTCCGTGGAATTCGACTGGTGCTCGGTGAATGCCATCCAAACCGCCCGCAAGCTGGGATACAAATCCATCATGATCAACTACAATCCGGAAACGGTGTCTACCGACTACGACGTATGCGACCGTCTGTATTTTGATGAACTTTCCTTCGAACGGGTACTCGATGTCATCGACTTGGAACAGCCTCGCGGTGTCATCGTTTCCGTGGGCGGACAGATTCCGAACAACCTGGCCATGAAACTGTATCGCCAGTCGGTACCGGTACTCGGAACCTCTCCGATTTCCATCGACCGGGCGGAAAACCGCAACAAGTTCTCGGCTATGCTCGACCAGCTGGGCATCGACCAACCGGCCTGGCAGGAACTGACCAGTCTGGACGACGTGAAAGAGTTCGTGAAGAAAGTGGGCTATCCGGTATTGGTTCGGCCGTCGTACGTGCTCTCCGGAGCGGCCATGAACGTATGCTATGACCAAGAGGAACTGGAACGCTTCCTGCAAATGGCCAGTGAGGTGTCCAAGGAATATCCGGTGGTCGTATCGCAGTTCATGCAGGAAACCAAGGAAATTGAGTTCGATGCCGTAGCACAGAACGGAGAGATTGTGGAATACGCCATATCGGAACACATCGAATATGCCGGCGTGCATTCCGGCGACGCGACCCTGGTATTCCCCGCACAGCACATTTATTTTGCGACGGCCCGCCAGATTAAGAAAATCAGCCGCAAGATTGCCAAGGAACTCAACATTTCGGGTCCGTTCAACATCCAGTACCTGGCCAAGAACAACGACGTGAAAGTGATTGAATGTAACCTGCGTGCTTCCCGCAGCTTCCCGTTCGTATCGAAGGTGTTGAAACGCAACTTTATCGAAACGGCCACCCGCATCATGCTCGATGCCCCGTATGTGCGTCCCGACAAACTGGCGTTCGACATCGACTGGATTGGGGTCAAGGCCTCCCAGTTCTCGTTCGCCCGTCTGCAGAATGCCGACCCGGTACTGGGTGTCGACATGTCGTCTACGGGAGAAGTAGGCTGTCTGGGCGACGACTTTGACGAAGCCTTACTGAACGCCCTGATTGCGACGGGCTACAAGATTCCGAAGAAATCGGTGCTCTTCTCTTCCGGCGCCACCAAATCGAAAGTGGACCTGCTGGATGCCAGCCACATGCTGCACCAGAAAGGATACGACATCTATGCCACTGCCGGCACGGCTGCCTTCCTGAACTCGCACGGCATTCCGACCACGCCGGTGTTCTGGCCCGATGAACGCCCGCATGCTGAAAACAACGTGATGAAGATGATTGCGGAACACAAATTCGAGCTGATTGTGAACATCCCGAAGAACCATACCAAACGGGAGCTTACCAACGGATACCGCATCCGCCGCGGGGCCATCGACCACAACATTCCGCTGATTACCAACGCCCGTCTGGCCAAGGCATTCATCGAGGCTTTCTGCTATCTGAAACAGGAAGATATCCAGATAAAGAGCTGGCAGGAATACAAATGAAAAGTGTAGACTTCCGACGTCTTTTGAAGATTTTCTGAAGACTTTTGACGACTCAAAAAAAACGTAAGTGCGTTCGAATGAAAACGCACTTACGCTTGAAACAAAACGCTTCGACGTTTTAGATAAAACGCCTTTACGTTTCAGGTAAAACGCACTTACGTTTTCCTCCAAACGCAAAGGCGTTTTTTCAATGCTTTTTTTCACTTATTTCAGGGCCGATTCAATGGCTTTCATCAGTTCCTCAAATTCAGCTTTCGTATAGCCGACAGAAGCCCGAATCAGCTTGCCGTCCTTTCCGAACAGATAAGCACGGGGAATACTCTGGTCGGCAAACAGAGAGAACACTTCCCGCTTCGGGTCCGGATAGAGCGGAAAGGTAAACTTTTTCCGTTCGTTGTATTTCTTCAACTCGGCATCGGTATGTTCCCGCCCGATAACCAGCAACTTGAAATCCTTGCAATCCTTGTATTTCGGCCACAAGGTTTTCTGCACTTCCGCCAGTTCTAGCTGGCAAGGGCCGCACCACGTGGCAAACAGGCTCACCAATACCACCTTGCCTTTCAAGTCGGCCGGGGTCACTTTCCCATACACTTCCGAACTGAGGGTGATGGCTGGCATTGCATCCCCCACTTTGATTTTTTCTTTTCCCGTGTCCTGTGCAGAGGCTGCCAGCACCCCCATCCAAATCAGGCACAGAAGACTCCAGATTCGTACGCTTTTCATTGTCTTTTTCCTTTCTGTAAATGTTAAATCCTGACAAAGATACCGTAAACCGATGGAAAATCCGCCGGGGAGCCTATCTTTGTAAAGAGTTTTAACGAAAAAACAAGCCTGCAATATGATGACCTTCATTTCGTGTGCCAAAACCATGACGGCACGCACCAAAATAAAGTTCCCCGAAACCACTGTGCCTCATTTTCAGAAGGAAGCCCGGGAAAATGCCTTGTACATGAACCAGTTCACTGCTGAGGAACTGGGCCGGATGCTGAAAGTGAATGCCAAGCTGGCCGCAGAAAACCGCCTGCGTTACCAGGATTTTCTTTCACCGGACACTCCATCTCTCCCGGCACTGCTAGCCTACACGGGTATGGTGTTCAAACGCATCCATCCGGCCGACTTTACTACAGAAGATTTCCAGTTTGCCCAGCAGCACCTGCTCATTACCTCTTTCTTATATGGCCTGCTGCGTCCGCTGGATGCCATCAGGAACTACCGAATGGAGGGGAATGTCCGCCTGCCGGAACACCAGCACCAGACGCAGTTCGACTATTGGAAACCGATTCTGACCGACTACTTCATTGAAGCCGTCCGTCGGCAAGGAGGTGTTCTGGTCAATCTGGCCAGTGGCGAAATGAAAGACCTGTTCCATTGGGACAAGATATGCCGGGAAGTCCAGGTCATTACTCCCGAATTTTATACCCTGAAGAACGGGAAACCCACCACCGTGGTAGTCTATGCCAAGATGTGCCGCGGCGAAATGACCCGCTTCATCCTGAAAAATCGGATTGAACAGCCGGAACAGCTGAAAGCCTTTGAATGGGAAGGTTTTTCCTACGATGCGGCCTCCAGCGATGCACAGACACTCCGCTTCCTGCTGAAATAGGAATGAAAAAACGGCAACACAGACGACACATCTTCGTAAATGCAACTTCATCGGATTGCTTTCACCCTGTAACGGAAAGTCCGCAACTTTGCGGCAGAAAAAAGCAAACGATACATGAACAGAACAAGAAGATGGATTCACGCAGCGCTTTTTACCTCACTGATTACTGCCAAAGTGTTTGCCGTAGAGGTAAATGTCAATATCAAGGGCTGCATTACAGACCAGAAATCAAAAGAGCCGCTGATTGGTGCCACGGTACAGATTGTAGGGAGCAGCATCGGAGCCGTGACCGACATGGACGGAAATTTCCAGCTTTCAGGAGTGGAAGATGGCATCTACGACATCGAGATTAAATATGTAGGCTACAAGACTGCCATCAAAAGACAGGTCAAGATTGAAAACAATAAAATCACTACGCTCGATTTCGAAATGGTGACCGATGAGCACCTGTTGTCGGATGTGGTAGTGGTAGCCAAGGCCAACCGCGAATCTGAAAGCGTGACCCTGCTGGAACAAAAACGGTCGGTTGTGGCCGTTCAGGCAGTCGGCGCCAAAGAACTGGCACGAAAAGGTGTCAGCGACGCACAGGCTGCCGTGACCAAGATATCGGGTATCTCTAAACAGGAGGGAGTGAAAAATGTCTTTGTCCGCGGATTGGGCGACCGCTACAACCTCACCACCCTCAACCGCTATCCCATTCCGTCGGAAGACCCTGAATACAAGAATATTGCCCTCGACTTTTTCTCTACCGACGTCATCCAGTCGGTGGAAGTAAACAAGGCTTTTTATGGCAACACCCCTGCCGATGCATCGGGAGCCAACATCAACATCACGTCGAAGGAACTGACGGGAGACGCCACACTGGATTTCAGCCTGTCGGGAGGTGTCAATACCCAGGCGCTGTCGGGCGACCTGCTGCAAGCCAGCGGAAACAACCTGTTCGGATTTGCCAATACTACCCAGCCGGGAGAGGATTTGAAGAGCTACCGCTTTAAAAATGCCATCGACCCTTCTCAAAAGAATATCCCCATCAACCAGGACTACAGCCTGTCGGGTGGAAAACAGTTTCGTATCCACGGCAACCCGCTCTCCTTCTTCATCGTGGCCAGCCACCACAAAAACTTCTCCTACTACGACGAGGAAGTGCGAAATACTATCACCAGCGGCGATTTGTCGCAAGATATGAACGGCGAAATCTCCCGCATCGAGACCAGTCAGCTGGCCATGGCCAACCTGAGTTACACCCACAACCAGAAGCATCACCTGTCCTACAACTTCATGATGGTGCATGCCTCCAATTCCTCTGTGGGCGATTACCTCGGCATGGATGCCGACTATCAGTCGTCGGACACATACGAGGGATTCATGCGCCGTCAGCAGACCAACGACAACCTGCTGTTTGTGAACCAGCTTCACACGCAATGGGACCTGGGCAAGAATTTCCTGCTGGATGCCGGACTTTCTTACAACACGATTCAAGGAAACGAACCCGACAGAAGAATCAACAACCTGGTAAAAACCGACAAGGGTTATGTACCGATGAAAGGTACGGGCGTGCAACAGCGTTATTTCTCTGAATTGCAGGAAAACGACCTGAACCTCCGCGCCGGACTGACGTATAAGCTCCACGACGGGTATGGGGATTTGTCGAACATTCAACTGGGCTACATGGGCCGGATAGTAGATGACAGTTTCGAAGCTACGGAATACGACATGTCTGTCGTCAAACAATCGGTTTTCGACCTAGAACATATTTCCTTCGGGGATTTCTACAACCAGGAGAACCAGGACAACGGCATGTTCCAACTGGACCGCAACGTGGATGAATACGGTGTCCGGAAGAATATCCACTCAGCCTATGCGGAAGCCACTTATCAGTTCACCTCGCGCTTCATTGCCAACCTCGGACTGAAATACGACGATGTCAATATCCGCGTAGACTACAATGTAAACCGTGGAGGGACCAAAGGAGAAAATACCATCGACAAATCTTATTTCCTTCCCAGCCTCAACCTGCGCTATAATTTCAACGACAAGCATGCGCTCCGCCTGGCTGCCAGCAAGACTTACACCCTGCCGCAGGCCAAAGAAATTTCCCCGTTCCGTTATACCAGTGTCAGCTTCAACAGCCAGGGTAATCCGGACTTGAAGCCTTCGGACAATTACAACGTGGACTTGAAGTGGGATTTCTATATCTCGCCGAGTGAACTGTTCTCCGTCACCGGATTCTACAAATACATCCAGAACCCGATTTCACGCATCGAGATTGCCAGTGCCGGAGGCTTCCTCTCTTATGAGAACATTGCGAACCACGCTACCGTGGCCGGAGTGGAAATGGAATTCCGAAAGGACTTGTTCAACCGCAACCTGCAGGGCAACGGGGTCAGCAAACTCAGCCTGGGCATCAACGGGGCCTATACGTACACCTATGCCAAAGTGCCCCTGGCCACCGACCCCACCGGATCCCAACTGGAAGGAGCTGCGCCCTGGATTTTCAATGCAGACCTGAGCCATCTGTTCCGGAAAGGGCAGAAGAGTTTTACCAATACGCTGGTGGTGAACTATTTCAGCGACCGTATCCATACCATCGGCACGGAGGGATATCAGGACATCGTGGAAAACGGTGTTCCGACACTCGACTTCGTTTCTTCCGCCCAGCTGAACAAATACGTGACCCTCAGCCTGAAAGCGAAGAACTTGCTGAATCCGGCCCACCAGCTGACCCGAAAAGGCAATGCCGACGGAAAGGAAGTGGTACTGAGCAAATACAAGAGAGGCATGGACTTCAGCATCGGAGTGGCCTGCAACTTCTAATCAAGAGACTTTACATAACATAAACTAGCAATAAAGACAATCAATTTTCTTAATCAATTACTCATTATGAAAAAGGTATTTTTTACAGCAATGGCTTTTGCAGCCATAGTAAGCAGTGTAAGTTTAACAGCTTGTTCCAACGACGATAATCCGGAAGGACCAAGCACAGGAGGTGAAAAGATTGAACTGAACGGAACCGTGGAAGGCACCCTGACGTTGGATGCCAACAATGAATATATCCTGAACGGCACGCTGACCGTCGCCGACGGAGCCACACTGGAAATCCCCGCAGGTACCAAAATCAAGGCTGCCAAAGGATTCGGAAACTATATCCTCGTGGCACAGGGAGGTAAAATCAATGCCAAAGGAACAGCTGACAAACCTATTGTCTTTACCGCCGACGATGAAGAAAATGCCACTACCGGATACTGGGGTGGATTGATTATCAACGGAAAGGCACCGATTTCAGGAGCTACCAGCGGCGAACTGGGCTCTACAGAAGTAGACAACAACCAGAAATACGGAGGTACGGATGAAAACGATAACAGCGGTACGCTGGAATACGTGGAATTGAGGTTCACCGGTGCACGTTCCAGTGCGGACATCGAGCACAACGGACTGACCCTGAACGGTGTGGGAAGAGGAACGACCATCAAGAACCTTTATATCACAGACGGTGCGGACGATGCCATTGAATTCTTTGGAGGAACGGTCAATGTGGAAAACATACTGGCTGTAAACTGCGACGACGACATGTTCGATTTCACCCAAGGTTATAAAGGCACGTTGAGCAACTGCTACGGCGTATGGGAAGCCGGATACACCAGCACAGAGGAGGACCCACGTGGAGTGGAAGCCGACGGTAACCTGGACGGAAACGGACCCGACCACCAAGGACAGTCGGATTTCACCATCAAGAACATGACCATTGCCACCTACGCTACCGGCCAGGTGATGGACGACGCCATCAAGGTGCGCAGAGGAGCTACCGCACACATTGAAAACGCCCTGGTGATTGGAAACGGACAGATGAAAGACTTCATCGATGTGACCGACTCCAAAGGAAACGCCACTACCGCTACCCAAATGAGTGTCACCAATGAAATCAGCTCTACACTCAGTGGCAAGGAAATCAATGATGGAGGCACTTCTTACGAAAATGTCAAAATCACAGATGGCAACACGGGAGCCGACCAAAGTGTCTTCAGCTGGACTGGCTATAAATTCTAACCATAACACATCACACTGATTTGCTTTTCTTCTCCGGTTTTCATGCAAAGTATCCACCGCGTATGAAAGCCGGAGATTCTTTTTCCTCCGATTTCCTCATTTTATAAAGGGTTTTCACTACTTTTGTACAGACCTAAATAAATAAGTATATGATGTATCCTTTAAAATTCAAACCGATTTTGAAATCCACCCTTTGGGGAGGAGAACGTATCATTCCTTTCAAACAACTGGACTGCCAGCAGGAACAGGTGGGAGAAAGCTGGGAAATATCCGATGTGCCGGGCGATGAATCTGTAGTGGCCGACGGAGCAGATGCCGGCAAGAACCTTACCCAACTGATGCAAGAATATAAGGAAAAACTGGTAGGAAAAGAAAATTATCAGCGTTTCCAGGGCAAATTCCCTCTGCTGATCAAATTTATCGATGCCAAACAAGATTTATCCATCCAGGTACACCCCAACGATGAACTGGCCATGAAGCGCCACCAGTCCATGGGAAAGACGGAGATGTGGTACATCATCGACAATACGGGCGGAAAAGCACATCTTTATTCCGGACTGAAGAAAAAAATCACTCCGGAAGAATATGCCCGGATGATGACTGACATTGACAAAGTAGCCGACTATCTGCTTCTTCTGAAAGAAAAGAACATACCGGTTATCTGGCGCCCGTTGCATGAAGCTGGTGGTAAATGGTTCTGGTGGGGTATGGACGCAGAATCCTGCAAGACCTTGTGGCGTATCATGTACGATCGTTTCCAGCAAAAAGGCTTAAACAACCTTATTTGGGTATGGACAGAAGCCGTGGCTTGGAACGAAGACGATGAAATCGAAGGTCCGAAGTGGTATCCCGGCGATGAATATGTGGACGTTGTAGGCATTGACGTTTACAATGCTACCGAGGCAAACGCTTGTTATGACTGGTACGAAATGATGTTGAGACTCTGGCCCAACAAGATAGTGACAATGAGTGAATGTGGAAACGTAGCTCCGATAGGCGAACAATGGGATGCCGGAGCACACTGGTCATGGTTTGTAACCTGGTATGACTATGATCGCACCAACGACATTAGTTCCCCCGCTTTCACTTCAGACGACCACACATCAGCCAATGCAGCCTGGTGGCGTGCCGCGTTCGAAAATGAACATGTGCTTAGTCGCGATGAACTACCTTCACTGAAGTAACCTCAATTAGCTGACAACTACTGGTTTGTACATTATGGACTTAGTTGTCAGCTTCACTCGAAAGACTTAGAAATAAAAACCCCTTATCCTTACCTTTTCTCAAAATCAGGTAAGAATAAGGGATTATATATTTTCTCTAAAAGGAATCTCGAAACTAAAGATTTTATTCTTTAGGTATTAACTTTATCCGATCAGGACGAACTATTTTATCTCTGTCTCTTATACACATCTGACGCTGCCGACGATCGCATAAGTGTAGAT